>Ga0182024_10002723_pt1 | contig 43410 bp, 35 predicted proteins | sample P32metaG_FD_120480 | JGI IMG/M metagenome (GOLD analysis project Ga0182024, IMG submission 120480) | Permafrost microbial communities from Stordalen Mire, Sweden - P3-2 metaG (Illumina Assembly) | ecosystem: Environmental > Terrestrial > Soil > Wetlands > Permafrost | place: Sweden: Stordalen... | reverse complement strand
GCCAGTTGTGCGACCGCCGCGACCGCCCTTGGGACCGGGCCGACCGCCGGCCTTCGCACGCGGATCGGCGCAACGCCTTGCGTCGCCAGTGCGTGCAAACCGAAATTCGCCAAGTCGGCCGCCGCCGCCCCCTGTCGCGGAAATTACGCGCCCTCTGTCGCTCCCTGCTCAAGCTGGCGGCTTGGGCCTAGGGTTTTTGGGAAAGTGCAGAATGAAGGGAAAAGGAGTAATCGAAGAGGAGTAGCAACCGGTGCGGATCCAGCAACTCCTCCCTCCGACGCATTCGCCTACGCTTATGCCAAACCGCCCTGCCTCAAAACCCGCCCGCCCGCACTTTTATTCGACTGTTCGGGAGGATAAACGTGCAAAGCCTGCAAAGCCCCTAAACCCATCCGGGCGGCACTTAAACCTCAAGGCGCGGCGTCTGGTTGTGTCCGGTCACTTCGACTTCTGGGCCGTTCGATCCGGGTCTGGCGTCGTCGGGATGGCTTCCCATCCGTCTTCTCCCGGTTCGCGGGTAGACTTACTGAGCCGGTTGACGCCTTTCACCCCCACCGTTCCGGATAGGCCGGCGCGAGTTTCGACCGGCTGACCGTTGGGAACCCGAATGAGCAGCACTCGCATTTCCGCGGCGGACTCCATCATGCCCCATTCGCCGTAAACGGCGATGACGAGCTTGCCCTTCTCCGTCCGCTTTACACAGCCCATTGTGGTGCGCAGTTCTCGGATGTGAGCGTCCGAAGGTGGCGGCCCCTGGGCGCCTTCCCACTTCCCCTTGGCCAAATAAAGCTCCATGCGGCCTGCCTGTGCGCCACGTTCGACGATTGCGGAGTCAGGGACTACTATTGTCTGAGTGGCATCGACGTTCAGGACGGCCTTGTCGTATACGGCGCCTTCTCTGGGTCCATCACTGCTAGGCAATCTCACGATGCTGGGGTCGTCGGCCACAGGAGCCTCCTTCGGGAGATCCGTCGCCAAGTTATTTGTGGCCTGCGGTTGCGCTGGTCCGTACCCGACAAGCACCGCCGTCAAGAAGATCGCTGGAATCAGTCGAGCATGTTGCAGCATGATTCGCCTTTCAGGCAAGGGAGGGCGAGCATCCCCATGTTCCCCCGTCCAGCGGCGGGGGTCAAGGGGGCGTGCGCGAGCCGCGTTTGGAACGGGTTTCCGGACAAAACCGCCTTCTACCTCAAAGCCTACCGTAAATGAAAATAGTGAGGCAACGCCACACGGACCTCCGGCCGGCAATTGACACGACGCCGAAAAAGCACTTACAATACCATAAGTGGATCGGACGGTGGACTGAACTGGCTAAGACAGCCCTGCGGCGGCGCAAGCCCCGTGGGGCTTGTTGCTTTTCTGGGGGTATTCCGTGAAAGCTTTATGGAACCATCCGCCGGGCGCCGCCTGGGAAGCCGCCGCCCGGCTTCACGACAGCCCGTACCTGTCTCTGAAGGCCGTCTCTTGCGAGTTCCGCGACGGCGTACTGACCCTGCGCGGCTGTCTGCCCACCTATTATTTCAAGCAGATGGCCCAGACGGCCGTGGCCGGCCTCGAAGGCGTCGTAAGCGTGGACAACCAGATCGAAGTCGCGGTCGCGGACGCCGATGTACGAGGCGACGGCCCGCCCTGAAGGCCGCAGAGCCTACCCGCGGGGCGGACGGCGCGGTAACAAGAACCCATCGTCCTCCCCACGGAACTCCCCATGTCACCGTCCCATCGCCTCCTTGTGTTGGCGTACACCGTCCTGCTTTTCGGACTCGGCCGCTCCTTCGCCGCCGATCCCGTCACACCGCTGGGCGCGGGAAGCTATGCGACCGTCCTGCCGCCGGGCGCCAAGGCGCCTCCCGAAACCATCTATCGCACGGAAAACGTCAAGGGGCCGACGCCCACCAACGACTGGTGCAGCTCCCTGTCCTGGATGAAATATTCGGAGCGCCAATATCCGCATCCACTGGCGGTCGAGGCCGGGCCGGGCGGCCTCCGGCTCTATTACCCCGGCCCCGCCATCACGGCGAACAAGGACGCGATCTTCGGCGCCATGCCGGTCAACGCCGACGATCTGGTCCTCGGCCACTCCGGCCAGGACGAGTTCCCCGACGCCCGCCTGGACGGCTTCAGCGACTGGTTCGTCACCGCCCGCTTCGCCGCCGGCCCCAAGAGCATGACCGTTTCCTACGGCCACGGGTCGCCGTTCGTCTTCGCCCTGTACGAGGGAGGCGATCCCCGGTTGACCTTCGCCAAGCCGCCCAAGGTCTGGTCCGGCGACGAGCATAGTCCCGTGCTCGGCGCGTCGGTCAACGGCAGGCACTACGGCCTGTTCGGCCCCACCGGCTCGACGTGGACGGGCCTCGACGGCAAGACGCTGACGAACCACTCGGGCGGCAAGGCGTACTTTTCCGTCGCCCTCCTGCCCGACGACGCCGCGGAAACGCTTTCCCTTTTCAAGCAGTACGCCTACTCCCACGTCACCGACACCCGCGTGGCCTGGTCCTACGACCCGAAAACGAGCGCCGTCACGACGACCTACACCTTCCGCACCAAGGTTTATGAAGGGGACAAGGACGGTACGCTGTTCGCCCTCTACCCGCACCAGTGGCGGAACGTCGAAGGGACGCCGCGTTTTCACGGAGAATACGCCTCCGTTCGGGGCAAGATGAAGCTGGCCGAGGGGACCTCGTTCCGCACGACGATGCGCTACCCCGGCGTGCTGCCCTGCCTGCCGAACGTCGGCGGGGCCGATAAACAGCGACTCGCCGGCTATCTGCAGGAGGAAGTGGACGCCGCCGTGCCGGCCGTGAAAGACTTCTATTGGGAGGTGAAATGGCTTGGAAAGATCGCCGCGCTGGTTTCCGTCGCGGAGCAGTACGGCCGGGGCGACGCCGCCGACGCGCTGGCGGGGCGGCTGCGAAAGCGGCTGGAACAGTGGTTCACGGCGGCGGGCGCCGACGGCCGGTTGAAGGACCGCGGCCTCTTTTACTACGACGCCCGTTGGGGCACGCTGATCAGCTACCCGGCCAGCTACGGTTCCGACACGGAGCTTAACGATCATCACTTCCATTACGGATACTTCATTCGCGCGGCCGCCGAGATCGCCCGGCGCGATCCGGCGTGGGCCAAGGACGACCGCTGGGGCGGCATGGTCAAGATGCTGATCCGGGACATCGCCTGTGGCGATCGCAAGGACGCGCAATTCCCCTTCCTGCGGAACTTCGACCCCTACGCCGGGCATTCGTGGGCCTCGGGTCACGCGAAGTTCGGCGACGGCAACAATCAGGAATCGTCGTCGGAGGCGATGAACGCCTGGACCGGCCTGATCCTGTGGGGCGAAGCGACGGGCGACACGGCCGTCCGCGACCTCGGCATTTACCAGTACACCACCGAGATGAACGCCATCGACGAATACTGGTTCGACGTGACGGGCGAAAACTTCCCCAAAGATTACACGCCGTCGGTGGTGACGATGGTGTGGGGCGGCAAGGGGGCCAACGGCACATGGTTTTCCGGCCGGCCGGAGCACATCCACGGTATCAACTGGCTGCCGATCCACGGCGGCTCGCTCTACCTCGGCCACCACCCGGCCTACGTCGAAAAGAACTATGCGGCGCTGGTCCGCGAGAACGGCGGGACCGACTGGAAAGGCTGGGCGGACGTCATCTGGATGTATCGCGCGCTGGTCGATCCGCAAGACGCGATCGAGCAGTTCGAGGCGGCCAAGGACAAGACCGCCTTCGAGGGCGGCGACAGCAAGGCCAACGCCTTCCACTGGATTTACAGCCTCAACGCGCTGGGCCGCGTGGACCCGGACGTGACCGCCGACGTTCCGTTGTACGCCGTCTTCCGCAAGGGCAAGGCCCGAACGTATTGCGTCTACAACATGGCGGACGAGGCGCGGACGGTCGTCTTTTCCGACGGGTTCCGGTTGAAGACGAAGGGGAAGGGCTATGCCGTCGCCACGGCGGGCGATTGAGCCGCCATTGGCCCGTGCGAAGCCGCGTCTGCCGGTTTATGCAACAGTTGGCGAGCGGCCGGCGTAAGCCGGCCGGTGCTTCACCCGTTCCGCGGCCCTATGCTACACCGGCCGGCTTACGCCGGCCGCTCGCCTAAATCGGGAGGCGCACCCGCGGCCGCCCTACCTTCAGGCGGCCTTGTCGTTCCGAAGCGTTTCCGGGTAGACTGCGAAGCCTACGAAGAGGCGCGGGCGGCCCAGGACGGGCGGCCGCAGTTCATGGAGGAACCCGCATGTGTGGAATCGTCGGCTATGTCGGCCGCAAGGTAGCGGAACCGATTCTCGTCGAAGGCCTACGGCGGCTGGAATATCGCGGCTATGACAGCTCCGGTTTAGCCACATTAACCGGCTCGCGCATGCACCTTCGCAAGCAGGCCGGACGCATCCACGACCTCGCGCGGCGCCTCCGCGATCAGCCGGCCCCCGGCTGTGTCGGCATCGGCCACACGCGCTGGGCCACGCACGGCCCCGCCAACGACCGCAACGCCCACCCCCACCTCGGCGGCGACGGCGTCGTGGCCGTGGTCCACAACGGCGTCATCGAAAATTACACCGTCCTCAAACGGCAGATGGAATCCGAAGGCGTCGCCTTCCACAGCGACACCGACACCGAAGTCGTCGCCCAGCTGATCGCCCTTCACCTGCGGGAGACGGGGGCGGAAGCCGGCGACGCGCCATCGGTCAACGATTTCATCGACGCCGTCAGCAAGGCGTTGGCCCTGCTCAAGGGGACCTACGGTCTGGCCGTTCTCAGTCCACTCTTCCCGGACGTGGTGATCGGGGCGCGGCTGGGCAGCCCGCTCGTCCTCGGCATCGGCGTCAAAGAGAATTTCCTGGCGAGCGACCCCGGCGCCCTGGTCGGCAACGCCGACCGCGTCGTCTACCTGCAAGATCACCAACTCTGCGTCTTGACGCCGGACGACTGGCACATCCTCGATCAGGAGAAGGAACGGGTCGAGGCGTCGATCCAGCAGATCGAGTGGGAGTCCGCCGACGCCGACAAGGGCGTGTTCGATCACTACATGCTCAAGGAAATCTATGAGCAACCCGAGGCGCTGGAAAACGCCCTGCGCGGCCGGCTCAGCGACGCCGACGCCTCGGCCCACTTCGGCGGTCTGAACATCGACGTGCAGCAGCTGCGTCGGGCCGACCGGATCGTGATGACGGCGTGCGGCACGAGCTACCACGCGGCGTTGGTGGGCGAATACCTGTTCGAGGAGTTCGCGCGCATCCCCGTCGAGGTGGAGTACGCCAGCGAGTTCCGCTACCGAAACCCGCCGCTGGACCGCAACACCATCGTTATGGCGCTTACGCAGTCGGGCGAGACGGCCGACACGCTGGCCGCCCTGCGCGAGAGCAAGCGCAAGGGCCACCCGACGCTGGCGCTGTGCAACGTCGTCGGCAGCAGCATCGCCCGCGAGGCCGACGGCGGCGTTTACCTGCACGCCGGCCCCGAGATCGGCGTCGCCAGCACCAAGGCCTTCACCAACCAGGTCGCCGTCCTGGCCATGCTGGCCCTGTACCTCGGCCGGATGCGCCACCTCTCCAGCATCCAGGGCGCGCAGATGGTGCGCGACCTGCGCGCCGTCCCTGACGCCGTGCGCCGCGCCCTGTCGTGCCACGACGAAGTGAAACGGATCGCGGAGCGCTACCACCGCAGCAACAACTTCCTCTACCTCGGTCGGCAGTACCACTTCCCGGTGGCGCTGGAGGGCGCATTGAAGCTGAAAGAGATCAGTTACATCCACGCGGAGGGCTATCCCGCCGCGGAGATGAAGCACGGCCCGATCGCGTTGGTGGACCCGCAAACGCCGTCGGTGTTTTTGTTGCCGCGCTGCCCGATGTACGACAAGGTGATGAGCAATTTGGAGGAGGTGAAGGCCCGCGGCGGCCCGGTGATCGCGGTGGCCTGCGAAGGCGACGAGGAGGCGGCGACGCGCGCCGACGAGGTGATCTACGTCCCCGAGGTGGCCGACTATCTTCAGCCGCTGGTGTCGGTGGTGCCGTTGCAGCTCTTGGCCTACCACGCGGCCCTCTTGCGCGGCTGCGACGTGGACAAGCCGCGCAACCTCGCCAAGAGCGTGACGGTCGAATAAGAGAATGAACCGCCAAGACGCCAAGAGCGCCAAGGAAAGACAAGAATTTGCATTCCTTGGCGCTCTTGGCGTCTTGGCGGTTCGTCTGCTTCTTTACTGCGCGGCCACCACGTTGACGCGGCGGCCCTGGCGGTCGAACATCACCACGCCCCCGACCAGCGCGAACAGGGTGTCGTCCTTGGCGCGCTTGACGTTGCGGCCGGGGTGGTACTTGGTGCCGCGCTGGCGGATGATGATGCCGCCGGCGTTCACCGAACCGCCGCCGTAGATCTTCACGCCGAGGCGCTGACTGTGCGAGTCCCGGCCGTTGCGAACCGAGCCTTGACCTTTTTTATGAGCCATCGCTGCTCCTCACGGTTGCTTCGCGTCCCACGTCACTTGCCCTTGTCCTCCGGCTTGGCGGGCGTCAGGCTGGCGGCCGTCAGCTCGGAGGCGCGATAGATCCACTTATAGGGACCGACGAAGTGGATCTCCTCGGAAGTCATGTTATAGCGATCGCCCAGCCGTTTGAAATCCAACTCCAAAGTTTTTCGGCGGACGATCGGCTCCTTGTCGGGCGAAATCGGGTTGTCGGTCTGCGACCAGCCGTTGGACAGGCCGGCGACGAAAATGCTGTAGTTGTTCGAGTCGGGGTCCACGTCGTCCCAAACGGCGATGCCGGTGACAGCCTTGGGCATGGCGTTCGGGCGCGACGGCGGGATCGGCTCGGCGGCGATCGTGACGGAGTTCTTGATGTTCAGGTAGCCCGTCGGGTCTTCGATCTGGCGAATGGCGTCCTGCACCTTGGGCAAGACCTGATCGTGGTGGACAGTGTGCCGGTCGTGCGTGACCAGCTCGAAGTCGGGGATGAAGGTGTGCGGCTCCGCGGTGCGGTTGATGACCTGATACCAGAGATACCAGCAGACTTTCTGGCCGCGGCCGGGCACGTCCACCTTGATGAGGCGCGGGTCTTTGAACTTGAAATCGAGCACCCAAATCTTGCTGTCGGCCTTGGGATTGCCGTCCTTGTCGTAGATCTCGTCGGGATCTTGGACGTTGGGGGCCGGCTTGACGTCGCGCTCGTTGGGACTGGCGGCCACGGCCAACCCAACCAGGGTCAGGGCCGCCGCGAGGATCCCGCCGAGAATCAGGCCGTGGCGCCAACGACGCCCGCCCGGTTCGCCCGTCATACGCCCCTCCTTCCGTCCCCAAGTCGTTTGTGCGCGTACAGCTTGCGCAAACCTCCGCACTCCCAATCTTATATCAGGGAGACGGGCGGGGGGTCAAGGCGGATTGGCGGCGCGGTCGATCATGCGGACGAGCGCCGTCCGCGCTTCGCGCGTCAGCTGGGCGTCCGCCGGCCCGTCCGCCAGCCCCCTCAGAAGGGCCCTGGCCTCCTTGGCCCCGTTCGTTCCGCAGGTCTCCAGCAACTCCACCACGCGAAGGTTCGCCAGCTCCGGGGAAGGCGGCGAGGCTTGCGGGGTTTGAAGGTCCTTCATGATCTGATGAATGCGGTGCTCGGCCTCGGCGGAGGCTCCCGCCAGCAACGCGCGTCGCATCGCCTCTTCCGTCTTGGGGGTGTGGCGTTCCAGCTCTTCGCTCGCCTTCTCGCGCACCGCGAAATCGTCGTCGTCCAGGTCGGCCAGTAAGCGGTCGATGCGACGCGCGTCCAGTTCCGGCGCCGGCTTCCAACGTGCCCTCACGAAGGCGACGACGCGCGTGGGGTCGGCGGACAAACGGCCCAGCGCCCGGAAGGCCCGCGCCCCGTCGGCGGCGGATAGGTCGTTCCAGAACCCGGCCAACTCCTTGTCCGTGAGGGCGGTCGGCGGGGGAACGGTCGCGGCCAGGGCGTCCACGTCGAAAATGAGGACGGTGTTCCGCGCTTCGCTGACGGCCAGCCGTTTGCTGTCGGGTGAAAACGCCAGGCAGTCCGCCTGGGCGCCGCAACCCTCCAGACGGCCGACCAGATCGCCCGTCGCCACGCGCCACAACCGCACCTCGTTCTCGCCGACGGCCGCCAGCAACCGGCCGTCCGGCGAAAACATCAGGTTCGCCGTCTTGCCCACGTCGTTTTCCAACCGGCCCCGGCCGCGGCCGCTGGCGACCTCCACCAGGGCGGGCGCGCCGCCCTCCGACACCGCCAGGGTCCGGCCGTCGGGCGACATGTCCCAGGCGTAGCGTATGCCCTTGCCCTCCCAAAGTTGCCGGACCACCTGGCCCGTCGTCGCGTCCATCAGGGTCATGTGACATGGCCCTTGACTCAGTTCCGTGACGAGCACGGTCTTGTCGCCGGCCGGGGAGGGCAGGGCGATCCCCGCGTTGGCGCCGTCGGGCGTCTGGAGCGACGACAGTTCTTCGCCGGTCGTCGTGTCCCAGCGGTGGATCGTGGGGTCGCGGCCGCCGCCGGCGAAGAGGACGCGGCCGTCGGGGGAGAACTGCGGTTCGCGGACGTCGGCCTGGCTCCGGCTCTCGATTTGGCCGTCCGGGGTCCTCATGGCCGTGACCGCGACGGGGACCGTCCAGCGGCGAAGCTCCTTGGCCGCGGCCGCGTCCCAAAGGCGGAGCGTCCCGTCCTGTGTGACCAGGGCCAGGAGGCGACCGTCGTGGGAAAAATCGGCGTAGATGACCCGTCCTTTCAGGTCCCGTTTAATGACGCGCCGCTCCTTGCCGGTCGTGGGGTCCCATTCGCGCAGCGACCATTCCTCCGGCGGGCGGGATAGAAGCGTATAGATGCCCTCTCGGTTGGTGGTGAATACGCTCTTGCCGTCCTTGGAGAAGACGACGGACAGCGGGCCGGATCGATGTCCGGCGAAGGCGTGCAGTTCCTTGGACTTATCCAGGTCCCAAATATGGATGGCGTCGTCGGCCGGCCCGGCCGCGGCGAGGAGCTTGCCGTCGTGGGAGAGGGCGACGCGCTCGACGCCGCCCGGCAGCGCCTTGAACTCATGCGCGACCTTGCCGTTAGAGGCGTCCCAGACCCGGACGGTCCCGCCGTCGGACGAGGCGGTCAGGAACCGGCCGTCGCCGGAAAAGCAGACCTGCTCGGGATGGTCGGCCGTGCCTTCCATCCGCCGCAGTTCCTTGCCGTCGGACGTGCTCAGAAGGCGAAGGAACTTGCCGTCCTTCGTGGGCGCCGCGAGGAGCGTCCCGTCCGGGGCCGCGGCCCCGCGGGATCCGGGGTTATAATCGCAGGCCACCTCGCGGACCATCTTGCGCTTTTCAGAGTCAAAATGAAGGATTTGATCCTTCGGCTGCTCCGTCGGCGTCTGTGGGGTGACGGCGACGGCGATCAACCGCGTTCCGTCCGCCGAGCACGCCAGGCCGTCCAGCAGAAAGGCGGCGTCACAGGACGGCAGTGGCTTTCCGTCTTTGAGGTTCCACAGGAGGATCGGCGCCCCGTTGCCGCCCGCGGCCAGGAAGCGCCCCTTGGGGTCGATGGCGATGTCGGAAGGGGAGGCCGGCAGCCCGCCGAAGGTGTAGCGCTCGCGGCCGGTGGCCGTCTCCCAGACGCGGATCGTGTTCTGGCCGCAGATCAGCGCGACCAGACTGCCGTCCGCGGAGAAGACCAGGGGCATGTTAGGCTCCGGCGACGCGCGGACGAACGGATCGTCGAAATGGCGCACCTCACGGCCGGTTCGCACGTCCCAAAGGCGAAGGCATGTGTAATCGAGGGCGGCCACGATCTTATCGTCCGGCGAGAACGCCAGAAAAAAGACCGATTGCTGGCACAGTCGCGCCGCGCCGAGGCGGGCGACGGCGCCCGGGGGCAACGGGTCGCCGTTGAGGTCGGTTCGCGGTTGCGGCGCCTTCGCCGCGGCGGTTGACTTGGCGTCCGCGACAGGTTCGGCAAACGAGGGTCGGTATAAAAACAGCGCCGCGGCGACGGCGAGGAACCAGAACGGGGAGCGTGCGGGCATGGAGAAGCCTCCTGGTGCGCGGGTCGCATTCCTACGACGGATGATTCATGCACGATACTCGTGGCCGCCAACGCCGTCCAGGGAAAAGGCGATCTCGCCTTGACCCGGCGTGGGTCGCGTCCCTACTTCCTACTAATGGGGCGGGCGCGATCCGGAGTAATGGGGTGGACGACCGATGGGCTACCGCAATCTCCGCGCCTGTCTCACCGACCTGGAGCGCACCGGCCAACTCCTCCGCATCGAGGCGGAAATCGACCCCGACCTCGAAATGGCCGAGATCCAGCGGCGCGTCTACGCGGCCGGCGGCCCGGCGCTTTACTTCGCCAACGTCAAGGGCTGCACCTTCCCGATGGTTAGCAACCTCTTCGGGACCATCGAGCGGGCGCGCTTCCTGTTCCGCGACGCCCTGGCGGCAATGCGCCATTTGATCGAACTCAAGGTCGATGCCGCCGCCTTCTGGAAACGGCCGTGGCGCTACCGCGACGTGCCGGGCGCCTTGCTGCACGCGCTGCCGAAGTACGTCCGGAGCGGGCCGATCCTCGATCACCAGACGACGGTGAGCCGGCTGCCGCAATTGAAGTGCTGGCCGCGCGACGGCGGCGCCTTCGTGACGCTGCCGGAGGTCTACACCGAAGACGTGGACCGGCCGGGCTGGCGACATTCCAACCTCGGCATGTATCGCGTGCAGCTGTCCGGCAATCAATACATACCGGATCGGGAAATCGGCCTGCACTACCAGATCCATCGCGGCATCGGCGTTCACCACGCCAAGGCGCTGCGCCGCGGCGTGCCGTTCCGCGTCAACGTCTGTGTCGGCGGGCCGCCCGCCCTGACGCTGGCCGCCGTGATGCCGCTGCCGGAGGGGATGCCGGAACTGGCCTTCGCCGGGATGCTGGGCGGCCGGCGCGTCCGGCTGGTGCGGCCGCCGGCCGACGGGCCGGGTCCGAACCCGTTCCTGCCGATGCCGGCCGAGGCCGATTTCGTGATCGTCGGGACCGTCGATCCGACGCGGCAGCTGCCGGAAGGCCCGTTCGGCGACCACCTCGGCTACTACAGCCTCGCCCACGACTTTCCGGTGCTCCACGTCGAGCGCGTCTACCACCGCGACGGCGCCGTATGGCCGTTCACCGTCGTCGGCCGGCCGCCGCAGGAGGACACCGTTTTCGGCCAACTCATTCACGAACTGACGGGACCGGTCATCCCGACCGTGGTTCCCGGCGTTCACGCCGTCCATGCCGTGGACGCGGCCGGCGTCCACCCGCTGCTGTTAGCGATCGGCAGCGAGCGCTACGTCCCCTACGCCAAGGAACGTCGGCCGCGGGAACTGCTCACCTGCGCCAACGCCCTGCTCGGCCAGGGCCAGCTGTCGTTGGCTAAATACCTCTTCATCGTCGCCAAGGAAGACGATCCCGATTTGGACATTCACGACATCCCGGCCTTTTTCCGGCACGTCCTCGAACGGGCGGACTGGCGAACCGATCTGCACTTCCAGACGTGTACCACAATCGACACGCTGGACTACTCGGGCACGGGGCTGAACGAAGGCTCGAAGCTGGTGATCGCCGCCGCCGGGCCGAAGCGTCGGGCGTTGCCGGCAACCGTGCCAGTGGACCTGTCGCTGCCGGAGGGATTCGGCGAGCCGCGCGTCTGTCTGCCCGGCGTCCTGGCGGTCCAGGCGCCGCCATACCCCACAACGGGACGCGACGGGGAACCGGCGGACGTGCGGCGATTCGGCGAGGCGTTCCGGCCGGGCGACGCGCTCGACGCCTTTCCCCTGGTGCTGCTGGTGGACGACAGCGATTTCGCGGCCAGGACGCTCAACAACTGGCTGTGGGTGACGTTCACGCGGTCGAACCCGGCCGCCGACGTGTACGGCGTCGGCGCCTTTACGCGCCATAAGCACTGGGGTTGCGAAGGAGCGTTGGTGATCGACGCCCGCATCAAGCCGCATCACGCCCCGCCGTTGGAGGAAGACCCCGCGGTGAGTCGGCGCGTCGAGGCGTTGGCGGCGCACGGGGGGCCGCTTTATCGGATTATATGACCAGGAGATTATCAAATGAATGGAAATTGTCATACCATATTGACGAGTTCCAAGTCCTGACCGGCCAATGCTATTCAGCCTCGTAAGGGGCGAGGGTGAATAGCCGGGGGTGAAACCCATTGGTATCTACACGAGTCCGGGGAGGTGGCCGCCGCCGGTTCAGCCCCGGAAGGGGCGGTAGAGAGTAGCCCACGGCGTGAGCCGTGGGACCGCGGTGTGCCGGAAATCACCGCAGCCTCGCCAGGGGCGGAAGAGTCCATGATCGGACGGGATTCTATCGCCCCTGCCGGGGCTAGTGGGGAATTCCGCCCCCCTCCTTCCCCCCACGGCTCACGCCGTGGGCTACTCTCTACCGCCCCTTCCGGGGCTGAATGCGGGGTTCGTACCCACGCCGCCGGACTTGTTTAGATACCATATGGGGGAAACCCCTGGGGGCTGCGAACGGCCGGCGGCGGGGCGGGCAACTCGATTTTTTTCGGTTTTTTTGTTGACAGCCGATACGGCCCAAGCAACAATCCTCCGCATCACGGTAGCGGAAAGCAATCGCCGCTTTCGCCTCACCCTTCAAAGTTAACTTGGAGTCCGCCCATGCGCCCGTCATCCGTTCCGTTCTCGAGCGGCGCCAGGTCGTTCGCCCCCATACGCTGACGGCCGACTTCCGGGTAGCCGCGGGCATCGACGCCCGCGCGTTGGCCCGGCCGCCGGTCGAAAGCCGTTCCCGCAAACTTCTGCGCCGCCTCGGGGGCGTCAGGCTCATCGTCGGTCCTCGGCGGCGCGCCTTTACCGAAAGGGCGTCTACGATGGTTAAGCACAGCACAGGGGTTCGGAAACCCGGCGTCGCGCGGTGGGCGGCCTTGGGCGCGCTGGCGCTTCTCGGCCTTCTGGCCGCGTCGATCCTCGCGCGGGTCGTCTTCGCCGGCCCCGGTGCGCCGAAGCTGCCGGAACCCCTGCCCGCGGCCCAGCCCGGCGGCGACGGCCCCTGCCCACAAGTCGCTCCCTGCCCGGAAGCCGTCCTTCCGCAGCGGGCGATCACGCCGGACATCGAAACCAACCAGGACAAATTGAACAACCGAGTCCTGGAGAATGGGCAAGTGATCGACCGGAAGTCCGAATACGATTTCAAGACGGTCCTCGCCAAGGGCCGCCACCTGTTCACGACGCCCTTCATCGAGGCCGACGGCGCGGGCGAGGGCATACGGGACCTGTCCGGTGAAGGCTGCCTGGGACCGCGCGAGGAATCCTTCAACAGCAACCTCCATCTGCTCCAGGGGAAATTCGGGTTGGCGGACTCGGACTTCGGCAAGTTGCGCGACGTTTTCCAGCCGCCGTTTTCGCACATCGACAGTAAAGGACAGGTGCGCTTCTCGATCCTGAGACTGAACGGCCTGGACTCGCAGAGTTGCTTCGAGTGCCACAACTCCATCGGCTCGGCCCACGTCGCCGGCGAAGGCCCCAAGGCGGCCCTGGAACGCAAGCCGGGCACGACCGGCGGCCCGGCCGGCCAGGCGTCGAACGCCTTCATCAACGACACCTTCCCCTACCCGGTCATGAAGTTCGTCCGCAACCCGCCCCACGTGTTCGGGACCGGGTACGTGCAAAAACTCGCCGAGTCCATCACCGATCAACTCCTGTGGCAGAAGGCCGCCGCTTACATCACGGCTGTAAAGTTTCCCGGCAACGAAGTGTCCGTAAGCCTGGTGTACACCGACCCGGCGGCCGCCAAGCTCATCGACTTCGGCTATCTCCGCGTCACCTATGTCGGCGACCCCACGAATCCGCCGAACGTCGAAGACCTTTTCCAGACCCTTGTGAGCGACGCTGAAACGGACCTGAGCAAGGACTTCCACGAGAACCAGACCGAGGTGCTTGGGGTCAGCCCCGACCTCGTCGTCCGCCCGCTTCAGTGGAAGGGGATCGCCTCGAACGAGCGGAACTTCGTTCGTTCCGCCTTGGCGTTTCATTTCGGCATGGGGCCTCGCGAGCTGAACCCCGGCTATCGGACGCCCCAAGAGGATCACGACCCGGACCACGACGGCGTCCGCGACGAGGTGTCCGAGGGGAACGTCTCCGCGCTGTCCATCTTCACGATGTCGGTTCGGCCCCCCACGAGCCAGGTTCCGGACGATAAGAAGGAAATCGTGGCCCGGGGGGAGAAGCTGTTTAACGGCGAGGCGACGGCGAAGGGCGGCCCGGCGGCTGGAAAGGACAATGCGTGTATCAAATGTCACACTCCGGCCCTGCCCATCTACGACACGATGGTGTGCGTGCGCGACCCGAGGCAGCCGGGCGAACCCTCACAACTCACCCATCTCACCGGTCTGGTGGCGCAGCAGCGCTCGAGCAAGCAGCTGCCCGTTTCCCTCAAGTTGGGGGCGAGGATAAAACGAATGCGGGCCGGGAAGGCGAATCGCTTTGACTTCATGAAGCAACTCGACCCGAAAAAGATGAAGCCCGAGGAGATGGTCGAAAAACTCGACAAGGAATTCCGGGCGATGTTCAACTTGCCGGAGCCGACCGGGTGCCCGGTCGCGGGCTACCAGTTCGACCTGAACATGAAGGGGAAGTCGGATTTTGAATCCCTGTCGTTTTCGTACCCCCGGCTGCAGCCGGAGAAAGACGGAACCACAGTCAACGTCCCGCTGTTCAGCGACTTTAAGCGGCACGACATGGGCGAGGGTCTGGCGGACAAGTTCGACCAGCCGACCGACGTGGAAGGCATTAACGTGGCGCGGCGCGAGTTTCTCACCCGGCCGCTGTGGGGCGTCGCCGACACCGGGCCGTGGCTGCACGACGGCCGCGCCCGCACGTTGCGGGACGCGATCCTCATGCACGAATCGCTCGGCAGCGAGGCCAACCCGGTCATCGACGCCTTCAAGAAGCTCAACTGCGACGACCAGGCGGCGGTCGTGGAATTTCTCCTGACGCTGCGGTTGCCGATCGATTGCAGGTATGAGCCGTGCTTTGAAAAGCCGGCCCCCTGCCATCCGGAACCGAAGAAGGAGTAATCCCGCCGTCGGGTCGGCCTTCGTTGAACCGCCAAGACGCCAAGAGCGCCAAGGAAAGCAATTTCTTGTCTTCCCTTGGCGCTCTTGGCGTCTTGGCGGTTCCATTGCTTCTGGAACAGTCTCTTACACCTCCACCATCTCATCTGGTTCCGGCTCTCCTATGTCGCTGGTGGGCTTGGGCGCGAAGCGGCACAACAGGATGCCCAGTTCGTACAGCAGACAAAGCGGCACGGCCAACAGCGTCATGTTCAGCGGGTCGGGCGCCACGGCCAGGAACGCCGCCACCATAAACAAAATAAGGATCGCCAATTTGCGATTCTTCGTGTAGACCTTGATGTCCACGATGCCCATGCGCTCCAGGAACAACATGACGAGCGGCGTCTGGAAGGCGGCGCCGAAGATGAGCGGCACCATGACGGCGAAACTGACCCATTCGCTCAGACGCAGTTCCGGCTCGACGCCCAGCCAGGCGTTGAAGCCGAGCAGGTAGCGGACGCCCAGCGGCAGCACCCCGAACTCGGCCAGGGCGCAGCCGGCCAGAAACAGGCCCAGGCTTAACGGCAGATACAGGTAGACATATTTCTTCTCGTGCGGGTAGAGGCCGGCCCCGATGAATTGCCAGAGCTGCCAGAAGATCCACGGGCTGGACAGGACGATGCCGCAATAGACGCTGACCATGAGGTAGGTCATGATCCCTTCGGTGATATTCAGCGTCGTCAGGCTGGCCGGCGGCGTCAGTTCGTTGTTGCTCGACGCTATCGCGGGGACGAGCTGCCTCGGCAGGATGCGCAGGAGCATCGTCTTCCACGTCCCGCCGTCGCCCTCTTCCTTGATTTGCACGGTGAGGATTTGGCTTTGCTCCTCCATGTACTTTTTGATCGCGTCCGGATCTTGCCGGGCATTGAGGTCGTCGATTACGCCCTGCCGCATCGTGGTAATACGGGCCTTGTAAAACTCGAGGAGCTGCGTTCGGATGGGCGCCTGAATGATCTCCAGCATCGGTTGGCCGACGCACAGGCCGATCACCAGCGCCGCCAGGAAACCGAGGATCGCCCGGAACAGCCGCAGGCGCAGCTCTTCGATGTGGTCGCCGAACGACATGCGGGTGTGGGCGAAGAGGTCGTCGTCGTTTTCACGGCCGCCGATGGGAAATCTCATGAATGCACCTCGGTCGCTCTTCGTGGATCGATGCGGGATTTCATCACGTCCGCCGGGCAGGACGGCCGTTCGACGGGCCGGCTTTCCGGACATTCGCGGGAGTTCGCATGGCGTGGATGGTTCGCCGGTCGCCCATGAAGGAAACTCCGCGCCGCCGACGGCGCACGGCCGCCCGGTTGGGTGAAGGAGTTTCTGGGCCGCCCCGGCCCGAAGGCGCGGGGAAGCGGAAACCGGCGGGGATCGGATTGTGAAGGAAGGGAAAGGGTCTGATACGCCTTCCCGTTCCCCAGGAATATAGTGTACGGCGTTTGGGCGGCCTTGCAACAGACTTTTTGGCGGAAACGCGGGCGGACGCTTGCGGGGCTTCCTGCGGCCGCGAGTCTTTTGACAACAGGCGTCCGTGCCCGTATTGTATTCCCAGCCCCTTTGAACCCCGGTAAACGGTTCCTTTGCCCCCATAGGTTGCTCCTCATGCCCCTCGACAAGCGCTATTACGTCCACACCGGCTACGACGGCACCCTCGACACCGGCGACACCGCCGAGGCCGACATCGTCGCCCTCGTGAACGGCCTGGCGCCGGATCGGCACGTCGTCCTGCACCTGCACGGCGGCCTGGTGTCGCCGGCGGACGCCTTCGACACCGCAGGCCGGCTCCTGCCGCTGTACCTGAAGGCGGGCGTCCACCCGATCTTTGTCGTGTGGGAGTCGGACGTCCTCCGTTCCGTGGAGAACGTGCTGCGACAGGTATGGCAGGAAGGCATCTTTCAAACGCTGGTCAAGCACCTCCTGCGGCACACCGTCGGCCTCTTGCGGCCGGCGGGCGGCCTCCGCGGTCGCGGCACGGCGGCGGCGCGGCCGAACGACCTTCAGACGGCGATCGAGTTCCAAAAGCTCCGGAATGGAGAAATCCCCTTCGGCCAGGTCGGGCCGCCGAAGGATTTGTCGCCGGCGACGGACCAGGAGTTGGAAGATCTGAAAACGGACCTGATGCGCGACCCGGTGTTCGCCGCCGAGGCTCCCGAAGTGGTCCGCGGCCTTCAGGCCGGCGCCGCAGGCGCGCGGGCGAAGGGGGCGGGCGGCCCGGCCCGCCCCACGCTGATGTCGCCCGAGGACTTCCCCGAGGCCGCCGCCGTCGGCCCGGAGGGCGTCCGGGCGAAAGGCGGCCCGAACGTCGCGATGCTCCTCTACCATGCGGGCAAGGTGCTGGCCCGCGTCGTCTCCCGCTTCCGCGAGGGGCGCGACCACGGGGTGTACCCCACCGTCGTCGAGGAGGTCCTGCGCGAGTTCTACTTTACCAACGTCGGCTCCGCCCTATGGGGCCGCATGAAGCGGCAGACCGAATACGCCTTCCGCCGGGCCGACGGCGCCCCGCCGCCGGGCGCCCTGGCCTTCCTCGACGCCCTGGCGCGGCGTTTTCCTCCCGGCGGGGTCCGGCCGTCCTTATCCGTCGTCGCCCACAGCGCCGGCGGCATTTACGCCTGCCACTTGCTCGCCGCCCTGCGCGACCTGCACGCGAAAGACCCGGCCTTCGACCTGCGCCTGAAGGACCTCCTGCTGCTGGCCCCGGCCTGCGACTTCCGCCTGTTCGCGTCGGTGCTCGGCCCCGCGGCCTGCTTCGATCAGGTCCGCCTCTTCGCCCTGCGCGATGAGTTGGAATGCGGCTACTGGGAGGTCCCCGTCCTCTACCCGCGCTCGTTGCTCTACCTCGTTTCCGGGGCCTTTGAGAAGGAGAACGGCGGCGACGGCGCCTACGACCTGCCGCTGCTCGGCATGGAACGCTATCACGTCGGGACCGACGTCTACAAGCAACCGGAGGTGGGGCAGGTGCGGCAATTCCTTGCCGGGGATCCCAAGCGCCAGGTCTGGTCGGTCGAGGCCGGCGGCCTCGGCCTGGACTGCGACACGCGGAAGCACGGCGATTTCTGCCTCGATTCGCAGACGCGCCAGCCGACGCGGGCCATGTACAGCGTGCTCCACGTGCTGGAACACGGGTGGTGAGCGATGCCGCAGTACAAGAACCCGCTCCACTTCGGGCTGGCGGTGGGCATCGACCGTTACCCCGCCCTGGGACACCTCCAGCACGCCCGCGCCGACGCCCGGGCCTTCCACGCCTGGCTGACCGACCCCGACGGCGGCTCGGTCCCGCCGGACAATTGCCGGCTGATCGTCGCCGCCGACAAGGAAATGCCGCCGGAGGCGACGCAGGACCAGGCCGTCCCTATCGCCGACCTGCTGCACGACGCCCTTCTCCTTCTGGAGAAACTGGCCGATGCGGCCCTGGAAAAGCGCCCCGACCTCTGGGGCGAAGCGCGGTTGTACTATTACGTTTCCGGGCACGGGTTAGCCGTGGACCCGCGCGACGCCGCCTTGCTGATGGCCAACGCGGGCCGGCCGAGATTGATGGGGCGGCACGTCTCCTGCGCCCGGGTGCTCGACTACTTCCTCCGCCTCCAGACGTTCCATGAGCTGGTGATCTTCGCCGACTGCTGCCGGGACCGCGACGCCGGCGCCCCCTGGATGCCTTTGCCGTTCAACCCCATTATCGGAGCACAAAAGGGGGAGGTAGTGACGGCCGTCTGCCTCGCCACCCTCTTCGGCGAGAAGTCGTTTGAACCGGAAAAAGCCGACGGTCGCCGCGGCTTCTTCACGGACGCCCTTCTGAAAGGATTGCGAGGCGAGTTCGCCCGGCCCGACGAGCCTATCGACTCCAATAACCTGGCCGCGTTCGTCCGCCAGCGCGTCCGCGCCCTGACCCAGACCGACGACTTCACCGAGCCGCAGACGCCGGTGTTTCAGTGCGACGCGGCCCGGCCCGTGCTGTTCCGGCCGCCGCTCGCCAGGGCCGCCGAGGTCGCCTACCGAGTTGCCTTGACCTTTCAGGGGTACACCGGCGGCGTACAATTGCGCGGGGGCGACCGCAAGCCGATCGCCCAGCAGGCGGTGGCCCCCGGTGCGGCCTGGGTGCTGTCGCTGCCCGGCGGGCTGTACAAGGTAGAGCCGCTCGCCGCCGGCGCGGCCCCGTTCCGGGGAAACGGCCTGTTCGAGGTGATCGGGGAGGACTCCCATGTTGATTTCTGACCCGGAGAAGCCGGGGAGGGTCCATGTCAAGTCGGTCGGCGGCCCCTTGCGGATCGCCCTGCTCGACCACCGCTTCCGCCCGGTCGGCCTCCCCGCCGTCGGCGAGTTCGACCGCCAGGCGCCGCCCGGCCTTTACCTCTTGCAATACGACACGGGTTGGGTGTCCCGGCAGGTGCCGATCGACCTGGAACCGGGCGGGAAGTTCACGGACCTGGAAGTGCGGGTTCCCTTTCCTTCTGCCGCCCCCCTCCCTGGCACCTCCGGCTTCCGAGCGGCGCAGGCCGCCGCCGCCGCCCAGCTGAGCCATTCCCCCGACGCGACCACCTCGCTCGGCGCCGGGGGAAGGCTGATGCTATACGTACGCAACCCCAAGGAGGGCGCGCCCGCGCCGTCGTTGGCGGCGTTGACCCTCCTGGACGGCCGCCTGCGCCCCCTGGCGGAGTCCGTGCCGGCGCATCGGTCCAGTGAACCGGACGGGTGGGCGGGGTGGTGCGCGGACGCCAACCCCGGCTGCTACGTGCTCCGCTGGCCGGCGCAGGGGACTTCCACGCCCGCGGTCGGTCAGCCGCTCTGGGTATCCGCGGGCTGGTCCACGATCCTCTTCCTGACCAGCAGCGACGACGGCCGCGTCCCGCACCTTCAGGACATGACCGTCCACCTCGCCGAAATCCAGGGCGGATTTCGGCCCGAAGACCCTGGAGCGGTGGACGTGCATCTGGCGATGGAACTGGCCCTGGCGGGCTGGCGCACCGGCAAGTCCCTCGTGGACCTGGAGTCGCTGGACCGGCTGCTGCAAGGGAAGTTCGCCAACCCGATGCTGGGGATCGTCGCCGCCCACGTCCTCTTGCAAGAGGTGGAACCGAACCGCGGCCTGCTCACGCGAGTCCTCGCGGCGCTGGAGGCGCCGGGACTCGTCGCCGGCCATCCGGACGTGCGAGCCTTACGGGCGATCGTGCGCCGGCGATTCAAACTCGCGGCGCCGGTCCCGTTGTTGGACTGGCCGCCCATGTTCAAGGCGTCGTTCAAAGAGGCGATCGCCAGCGATTGGGGTGTCCATGACGTAATCTCCCCGGGCAGTTTGGCCGACCGGGCCGCGCCCTGTCTGGTCCCGCTGTCGCCGTGGACCACATGGGTATGGACGCCTGCGGACCTGTCGGACTGCAATCCATCGCGGGATGAGGACTCGGACACGATTTCCTATGGAGAAGCTCCGCTTTCCTTTGGAGAAGCCTGCAATCCACCACGGGATGAGGACTCGGACACGACGGCCGACTTCCTGGGCGCGTGGCTGGCTCGCGTCCTGCCGAAACTGTCGCTCGCGGAGCGTGTTGTGCAGGTGTTCGGTTTTGACTGGGGCGCGGCGCCGCCGAGGGAACTCTGGCGCCGGTTTGCCGCCTCGGCGGACCCCACGGTTCAGAAATTAGCCGGGCAACTGCGCGAGATGTATCGCTTTGCAATGCAGTCCGGCGGCACGGACGCCCTCAACACGATGGGCCTTGCGGGGGTCGCCCAGGCCCTGAACCTGCCCCAGGCGTCCGTCGCCACGGCGGCAATTCAGCTGGCCCAGAGTCTGCTGTCGTTGCGCGATCCGGAGGGCGGTCCCTTGGTGGAAGGCGCGAAAAAGGGGGAGCCGGCGGCGTGGCCGCCGCCGAATGGCGCCCGGTTCATCCGAGGCGAAGGGTTCGGCCGCTTGCTCCTCCAGGTCGTCGAAGAACTCGCCCGGAAGTACCCCACCCGGGACTTCACGGACGGTGCGGCCCAGGTGTTCGCCTGGTTCGATGGAAAGTTGAAGCAGAATCGCCGCTTCATCAACGGCCGGCGCTTCCCCACCGAGTCCGCCTTTCGGGCCTACCTGCGACAGTCCGTCTGGAACGCCGCACGCATGGCCGAACGCCGCCGGCGAAAAGGGCAAGTCCTCCGCGCACTCCCCGCCGACCGGAAATTGGTTTCTTCCGGTGCCAACCCCCAGCAGATGGCCGCGCTCCGTGAAAGTGTGGAAACCTTGGAAGAGCCGTACAAGAGTGTTCTGGAACAGTTCTTTTTTGAGGGAAGTGATATCGATCGGATCGCCGCGTTCTTCGGCAAGACGCGCGGCCAAGTTGTGGAGCTGTATGAGGAAGCGATCGACCGCCTGTCGTTGAAGTAGACCCCGACAGGCGATCAGTCGTGCGTTTTCCGGCCGACCCAGCGGGAGCCCGGGTTACTGGGGCTGGGCAATCTTGCGCACCATGAACAAGGCGTCGAGCGTCCGGGCGCGCTTGCGGAACACCTTGTCTTCCTTGTATTTCTTGCGAAACTCGCGGACCTCGGGGGCGTTGGGCGCCTGATACTGGTGCAGCAGGTTCGTATACTGGACGGTGAGCGGTTCCTGTTCCATAGCGACCTCTCCTTCATGGTTTGCCGGACGGTCGCGGGCCTCCCGCGACACGAGACACGCGCCTGGCCCTTCATCCCCTAAGTGCTTTTCGGCAAATATTTGTCTTAACCCACCCTCCCGAAAGGGATTGCATCTGGGAACCCCTCGGCCAAACATCCACCCGCGGCACCGCGACGGAAAACAAACAAGGCGAGCGGAACAGGCCTCTTCTCTGTTCCGCTCGCCTCTTTCGTTCCGGCCCGACGTTCCGCGTCGGCCGGCTATTTCTGTCCGCTCACCGGCGTCCCGACCGACGCCATGTCCCATTCCACCTGCGGGGCCGCCGCCGAAGCGGTGTTTTGCTCGCCGTCCCCATGCGACAGCGTCAGGCGGGTGTCCGTGAGCCTGCCGCCCTGGCGCAGCGCCACTTTGACTTCATCGCCCGCCTTGCAGCCCCACAACGCCCTCTCCACGTCGAAGCGGTTCGTCACCGGGCGATCCGCCACCTTCAGCAGCACGTCGCCCTTCTTCAAGCCGGCCTTCGCCGCAGGGCTTTTCGACGCCACCTCGTCCACCACCACCTGCACGCGATCCGGCCCGTCCTCGTCCTTGACCACCTCATGGCACGTCAGGCCGTGGGCCACGTGGGCCAACTTGCCGGCGCTCAGGTCTTGCGCCAACACCTGCTGCACCATGTCGGCGTTCAGGGCGAAGGCGATGCTTTGCGCGTCCTGACGCACCGCCACGTTGATGCCGATCAGCTCGCCGTTGATGTTCAGCAGCGGGCCGCCCGAATTGCCGGGATTGATGCTGGCCGTGGTCTGGATCAGGTGCGTCAACACCTCGCCGGTCGGCATCGGCACGTCGCGGCCCAGGGCGCTGACAATCCCCGTGGAAACGGTGTTGGTGTATCCGTAAGGGTGCCCAATGGCGATCACTTCCTCGCCGACCATCAGGTCGCTGGCCGGGCCGAACGTCAGTTCCTGGTACGTCCGGCCGGCCGGCAGCTTGACGACGGCCATGTCGTGGTTCTGGTCCTCGATCATCACCTCGGCCGTCAGCTCCGTGCCGTCCGACAGCACCGCGACGACGCCCTCGGCGCCGCTGACGACGTGGCGGTTGGTGAGCACGTAGCCGCGGGCGTCGACGATCACGCCGGTGCCGATGACTTCCTTCTTGCTGTAGGCGCCGCGCTTTTCGACCTTGAGGGTGACAATTCCGCCGGCCGCCTTCTTGACGGCCCCGACGACGGGATTTTCGCGGGAGTGGCCGGCCTTCGCCTCGATTTGGGCGCCGGCAAACAACGAAACGGCGAGCACGGCGGCGGCCGTGCGGCTCAACAGGGTGCGCATTCGACTCATCCTTTCGGCGGCCTGGCGACCTCGAAGGGGCAAGGGCGTGAAGGGGAGGCGCCGTGGGGACGGGGCCGCGAACGGCCCCGTAGCGGCGCACATCAGGGACCCTTGCTCGGGAGGCCCATGGCTTTCCGTCCCCGCCTCGCGGCGGGTTTGGCATTTTCGGGTTGATGAACCCCGACGCTTGGTTTGGGGAGGAGGTCCGTCGGGTCAACCGAACAGTAGCACGAAAAAAGCCGCCTGTGCGGGTTGTGCGGATTTTTTTCGACGGGGCGATTCGGCCGAGGATGGCGAGGAAACCGGAAGGGCGGATCGCCGGCGGGAGGCATATCGCGGCACAAGCTGAAGCTTGTGCTACGGCCCTTGTAGCACAAGCTTCAGCTTGTGCCGCGGGCGGACCCTTGTTCCGCAACGGCGGACACAGTATCGTCAAAGGCGCGTCCCCGTGCCGTCCCCGAAAAAATGGACCCGATCGGTGCGTCATGAAGTCATTCCGCCTCCTCGTTCCAGTCTTCTTTCTCATGCTCGGGCTGGCCGTCTTCGCCGCGCCCCCGAAAGAGGCGCCTCCGCCGCCCGACGCGGACGCCCTCAAGGAACTGAGCGGGCAGGCGCGTAAACTCGAAAGACAGATCGCCATTCTCCGCAGCCAGGGCGTCGGCGACCCTTTTCTGGCCGGCGTCCAGGTCTACCACAAGGCCGCCGAGTGGGTGCTGCCGCCGCGCGGCGAACTGCCGCCGGGGACCACCGCCGACATGGTCCGCGAAGTGCTCGACCGCGGCATGTTACGGGCGAACCAGGAGGCGCGGGGTGAGGCGCCGTGGCTCTACCAGACCGGCCAGACGACCGCCCGCGCCTACCGCTCGCGGGTGGACCGCTCCGTGCAACCGTACGCCGTGACGTTCCCGGCCGACTACGGCAAGGACAAGACCCGCAAATGGCGCGTGGACGTGGTGCTGCACGGCCGCAACGACAACCTCACCGAGGTCGCCTTCCTCCGTCAGCACGACGGCGAACACAAGGCCGCCGCCGACCAGGATTGGGTGCAGATCGACGTCTACGGCCGCGGCAACAACGCCTACCGCTGGGCCGGCGAGACGGACGTGGAGGAGGCCGTCGAGGACTTCCTCAACGTCGAGCAGGGGCTGGGCCGATCCGCCCTCGTCGACCGCGACCGCTTCGTGCTGCGCGGCTTCTCGATGGGCGGGGCGGGGACCTGGCACCTCGGCTTGCACCGGCCGTCGCAGTGGTGCGTCATCGGCCCCGGCGCCGGCTTCACCACCACGCACGGCTATAAAGGCCTCCCCGACAAGCTGCCGCCGTACCAGGAGGCCTGTCTGACCATTTACGACGCGGTCGATTACGCCGAGAACGCCTTCGACGTGCCGGTGGTGGCCTACGACGGGGCCGACGACCCGCAGCTCCAGGCGGCCCGCAACATCGAGGAGCGTCTCAAGCCGCTGGGCATTCCCATGACGCTGCTGGTCGCGCCGGGACTGAAACATGAGTTCCCGGCCGAGTGGCAGCACAAGGCGGAGGCGGAGTACGCCAAGTACACGTCCAAGGGCCGGCCGGATCAGCCCGCTCACATACATTTCGTCACATACACTCTTAAATATCCGACTTGTGACTGGGTGGAAATCCTCGCGCTCGACCGCCACTACCAACGCGCCTTGGTGGACGCGGAGCGAAATGACAAGGGATTGACCGTGAAAACGGAGAATGTCCGTCAGCTGCACCTGGGAATGCCTCCGGGCGCGCTCCGCGAGCCGACGGCCTTGACCATCGACGGCCAGGGCCTGAAGGTGACGCCTTATCAGGCGTCGGGCGGCGATTTGTCGCTGTACCTCGAACGACGCGGCGGCCAATGGGGCGAGGTATTGCCGGAGCGGCTGTACACCGAACGCCTGCGCACGCCGCGGAAGACGACCGAACTGCAAGGGCCGATCGACGACGCCTTTATGAGCGGTTTTCTGTGCGTCGAGGGGACGGGCGCGCCCTGGAACGAGGCGGTGGGCCAATACGCCAAGGCGGACCTGGAGCGCTTCAAGGCGGAGTGGTCGAAGTATTTCCGCGGCGACCTGCCCGTCAAGCGCGACGACGAGGTGACGCCGGAAGACCTGGCCGGCCGACACCTGATCCTGTTCGGCGATCCGGGGTCGAACAGCCTGCTGGCGCAGGCCATGCCGGGACTGCCGTTTCATTGGACGAAAGACAAGATCAGCTGGAACGGCAAGGAAGGCCGTGAGTATGCCGCCGGGGAGACCGTGCCGGTGCTGATCTACCCCAGCCCGTTTTCGCCGGACCATTACGTCGTGGTGAACTCCGGGCACACGTTCCACGCGGAGGATTTCAAGGGCACCAACGCCCTGCTCTACCCGCGCCTGGGGGACTACGCGGTGTTGAAGATCAAAGGCGACAAAAACGATCCGCTTGCCGTTGAAGTGGAGGAGGCGGGGATATTCGACGAAGCCTGGCGGCGGGGCGAGGGCGAACGACCGTGACGGGGCGGCGCATGATTGCTTACGAAACGAAACTCGATCAGGACACGCGCTGGGCGCTCCGGGAGGGAAGTAGGCACTTCGAGGAGGCGAGTGCGGTCCATAAAGCCCTACGAAAGATCGCCAGGCGGCTGGACGAACTGGGCGTTCCTTACGCCGTGGCCGGGAATATGGCCCTGTTCCAGTACGGCTACCGGCGCTTCTCGGAGAGCGTGGCCATTCTGGTCACGAAGGAGGGCTTGCGGCTCATCCACGAACACCTAGAGGGGCGGGGTTACGTCCCGCCCTTCCAAGGGAGCAAGAGCCTGCGCGACGCCGAATCCGGCGTGCGCATCGAGTTCTTGGTGGAAGGCGACTACCCCGGCGACGGGAAACCGAAACCGGTAGCGTTTCCAGACCCGTCGACCGTTTCCGCCCTCCGACATTTCATCCGCTTTTTCCTTGCCTTCCTGTTGAGACGGCACCATAATCCACGGTTGTCCGTGAGCACAGGTCGCCGGTCGCTCCTTACGCCGAGGAACTCGTATGGCCCAAACCACTCCGTCGCTCGACCGGATCGATCCCGTCGAGGCGTGGCAGCCGTGGGAGCCTTCGCCCAAAGACCCGTGGGACCGGAAATGGGCCGGCCACCTCTACCGCCGCGCCGCCTTCGGCGCCGGCTCCGCCGAGATGACCGAGGCCGTGTCGAAGGGGCTGCCGGCCACGCTCGACCTGCTCCTCAAGGGCAAGCCGAACGCCGACGCGCTGGAAAACATGCTCACGACCGTCGGCCGGCGCACCGCCGACCGCGCCAACGATTTCGAGCTGCGCGCCTGGTGGGTCTACGCCATGCTCAACGGCGGCTGCCCGGCGCGAGAGAAGATGACGCTGTTCTGGCACAACCACTTCGCCACCAGCATCGCCAAGGTGCAGCGCACCACGCTGATGTTCAACCAGAACCTTCTCATCCGCAAGCACGCGCTGGGCAAGTTCGGCCCATTCCTGCACGAGATGAGCAAGGACGCGGCCATGATCGTCTGGCTGGACAACAACAGCAACCTCAAGAGCCATCCCAACGAGAACTATGCCCGCGAAGTGATGGAGTTGTTCACCCTCGGCGTCGGCCACTACACCGAAAAGGATGTCCGCGAGGCGGCCCGCGCCTTCACCGGCTGGCACACCAACGGCGCCGACTTCGATTTCAACGCCCGCTTCCACGACGACGGCCAAAAGACCGTCCTCGGCCAGACCGGCCCCTTCAACGGCGACGAAGTCCTCGACGTCCTCCTCAAACGGCCGGACTGCGCCGAGTTCCTGGTGCGCAAGCTCTACCGCTTCCTGGTCAGCGAACTGCACGAGCCGCCGGCCGAACTGCTGGCGCCGCTGGCCGAAGGCTTCCGTCAGACCGATTACGACATCGGCGCTCTTGTTAGGCGCGTTCTGTCCTCGCGTCATTTCTTCTCCGACCACGCCTTCCGCCAGCGGATCAAGAGTCCCGTCGAATACGTACTCGGCGCCGTGCGCACCGTCCGCGCCGGCGACCCGCCGCCGCAACCGCTGGTGCGCCGCATCGAAGTGATGGGGCAGCAGCTCTTCGCCCCGCCCAACGTGAAGGGCTGGCCGGGCGGCCAGGCGTGGCTGAACACGTCCACGGTGTTGGCCCGCGTCAATTTCGCTCAGGCGCTGGTCATGGGCGGGCTGTGGAACGACCAGTCGCGCGGCGAAAACTTTGATGTGCCGATCTTCTTTGCGCCGGTCGTCCCCGGTCAGCCGGACGTCAAGGTCCCCGAGGAGCCGCCGCCGCCGGACGCCGAAGACGTGGCCCGGCTCATCCGCGAGGCCAAGGCGACCCGGCCGGAGGAGGTGGTGCGCGTCCTGCTGGACGCCTTCCTGCCGGGCGGCGTCGGCGAAACGGCCCGCGGCAAACTGATCGCCTTCGTCGCCGACGGCAAGCCGGCCGGCGACGCCCTCGGCCGCCGCGCCCGCGAGGCCGCCCACGCCATTTTGTCGATGCCGGAGTACCAATTGGCCTGACGACAGGCGAGCGGGGGGCGTTAGCCCCCTGATTCGGCATGGCGTCAGCGATTGTATCCTAAATCAGGGGGCTTACGCCCCCCGCTCGCCCCGAACCTTGACCCGAGAGGCCTGCCATGCTCAGCCGCCGCCGGTTCCTGACCCGCTCGCTCCAGGGCGCCTCGCTACTCACCCTGAGTTCGGTCGTCCCGCAGTTCATCGCCCGCACCGCCCGCGCCGCCGAGGCCGGCAAAGACAATATCCTCGTCGTCGTCGAAATGAACGGCGGCAACGACGGCCTCAACACCGTCATCCCCTATGCCGACGATCTCTACCCCAAATACCGCTCTTCGCTCCTCCAGACCAAAGATCAAGTGGTCAAAATCAACGACCACATCGGTCTCAACTCCGGGATGCGCGGCTTCGACCGCCTACTGCAGCGCGGCGAATTGGCCGTCGTCCAGGGCGTCGGCTACCCCAACCCGGAGCGGTCGCACTTCGAGTCGATGGACACCTGGCAGTCGGCCGACCCCAGGGGGAAGACCACCACCGGCTGGATCGGCCGCGGCGCCAACGAACTTCAGGGCGCCACCGGCGGCGTCCCGATCATGCACGTCGGCCCCAGCCGTCTGCCGTTGGCCCTCCAGGGGGCGACCGGCGGCGCCATCAGCGTCAACGAGAACATGCCGTATCGTCTGGAACTCGGCGGCGGCGACCCGAATCGCCAGAAGGCGCGGCGCAAACTGCTCGAAGACCTCGCCCGGCCGGGCAAGGACGACGACGCCAGCCTGACCAATTTCGTCTACCGCCGCGAGGTGCAAACGCTCACGACGCTCGACCGTCTGCAGGAAGTGCTCAAGGGGACGAACACCGGCCAGTTCGCCGGCTTCGGCCCCGACGGCCGGCCCTACGGCCCCGACGCCCTGCCGCGGAAACTGCAACTCATCGCCCAGCTCATCCAGAAGGGCTTCGGCACGCGCGTCTTCTATGTGATGCGCGGTGGCTTCGACACCCACTCCGACCAAGCCGGCCAGCACCGCAACCTGCTCGGCGAGGTGGCCGACGGCATTACGACCTTCTTCGAGACGCTGCGGCAGACCGGCCACGACAAGCGCGTCCGGCTGATGACGTTCTCGGAGTTCGGCCGCCGCGTCCAGGAGAACGCCAGCAAGGGCACCGACCACGGCGCCGCTTCGTGCCTGTTCGTGGCCGGCCCCGGCGTCAAGGGCGGCGCGGTCGGCGAACACCCCAGCCTGAGCGATCTCGACTCCGGCGATCTCAAATTTCACACCGATTTCCGTCGGGTGTACGCCACGCTGCTCGACGGCTGGCTCGGCTGCGACAGCCGGGCGGTGCTCGGCGGCGAGTACGAGCACATCGACGCCCTCAAGGGCTGAGAGGCGGCGGTATCTCTTTACCAGCCCCGAGCGCGAGCGAGGGGGTTTCGTCCAACCCCTCGCTCGCGCTCGGGGCTGGTACTCTCGCCCAAAATTAAGGGAGGGCTTCCCCATGTCCGCACGTCCCCGATCCGCATTCACCCTGTTTCAGCTGCTCGTCGCCCTGGCGCTGCTGGCCCTCGCCTTCGCCCTCTTCCTGCCCGCCGTGGCGAAGATGCGGGCCGCGGCCGCCCGCATGCAATCGACCAACAACCTCAAGCAGATCGGCATCGCCGCCCTCAGCTATCACGACGCCAACGGCGCCTTGCCGCCCGGCTGCGACGCCAACCACTTCTCGGCCGCGGCCTACCTGCTGCCCTACGTCGAACAGGGCAACCTGTTCAACACCATCGACTTCAAAAAGTCGGTGGACGACGATGCCAACGCGACCGCCCGTAAGATCGTCGTCAAGACCTTCCTCAGCCCGCTCGACCCGGTCAAGACGGTCAAGGACGACTACGGGCCGACCAACTACCTGTTCAACGCAGGCTCGAAACCCGGCCTCGCCGACAACGATGGCGTGTTCTATCAGGACTCGAAGACGAAGCTCCAAGGCATCACCGACGGCACGAGCAACACGCTCCTGGCGGCGGAGACGCTCAAGGGCGACGGCGGGACCAAGGCGGAGGACGTACGCCGGCAGTACGTTTTGCTGAAGAAGGACGCCCTCAAGGGGATCAAGGACGACGCGGGAGTGCAGGACTTCAAGGACGACAAGAACAGTGCCGGCGACCGCTGCGCCAGCTGGATGGACGGCCGTTTCCTCCAGGGCACGTTCAACACCCGGCTCAAGTTGAATGACGAGCGGCCCGACGTGAGTTGCGGCGGACTCGGCGGCGCCTCCTCGATGCGGTCCCTGCAGGACGGCGTCAACGCGGGTCTATGCGACGGCAGCGTTCGGTTCGTCACGAACGGGATCAGCATCGAGACGTGGCGCGCGGCGTCCACTCGCAGCGGCGGCGAAATACTCGGCTCGGACTGGTGACGACGCGGCGGGCCGCTCACCGGGCGGGCGGCCCGCTTCATTTCTCCGCTTCCTTCACCAGCGTCTCGATTTCGCCGTCCAGCTCCTCGGCGTCAGGCTCTCCTTCGTGCGCGTAACGGACCATGCCCTTGGCGTCGATCAGGAAGATGGACGGCATCCCCACCACCTTCCATTCCTCGGTGATGGGACCGCCCCCCGGCCCGTCGAACCAGGAGCGCCAGGTCAGGTGTTGCTCTTCCTGGACCCGCTTCAGGGTCTCCACGTCTCGATCCGTGTTGACGCCCAGGAGGACGAAGGGCCGACCCTGGTAACGCTGGACGAGCGACCGCTCGTGGCTGTACATCGCCCTGCAATGCGGTCACCAGTTGCCCCAGAAGTCCAGCATCACCACCTTGCCCCGATAATCGGCGAGCGAAAAGGTCGCGCCGTCGGCGTCGGTCCCTTGCGTCGGCGGGGCCGGCGTGCCGACGGCCGCCTGCTCGCCCGGCGACGCCGTCATCCACAGGACGACCGCGACGAGCGCCGCCGCCAGGATCAGCAGGCCGATTCGCACGGTGGTTCGCATGGACTGTCCTCCGAGGCAATTCTATAGGGGGCCACTCGCTCCGCGAGTGGCCCCCTATCCAAATCAGAACAGCCGGCGCGGCCGGCCGTCGTCGGCCAGGGCCGCGGCGAGGCGGCGCTGCGGCGAGCTGACGGGATGGGCGGCCAGTTCGTGCGGCGTCAGCCAGACGCCCTGGCGGTAAAAAGGCGAGTGGAAATCTCCGGAAAGATACTCCGCCTCGAAACAGACCAGCGTGATGCGGAAGCGCGTGACGCCGTGGCGGAGGGTGACGAGTTCCGGCCCCAGCCGCGCCTCAAGGCCGGTCAACTCGGGCAGCAGCCGGGCGGCCGCTTCGTCGGCGGACTCCTTCGCCGCCAGCGGCGCGTGCGGGAACTCCCACATCGACGCCCAGCGCCCCTCGGCCGGGCGTTGCAGCAATAGCACCTGTTCCCCGCGCCGCACGACCACGGCGGCTTCGCGCACTTCCGTCGGTTCCGGCCGCGGCGTATTCGCGGGGATGGCGTCTTGCAGACCGAGGCGGCGGGCGGCGCAGTCGTCCGCCAGCGGGCACTCGGAACAGCGCGGCGCGTCCGGCGTACACACCAGAGCGCCCAGTTCCATCAGCGCCTGGTTAAAGTCGCCGACCCGGCGGACGGGCAACAGCGCTTCCGCCGCGTCCCACAACCAGCGCTGCTCGGAGGCCCGGCTCGGGTCGCCGGTTCGGCCGAACAGGCGACAGAGGACGCGCCGGCTGTTGGCTTCGAGGATCGGCAGACGGCGGTCGAACGCCTGCGACAAGACCGCGTTGCGCGTGTAGCGCCCCAGGCCGGGCAGGCCGTCCAGGGCGGCGGGGTCGTCGGGGAAGCGGCCGCCGTGGGACGCGGCCAGCAGTCGGGCGGTGCGCAGCAGGTCGCGGGCGCGGCGGTAATAGCCTAGCCCTTCCCAGAGCCGTAATACCTGTTGTTCGTCGGCCGCGGCCAGGTCGGCCAGCGTCGGAAAGGCTTGCAGGAAACGCTCGAAGTAGGGGACGACGGTCGCCGCCTGCGTCTGCTGTAACATGACTTCGCTGACCCAGATGCGGTAGGGGTCGCGGTCGCGCCGCCACGGCAGGTCGCGCCGGCGGCGGGCGAACCAGTCGAGGAGGCGGCGCGGCAGCCGGCGGCGCAGAACGGCTGCCGCGCCGGCCGATCCGTCGGTCGGCGCGGGAGAGTCTGGAGGAGGAGGGCGGCGGGGCGCCACAGGTTGGTCTCGCTCGCGGAACGGGGTGAGGCGTCAGCCGCGCGGCCGTTTCATGTACTGTTCGAGGATGGACTTGGCGGCGTTGGCGGTGTTGCCCGACGCCTTGGACTTGTCCTTCGCCTTGTCTTTGCCCTTGTCGCCCGCCGCGGCCGGATCCTCGCCGGGCTTGGGCAGCATCAATTCCATCACCGTGCTGCCTTCGGGCACTTCGCCTTCCGAGCCGCCAAACGAACCCCCGTCGTCGTGGAGCGACAGCAGCATGGCGGCGATATCGTCGTCCTCGCCGGTGGAACCTTTGGCCGAGGCGGCCGGCGTCTCGAACGCCGTTTTGGCCGCGTCGGCGGGCGCCTTCGCGGGCGGGGGAGGCGTCTTGCCGGCCGGCGCCTTGGCCGCGGCGGGGGCGGACTTCACGCCGGCAATCGGTTTGGTCGGCGGCTTGGGCGTGGCGCCCTTGGCCGCCGGCGCGTCCTGCGTGATCCGCACCTCGAATTGCAGCGGGCCGATTTTCAGTTGATCGTTGTTATGAAGTTCGGCCTCCCCCTGGACGGGCTGGTCGTTGATGAAGGTGCCGTTGGTGCTGCCGAAATCCTGGACAAAGGCCTTGCCGTCGCGCTGGACCAGGGCGCAGTGGCGCTTGCTGATCATGGCGCTGGCGGGGCGAAGTTGACACTGGGGATCGCGTCCGATGACAAACTGGGAGAGGGTGATGGCCAGGACCTTGCCTTCCTGCTTGCCCGCGGCCATCACTACCAAACTTAGCTTCATGAGTTGACCTCGTTCCTGGCGTCGTAAGAGGGCCGTCCGTCTGGCCCGACGCAAGCCGCCCGTCCAACCACCTCGTCGGAGGGGGATGACAATGCCGCCCTCTCCGCCGCAGCCTATTGCGATTCGTCGCGCGATCTGGGGATCGGGTAAGATGGCGTCCGATGGGCGGAGAGATATTTTCATTCTATGACGGAAGACACGGCGTATGCAACGGAAAAGGCAGTAACCGGCGCGTCTTTTTTCCGGCCGGCGCGGACTGCGCCGTCAACCGCCCTCCATCTCCAGGCCGAGTTGCAAGCCGATTTCGCGCAGCACGGCGCGGTCGCTCGCCGGCCGGGCCGGCGACCGCGGATGCACGGCGTCGGTTCGCGTCCAGCCGCGCAGGCGCAGAAACATCGCGGCCGAGTGCTTGTACGCCGGGACCGGCGCCCGGAAGGCGAAAAAGCCGAGGTATTGCAGCACGTCGTTCAGCTCGTAAAACGCCGGGTCGCCGGCCTCCCAGAGGGCGTCGCGCCGCGCGAACAGGTCCGGGGCGAACGTACTCAGGCCGAGCAGGTAATCGCTGCCGTAGGTCACCATGTCGATGGCCAAGTCGTTGCCGGTGTAGACGCGGAAGTCGGGCCGCAGCCGGTCGCGCAGCGCCAGCCGTCGCCACTCCGGTTCGCGCCGCAGCGAGGAGTGCTTGGCCCCGACACACTGCGGTATGCCGAGCAGGCCGCGGTAGACTTCCAGCGAGTAGATTTTGCCGAACGGCGCGAACACGGGGTCCAGCTCGAAGGCGATAAAGCGATCGCGAATCTTTCCGAAATCGGCATAGGCGTCGAGGAGGCGGTCGTCCGGCAGACTCGTAAGGCCGTGCGACTGGAACACGACGGGAACGCCGCCGAGAAGGGACACGAGATCAATCGTTTGACAGTAAGCATCGCGGTCGAAGGGGTCGCCCTGCCGGTCGCCGACGAACACGCCGGCGACGAACGGCCGGCCGCCCAGCACGGCCCGCGTCCGGAGCAGGACTTCTTGTCGTTGGGTGTCGTCGAGCAGGTTGACGTAGCCGGTGTCCATGTTGACGGCCGGCGTCAGCCCGGCGTCGGCGGTGCGGAGGACGTGGGCCTCGAAGGAAGGCCAATCGACGGCGCCGTTTGCGGCGAAGGGCAGCAGGATGGCGGAGACGCCCTGGATCTTCCGCCGCGGGCGGAGCATCGCGATGGGGTCGACGGCGGCGTCGGACATGGGCCGATTCCTCACGGCACGGCGAACAATTCATCCCAGCTGGAAACGTCCAGCAGTCGTCGGATCAGATAGGCAAGCCGATCCGGATCCGTAACGCTCGTTATCGCCGTGGGCACGGCCGGAGGAGGCTCACCTAACTTTTTCCGGCCGAGCCGAAGAATGTCTTCTTGTCGTGCCTTGGTCATCCCTTCTTCGATAATCGCCTGCCAAGTGTCCGATTCTTCGATGCCGTGGATGCTTCGCAAGAAGTCACCCCACCAATCTTGTCCTTTTTTAATCATTTCCGCACTCCCCGACCAACAGCGCCCCCGCCAGCCGGGCGATCTCGTCCGGCAAGGGCATGTTACGGAACCGGTGGATGCCGGCGGGCAGCCCTTCCAACTCCGCCTCCTCGATGTGCAGCTGGTCCGACACCGCCAGTAGGAACGGTTCGCGAACGTGCCGCCGCAGCCTTTCGAGGTGTTTCTCCGCGCTCGACCGCCGCCAGAAGCCCAGCACCTCCAGCAAAACGACCAATCCCGATGCTTTGTGGATCAGACGGAAGTCCGGCGCCCAGAAGCCGTCGCCCAGCGGCCGCAGTTCCGTCTCCTCGGCCAACTCCCAGTCGGCCACGCGCTTGCGGAACAATTCGACGAACATGGCCAGTTCCGGCGGCGTGTACATGCCCTGGTCGGGGTAATGTGAAACGAGGCCGTCGCCGGGCGTTGCCAGGAACGTCTTGGGCCGGCGTTGCGGCCCCCAGCGCAGCTCCGCCGTCAACTCGAAGTCGCGGCAGAGCAGCACGGCCGGCAGGAATAGCGCCAGTTGAAGACCGTATTTCTGTGTGGCCGAGAACAGGCTCATCGGCCCGTCGAGGTGCATCCGGAAGGCGTCCGGCCCGAGGCGTTCCAACTCACAGACGAGCCGATGGAATTTCACGCGCCGCAACAGCTGCCGGTAGCGCTGCGGCGGTTCGCCGCGAATGACGACCTGCACGCGCGTCGAGCGCAACAGCACCGCCTGGGCCAGGGCGACGTTGTAGCGCTGGAGCAGACGTTCGGCGCCCAGGTCTTTGAACTTGGTGAGCCGCTGTTCACTTTTGAGATCGGCGAACAATCCGCCTTCGACGGCCTCCGGGGCCAGCGCCAGTTCTTCCGCGACTTCGCGCAGAACGGCGGTGCGGTCGAAGGCGGCGACGGCTTCGGGCGCCGCTTCCGTGCGCCGTCGGGCGGCGGCGCGGAACACGGCGGCCCGAACCTGCTCCGGCGGGTGGGCGGACGAGACCTCGAACTCGCAGCGGTCTTCGAGGAGCTTGGCGAGTCCCTGGTGGACGAGTTGGCCGGGGTCGTCGCCGAACGCCTCGCGCTGGCCGTCCTCCAGTTCGCCGCGCGTCTTGCCCTCCTGGCCGCGGAATAATTCCAGGAGCCGCTCGGCCGTCTCCAGCCAGGCGGGGTCGTCGGTCTTGATGTAATGCGGGATAATGCGGTCCCGGGCGTAGCGGACGCGGACCATTTTTCCGGTGAGCATGAAATAAGTACCAAGTACGAAGTACGAAGTACGAAAGAAGACAAGACAAAGATCAGTCGGATCGGACCTTCTTGATGATTGCCGTGAGAATTCGGAGCAGCTCGCCGGTTTCACTCAACAAGGCCTTCCCCTCAGCCGCCTCGACCATTCCGCTCGCCAGCAGCAGGCGAAGCCAGTAGCCCGTTTCCCGCGCCTCCTTCCGCGCGATCGAATACTTGGAGACGAAATCCGCACGGCTTTGCGCCCCCTGCGCCTCTTCGACGTTGGCGCCGACGGAAGTCGCGGATCGCAGGACCTGCTTTGACAGCGTCCAGGCCGCTTGCGAGTGTTGGCGGTCAACGCGTTGGCAGAGTTTGACGACCCCCAAAGCGAACTGAAAGGTTCGCTCGCAGAGATCGAACGGCTTGCTCCCACTTGCCTCGCGGGGTTGCATCGACTTCTCGCTTTTTGCCTTTTTTCGTACTTGGTACTTCGTACTTGGTACTTATTGGTACGCATGGTGCTGCCGCCGCCGCTCGCTGGTGAACTCCTCCGCCGTGCCGCGCGTCACCACCTCGTACAACAGCGCCTGCTTTTCTCCGTATTTGCGCAGCAGCCGGCCCAGCCGTTGCACGTGCTCGCGCACCGTGCCGCTGCCCGACAGCACCACGCCGACGTTGGCCGCCGGCACGTCCACGCCCTCGTTGAGCACCCGGCTCGTCACCACCACCGGGTAGTCGCCGGACTGGAAACACTCCAGGATGTGGCGGCGCTCCTTGGCCTTGGTCTGGTGCGTGATGGCCGGCACGAGGAAGCGGCGGGCGATCTGGTAGACCGTGGCGTTGTCGTGCGTGAAAATCAGGATGCGGTCGCGGCGGTGGCGGTCGAGCAGCCCTTGCAGCACTTCCAGCTTGGCCGGCGCCGCCAGCGACAGCCGCCGCTGTTCTCGGTAGGCCTGGAACGCCGCCCGCCCCTCCTTCGACCGGCACGTTTCCTGGATGAAACGCTGCCAGCCGTGCGCCCCGCCCATGCTGATGCCGTGGTCGGCCACGAAGCCGCGGTACTGCTCGCGGGCCGCCGTGTACCGCGCCTCCTCCTCCGGCGACAACTCGACGTAGAGCCGCACCGCCCGGTACTCGGCCAGGAAGTCGCCGGCCAGTTCCTTGATCTCGCGGCGGTAGACGATCGGGCCGATCAGGCTCGCCAGCAGCGCCTCCTGGCCGTCGGTTCGCTCCGGCGTGGCCGTCAGGCCGAGGCGGTAGGGGGCGATGCTGCCGGTCGCCGCCGACAGGTACGACGGCCCGGGCAGGTGGTGGCACTCGTCGAAGACCAACAGGCCGAAACGGCCTCCCCATCTATCGAGATGGATATAAGCGGAATCATAGGTGGTGACGGTGAGCGGCTGGAACTCGTGGTTGCCGCCGCCGACGGCCCCGACGGGGACGCCGAAGGCCACGGACAATTCGCCGTACCACTGGTTGAGCAGGTCGATGGTCGGCGTCACGACGAGGGCGGGGCGGCCGGTCTTGTGGATGGCGAGAATGGCCAGAAACGTCTTGCCGGTGCCGGTCGGCAGCACCACGACGCCTCGGCCGCCGGAATCCCACCACGTTTTCAGCGCTTCGGTCTGATGCGGGAACGGGTCGCGGCTGGTGCGCAACGGCCACGGCGTCAGCTGGTAGGCGCGGGCCTCGTCCTTGTAGGGGACCTTCTCCCGGCGCAGGTGTTCGACCAGGGCACGGTAGTGGATGGCTTCGGCCCGATAGACGTTGGTGCGGGCGTCGAAACGGCAGTGCGGCAGCGCGGCAAGACGTTCCGGGTCCGGCCCGGTGACGACCAGGGTGCCGCCGTCGAAGGCGAGGTGGAGGGCTGGGTGGTCCATCCGGTCATTCTACGAGGAAGGCGGTCGGGCCACAGCCTCAGCGGCCGCACGGATCAAGACTGCCGCTGCCGCGCCGCGCGTTCCGCCGGCGACAGCATGACCTCGGCCCAGCAGCCCGGCTTGCGCCGCACCTGCTCGACGGCCTCGGGCACGCCGGGATGGCGCAAGACCTGATCGGTCAGTTCTTCCCCGAAGGCGGGGTCTTCCCATGCCGTGGAGAGCCGGGCGGCCCACATGGCGCGCGAATAGCGCTCCGCGTCCAGAAGGCCGGGGACCGCGTCGGCGTAGGAGTCGGTCCCGAAGACCTCGCGCGGGTCGGGATTCATCGGCTTCTGCATCGTCGCCGGGTCGCACGAGCCGAGCTGGTGCGGCCCGAGGACGCGGCGCAAGTCGTGGGCGCGTCGATCCGTGGCAGCCAGCACGAAGTGCATGATGATGCCGGAGGCCAGCAGCACCGCGCCCGACGCCAGCATTCCGAGGATGTTAAATAAGTCCACAGGCTTCCGGTCCCCGGTTGCGATCAACACGGCCGGGACGGCCCCAGCGAAAAGCAGGAGGCCGCCGACAACGATGAACCACCAGCGCCAGACTCGCAGGAACGACCGGACGACCAGCGCGGCCGACCAGCGGATCGGGATCAGTCGGTAGGTCTTGCCGCTCCAGCCGAAGGTGTGAATGGGGCGGATCGGGATGAGCGGGACGTACAACAGGACGAACCACTCGACCGAATCAAAGGAACCCCAGCCCACGTCGCCGCGGCCTTTGTAGACCGTGGTCCCGACCCCGTTAATCATGTAGGGCATGACACCGCCTCGCCGTTGGGTTTCGACTTGTGAACGTCCGTCCGCCGGATTACAATGCGGACTGACTGGTCAGTTCCACATTGAATCCGACGCCTTTCGCGCATTAGCGTACCACGACGAGACCTTCCGTGCGAACCAAAACCCTGGCGCAGGCCGAGAAAATCCTGACCGCCGCCGCCCGCCTTTTCGCCGCCCACCACTTCCACGAGGCCCGCATGGAAGACATCGCCGAGGCGGCCGAAGTCGGCAAGGGGACGCTCTACCGCTACTTCAAGGACAAGGAAGAGCTGTACATGGCCCTGCTAGCGAGGGCCGCCGACCAGATGATGGAACGCCTGCGCGAGGTCGAAGCGGCGCCGGGACCGCGGGCCAAGCTGGAAGCGGTCGTGGAGGCGATCCTCGACTATTTCGACCGGCATCCGCACCTTTTGGACCTGATCCAGCACGCGGAAGTCATGCAGGGGCCGGACGCCGATTTGCCGTGGCAGCGGGCGCGGCTCGAAAACGTCCGTTTCGTGGAGGACATCTTCGAGGAGGCCCGAAAGAACGGCGAGTTTTTTGTCGCCGACCCGGAGTTGGCCGCGTGGATGCTGTTGGGCGGCCTGCGGCCGGTGCTCCGCTGGGGCACCGTCCCGCGCCCGCCGGACCTCGCCCGGCGCATCGTCGATCAATTCCTCCACGGGGCGGCGCGGCCGGCGTGCGGCTGCCCGCCGGGGCCGGCCGCGATACAATCCCTGGAAGAAACGCGGCCGATGAAATAGCCTCGTCCAATCATGAGGTTTACTATGACCGCCGCCGCCCGAGGGCTGTCCGCGGACGCGGCGAAAATGAGCAACTACGTCTTTCGAGGAGATGACAACTACCGAGACGGCCCTCTCGGCAGGGCGTTTGGCGCACAGGCGGACGGCGCCGACATCCAGAACTTTGCCGACCACGTTCTCCGGAAAGAGTCGAACCTGTCCAGCCGGTACACCTCTTTCACCGAGGAAGTCAAGGTCGCCCGGAGATTCACGTCCGCATCGGACAACCGCCATGTCCGTAAGGCCGACGCGGCCGCCCTGCGGGGACTGGAGGCTCAAGGCGTCTTACGGATCTGGGATCCCGATCTTGTTTATGCGGCGTTGAAAAAGGGACCGAGAAACCTGGCAAAGCAGGCCGCGGACATCCGGGCGGCCATGAAAAGAAACAGCGAAATCCTCATTGAGGGCCAGGTTCCCGCCGGGACCCTGGGAGCAACCGACGAATGACCGGGAGGGAATGGTGGATACCCAAGTCGAATCCTGCCTTGTCGCGTCTGGGAACACCTACAATCCCAGCTTGATCGTTCTCCGCCAAAAGGGCTACGAGCTTTGGCTCGAAGAAGGCGAAAACGGCTCGTTGTGGTTTGCCAAGAAGGGGGGCCAAAGCTTCCTGGCGTACTCGGGGCCCGAATTGCTCGGCCTAGTGGCCCTTTGGGAACACCTGGGCAAGAACTGGAATCAACAGAAGCCGGACGTTCTCAGCGAGCTCACCGACAAGATGGCGGAGTGACGGTGGCTAATCGCTCGCGCCGGCAACTGTACCCCGGCCGCTAGTCTCCTACAATCGACAGGGGGCGGGAACCCCCTCGCCCGCTTGACCGTCCTTCACGCCGGCTTCATAATGGGCGTCCCGTCTGGCGCGGACGCCGGCGTCGGCGTTCCCGAGGACTCGCCCGGCCGCACCCGAGCGCCGCCATGATGAACAACAACAACAAGCTCAAGGTGTTTAGCGGCCGGGCCAACATTGCCCTCGGCGAAAAGATCGCCCGCGCCCTCGGCGACGCCCTCGGCAAGATCACCCTCGACAACTTCCCCGACGGCGAAACCTCCGTCCGCATCGACGAGGACGTGCGCGGCCGCGACATCTACATCGTCCAGCCGACCTGCCCGCCGGTCAACCAGAACCTGATGGAACTACTCATCATTCTGGACGCCTTTAAGCGCTCCAGCGCCGCCCGCATCACCGCCGTGCTGCCCTATTACGGCTACGCCCGCCAGGACCGCAAGGACCAGGGCCGCGTGCCGATCACCGCCAAGCTCGTCGCCGACCTGCTAAGCTCGGCCGGGGCCGACCGCGTCCTCGCCCTCGACCTGCACGCCGCCCAGATCCAGGGCTTTTTCGACATCCCCGTCGATCACCTCTACGCTTCGCCCGTCATCGCCAAGTACGTCCGTTCGCTGAACATCCCGCCGCGCGACATGGTGGTGCTCAGCCCCGACGAGGGCAGCATCAAGAAGGCGCTGATGTTTCAGAAGAAGCTCGGCGGCGCCATCGCCGTCGTGGACAAGCGCCGCTCCAGCGCCACCGAGACCAAGCAGGCCAACCTGATCGGCGCCCCGCTGGAGGGCAAGGTCGTGGTGATTTTCGACGACATGATTTCGACGGCCGGCAGCGTGGTGGGGGCCGTCAACGTGGCGTTGCACCACGGCGCCCGCGAGGTCTACGTCTGCGCCACGCACGCCGTCCTCTGCGACAACGCGGTGCCGCGGCTGCGCGAATTGCGGATCCAGAAAATCGCCGTCACCGACACCATCCCGCTGCCGCCGGAAAAGCAGCTGCCGAATATCGAAGTGCTCAGCGTGGCCACACTGCTGGCCGACGCCATCAAACGCATCCACCTCAACGAGTCGGTGAGCAAGCTGTTCGAGTAGGCGCTCCAATCGCAAAAGATTTTCACCGCGGAGAACGCGGTGAAATTGGTTTTCAGGTTTTCTTGCCGACGATGTCCTCCAGCGCCGCGTCGATGTGCGGGAATTTATACTGATAGCCGAGTGACAAAGTCCGTTTCGGCAGCACGCGCTGGCCCGTGGCGACCACGTCGGCCGATTCGCCGAGCATCGCCCGCAGCACGAAGCGCGGCGTCGGAAAAAACGACGGCCGGTGCAGCGCCTTTCCCAGCGCCGTCGAAAAGTCGCGGTTGGTCGCCGGGTTCGGGGCCGTGCCGTTGAGCGGGCCGACGGCCTCGGGGTTGTCCAGGGCCAGCAGCAGCACGCCCGTCATGTCCTCGTGGTGAATCCAGCTCATCCACTGTTTGCCGCCGGCCACGGGGCCGCCCGCGCCCATTCGGAACGGCGTCAGCAGCTGCGCCAACGCGCCGCCTTCCTTGTCCAGGACAATGCCGATCCGCACCAGCGCACACCGCACGCCGGACGACTCCACGGCCCGCGCCGCCTGCTCCCAGTCCACGCACAGCCGGGCGAGGTAGTCCGACGCGGCCGGGCTGTCCTCGGTCAACTCCTCGTCGCCGTGGGGGCCGTAATAGCCGATGGCGGAGGCGTTGACGAGTGTTTTCCGTTGGCCGTCGCCGCGGTTCGGCTTGCGGGCCAGGGCCGCGACGACGTTCCGGGTGCTCTGGATGCGGCTATCGGTCATCAGCGCCTTGAAGGCGGCGTTCCAGCGGTGTTTGAACAGATTTTCGCCGGCCAGGTTCACGACGGCGTCGCAATCGGCGGCGGCGTCCTGCCAGTCGCCGGGCTTCATCGGGTCGCCCTCGACGATCTTGCATTCCGGCCCCATCATTTGCCGGGCCGCCGCGTAACGCCGCGTCAGCACCACCGGCCGGTCGCCGCGCGTCAGGAGTCGGTGAATCAGCCGCGAGCCGATCAGGCCGGTGCCGCCGGTGACGAAGACCTGCATGTCGCTGCACTCCAGTAGTCAGTAGTCAGTAGTCAGTAGTAGACAGGATACTGGCGCGGAAACAAGGGGCGTCCGGGGGCCGCATCTCGCCGACTACTGACTACTGGCTACTGACTACTCTTCCACTCTGGTTGCGAAGAAACCGGCGTCGCGGTCGTTCATGCGCGAGGAGCCGGCCAGGTGTTTGCCGTCGCCGGTGAAGAGGTAGCCCTGGAAGGTCTCTTCCGCCCGCGGGAACTGCACGGTGAACTGGATCGAGTAGTCCGGCGTCCCGATTTTGCCGCGCACGTCGTATTTGGAACCGTCCTTGTCGGAATAGTACGACCCGCTCACGGAACCGTCGTCGTCCACCTTCAGGACCAATTCGCCGGAGCGGCGGCCGTCGTCGTAGAGTTTGTACTTGCCGTTGAAGTAGCGCGGCTCGAACTTCTCGCCGATCACCAGCTTTTCCGGTTTCTTCGGCGTCGCGTCCGGCAGCGGCTTGATGAGCAGATACAGTTTCGCCTTGCCGACCGGCTCGGCGTAGGACTTGTCGCCGTCCGCGACGAAACGCAGGTCGCCGCCCAACTCCTCCGGCACCACTTGGCCCATGTCGAAGCTGACCCGGAAGCCGGGGAACAGCGCCAGGTTCTTGCCGGAGGCCGCGATGGTGCGCTCCTCGCCCTCCTTATAGGTGACGTAGCGGTCGATGAGCAGCATCGCCACGCTATGGGTCATGTCGGTCTTCTGGCGGGCCGGGTGCGCCACCAGCTTGGCGTTGCGCCCCTCATTGGTCCTCACGACGAGAACGGCGCCGTCCACGCCGGGCAGCACGCGGTCGTTGTTGAGCAGGTCGTCGGGCGTAACCTGCTTCATCTCTTTGACGACGTCGCTCTCCACGACCTTGTTGAGGAGCGGATTGGTGTAGTTGTCGAAGGCGTCGGCGCGGCCGCGGCCGGCCAGGGCCAGGACGACGGCGGAAGCCAAAAGGGATCGCGTAACGATGTTGAATGGACGCATGGAGGAGCCTCCAGACCTTTCGTCTGTAGGGGCGGGGTCTCCCCGCCCTTGAACCGTGTGGGGCGGGGAGACCCGGCCCCTACAGGCATTGGTCGCACACCGCCCGCCGCCGGTTCCTACTTCTTGGCGTAACTCAGCGCCAGCAGTGCGAAGCCGGTCGCCAGGTTGTCGTCGGCCTCGCCGAAGGCCTTGTCGCCCTTGTTGATGAAACCGCCGTCCTCCTGCTGCCGCGATTTCAGGGCGTCGAACAATTCCTTCCGCCAGTCGTGTTTCACGCCCTTGGCGTCCTCGAACTCGTCGTCGCCGAGGGCCGACATCGCCTTGCCGAAGGTGTGCAGGTAGTAGAACAGGCCGGCCTGGCCCATGCCGGGGTTCTCCTCCAGCGTGTAATGGGAGCGAATCCACTTCACCGCCCCCTGCACGCGCGGGTCGTCCTTCTTGACGCCGGCGTAGAGAAAACTCTTGAGGCCGCCGTAGGTCATCGCGCCGAGCGAACGCAGACCGCCGTCCGGCGTCTTGTGCTCCTTGTCGTCGGGGTCCGGCCGGTAAACGAAGCCGCCCTTGTCGTCGGCCGTCGCCTTGGCCGCGAACGGCTGGTCGTTGGCTTCCGGGCCGGGCTGATTCTGACAGCGATCGACGAATTTCAACGCCCGCTGGATGGCCGGGTCGTCCTTGGGCACGCCGGCCTGGATCAGCGAGTCGATGAAGTATTGCGTATTGGAAAGGTCCGGCCGGCCCTTGCCGTTGTAGCCGACGCCGCCGAAATGCGCGTCCTTGGGGTCCGCGTCGGCGTCCTGCAAACCCTTCAGGAATGTGACGCCGTTCTTGAGGATGGCGTCGTACTTGCCGCCCTTGTTGGCCTCCTGAAAGGTCATCAGGGCCACGCTGGTCGTGTAGTTGG
>Ga0182024_10002722_pt1 | contig 43420 bp, 50 predicted proteins | sample P32metaG_FD_120480 | JGI IMG/M metagenome (GOLD analysis project Ga0182024, IMG submission 120480) | Permafrost microbial communities from Stordalen Mire, Sweden - P3-2 metaG (Illumina Assembly) | ecosystem: Environmental > Terrestrial > Soil > Wetlands > Permafrost | place: Sweden: Stordalen... | reverse complement strand
TCAAGTTCCATTGTGGGTCGGTCAAATCATGTGTATAACGCATCCTCAGTTTGTAGAGGTACGCGCTGTAAAGTACAAGTTATCGTTAACGTAAGTTTTTCGGCGTTTTTAAACAGGCTCTAATACTTGGAATGCGGCGAGGTTGGTGGAAGTGAACGGGTCACCCATTAGTTCCTTAGCCGGCTTGCCGGCGGGAAGGCGGAAGTAACTTGACAGATCGCGGTTTCGGTCAATTGAGATTGTCTGCGTTCCGCGTGCCGGTGTCAATCCTCGATATTTGCACTTTTCGTCTTTCCTATCAGCAGGTGCGAGACGAAGCCCCAGCGGGCCATTTCCAGTGGTTGCGCCATCTAGGCCAGCGTCAGGCAGGTGTCACTTTTTTCGGGCGCTTCGCAATAAAACATACTTGACAACACGGCCTGCAACACGCGTTTCGACCCATGTTTATGGAGGTTTCGTGTTGTAAAAAAAGATCGGTTCATGGGATGCGGGTTTTTGGGCTTTTGTGTTATACTGAACGTCATAAGTAATTGCGCATGTTGTCCTGTTCGAGCAGGCTGAAATCTGGCGGATGCGCAAACATTTATGACGCTGCGTATAGAATTCGCAAATGATTACGCGTTGCTGGGCCGCCATCGCCACTTCCGCCATCGCCACGGCTTCCACCTTCGCGGGAGCACCTTCGGCGGACACGATGGTGGCTCGCGCTAACATACAAAGAACACAAAGAAAAATCGGCAGGGTGAGACTCTGTCGATTTATCCGCCATAGCCTTGGCGACGGCGGAACCCAAGATCGATCTATTCACCCCCGAACCCCGAATGTTTTCGGAGTCGGGTACGGCTCGACCCCCGAAAGGATTCGGGGTACCTTGTCAAAACTTCGTGGCCGTGGTGGTGAAGGCGTGGAAATCTCTCGTAACATGAGGCAAGCGTCCGTCCGATCGTTTCGCGGTCAATCTCTTCCCCAGCCTAAATTGGAGAAAAACGCTATTTCTCCAAAAACGTGGTATTGGCCCATTTTTCGATCGGCGAAGTTCGAACCCGCTGCAAGCCAAAATGATCCGGCTGAAATCGAACGCAATTGGAGCCTGAAATTTCTCCAATTTCTGGAGGATTTCTCCGGGGTATACCCACCGGGGGGGAGGCGGGGCGGAAAGTTGGGGCGGTCAGACTGGGTCAGACTGGGTCAAAACGATTCGAGGGCGGCGGAAGGTGAACGCGTGGGAATTTCTCTTAACACCGGTCAAGCGTCCGTCGCATCGCGTCACGCTCAGTCACGGTCAGTCACGCCAAACAAGTGCCGAGCGGAAAGTGCAGCCCCGAAGGCAGTTCCCCCGAACCCCGAATGTTGTTCCCCCGAAAACATTCGAGGTTCGGGGTTCAATTCGGCACTCCAGCGCAAGCCCGATATCCGCATACTTCCGCATTTCTGGGGGGGGGTGGGCTTGCCCTAGGCGACCCGATGGATGACGTACCGCTCCCCTCGCCGCCCAATTGTTCGCCGCCATTCTGGTGGTCGGCTTGAGAAAAACGGGGCGTTTTACAACATGAAAAGGGAGTTGGTAACGTCAGAACCATCGGATAATCTTTGAGCCTGTCATGAAAACGAAACTCATCTTCTGCCTCGCGCTCGTTTTGGCAGGCGTTTTGTTTATCAATCCCACCGCCGTGGGGGGGCCACCCCCACAGAAAACGCCTGATCTGCCAGGTGTGAGCAAAGGCAAAATTGAAACTTATTGGCTGGCTCCCTACGTCCAGGTATCCGGAGGGATTGGTCGAGAGACGGTGACCTGGTTTGACGAACACGGAGAGATCAAACGGCAAGTTGCCGCCATTGGCGTTCAACCAGGTTTCGTCACGCTGGTCGGGAATCATCTGCGGGGAATAAATGAGGACTGGCAGATTGCGCTGCCACCACAGGAACGATCTCACATTCTTGATAGCATCACTTCAACCTCGGACAGCAGAGTCCTTGTTTGTCGATATCGAATTAAACCAGACAACATCGCCATGGACATTTATGTTCACGGCAAACTGGCCACCACAGTCGGCCCGATATCGCAGCATCAAGGCAGCGACGCCGGTTTAAATGAAGACGGTAGCACAGCGTTATCGGGAGTCTCGAATGTTTGGGTGACGGATGCCAACGGCGCCATCCGCTTTCATGCGGATTGTGACCAGGCCTTTTATTCTCCAATCGTAGCCCCCGACGCAGCGGGAGTGTTGCTGCGACACAATACTGGAGGCATCGATGAAAATACATTCGTGTGGTTTACGGGGGAGGGGGAAAAACGTTCCGTAGACATTGGCCCAAACCCGAACTGGTTGGGTTGGGTTCCAAAGACCTGCCAATCTCTGTTTTCGACCAGCGTCGGATTTGAATATCGTCACCGGTTGATAGATTGGGACACTGGGAAAAGTCTTTGGGATATTCGCTGCCCGGGAAACGGACCAGCTCTGGCGGTTGGCCTCACGCCAAAACTTATCATTTTTGCCGTGGCGGAACTCTATCAACCGGGGCCTTGGCGGGGCGCGGCGTGGCCTCTCGCCAACAACGGGAAGGAATGGATACGGACGTTCCATGCAGTGAGCGTTCAAGATGGAAGCCTGGTCGCGCGTTGGCAGGCAGAAACTCCGCAGAGGCTTTGCGGCGAGGACCGCGACCATTTTCTCTGGTTGGGCAACACGTTTTTCTATGTTACGACTGCGGAGTTCGTCGAACTGAATCTTGAAGATATTATTTCGAAAAAGCACGGATGGCATTAAATCGTCGGATTGGGAGAAACATGAACCCCAAAATCATCCTCTGTCTGGCGCTCGTTTTGGGCGGCGCGCTGGCTGGTTGCGTTGCGCCTTCGACCAAGCCACTGGACGTTCGTGCGAGGTTGCTCGAATCAGCCAAAAAAAGCGAGTCGGATTTTCCAGATGGCCAGAGTCTTGTGCTGACTCATTTCGCAGAAGTCGGCCAGCTCGTAACTTCACGCGGCGATGTTATCTACGTTGTGGAGCAATATTCAGTAACGACCGATGCGTTGGCGCCCCACGGTCAATGGTTCATTGTCTTCTTTGACAGAAAGTTTCAATTTCTCGGGAAAATCGGCTTCTACGAGAGTTCCCCACTGTGGTGCGAAGGAAGCTGTCTCTACCTGAGAGGCAATCTGCAAAGAGTATTCTCCAATGCCGGCCTCGACCGCAAACTTGAAAAGTATCCGCCTGGCAATGTAATTGACGTTGCCGATGGGTTCGAGTACATCCAGGTTTATCACGCCAAGGTCTATGGAAGTTCGGGAGGCATTGAAGACAATTGATTTTATCAGAGTCATGAAGCCCAAAACCACTCTTTGCCTCGCGCTCCTTTTGAGCGGCAGCCTAAACGAGACTGTTGGTATTCCAGGCAAAACCATATTATGCGATGAGTGAATCTCCAAAATCCAATCTTTGGTGGTTTGCAAAACTATTTCTGCGCCTCGTGTTGACGACGGTCGCGTGTTTCCTGTTATCACTTCTCTTTGCGCACGTTCTTTCTATTAATAACCATAGCCCTTTTCTTTGGATGCTCATATTTACGACGGCCTTGCTGGCCGGCTATACATGGGCGGTTTACCACAAGCTGCCATTTTTTCTCTCCCGTACGAAACGCCGGCGTTTGTTTGTTTCGGCTGTCATTGCACTGTCGTTGGTGGCGATGTGCTGCCTCACTTGCTGCGGTGTAATGGCAACCATTGGCGCGCTCGTTGATTATTCCAGCAAAACTGACAAGCGAACAGAATTGGCAACTTTTCCTTCTGGCGAGGTTTTAGAAAATCAGACTTATTATGTTTCAGGTTGGGATGGCGGCGACAGGTACAATCGCCTGTGTCTCATAGGCACGAACGGCGGTCGTGAACCCGTTAAAGAAATAGTCATATACGAAGCGAAACAATCGCTCTTGCAACAATATCCAAAACCCTTGGAATTCATTCACGGAAGCGAAAAGGTGCTGGTGCTGGGACAATATATCTTGATGCGTTCGATTTTTCGTAATGGCGCTGTGCAGTGGGATTTTATGCCATCTTCCAGCGGTAGCATTACGGCGTCGGCTTATATTCAATCGTTCAACAAAATCAACTGCACGCCTTTTTTTGAAGAGGGCCGAAGCGTGCGATTTGATTTCGACGACCTCGATTTAGAACACAACGTTCTTACGCTGAGGAAAACGCAACAGGAGCCGGGCTTTCAATTCCCGGAATATCTTGTTTTCAGCGCGATCGAATATCAATTTCCATGGGAATTCGACCTTGCGCGAACCAGAGACAAAAACGGGCCGCGTTGGACAAGACCCGTGCCGGGCAAACTTGTGCTGGATTATTCCATCATCGCGCTTCCGAATCTGGATTTGAAAAACGTCCACATCCCGGAAGAGCGCGCCACCGTGCTGGCAAAACCTGGGGCGACGGAAATCTTTTCAAAGACCCTCGAATTATCGGATACCAATTGGGCCGATTTCAAATGGTCCTACACGCTGCCAACTGGGACGAAAACCGGCCAGGAACCGGAGGCGATTTACGGCTTTGCCAGCCCCCAGCCAGTATATTTTAACATTCTATGGCGAATTCCCCATAGCACTGTGCCCTGGGGTAATAAGTCACTCTTGCGCGTGGACGACTGGATGAATCTTACAGCCGGGCAATTTGAAGGGAATATTTCCACGCTGGAATTTGTCCGGTTGCGGCGTGAACCATGAAATTCAAAATCAAATCTTGCCTCGCGCTGCGCCCTCCGCCTTCCGCCCGGCAGTATTGACTTGAAAGAGGCGGGGAGCTGGCGTATAGAGTTCGCAAAAGGAATATGAAAGCGCTGGTTGCGTTATTTGTCCTGATGGCCGCGCTGGCGGCCGAAGCGCGTAATTCTCTGCAAAAACTGGAGCGCACGATTGTCTCCGGCAGCGAATATATTCGTCTTGACGATTGGGCCGATGGCGCGGGGTTTGCCCTGAGATGGGACAAAAGAGCCGGGACGATCACGCTCAGCAGCCCGTCGGCGCGATTGGTGTTGGGAGTGGATTCGCGCCGGGCGGAAATCGGCGGCGTGAATGTCATGCTGTCTTTGCCCGTGGTCAATCGCAGTGCGGCAGCGCTTATTTCCCTGCTGGATGCGCGCAAAACGATTGAGCCGATTTTGTTCCCGCAAAAATTGAACACGCGCCTGAACACGATTTGCCTCGATCCCGGCCACGGCGGCAAAGACACAGGCGAAATCAGCCGGCACAATTACGAAAAAACCTACACGCTGCTTTTGGCGCGGGAAGTGGAGGGCTTGTTGCAGCATGCCGGATTTAGGGTAGTATTGACACGAGACAACGATACTTATGTCGATCTGCCCGCCCGCCCCCTTATGGCCCGGCGCCAGGGCGCGGATTTGTTCGTCAGCCTGCATTTCAACTCGGCGGAAAACGACATTCGGGGGCTGGAGGTGTATTGCCTGACGCCCGCCGGCGTCAATTCCAGCAATGAAGGCGGAGGCAAGGCTCCGCGCCTGCCCGAAGCTGGCAACGCGCACGACAATCAAAACGCCCTGCTCGCTTACGAGATGCAAAAGGCCATCACGATCGGGACGCGGCTGGAAGATCGCGGCGTGAAGCGGTCGCGCTTTGAAGTTTTGCGCGAGGCCCTCATGCCGGCCATTTTAATTGAAGGCGGATTCATGAGCAATGCGTCGGATGCAAAAATGATTTATGACGCCGCCTTCCGCAAGCGCATGGCGCAAGCCATCGTGGACGGCATTCTGGCTTACAAAAAAACGGTGGAGCGGTTGTAAAGAACACCGTTTTTCAGCGTCGCGTCAGGTTTGGACTTTGCTCGGTTTGCCGCCTCCTCTTTTGCCGCCGGCCATCAACAATGTGCCGGCCAGAAAGCCGATGCCGAAAAACGCAAAATACATGAGGGCCGCCGGTTGTTCCTGCGTTCGGGGCAGGACATGCGGCATCCGCAACTGGACGTATTGACGGTTATTCATTCCCATGATGACCAACAGGGCCAGCATGGCGATGACCAACAGAGTTTTGAAAATCAATTTAAAATTCATTGCGCCTCCTTTTTGTGACAATAAGCAAGAGCGCTCCCGGCGTCAATATTAGACAATCCCGACTTGCCACTTTTTGCGGTGGCAGTTTCGGGTTCTTAATCTTAATCTTAATCCTAATCTTGCCTTGGCCCGATGGAGATTAGGATTAGGATTAGGAACAGCGAAGAGACGCACCATGAGCATTGCGACAAAAAAAGGAGACGACGGCACGACCGGATTGATGTACAACCGCCGCGTCTCCAAATGTCATTCACGCGTGGAAGCTTACGGCAGCGTTGACGAATTGAACGCGGCCCTCGGCATGGCCCGCGCCGCCGCCCCAGCCCAGTTCCTGCGCGAGCGGTTGCTGGAAATCCAGAAGGACCTCGTCATCGTCATGGGCGAACTGGCGACGCAGACGGAAGATTTGCCGCGCTACGTCAAGGACGGCTTTCCGGCGATGACGCCATTGTTGACTGCCAAGCTCGACGCAATCGTGCAGGAGATAGAAGCGCAAAAGGTTTCGTTAAAGGGTTGGTCCACCCCCGGCGAAAACGCGTGCTCGGCTGCGCTGGACGTTGCCCGCACCACCTGTCGCCGGGCCGAGCGCCGCGTCTGCGCGCTGCAAGAAAGCCAGCAACTGGGCAACTTTGAAATCATTGTTTTTCTAAATCGGTTATCGGACGCGCTCTGGCTGATGGCGCGCTGGGCTGAAACGGAAATCAAATGACCACCGTCGCATCGCCAGGTCCGCAAGGCCATCCCGATGAAGCCCACATGGCCCGGATGGTTCTCTTTTCGTTCTTGTTGACGTTTATTGTGTCGCGCGTGACAGTCTATTTGATCATGTCGCAAATGATTCCGGACCTCTATTTGCACCTGGGCGGAAACCACATTCATCATCTGAACTACGGCATTTTTCTGCTGGTGGCAGTGGGTGCATTCCTGCTGTTTCGCGATCCAACGGGACGGGCTTTGAAAATCTGCGCGGTCGCCTTTGGGATTGGACTGGCGCTGACCTTTGACGAATTTGGCATGTGGGTGCGGCTGGACGGCTCCACTTATTGGCAGCGCGCCAGCGTGGATGTCGTCGGTGTGCTGGCCGCGCTGCTCGGTTTGCTGGCGTATGCGCCCGATGTGAAACGGTTCCGTCCGCGTCATTGGTGGAGCGCGGCCTTGCTGCTGTTGCTGGTGCCGCTATTTTTCGTGATGATGATCCACGCTTCCCGGTATGCCCAGAAACAGCTTGGCCCGTGGTTCGACCTCATCGAAGCAGGGCAGCCGAAATGAAAACCGCGCCGCTAAAGAATGAGCATCGCGTCGCCGTAGCTGAAGAAACGGTAGCGTCTGACGATTGCCTCCTGATACGCGGCCAGCATGAGTTCGCGGCCCCGGGTTTCGCCGGGCGCGGCAAAGGCGCTGGCCAGCATTAGCAACGTCGAGCGGGGCAAATGAAAATTGGTCAGCAGTGCGTCAACAATTTTAAATTGAAATGGGGGATAAATGAAAATTCGCGTTCGTCCCGCCCTGGCCGCGATCCGGCCGCCGTTGTCGCGCGCCACACTTTCCAAGACGCGCAAAGTGGTTGTGCCAACGGCAACGATTTTTGATTCGGGCCCGGTTTCATTGATCAGGCCTGCGGTTTCAACGCCCACTTCATACCGTTCCTCGTGCATGACATGCTCCGCCAGGACGGGCGCCTTGACCGGCGCGAAAGTTCCCGGCCCGACGTGCAGCGTAACGAAACAAACCCGCACCCCGCGCGCGCGGATTTTTTCCAAAAACCCGGGGGTGAAGTGCAATCCGGCGGTGGGAGCGGCCACCGAACCGTCCGCCCGCGCGAAAACCGTCTGGTAACGGTCCCGATCTTCCGCGCGGCTGGAAGGACGGTTGATGTAATGGGGCAGCGGGACTTCCCCCAGCGCCTCCAAGTCCATCAAGACGTTGGGCGTGCCGGAGAAGCGCAAGCGGCGGTGCCCCTCTTCATTTGTTTCAAGGACATCGGCCTGGATGGCAGAAAGTCTCTCATGCTTGTCAAGTATTTCGATTTTTGTACCGGGCCGTCCCCGTTTGCCGGGGCGCAACATGGCCCACCAGTCATTGACGGCATTTTCTTCCAGAAGCAGCGCCTCAAATCTTCCGCCGGTGCGAAGGTTGCGTCCGCGCAGTCGCGCCGGAATGACGCGCGAATCATTCAAGACCAGGACGTCGCCCTGCCGAAGGTATTCTATCAAATCGACAAATAAGCGGTGAACGAGTTTGCCTGTGGCGCGTTCCAGCACCAGCAGGCGCGATTGATCGCGCGCGGGCGCCGGAATCTGCGCAATCAATTCGGCTGGCAGTGCGAAATCAAATTCGTCAGTGCGCATCGCGACACGGTTTTCGATTGTGAATAACATGTCAATAAGTTCAATGAAAAAAATCACTTGACTCGTGGGAAGAAATGGGAGAAAGTGTCAAGCGTTGGGAAGAAATCCCTTTTTATTGTAAAATGCACGATAGAAAATATGCCAGACGCGGTTGTCAACGTAAGAACATACAACGGGTGCTATCGCCACAAGGTGGACGCCAAGCGGCGCGTGCCAATTCCATTCCGCTGGCGCCCGGAAGAATCGGAAGGGGTGGAGTTCACGTTGATAATATGGCCAAAACATCAGGCTGGGACATGTTTACTGATTCTACCGCCGGACCAATTGGTGAAACTCCGCGTCGCGATTGAAGCCATGCCTAACAACGATCCCAGCAAATCAATTTTGAAACGAAGCATCGGAACCTCTTCGGCGCAGGCAAAATTAGACTCCGTTGGGCGCATTACAATTCCCGATGAGATGGCGGAGGCGGCGGACATTTCGAATGAGGCAGTTCTGGCGGGTGTGCTGGATCGCTTTGAGATGTGGAACCCCAAACGATACGCACAGGTCAAAGTCCTGGACAATGCCCTTTTGGGCAAAGCTCTAGAAATGATGGAGTAATAATGACTATGAACCCATTGTGTTTGCTCTCGAAAGGCCGGACGTTCAAAGATATGACGGAACGGCCCGGCGCGTATAAAATGCTTGCCAGCAGTGCGTTACCAAAATATACGGCAGGCAAACGACCGCCTTCGCGGCGGCCACACCCTGCCCCACAAACAGCTCAGACGTCGCTTTTTGAGCAGCCACCCAAAGCGGTTAAAGCGACGGTCGTTGAAGCGCCCAGGGGCGCACTTCCCCTGGTTGAGGCGGTAAAACCGTCCCAACCGGCTGTCTCGAGAAGTCCTTTCGCGGAAGCCGCCAAAAAAGACGATAAAACATCCGGAAAGCCTTCCGCGACTGGTACTTGGAAACGTACTACCCGCTTTTGCAAAGAGTTGATGCAACACTTGGTTTTCGGCCACAAAGGGCGGCCGGTTCACGGGCCGACGGTCCAGACAGAACTGGCTTTGGAAAAAGTGACCGTAATGAGAAACAATTTGAACGAAGACGACCTGGAGGTGGTACTGGTTGAAAGGAAGGTGGGGACGGGCGAGAAGCCTTTGGCCAGACTTAGCAAAATGGAAATGACTGGTGAAGCCTGGCTCAGGCTCACCGCGCCATTCCGCAAGAAAAACAATGAAAGCGCGATCAGCCCCAAAGCGGAGACCAAATCGTCTCCAGAGCTGAACGCGCGGGCTTGACGGGACGATCCATGACAAGTGGCGGGCTTTATTCACAAACCGGTGCTGATGGCGGAGGTGGTGGAAAACCTCCAAATCCAGCCGGGCAGCATGTGCCTCGACGGAACCGTCGGTGGCGCTGGGCACGCCGCAGCGATTTTGACGGCCAGCGCGCCGAATGGACGGCTTATTGGCTGCGACCGGGATGGCAGCGCAATCGAGGCAGCCAGGGCGCGATTATCCGAGTTCCCCGGCCGTTTTGAAATTCGCCAGGGCAATTATGCGGACATGACGGAATGGGTCGCGCCGGAAAGTTGCGATGCGGTGTTGTTGGATTTGGGCGTCAGTTCGCCGCAACTCGATGGGGCCGGGCGCGGATTTAGTTTTCAGCAGGATGGCCCGCTTGATATGCGCATGGATCCAAGCCAGGGCCCGACGGCGGCGGACCTGCTGGGCCGGCTGGACGCCGATGAATTGGCGAAGATTTTTTGGGAATACGGCGGCGAAAAGGATTCGCGCCGGCTGGCGCGTGCGATTGTACATGACAGGCAATCGCGCGCTTTCGAGCGGACGCGGCAGTTGGCGGAATTGATCGAAAGGATTTCGCCGCAGGCGGGCCGGAAAGCGCATCCGGCCACGAAAGTTTTTCAGGCGTTGCGCATCGCGGTCAACGATGAACTCGGCTCTTTGCAACGTGGATTGGCGGCGGCGGTGACGGTTTTAAAACCCGGCGGCAGGCTGGCCGTGATTACTTTCCATTCGTTAGAGGACCGAATGGTCAAGGAATTCGGCCGCCGGCTGTCGCGGGATTACGAGGCGGCGGAGGGGGTGGACGCGCCCGAATTGCGCCGTCCCCGTCCGCCGCAATTGAAGTGGGTGCAGCGCAAGGCGATCGTGCCCGGGGAGGATGAAACCAGGGAAAACCCGCGCAGTCGCAGCGCGCAATGCCGGGTGTTCGAGAAGTTGGGAAGTTAGCTGGCGGTCAATGAATGAACGAACGAGAGTTGAATAATCATGGCCCGAAACAAAAGAAATGAATCGGCGCTTCGCCCGGGGCCTGTCCTGACGACGCTGGCCTTGTGTTCGCTATTTGTCATGCTGGGGGTGGGATATGTTTGGTACAAGAACCAGATTGATCTTTTGGGTCATCAGATCAAGGAACGCGAAACCCGCCTGGCCGACCTGCAACGCGAAAACAAAATGCGGCGCGATCAACTCGCCACGCTTTGTTCGCCGGTGGCTTTGGATGCGCGGGTCAAGAAATTGAATCTGGGCCTCGGTCCGCCGGCCAAATCCCAGGTGATTTGGATGGTGGAAACGTCGGGGATGGAACAAAACGGCGGGTTGCCGTCCCCGGACCAGCGCCAGGCGCAGACCCTGCTGGCGGAACGCAAAAATTGATTTAGCCGTCGCTCGCGTTGTCCGGAAGGAGGATCTGGGCGGCGCGGGCGGTCGGCTGAAATAATAAATATGATCGTGGCGACGCAATATCGGAAACTGTATTTGCTGACGTTCGGGTTGGGCGCGGCACTGGCGGTGCTGGGCGGCCGGCTGGTGGATTTGCAAGTCGTCCGCCACGACGAACTCCGGGCCCTGGCCCAGACCAATACCGTCCGCACCATTGCGCGGCAACCGATGCGCGGCCAAATCCTCGACATTCGCGACAATCCCCTCGCCACCAGTCTCCCGGCCAAAATTGTTTGTGCGGACCCGTCTTTGCTCGGCGACTGCCGCACGACTGTGGCCCGGGCGCTCGCGCCTCTCCTTCAGACCGACGAGGCGTGGCTGGCCGACCGACTCGCCCCGCGCGTGACTGAAGTCAATGGCAAGCCCCACATCAGCCAATACGTTATTCTCAAGAACAAAGTGCCGCTGGATACCTGGGAAAAAATCAAACAAACCATGGCCCAGCTTTCCTTCGGCATCGATGAATCCAAACTAAAGGGCCGCCAACTCTCGGCCCTTCGCGACGTGCGCAACAAGGCTGTTTTCGCGGAGGACGATCAGATTCGCGTCTACCCCAGCCAGCGTCTGGCCGCGCATGTGATCGGCTTCGTCTCCAACGACAAGGCCCAGACCGGCCTTAGTGGCATTGAACTGGCTTTCAACACCAATCTCAGCGGCATTCCCGGCTGGCGCAAAACGGAAATGGACAAACGCCAGCGCGAATTGGTTGCCTATCGCGACGAAGATGTCGCGCCGCGCGACGGACTGAACGTAGTCCTGACTTTGGATGTCGGCTTGCAGGCCATTGTCGAAAGCGAGCTGGCCGTCGGCATGGAAAAGCATTCCCCAATCAGCGTCTCGTGCGTCATGGTGCGCCCGCGCACCGGTGAAATTCTGGCCATGGCGACCCTGCCTAATTTCGATCCGAACCAGCCCGGCCATTCCTCCATGGATGCGCTGCGCAACCGTGTAATCTCGGACACCGCCGAGCCGGGGTCGACTTTCAAGATTGTCGTCGTCACGGCGGGACTCAACGAGCGCGCGGTCTCGCTGAATGATGTGTTTGACTGCGACGAGGGGCGTTTCAGCTACGCCGGCCGAATGTTGCACGATCATGAACCCTTCGGGTTGCTGACCGTGGAGAAAATCATCACCAAATCCTCCAACATCGGCGCGGCCAAAATCGGCATCAAGCTCGGCGAAGAAAAATTGTATGAGTACATCCAAAAATTTGGGTTCGGCCGGCGCACCGGCATTCCTCTGCCGGGAGAAGTGACGGGAACGGTGCATTCGCTCAAAAACTGGAGCAAGGTTTCCATCGCCCAAATTCCCATGGGCCAGGGCGTCACCGTCACCCCATTGCAAATGGTCATGGCCATGAGCGCCATCGCCAACAAAGGCGTGCTGATGCGTCCCATGCTGGTGGACCGCCTGGAGGACGCTTCCGGGAAGGTGATGGTCAAGTATAATCCTCAGCCAGTGCGGCAGGTGGCCGGCCTGGAATCGATCCGGCAAATAATCACGGCCTTGAAAACCGTTGTCACGCGCGACGGCACCGCCGTGCAGGGCGCCCTGGAGCATTACACCGTCGCCGGCAAAACCGGCACGGCGCAAAAAGTGGAGCACGGCCAGTATGTGCAAAAGTTTTATTCTTCGTTCATCGGCTTCTTTCCGGCGGACAATCCCGAGGTTTGCATTTCGGTGGTCATGGACGAACCGCGCGAAAGCCATTATGGTGGATTGGTGGCCGCGCCGGTTTTCCATGCCATTGCCGAGCGCGCCGCCAACTATTTGAATTTGAAACCTGACATCGAGCCGTCCGCGTCCACCAATTATGTCTTTACAGCCGCAGGGGAACAGGACGCCGCCATGCGCATCGTGAAAAAATAAACATGGAACCGCGTTCGCTAAAATACATTGCCGAAGCCACTGCCGGAGTGCTGTGCAACGGTTTGCCGGACACCGTGGTCACGCGCATTTGCATTGATTCGCGCGAGGCCCAGGCGGGCGATTTGTTTTTTGCCCTGGCTGGCGAACGATTCGACGCCCATAACTTTCTGGGCGAAGTGGCGCGGCGTGGCGTGGCGGTGGTCGTGGCCGAGCTCCCAAAAGTGCCCGCCGATTTTCAGGAATGCGCCGTCATCGGCGTGGACAATACCCGAGCCGCCCTGGGCCGGCTGGGCGCACGCTATCGCGACGATTTCGTCCTGCCCGTGACTGCGGTGGGTGGCTCCAACGGAAAGACCACCACCAAGGAGTTGATCGCATCGGTGCTGCGTCAGAAGATGGCGATTCTCTGGAGCGAAGCCAGTTTTAACAATGAGATTGGCGTGCCATTGACTTTGCTCAAGCTGGATCACACTCATCAAGCCGCCGTGCTGGAAGTGGGCACCAATCATCCCGGCGAACTGACGCCGTTACTCCAAATGATGTCGCCACTTTTGGGAGTGATCACCAATATTGGCCGTGAACATCTCGAATTTTTTGGCGACCTTCCTGGAGTGGCCCAGGAGGAAGGGACCATGGCCGAAGCCCTCCCACCCGAAGGAGTGCTTTTCGTCAACGGCGACAATGATTGGACCGACCCAATTGCCCGGCGGTGCCAGGCGCGGGTGGTGCGGGTCGGATTCGGCGAGGGCAACGATTGGGTGGCGCGCAATATCCGGGCGGACGACAGCGGCGCGACGTTTTCGGTGCAGTGCCCCCGATCCGATTTGAACGGCGATTATCAAATCAAGCTCCTGGGCCGTCATCAGGTGGGCAACGCCCTGTTTGCCCTTGCCGTCGGCGCGGAACTTGGTTTGGAGCGGGAAGCCATTTCCCACGGAGTGGCCATTTGCGCTCCCGCCAAAATGCGTCTGCAACTGTGCCAGCCCGGCGGCATCCGGGTGCTTGACGATGCTTACAATGCCAATGCGGATTCCATGCTGGCTGCGTTGCAAACATTGCGCGACCTGCCTTGCTCTGGCCGGCGGGTGGCGGTGCTGGGCGACATGGCGGAATTGGGCGCATCCTCGCGGGCCGCCCATGCCGAGATCGGCCGGTGCGCGGCCGAATCCCGACTGGACCATTTATTCACGGTAGGCCGGCAAGCCGGTGAAATTGCGAACGCGGCGCGGCGCGGCGGATTACGCACCGTGGTTGAGATTCCAGAAGTGGAGACGGCCGTCCAAGCCGTCCGGGAATTTGCCCGGCCCGGCGACGTCGTCCTGATCAAAGCCTCGCGGGCCATGCGCCTGGAACGGATCACCGAAGCCTTGCGCGCGAAAATCGAGAAAAAAAACCGCGAATAACATGCTTTTTTACGTGAGCCAAAAAATTCTAGCGATGGCCAAGCATACCACGTTCGAAACGCTGGTGTCGCCATTGCGGCTTTTCACCTACATCACCTTTCGCAGCGCAGGCGCGGCGGTGACGGCGTTGTTGTTGAGCTGGTGCCTTGGCCCTTACTGCATTCGCTGGCTGAAACGGCTGAAATTCGGACAGGACTACACCGACCGGGCCGAAGAAAAAGGGGACTTGCAGGCGCGTATCTTGAGCAAGCGCGGGACTCCGACTATGGGCGGCCTCATGATCGTGCTGGTAGTCGATGTCACGGCCCTGCTTTGGGCGCAATGGAACACGTTGATTCTTCTGTCGCTGCTGACGGTCGTGGTGTTGTCGGGCCTGGGTTTTCTGGACGACTACGCGAAAGTCACGAAGCAAAACAGCCGCGGCGTGCAGGAATTTCTCAAGCTGTGGGTGCAGGGCGCACTGGCCGTTTTTGTGGCAATTTATCTCTGGCGCGTCCCGGAAACCAGCATGTTGATCAGCCAGGTGATGGTGCCCTTTTTTAAACATCCCGTGCTGACGGGAACTTTCGGGGCCTGCGTGGGCGTGGTCCTGACCGCCATGACCATCGTGGGCAGCTCCAATGCCGTCAACCTGACCGACGGCCTCGATGGCCTGGCCATCGGCTGCACCGCGATAGTTTCCTTTGTATTTTTGGTATTGACATACTTGGCGGGCAACGCGAAAGCGACGGCCTATCTGCAAATTCCCCATGTCACGGGCGCGGGTGAATTGACGGTGTTTTGCGCGGCCATGATCGGGGCCAGCCTCGGTTTTCTCTGGTTCAATTGCCATCCGGCGCAGGTATTCATGGGCGACACGGGTTCGCTGGCGCTGGGCGGCGTGCTCGGCATGATTGCGGTCCTGATTCACCAACCGCTGGTGCTGGCCATTGCCGGCGGCGTTTTTGTGGCGGAAGCGGCCTCGGTCATCATCCAAAGAAGCTGGTTTAAGTACACCAAGTTTCGTTTTGGCACGGGGCGCCGCGTTTTTTTGATGGCCCCGCTGCATCATCATTTTGAAAAGAAGGGCTGGTATGAATCGCAGATTGTGACGCGATTTTACATCCTCTGCGTATTGTGCGCGGTGGTTGCTCTGAGCACCTTGAAAATCAGATGAGCCCTGGTCGGAGACAAATGAATAGTCATGAAATATTATTCGCGACGCACGGTTACTTTCCCGCTTGCGCGACGCAGTTTTTGCGATTAAAAATAGGCGTCGATTTTTTTAAGAATGCAGGCTTTGCTTCGGGGTTTTTTGAGGGAAAACCCCGGGGCAAAAATACAAACAAGAACACCTCAGAAAACGGATTAACAGCGAAGTTATTATGAACACTCCAAGCCCACTGATTCCCCAAGGCTCCATGCCTCCACGGGGAAAATCCCCGGTCTTTTTCAATGTCCTGATGATCGTCGTGTTGCATGTCGCCGTGATTGGCGGCATGCTCCTGCAAGGTTGCAAAGACACCAAGGACACCGCGGCCACCCCGCCGCCGGACACGTCCACGACCTCTGCCGATACGCTCCCGCCCGTGACGGCCACCAGCATTTCAAACGGGGCCGCGAGTTCGACTCAGACTTCGCCATCGAACATGCCCATCGCGCAACAAACCGCCGTGACGCAGGCGCCGCCTCCCGCCCCTCCCGCGCCTCCGATTATAACGCCGGTGGCTCCTCCCACGGCGCCGACCACCGAGATCGTCTCCAAGGAATATGTGATTTCCGTGGGTGATACGCTCGGAGCCATCGCCCACAAAAATGGGATCAGCCTCAAGGTGCTGATGGAAGCCAATCCGGGTGTTAATCCCAAGAAACTGCAAATCGGCCAGAAGATCCAAGTTCCCGGCGGCACGGGCGCGACGGCGTCGACGACCGGCCCGGGCACCGCGGCCCCCGACATGTCCGCCGGAGCGGGCGATGCCGGCACCGTTTACACGGTCAAATCCGGCGACACGTTGAGCAAGATCGCCAAGTTGAACCACACCACAGTCAAGAAGATCATGGCGCTGAACGACCTGAAGACCACTTCCATCAGGGTTGCGCAAAAGTTGAAGTTGCCGGCGCCCAAGATGGCCACAACCGAAACGCCGCCGCCGGCGGCTCCGATTGTGTCGACGCCTCCGAGCACCGCAACGGCTGCGGCGCCTTCCACAACGTCGTCGAATTAATTGAAACAATTGTGGGCGTCAGGCCTCCTCAGCCTGGCGCCCATTGCCGGTTCGCAATACGATGAAATGGGCCACTACAATTTTGATTTTTTGCGTGGCTGTATTGGTTGGGTTGGGGCTGGTCATGCTTTACAGCTCGAGCATGAACATGGAGATGGGCAAGTCCGCGGTGGGCGCGGATTATCTCCTCTCGCAACTCGTCTGGCTTTTTTTCGGGCTGATTGGATGCGTCGTTGCGGCAAGGGTTGATTACCGCCGCTGGAAGAAAATTTCCCCTCATCTCCTGATCGTGTCCGCCTTTCTCCTGCTGCTAGTATTTGCGCCCGTGATCGGGATTGGACGCAAGGGCGCGCATCGCTGGATTGGGCTGCCTCATCTGCCGCACTTTCAGCCGTCGGAACTGGCCAAGCTCAGTTTAATCCTCTTTCTGGCCGCGTACGGGGAACGGTTTCAGCGGCAAATGGCGAGCTTCCGGCGGGGGCTTGTCATCCCCGGCTGTGTCATCGCGGCTGCGCTGGGCTTGATTTTTATCGAGCCGGATCGTGGTTGCTCCATTTTGCTGGCGCTGGTCAGCGGCTCCATGCTGATTGTTGCCGGGGTGCGATTGGCCTTTCTGCTACCGCCCGCCGTGCTGCTGTTGGCAGGCCTGGGGGTGTCCTTTATGCACGATCCCATGCGTCTGCGGCGCATTATGGCTTGGATCAATCCGGAGCAAAGCAAGGAGGGCGCCGGCTATCAGGCGTATCAAGCAATGATTGCCCTCGGGTCCGGCGGGTGGGATGGTCTGGGATTGGGCAACGGACGGCAAAAATTGGGTTTCGTGCCGGAACATCATACGGATTTTATTTTTTCGATTATTGGCGAAGAACTGGGTTTGATTGCTACCCTCGGCGTGGTGCTGCTCTTTCTCGCCCTGATGCTGTGCGGCGTTTATATCGCGCGGCGGTCCGCCGACACGTTTGGATTGCTCGTCGGCACCGGCATCACCTTTATGATTGGCTTGCAAGCCTTCATCAACATGGGAGTCGTCACCAGTTTGCTGCCCAATAAGGGCATGCCGCTGCCGTTTATCAGCTATGGCGGTTCGAACCTGCTGCTCATGCTCATTGCCGTCGGGCTTTTGCTCAGCATCTCGCGTTTTGCCGTCGAGCCGGTCAAGAAGAAATCAAACCCGTTTGATTCCACGCCTGAATTGGCGGATGCCGATGCCTGAAGAAACATTAAAAAGCAGCACGCTGGATCATGTGGTCATCGCCTGTGGCGGCACGGGCGGGCATCTGTTTCCCGGCCTTGCGGTGGGCCAGGAATTGCGCCAGCGCGGCTGCACGGTGACCTTGATGGTTTCCCCCAAGGACGTCGATCAACAAGCCATCCAGTCCATCACGGGCATGGGCATCGTTACCCTGCCCGCCGTTGGCTTAAGCCGGGCGCGCTTCTTTCGATTTTTGAGCGGGCTGTGGCGCTCCTATCACCTGGCCCGGGCCTGTTTCGCGCAACGGCCGCCACAGTTCGTCCTGGCGATGGGCGGTTACATCAGCGCCCCGCCGATCATTGCCGCGAAACGCTGCGGCGCAAAAACGTTCCTGCACGAATCAAATTCGATTCCAGGCCGGGCCAATCGATGGCTGGCGCGCTGGGTGGATGGCGCGTTCGTCTTTTTCCCGCCGACGGCGGAAAAGCTGGCCGCGCGCCGGGTGGAAGTTGTCGGCATGCCCGTGCGACCGCAATTTCTCGAACCGATGCCAGCCGCGGCGGCCCGCACGGCGATGGGATTGAATCCAGAAGCGCCAGTGTTGCTCGTCATGGGCGGAAGCCAGGGAGCCCGGAAGGTCAACGATTTGGTGATGCGCCTGGTTCCGCAACTGCGGCAGGCGATGCCCAACCTGCAATTCGTTCATTTGACAGGTGATCACGATTTGGAATCGGTCCGCGCCCGTTACAAGCTGCTCGACATTCCGGCGGCGGTCCACGCCTTCTGGAACGAGATGGGCCTGGCCCTGGCGGCGGCGGACGTCGCGGTTAGCCGGGCCGGGGCCTCGTCCCTGGCCGAGCTGGCCGCGCGGCAACTGCCCGCCGTCCTGATCCCGTACCCGACGGCGGCGAATAATCATCAATTTTACAACGCCCGCGCCTTCGTGCAAAGCGGGGCCGCGCGCATGCTCGCCCAGGACAGCACCACGCCCGATGTCCTGGCCCATGAAATTCTGGAGTTGATCCGCAATCCACTGAAACGTTCCGCCATGCAAACCGCGCTGGCCGACTGGAACGCCCCCGCGGCGGCGGGCGACATTGCCGAGCAAATCCTGCACTGGCCCGCGCCGGCGGACCATTCCCATCATGTGCCAGGACCGAAACTAAAACCTCAAAAGCTGGGACCGCTCAATGTTTGACACCATGGAGCAGCCAACCCAGATTTTCGATGAGCTAAAAGCTTTGTTGCCCCAGTCCGCTGTGCGCCGGGATGAACCGCTGGCAAAAAGGACCACGTTGCGGGTAGGCGGCTGCGCGGATGTCTGCCTCGAACCCGCTTCCGAGGAAGATTTATCGAGGGCGATTCAATTCTGCCGCCAGACAGAAATCCCGTTTTTGGTCTTGGGTCGCGGCTCCAATCTGCTGGTGCGCGATGGCGGCATTCGCGGCGTGGTGATTTGCCTGTCTCACCCGAACTTCTCCCGCATCGAAGCAGACCGGCCCGATTTGCATTGCGGCGCGGGGGCAAGGCTCAAAGCCGTTTCCGCCAAAGCCCGCGAATTGGAACTGGCCGGCCTGGAATTCTTGGAAGGCATCCCGGGGAGCGTCGGCGGCGCGTTGCGCATGAACGCCGGGGCCATGGGCAGTGCGGTTCTCGAGGTCGTGACGCAAGTCCGCTTCATGGACCATGCCGGGAAAGTGCATGAACGGAACATCGCGCAAGTGCCCGCTGAGTATCGGTCGTGCCCGCTGTTCCAGACGAATATTGCGCTGGGGGCCACGTTTCGCGGGCAGCCCGACGCGAAGGAGGCGATCGCCCGCCGGACGGTCGAGTTCAATAAAAAGCGCTGGAGCTCGCAGCCGCGGGAACCGAGCGCCGGCTGCATTTTCAAGAATCCGTCTCCGGCGCTATCTGCGGGCAAACTCATCGAGGAACTGGGTTTGAAAGGCAGACGTCAGGGCGGGGCAGTCGTTTCGACGGTGCATGGGAATTTTATCGTCAACGACGGTGATGCCACGGCTGGCGACGTATTGCAATTGATAAGCTTAATTCAAACCCGGGCCCGCGTGGAGCGTGGCATCGAATTGCGGACCGAGGTCGAAATCATAGGAGAAGACGTTGGCTGAAAAACTGAACATAACCATCATGCTGGGCGGCCCTTCGTCCGAACGCGAAGTATCGCTGCGTTCCGGCGCCGCCGTGGCCAAGGCGCTGCGTTCACTGGGCCACACTGTCCACGAATTGGATCCGCAGCAATCTTCCTGGATTCTGCCGCCGGGCACCGACGTGGTCTTCCTAGCCCTGCACGGCACTTATGGCGAGGACGGAACGGTGCAGGAACAACTGGAAAAGTTACGCGTGCCCTACACCGGCTGCGGCCCGGAGGCCAGCCGGCTGGCCTTCGACAAAGTATTGACAAAAAAACGTTGTATCGAGGCCGGCATTCCAACGGCGCGTTTCGTTGTGTTTGACTCGCCGCTGGCTCCATGGCCCAAGGGATGGGAGCCGCCCGTCGTCCTCAAACCAGTGCGTCAAGGCTCCAGTGTCGGCCTGCAAATGGTGGAAAAGACCGGCCAATGGGAGAGCGCCCTGACCGAGGCATTTCGCTATGACACGCAAGTGTTGATGGAAGAAAAAATTGAAGGACGCGAGGCGACGGTGGGTATCATGGGCGGCCAGCCGCTGCCCGTGGTTGAGGTGCGCGTCAAAAAAGGCATCTTCGATTACAAAAACAAATACACCGCCGGGGCTGCCGAACATTTTTGCCCGGCCGATTTTCCCGCCGAAACAACCGCCCGGATTCAGAATGCCGCCCTGGGGGCGTTTCAAGCCATCGGCGGGCGCGATTATTCGCGGGTCGATGTGATGGTGCGGGCCAGCGGCGAACCGGTTGTCCTGGAAGTCAACACTCTGCCCGGCATGACGGAATTGAGCGTCCTGCCCGAAGCCGCCGCCGCCGCGGGACTGAGTTATCCGCAATTGTGCCAGCGCATGATAGACCTGGCCTTGCAAAGATCTGTCAAGAAATAAAATGATTTGCTGGCTTAAAGGAAGACGGCGCAACCGCCGGTATGGAGAGCGCGAGCATTTGCTCGATGTCAGATTGCGCACCAGCCAGGCCCGCACCGCGCGCCTGCGCGTTCTAGGCGTGTGCGTCGCCATGGTTGTCTTGCTCGCGGCCGCATGGCGGGGCGGCCAGTGGCTGCTGGATTGGCTGATTTATAAAAACGACGCTTTTGCCATCCAGCAAATCGAAGTGCAAACCGACGGCGTCCTGACGGCCGAAACGATCCGGAACTGGGCCATGGTCAAGATTGGGCAAAATTTGATGGCGCTGGATTTGGCGCGCGTGCAGCGCAACCTGCAAAAGCAGCCCCCCATCCAGTTTGCTGCGGTGGAACGAGTTCTGCCGCGCACCTTGAAGTTGAGCGTCACGGAGCGTGAGCCGATCGCCCAAACGCTGATCACCCAGCCACGGGCCGGCGGCGGGGTGGATCAATTTATTTACGATTTCGACGAGGACGGCTACACCATGCAGCCGGTCAACCCCCACTGGCGCAGCGCCCCGCCATTGCCCGGCGAATGGCTGCCGATTCTGGTGGGCGTGGCGGGCAGCGAAGTGCAATTGGGCCGGCAAACCGAATCGCCGCAAATTCGCGGTGCTCTGCAACTGATTTCCGAATTGAAACATTCGCCGATGGCCGGCATGGTGGAACTGAAAAGCATCAATGTCGCCGTGCCGGAAATTCTCCAGGCGACCACCAGTCAGGGGGCGGAAATCACTTTTTCGCTCAATCGTTTCGATGTGCAATTGCACCGCTGGCGGCTTATCTGCGATCAATACCAGAAATGGGGCCGGGCCATCACCTGGCTCGACCTTTCCATTGCCAACAATTTGCCGGTGCGCTCCGTCGCGCTCAGCGCCGCCCCGGCGTTGCCGCCGCTTCAACCCAGTCAACCTCCACGAATAAAGAGAAAACATGTTTGATTCATCCTCAATCATCGTCGGTCTTGAAATTGGCACCTCCAAAATTTGCGCCGTCGTGGGCGAGATTAACGCCGCCAACAACTTGAACATCATCGGTGTCGGCCAGGCCCGCTCGCGCGGCGTGCGCAAGGGGGAAATCGCCGATGCCGCCGCCGCCGAGGAAGACGTCCGCAACGCCATCGTCGAGGCGGAGCAGATGGCCAATGTTGAAATCCGCAGCGTCTATTTGGGCGTCACCGGCAATCATGTTCGCGGCTTCAACAACCACGGCGTTCACCCCGTCGTCTCAGCCGATCGCGAGATCACGCAGGAGGACGTGCAGGACGTGATCAAGAACGCCAAGGCCATTAATCTCCCAGCCGATAACAGCGTGGTCCACGCCATCCGCCAGCATTTTCAGGTGGAGGAACAAAACGGCATATTGAATCCGGTCGGCATGTATGGCGCGCGCGTGGAGGTGGACGTTCACGTCGTGCATGGCCACGTCAACCGGCTCAAGAATTCCATTGCCGTGGTCAAGGGCCTGCAACTGGAAGTGGACGAGATCGTTTTTACCGGTCTGGCCTCCGCCCTGGCCCTGCTTTCCAACGAGCAGAAGGAACTTGGCTCCCTGGTAATCGACGTGGGCGGCGGCACGACGGAGTTTGTCGTTTATTGCGACGGCATCATTAAACACACCGGCGTCCTGGCGGTGGGCGGCGACCACGTCTCGAACGACTTGGCCTACGGCCTGAAAGTCCCGATGAACCGCGCCGAACAACTAAAACGCGACCACGGCGCGGCAGTGCTGGACGCCGCCGTCAAAGGTCAAACTATTTCCGCTCCCGCCGAATTGGGCCTGGTCCCCAAGACCATTAATCTCGAACATCTGCGCCGCATCATGTCGCTGCGCTTGCAGGAAATTTTCGAGTTGATTGAGCGGGAACTTTCGCATCTCGGTTTCCTGGAACGGCTGCGAGGCGGAGTGCATATTTGCGGCGGCGGCGCGCGCATCCCGCAGATCGAGGCCTTGGCCGAAAGCGTTTTTCAATTGCCCGCCTGCCCAGCCAGGACCAATTCCATCAGTGGTTTGAAATCCGCCCTGGACCAGCCGGAATTTGCCACCGCCATCGGGCTGGTCAAATTCGGCTCGCTGCAACAAAAGCGCCGGCCCGCTAACGGCCTGACGGGCGGTTTGAAAAAGACCCTGGCCGATCTCTTTAAGGCATAATCATGACAGCTCCCATTGAAAAAACGGACGAGCCCGCGCTCAAAAAAACGATCTCAATCAAGGTGTGGGGCGTGGGGGGCGCCGGCTGCAACGCGGTCAGCGCCCTGGATGCCTCGGCCCTGGAGGGCGTCCATATTCTGGCTGTCAATACAGATTCGCAGGCCTTGGAGGCCACAGCCGCCGCCAACAAGCTGGTGCTCGGGGCCAAACGCACCCGCGGCTTGGGGGCGGGCGGCGATCCCGAGCTGGGCCGCGCCTCGGCGGAGGATGATTTGGGGAAGATGTCCGCCTTTTGCGCGGACGCGGACATTGTTTTCTTACTGGCGGGCTTGGGCGGCGGCACCGGCACTGGAGCCGCGCCAGTCCTGGCGCGCAAGGCGCGGGAGAGCGGCGCGCTGGTTTTGGCCATCGTCACCATGCCCTTTGAATTTGAGGGCGCGCGCCGCCAGCAGCAGGCCCAATCCGGTTTGCAACTTCTTAAAATCGCCGCCGACGCCGTCATTTGTCTGCCCAATCAAAAGCTCTTCAAACTGCTGGACGAAAAGACCAGCGTGGTGGATGCGTTCAAAATCAGCAACGCGCTTCTGGCGGAAGGTTTGCACGGCATCTGGCGGTTGTTGACGCGCACCGGTTTGATCAATGTGGATTTTGCCGATCTCTGCTCGGTCACGCGCGGACGTCATGCCGCCAGTTGCTTCGCCACAGCCGAGGCTTCCGGTGACAGGCGCGCCGAACAGGTCGTGGAAAAATTACTGGCCCATCCTTTGCTGGATGGCGGCCGGGTCTTGAGTGATTCCGACGCCGTGCTGGTCAGCCTGGTGAGCGGACCGGATCTGACGCTGGTCGAGATTGATAAAATGATGGAGCCGCTCAAGCGCCAATGCGAAAATGCCCACATCATTTTTGGCGCGGTCATTGATGAACAATTCGCCCACCGGCTGGCCGTCACCGTGATCGCCTCCTGCCGGGAACCTCAGCCCGCGCGTGAAAACGCTGGCAGCAAAGCGTCCTCCTTGCACTTTCTGGATGCAACCACCGACGCCCGCCCGCCGACGCGGGCGACTCCGCCCCCGCCGGAAATGACGCTCGAACAAAAGCAACAACTCTTCAAGACGCAGAGCGCCAAAGACCGCAAGAGGGTATCGCACCGCCAAAAGGAGCTGCCGTTGGAGATTGTCTTTAAAGGCCGGTTCGAGAAAAGCGAGCCCACCATCCGTCACGGCGAAGATCTCGATTTGCCAACCTACATTCGTCGCGGCGTGCCGTTGAATTAGGCGCGACTTCGCCTGTCACTCGTGCGCTTGCAACCCATTACAAAGATAATACTTGCGTTTGAGGCCAATCGCGTCCACGTTACGACGCACTCAGATTTGTTGCCACATTTCCAAGGCATGGTGAATCTTCATTTGAACCCGGTTCAATGTCGATTTGAAACCCGGAGGTCGGGAACAGTCCCGGAATAGCAAATAAGTCCAGAGACATAGCATAATGAATACGAAGTTATATATTGGAAACTTATCGTTCGATTCGACCGAGAACGATTTGCAGGACATGTTTGCCGCCTTTGGGCCCGTCAACGAAGTCAACTTGATCACTGATCGTACCACCGGCCGCTCGCGCGGTTTCGCCTTTGTCACCATGGCGACCGAGGACGGCGCGAAGGCCGCCATCGAAGGCTCGGCCAACAAGGAATTGCACGGCCGCAAACTCGCCGTCAACGAAGCACGCCCTCGTGAAGAACGCGGCAGCGGCGGCGGCGGAGACAGAGGTCCTCGCCGCAATTATTCCCGTTAACGATCCAACCAGGGACGTTCGGTAGTGGAAGCGTTGGACGCCTCCGCCCCGAGTCCTATTTTTCATTTTGAGCAAATCTTTCCTCATATTGTGAGCGCCGAACAGCCAATTGAACTCGAAGGGACAATCCAAACGGTTCTGCCCGGAACAATGTTTCGTGTGGTGCTTGACAACCAGCACCAGGTACTGGCACATATTTCCGGCAAAATGCGCAAACATTTTGTCCGTCTCACCGCAGGCGACCGGGTTCGCATGGAGATGTCACCGTATGACGTCTCCAAGGCGCGGATAACCTACAGATTGCGCTAATCTATCACCCTTAACACATAATAATAATTTGATCCCCATATTTTTCTTCTGGATGGCCCTTGGCGTTATCATTGCCGTAGTTTTTGCATCGTTTGTGGAGTGGGCTGTCCACCGCTTCGTCATGCACAAACCCGTCGGAAAATTCCGATACCCGTTTGAGCGCCACGCCCTGGTGCATCATCAGATTTTCAAGGCCGACCACACCTATCATTTGATCAACGAAGCGGACAAGAAAACCATTCCCATGGCTTGGTGGAATGGCCCGGTGCTGGTGACCGGGGCCGTGATTCCCTTTGCCATCGCCTCCTTTTTTGCGCGGCGCTGGGGCCTCGTCTGCGGCGCCTTCCTGGGAACGGGTATTTATTATGGCGCTTACGAATATATGCATTGGTGCATGCATCTGCCGCGCAAACGCAACGTCGAGCGTTCCGGCATTTTCTTCCGGCTCAACGGCCATCACCTTCTGCATCATCGCTACATGCACAAAAACTTCAACGTCGTGTTCCCTCTGGCCGATTTATGCCTGGGCACGTTGGTCCTCCGTTCGAAGGTGCATTTCAAACAAGCGGAAGGCCCTTCCGTGCCAAATGTGCAGCCAAAATTGCGCGCGCCGCAGCTCACTGCCAACATCTCATAATGCGGTTGTTTTTTTTGAGTCGCGCCCAAGTCTTTTGCCGAACTTTTAATCTTGCGCCCAGAGCGATTCTCTTCGAAAATTCCCGGGCAGTGGATGGGGTCGTAGCTCAGTTGGTAGAGCACCACAATGGCATTGTGGGGGTCAGGGGTTCGAATCCCCTCGGCTCCACCATCTATTTACGGCGGCGGAACAGGAAGGCTGATGCGCTAATGAGACTAAGAGCAATACCGGAAGAAAGTTGATCCGGAACCTCGCTTATACCCAAGCTGAAACTCTCGATTGTCGTAGGCATGGGGGTCGGCGGTTCTGTTGCGCTGGACGTGAGGGTATCATCTGCGGTATTTGAAATGCCCCACTCATATCCGTCAGCCTGTGCTTCTGCCAACGTAGAGGCGGCGCCGTCAACTCCGTTGTTGTCCCAAACCGCGATTGCAATTGTATAGGTTGACCCGTACGCACCAAGAGTCTCGACTTCGGTCCCTTTGATAAACCCGGCATTTGCTGCTGTAGTGTAAAAGTGAAGAACAAGTCCAACTGGATCTAATAAAGATAAGGGATCACCCGAACCGGAAGCGGCAAGCATTTGGGCGTCGTAAGCGTTTCCGGTGGATGACGAGCCTCCGAGGGGCGCACCAGAATAAACCGTGGTGGCTGCTGGATCCTCTTTAGGAGTAGTAGCAGTAGAAGAATCGCCCTGCTGCTCAGTTACCGTGTATCCACCGTAGGTCACGCTATACGTGCCGGCTGACACATCGTAGATTGCTGCGTGCAAAGTACTTGGTGGGGATCCCTCGGTATTATAGCCGTAAAAATATACCTGGCCTTGCGAATATCCAGACATCGCTCCTGCGAGCAACATCATTACTGTCCATGGTTTTTTCATATAATACACTGTCGGTTTTGAGCATTCCTATAGCTCGTTCATGGTTACAGCGATTGAATCAGATTAATCTCTTTGTGGCGAGGAAAAAAGTCACCCAAAGCACGGCGCGCGGTAAATCCTTGCCTGTGACCCAGCAGGGCCAACGCTGTCAAATCACCTTGTTTCCAGCGGCTGTCTCTGCTTTTTTATTTTGCAGCATGTCCAGACAATCCACCCATCAGTAACGTCGTCTTTGGGAATAACTTGCTTCCTGGGTGTGAATAACTTTTCTCGAAAAACGCTTGACTGGAATCTTCATAAAGCGGAAATTTCTTTCCTGAAAACCGGGCCGCTGAGTTTCCTTTTTAACCGGAAAATATCAAGTTAACTGCGGGCCTTTTCGTCGGCGTTAGTTGGCACTTTGGGTCGGGATATTTACAAATGGCAAACGTTGCCTTACCAAACCAATTCCACATTGGTATCGCTGGGCTGGATTCTTCCGGCCGCAGGCTCGCCCGCGCATTGTCGGAAAAGCGTTTAACCATAGTGGCTTATGAATGCAACGCGGACAACATCAAAACTTTGCAGGAAGAGGCCCCTGGTATTTCCATCCATATTACGGACAGCATAGACCAATTCGTGGGCTTGCTGCGGCCATTTCGAACCATTGTAGTGACCGGGCCGGACGCGGGCAGCAGCTCGTGCGGCGATCTGCTGGAACAATTGGAAGCCGAGGATCTGCTCATCGATGCCGGAAATTGTTATTTCAAGGATTGCGTCCGTCGGGCGCGTCTCCTGGCGGAGCGCAACATTCGCTACATGGGCATGGGTATCATCGGCGGAAAGGATCCAGTGGTGCTGGCTTGCGGGCACCACGAAGTTTTCCAAAGCACCGTGCCTGTCCTGGAGTCCATGACCTCGACACAAAACGGGGAATCGTCTGTCAGTTATCTTGGGTCTGCCGTGGCAGCCGGACACTTTATCAAGATGATTCATGACGGTATCGAATACAGTCTGGCACAACTTTCCCAAGAGACATCCGACCTGCTGAAACGCGCGCTGGTTATGGACGACGATGAATTGCACGAAGTGACCAAGGCCTGGCAAATGATCGCGCCTGGCAGTGTGCGGGCAGACGCTGCGCGCTGGACCTCCCAAACAGCGCATGAATTGGGAACCCCGACCCCCACAATCGACGCAGCCGTCGGAATGCGCACCCTGTCCGAATTGGAGAAGCAAAATGATTTTGCCACGACGCTGTTTCGACAGCCCCTGGGACATTTCAGCGATGACCGTGAGGGCATTTTGGACGAACTGCAGGGCGCTCTCCATGTCGCCACGATTATCACCTACGCCGAAGCCATTGCCGTGCTGGCCACCGGTTCGGATCGATATGGGTTCGACTTTGATGTGCCGGAAGTCATTCGCCTTTCGAAAGGATGCGGCGGCATGCGGGGCGCCCTGCTGGATGAGATGGCAACCGCCGTTCAGGCGACGCCTCATCTGCCCAATTTGCTCTACGACGATGATTTGTCCGAGAAAGTGATGGAGCAACAAGAACGTCTGCGTCACGCCGTCTGGCGGGCGTGCCGACTGCAAACGACCGTGCCCGCATTGATGGCCTCATTGGACTATTTGGATTCCGATCGTGGCGTTTGGTTGCCCGGCAATTTGATCCAGGCTTCTCCTACGCCGTCACGCCTTGCGGGCCTTGGCCACCGCTGACCAACCAGCGCGTTGGTGCTTCAAACTTGTTTCAGGCTTTGATTGCTAACGCCAGCCAAATTCTTTATGTTGCTTCGCAGCAAGTCGCTTCAATGATCCAACGGCAAGACATCAAAAAATGGTGCGAAATTGTAGCCTGCGAATTTCGGCCCGAGCAAATTATTCTTTTCGGCTCATACGCACACGGCAATCCCACGGAAGATTCCGATGTCGACGTGCTCGTCGTAATGCCTTTGGCGCGCGGGTATCGGGACGTGCGACAGGCGGCGGCGATTCGGGAGCGCGTGCCGGCTCCCTTTCCGATGGATGTCATTGTGCGTTCACCGCACAAATAGCGCGACGACTCGCGCACGGCGACAGTTTCATCGCCGGTGTGCTGCGTTTTGGCCGAACGATGTATGAAGCCAAGTGCGCGCGAATGGATGCTGAAAGCGGAGGAGAATTTTCTGGCCGCAAGCGCACTCAACCGCCGGCGCAAGAAACCCCTCTGGAACAAAGTCTGGTGGTCAGCTATGCGGTTCAGACCCGTTATCCCGGCGATTCTGTCACCAAAAATGATGCGCGCCAGGCCATAAAGCTTTGCCGCGAATTTCGCAAAGAGGCGCGCCGGGCATTGGGAGTACGCTGATCTAGCTCCGCTGACCCGCAGCTTTTCTCAGGCAGCCACGCCTTGAGGGCCTTGGCCGCCGCTGACTAAAAACAATACCGCCATGCGGACGGCCAGCCCGTTGGTCACTTGATCGATAATCAGCGACCGGGCCGAATCTGCTATTTCGCTGTCGATCTCCACGCCCCGGTTGATCGGGCCGGGATGCATGATGAGCACCTCGGGTTTGGCCAGGGCGAGCCGGGCCTTGGTCAAGCCAAATAGGCTGGTGTATTCCCCAAGGCTGGGAAACATCGTCTTGCGCTGGCGCTCGTGTTGAATCCGCAATAGATTGATTATGTCCGCCCCCCCAATCGCCTCATCCACATTGTAAGTTACCGCGCAGCCCATCTGCTCGAAGACCCGCGGCACCAGCGTGGCTGGACCGCAGAGCGTAACGCGCGCGCCCAGTTTGGTCAGCGCCCAGATGTTGGAACGCGCCACGCGGCTGTAAAGTATATCGCCGAGGATGGTCACATTCAGTCCGGCGATCTTTCCCTTCTTCTCGCGGATGGTGAACAGATCGAGCAGCGCCTGCGTCGGGTGTTCGTGGGCGCCGTCGCCGGCGTTGATCACGCTGGCGTGAAGGAAACGGGACAAAAAATGCGGCGCGCCGCTGGCGCTATGGCGCATGACGATGATATCGACATTGAGGGCTTCGAGGTTCCGCGCCGTGTCCTTGAGTGTTTCGCCCTTTTTTAATGAAGACGCCTCCGCAGTGAAATTAATGACGTCCGCCGTCAGACGCTGAGCCGCCAGTTCGAAACTGATGCGCGTGCGGGTGGAAGGTTCGACGAACAGGTTGACTACCGTTTTGCCGCGCAAGGCCGGGACTTTTTTGATGGCCCGCTCTCCGACGGCTTTAAAGGCCCTGGCCGTGTCCAACACGGTTACGATGTCATCCGCGCTGAGGGATTCGATGTCTAGCAAATGTTTATGGTTCCAAGCCATGGTTCAATTCTTATGCAATATCACGTCGTCCTTGCCGCCTTCTTCGCTGAAGCGCACTTCGATGCGCTCCACAGAAGTAGTCGGCACATTCTTTCCCACAAAATCGGCTTTGATCGGCAACTCTCGGTGGCCGCGGTCGATCAACACGGCCAGTTGAATCCTCCGGGGGCGCCCAAAATCATTCAGCGCATCCAAGGCCGCGCGCGTGGTTCGACCGCTAAAAAGAACATCGTCCACCAGAATGACCGTTTTGCCAGCCACATCGAAAGGGATGACGGTGGGATGCATTTGCGGGGCGGCATGGCGGTCCAGATCATCGCGGTGCATGCCGACATCCAGCCTGCCGACAAGGACGGGATGGTTCCAAATTTTTTGCAGAATATCGGCCAGGCGTTCGGCCAAAAACACCCCCCCGCGCTGCACACCGATCAGCGCGACCTCAGTGCTGTTTTCGTTGCGCTCGGCAATTTCGTGGGCGATGCGCGTCAAGGCGCGGCGCATGGCGGGACCGTCCAGAATGAGCATCGGGTTTGGCATAAAAAAAGCCGAATCATCCCGTGAGCCGGGCCAATTCGACAGTCAATTGTTTCGCATTCATTTTTCCTTCGCGACCTCGCAGGATCGCCTTAAAGGACAGCCGAAAAACGGCTGTTTCCCGCCCTCAATTGGCGCCATGACGGCTTTTGCGCCATTTCGTCCGATGCTTGATGATCCAATCGGTCAAGGCCCGTTCAAAACCAATATCATGGCCGGCCTTCTCCGATTCGATCCACTTATGCCTCATGATTTCCTCACGCTCCGCCTGAAACTCGCGGTACAAAGACGACTTCTTGACCAAATCATTGCCATTCGAAGTCTCTGATGTATTCGACATAAACGCTTGTTAGCTTTTTTATTCTACGCGCGTCGGCGAAATTATATCCATCGCGGACGACATGCAATCAAAAATTATCAGGCGTCCAAGCCCAGGGTTTTTCGGCCGTCCGCGCTAATCATGCTTTGGTGCCAGGGCGGGTCCCAGACGACCTCCACATTGGCCTCCTCAATCGCCTCCAGGGACAAGACCCGTTCCTGCACGTTTCCAGCAATTTGGCCGCCCAAATGGCAGCCGGGGGAAGTCAAAGTCATCTTGATGTTGGCCTGTCCATCCCGCACCGCGACGCCGTAAACCAAGCCCAAATCAACAATATTAAGGGGGATCTCCGGGTCGTAGCACTTGCGCAATTCACCCCAAACCAGATCTTCCACATTGCGCCAGTTGTCTCCGCCCGCCGCCCCGCTATTTTTTTCTTGAGACACAAATGGGTCCATACCTCCCGTCAAGCTACCTTAATCCAGGGCTTCGCGCAAGGTTTCTGCCAGCTTCAGAAATGGCTGGGCCGGGGCGCTGTCCGGGTCTGCCGCCACCACCGGGTGCCCCGTATCCCCGCCCTCCCGTATTTTCAAGTAGATCGGAATCTCCCCGAGAAAGGGAACTTTTTTGCGTTCCGCCTCAGCCCGGCCCCCGCCATGACCAAAGATTTCGACGCGATCGCAGTTGGGAGTGATGAAATAGCTCATGTTTTCGACGATGCCAAGGATGGGGACGTTGACTTTTTCAAACATGGCAATCCCCTTGCGCACCACACCCAGCGAAGCCTCCTGCGGCGTCGTCACAATGACCCCGCCATCCAACGGCACGGTCTGGCAAAGGGAAAGCTGCGCGTCCCCTGTCCCGGGCGGCAAATCCACCAACAAATAATCCAGTGTTCCCCATTCCACCTCGGAAATGAATTGCTGGATGGTTTTCATAATCATAGGCCCGCGCCAGATCACCGGTGCGTCGCCTTCGATTAGAAAGCCCATGCTCATCAACTTCACCCCGTAATTGGCGGGCGGAACAAGCTTTTGCGCCGCACTGAGGGTGGGCCGGTCCCGGATGCCCATCATTAACGGAATGCTGGGGCCGTAAATATCGCAATCCAGCAGCCCCACCGCCGCGCCTAAATGTTGGAGCGCGCAAGCCAGGTTAACCGAAACGGTGGATTTGCCCACGCCGCCCTTGCCGCTGGCCACCGCCACAACTCGCTTGACTCCCATCATTTTGTTTTGGCTCTGCGCCAAGCCCGCCACCGGCGCTCCGGACACAGCCACTTCAATGTGAACTCGTTCTACTCCTGGTACGGCGCGCACGGCTTTTTCCGCCGCAGCCTTTATCAGCCCCGCAATCTCCGCCGTTCCTCCTGTCAACTGCATGGAAACGCCAACCGCCCCGCCGTTTACGGCAATATTTTTGATCAAGCCGAAGGACACAATGTCCCGCATGTAACCTGGATACTTGACCGATTTGAGGGCCTCCCGAATATTTTCTTCAGTTAACATTCTCTATCTAAGGAGCGGTCGTCCTGGCGCGGTAGAAATCCTGGGTGCCGCCCATCGGCACACAAATACATCGGTTCGCGTTGGTGCTGAAATTGATAACGACATTGGTCCAATTGGATAAGGATAAATCACACGAGCGCTGAACAACATAAGTGACGTTGCTCTGGCCGGCAAGCGTAAAGCAAAACCCACCCGTGTTCGTGGTTGGATTGGACAAATTGGGTTGGAGAATCGCGTTATAATATTGAATGATCGGCACGGCCACGGTCGTGGCCTGATTGGTCCCCGGCGGAGAATAGGCGCGCCAGACTTCCGCAGTGCCGTCCAAAGCATAAAGGTTGCCCACGTTATCCCAAGCCACGTCGTAATAAGCGTGGCCGCCCGTTTTGTCAAGATCGGCAACGAAATCCCCGTTGGTTGCACTGTAAAGGTATAGTCCTCCGGTTGTATCCTGTTCTGGATCTGAGGCCTCCGAGCCCAAGACGGCGACGGCAACATCGGTGGCGGTTGGATCCGCGACGAGACCGTACGCAGCCAACATCATTGGATACATATCGATCGCCCAATTCGGGATTGTTTCCGGCTCGCCGACGTAAGGTGAAAAACGCATGAGAGCATAAGCCGGATCCTCCGTTGTCAGGAATTGAATCGTGTAAATATAACCATTGGTGTCCAACGAAATGTCGTAGGGCGACTCCGACAGAAAATCCGGACTGGTCTGCACCACGACGGTCCCGGTGTCGTTGGCCGCTGCGACGCCATTGACGGGAGCCGCCCAGCGTATAATCCCCGCCGAACCGGCGGTATTATAGTCCGCCATCCAGATTTGTGTGTTGGCACCGCTGCCCGTGACCGCCAGCCCGCTGAGTTGCGGGTCCGTATCTTGCGTCGGGTAATTGTTCGTGCCCACGGCGATAACATAGCCATTAGTGGCGATGGTTTGATCGAAGGCATAGACAATGCCATCGCCGGAGAAATCATCAATGTACACTTTGTCGTCCGCGGAAATGGCCATTTTCCAAGGGCTGACTTTTTGCGAGAACCCCCAAGTCAAACCGCCCGAGCTGAAAGCACCGTCATCGTTCGTACTGCCGTCCGCATTGTACTTGAAGATGCCGAATGGCGTAAAAGCGTTGGCCACGAAGACGCGGCCGTAGTAGGGGCTGTTGGTATTTTGATTGACAGCGATGCCGCGCGGCACGGGGACGGAGAAGTTTGGGCCGTCGTCCGTGATAGGGGTCCAGTCGGAATAACCGGTCGCCGAGGCGGTGATGCTCACCGTATAAACCCTTTCGGTCAGATTCGACGTATTATCCGTCGTGCCGTCCCAAATCGCAGAGTTTAGACCAGCATTTGTTCCCGCATCCTCATTGGCCGAGGACAGGGTCTTGATGACGTTTGTCCCTGAATAAATCTGCACAGACACGCCGAGGGTAGCCGTCTGATTAAGAATGTAACTAATGGTTACGCTGTTGCTGGGAAGAAAAATGACCGGTTGGGATAGCGAGCCGTTGAGCCGGATATCGGTCGCATACACCTTGCCATGAACTGGTCGCGCCCATAGGCACAAAAAAAGCAGTCCCACGAGAATGTTTTGAGTGAGACATTGCAATTTCATTCCGGGGTTGGTTATCTCAAACTGGAGCATACGACATGTTGGATACAATTCAAGTTTTAACCACCTAAAATAACCCACAAATTGGGGGTTGACACTTGAAAAGATATGTATCAATCTATCCGTATTCGTTGATATAACGAATCTCATTCAGAGTGGTGGAGGGACTGGCCCGACGATACCACGGCAACCGGCGGCAGGACAATCTACCGCGCCAGGTGCCAATTCCAGCCCGGACGCAGGCAAGCGGTTTCTTGCCAGGCGCCGGCAAAGATGAGAAGAGTAATCTGGTTGCAACCTCTTCTCGCAAAGAGAAGGGGCATTTTTTTGCCCCCAGACTGAAAAGATTATGCAAAAACATGCAGGTTTCATGAAGGCGCTCAAATGCCGCGAATGCGGACGGGAATATCCGTTGACCGCCAATCACGTTTGCGAATTTGACTTCGGCCCTTTGGAAGTCGTTTACGATTACGAGCGTATCAAGGCGTCGCTCACCAAGGCCGCCATCCAATCCCGCGCCAAAAATATGTGGCGCTACCGCGAGTTGCTGCCCATCGAGGGCGATCCGACCGTTGGCTTCGAGGTTGGATTCACACCTTTGATCAAGGCCGACCGTTTGGCCAAGCGACTGGGCGTTCGCGAATTGTGGATCAAGAACGACACCGTGAATTATCCGACTCTCTCGTTTAAGGACCGTGTGGTCAGCGTTGCGCTCAGCCGCGCTCGGGAACTCGGTTTTACGACTGTGGCCTGCGCTTCGACCGGCAATCTGGCCAATTCCGTCGCCGCCAATGCCGCCGCCGCCGGCCTCAAAGCCTATGTCTTTATTCCCTCCGATCTGGAACACAGCAAAGTCATCAACTCCCTCATTTACGGTGGAAACGTCATTGGCATCAAAGGCCATTACGATGAAGTCAACCGCCTCTGCGCGGAAATCGCCGGCAAATACCCATGGGCGTTCGTCAACGTCAATATGCGTCCCTATTATGCGGAAGGTTCCAAGAGCATGGGCTTCGAAATCATCGAGCAATCCGGCTGGCGCGTTCCGTCTCATACGGTGGTCTGCATGGCTTCCGGCTCTTTGTTGACAAAAATTCACAAGAGCTACCAGGAGGCCATCAAGCTCGGCCTGGCCCCGGAGGCCAAATACCGCATCCACGGCGCGCAAGCCACGGGTTGCTCCCCAATTTCCACGGCGCAAAAAGCCGGCCTGGATTTCTTCAAGCCTGTCAAACCGAATACCATCGCCAAATCGCTGGCCATCGGCACGCCGGCCGACGGTTTTTATGCCCTGAAGGTCATGAAGGAAACCGGCGGCTCTAGCGATGATGTGACCGACGATCAGATTCGCGAAGGCATCAAGCTCCTCGCGCAGTGCGAGGGCATTTTTGCCGAAACGGCCGGCGGCGTGACCGTCGGCGTGGCCAAGAAACTGATTGCCTCCGGCGCAATTCCAGCCGATGCTTCCGCCGTGCTTTGTATCACAGGCAACGGACTCAAGACGCTCGACGCGGTGGCCGCTCACGCTGGCTTTACGCGCGAAATCAAACCGAGCTTGCGCGACTTTGAAGCCTTGCTCGATGCTGAAACCCGAATTCCGGCCCCTGCCTGACCCAAAAATTTAATATGCCAATAAAAGTTCGCATCCCAACGCCGTTGCGCAAACTGACGCACGACGAAGAAGTTGTCCACGTCAACGCCGCCACCGTGGGCGCCGCCATTGCCGAGTTGCAAACCCGCTACCCCGGCATCAAGGAACGCCTGACCGACGACGCCGGCAGTGTGCGCCGTTTCGTCAATGTCTATGTTAACGAGGAAGACATCCGCTTTCTCCAAAACCAGGACACCTCATTGAAAGACGGCGACGAAATCAGCATCATTCCCGCCATTGCCGGAGGATGAGAAAGAAGTCGCATGACAAAAAAATCCACGACAAAAGCCAGCGTCAACGGGCCCGCCCAGATGCGTCTTTGGTTGATGTACCCGCCGAAACTCATCACCAATCCCGTGATCTGGGAACTTGCCCGCAAATATCCCGTGGTCACCAATGTCCGGCAGGCCAGTGTGACGGATGAAATCGGCATCGTCTGCCTGGAGCTCAGCGGCCAGCGCACGGACTTGCGCGCCGCCATTCAATGGCTGGAGAAACAGGGAATCAAGGTAGAACCCGTGGAAATTGGGGTCATTGAGAGCTAAGGGTTTCCCCTACAAAGATTTACCGATTTTTTTCATTATCGGGCTTGACCGCTGACTATGAGTTACGATACAGCTTATGTACCTACTCAAGATAGGGTTCGGGCAGTCGTGGCCGTTGCAGATTTGAGCTAAGCCTATGACAAAACGTGATCTGGTAATTAACATTAGCGAAGAAACGGGAATTGTTCAGCAACAGGTGCTGCAGGTAGTGCAGCGCACCCTTGATCATATCTCCAATGCTGTTGCCAAGGGTTCAACCGTGGAACTTCGCAACTTTGGCGTCTTTGAAGTGAAAGTGCGCAAAGCGCGCGTTGGCCGGAATCCCAATCGGCCGGACACAGATGTTCCCATCCCTCGCCGCGCCGTGGTGAAGTTCAAGCCCGGCAAGGAAATGCGGGAAGCCGTTCTGAAACTGTCCCCGCAACAACAAGCGGCACCGTAAGGCCGCATTTCGCAGCAAGCGCGCGCCTGCCTGCCAGATGAGAATATGCAAGCGATGGGAAATCTCCCTCCCATAATTCCCGTCCCTTTCCCTGGACCATGAAAGATTTTGCAATTCTTACCGTAATCGGCCGCGACAGGTCCGGAGTGGTGGCGCGCATCACCAATTTTCTTTTCGAACAACGGGCCAATATCGAGGCGCTAGAAGAACAGGTCACACGCGGCCAGTTCAGCATGACGCTACAGGCTTCCTGGCCCGCCCATATTTCCGCCCGGGCCGCCGTGAACTCCGGCCTGGCACAACTCGCCCGACAGCTCGGCATGGAAATCAAGGTGCGCTGGACCGATCCAAATCGCCGCCAGCGCATGGCCATCATGGTCACGGGCGAACCGCATTGCGCCGAGGCTTTGCTGGCCGCGCTCAAATCTGGACGTCTCAAGGCCAGCCCCGCCGTAATCATTTCCAACCGGCGCGATTTGAAACTGCTGGCCCGCTCGGCCCACCTGCCGTTTGTTTTTATTCAGTGGCAGGACCGCGCCTCCGCCGAAAAACACGCGTTGCGCGTGCTGGAGGAATACGAAGCGGATTTTGTGGTGCTGGCGCGCTTCATGAAGATTCTGACGCCCAACTTCGTCTGGCGTTATAAAAATAAAATCATCAATATTCATCCCTCCCTGCTGCCCAGTTTTCCAGGGCCCCAACCGTATCGGCAGGCCTACGAGCATGGCGTCAAAATCATCGGGGTCACGGCGCATTTTGTTAGCATGCACCTGGATGAAGGACCCATCATTGCCCAGGCCGCCAAGCCCATCCCGGCCAACGCCACGCTGCGGGACATCATCGTTGCCGGGCAAAAACTGGAGTCCGGTGTGCTGGTCAAGGCGGTGCGCCTCTACCTGGCGCGGCGGCTGGACGTCTATTGGGGCGTCGTTAAACAGGTGTGACTTTTGCGCTTTAAACGGGGCCGGTTCGCCTGTATGCTATTTTGTCGTGAGTGATTTACTTGTGGGCCTTTTAAGCGCGGCGCTTTCCACCAACCCGCCCGCCGCCATCAGCAATCTGGTGGCTGAAAAAACCGGAATTTCCATCCAAGCTGTCAATACCAACGACCTCGTGGAAATGGCTTATCACAAGGTTTTGCTGGATGATGACACTGCGGAAAAGGATGTCATCAAATGGACGGCGGATGCCGCGGCTTTTGCCGGCGCGGGCGCGGGACAGCCGCAATTCACGTTGCAGTCCCGCATTCGCCAGCGCCTCGACGGCGTCAAGGCCGAGTACGAGGATTTTATCGCGCACCATCCCGACCATGCCAACATCCGGCTGGCCTACGGCAGTTTTCTTAATGACACGCACGACGAGGACGGGGCCGTGGCGCAATGGGACAAGGCCCGCGAACTGAACCCGAAGAATCCCGCGGCCTGGAACAATCTTGCCAATTATTACGGCCATCGCGGCCCGGTCAAAAAGGCCTTCGAATATTACGCCAAAGCCATCGAGCTCGATGGCAATGAATCCGTTTATTATCACAACCTGGCCGTGACGGTTTATTTGTTTCGCACGGATGCCGAGGAGTATTATCAGTTGAACGAGCACCAGGTGTTCGACAAATCGCTTGACCTTTACCGCAAGGCCATCCAGCTAGACCCGGACGATTTTGTGCTCTTTAGCGACTATGCGGAGTCGTTTTACGGCACCAAACCGCCGCGTTGGACGGATGGATTGGCCGCCTGGACCGAGGCGCTAAAAATCGCCCACACCGACGTCGATCGGGAGGGGGTTTACATTCATCTGGCGCGCATCAATCTCAAGCTGGGCCATTTCGACGACGCGCGCCGAAGTTTGGACGTGGTCACCAACGAAATGTATGCCACCTTGAAAAAACGCATCACGCGCAATCTCAACGATGCCATCGTCCAGGCCGCGACCAACTCCCCGGCGCTATCCTCTCCCGCAAAATAGCGCATATATCGTAATCCCCCTTACGTCTTCGCCTCAGGTAGCATCGAGGTGCATTGCGGGCAGCGCGTCGCCTGGAGCGGAATGCTCGACAGGCAAAACGGGCAGTCCTTTTTGGGCGGCGCCGGCGGCGGTTCGGGCTTGCGATAAAATTTGTTGATCGTGCGCACGCAGATAAAAATGGTGAAGCTCACAATCAAAAAAGTAAGGACGGCATTCAAAAAAACGCCGTAGTACAAAATCGGCACTTGGTGCGTCTTGGCGTCGTCCAGCGTCGCAAAGGGTAGCCTCGACAAAATCAAACCCCTGTCCAACAAGTTGATCTTGCCCGTCACCAGGCTGAGTGGCGGCATAATCACATTGGTGACCAGCGCATCAACGATCTTGCCAAAAGCGGCCCCGATGATAACACCCACCGCGAGGTCGATGACATTGCCGCGCATGGCAAAGTCCCGGAATTCCTTGAGCAAGGGGTTGACGTGTTTGATGGGCTTGCCGATTCGGCCCATGATGGACGGTGAGGGTTCTGGTTCCATAATTTGCCTTTCTTTTAGGGCGAATTTCCCGGGTTCAAGAGACTGTCCCGCAAAAAGCTCGTTGCTTTATCCATTGTGCTCGGGCCGTTCGGGTGGCGGGTTCCCAGATTAATTTGCATCAAGATGCTGATGCTCTGGCCGCCCCGGCCATTGGAACGAATCGCCTCGAACCCATAGCCGTAACTGGCCACTGCCTGCCACACGCCCGAACGCGAACGATAGCCCAACCCCATTCCCACGCCAGAGTTAAAATGGCCCGGTTGCGCCATTCCCGGCAGATAATCCACGGTGGCAATCGAGCCGATGGGTTCCAGGCTCCATCGTTTCGCCGCGTCCAAGGGAAGTGTATATTGCGCGGTAAAACAAGCGAAATTGCGCGCGCTCAATTCGCCGTCAAAATACCCCGGGATGATCAGCGGGAACTCGGATATCATCGGCATGTCCCCGCCCAAACGATAGGCGCTGAACCGGTCCGCCTGCACGCTCCCGCCTCCCGTCACGCTCACGTCAATTCTTTGTTTGGAATCAGGGAAGGTGTAAATCAGCAGCGCCCGGCCCCAAAACAATTGCGAATCCTCATTCAGAACGCGGTCCCCGTTAAATCCGTAACTGCCCGAATCCGTGCGGAACTGTTCTTCATACCAGCCGGAAATTTCCATCGCGAGGTCCGGCTTCAAAAGCGGCTCCCGGCCGCCCCAGCGAAATCCGGTGCGCAAAGCCACCGTGGAATGATCATGCGGCAGCACGAAGCCCGAGTCGGTGTCGTCGCGTTCGTAAATCGAATAATGCTCCCGGATGCGGAGCACTCCATTCAGCGGGATTCGCTGGCCCGGATTGAACAAATGATAAATCGAAGCCGACGTTTCCACGCTATGGCCCCAGAAGGATTCACCGGGCAGATATTGTCCGTCGTGAAATTCGTAATAGTTGTCGGCAAAACCGCCGCCCGCCAGCCCGACACCCAAATCGGTATGCGGCCCCAGCAATCCGACAAAGCCCGTTTCAGAATCCAGATAAACGGGCGCCAACGCCAGACGCAGCGTAACATTGGTATGGAAAAAATTCGGCTCGTTCAGATAATAAAAACCGTAGCCATCAATCGGCGCAGCCCCCTGCAAAGCCTGGCTGGCGCCCACCTCAATCAATTCCCGCTGCTCCGGGTCGATTTGCCCCGACGCAGCGCGATTCATGAGCAAGCCAGCCACAACCAAGGGCAGCACCCTGTAACTTCGCATCCTTGTTTGTATATAAAACTGTTCCCTTGCGCAAGAGGCGGTCAAATGGTGTCCCCACCTTGCCATCAGAAACGCCCCATGGCGCAAGTCCAACGCGCAAAAGTTGTTTGACATCAAGCTGATTCAGTTGTTTACGAACTCGAGCGATTGGGTTATGCTTTTCTCAGTCTCATCCACCTTGTGTGGAAGGAGTTTTCAGCCGTCGTGAAAACGGTCGTCTCTGCCGAAAAAGTTTTAAAGGTCCCGCCCAGGTGACAAGAGCCCATTGGGCTCTCTCGAAAGAGTAGCCGGGGTGGTCATTTTTCTGACGCCATTCATTGCGGGAATCCTGTTCCCGACGCCAACACGTCCCATTCCCGCCGCATGGCGGCGCGCACTCAAGTCAAATGGGGTTGGGGTTTCCATAATTTTGTCGCCGAGGCGGCGAGGTTTTGCCCAGTCCCCGGCGAGCCAGCAAAACCATGGCCAAGACTAAGGCGACGTTGACCGCGGCTAGGCTGGCAAATGGGTTCGCATGTTTTGGGAAAAACATTTCCAACATGATGGACAAATCAAAAATCCCATAACCGGACATAGCCATTCCCATCGTTACAACAAAACCTAACATAGCCAATCCCATCGCAGTGCGAAATGGGCGCTCAAAAATTTTGATGATCCCGCCAAATCTCTTCCAACTACCCATGACCAATCGTGCGCCAAGCATAAAAACCACGACAACCGCAACACTTAACCCAAGGACGGGAAAAATCGTCCAATGATGGTACGGACCGAAATCCGGGACGATATGATCGCGATGGGCGCCCATTGTTTGAAACCGCTGAGCTACAAGCAAATTGTAACGCATAATTTCACGCGATCTCAAGTTTTCGGGCCAGTCCAAAATCATCCGGATCGGCGAATAGACGATTTGGACGAGATAGACGCCTGCGGTCATCCAAAATAAAATCACCGGCAACGACCACTTTGCCAACGGATTTACTTTGGCAAATTCCCGTTCCAACGGGCCGCGTTCCCCTATCCGCCGCGCGGCGATCTTAAACGCTTCCTCCTCGGAAAGCCCGCTAGCCTTCAACTTCTGCACCGAAGCGCGCAAATGCGAGGCCAGTTCCTCCAGATTGTCCGCTTTAAAAGCGGGCGATTTGCCAAGATTCTCCTGCCACCGGCGAATCGCTTCGTTCAAGTCAACCGGGGTTGGGGTTTTCATAACTTTGTGAACAGTTGCCATCCATCGGCGCAGTTTTGCGCAGTCCACGGCGGGCCAGAAAAACCATGACCAAGACCAAAACATCATTGACCACAGGCAGGTCCGCCAGATTATCCCAGACCCCGTCCATCTGAAAGCCGGAAAGAATGTGGGGTAAATGTATTGCAACATTGCCAAGCACAACCAAACCCAGCGCGGTGCGAATCGGGTGCTCAAAGCTTCTGAGAAACGCGCCGAAGCCTCTCCAACTTCCGACAGCCCATCGCACGCCAAGAATGAAAACCAACACCATCACAATGCTTAATGTGGGGGCAAAGGAAAGCGGCGGATCATAGTGTGAACTGAAAGCCTGATAGACCTGATCAAGAGTAGAGGTACGCAGGACAACAAGCCGCTGAAAGTCTCTCATTTCCAACGTGTGGCGCAGGACAAGAATCCCGCAGACCAGCGAAAAAACGACTTGGAAGACATATATGCCTGCCACAATCCAAAATAAAATCAGCGGCAACGACCATGTCGCGAACGGGTTTGTTTTTGCAAATTCCCGTTCCAGCGCGCCGTGTTCCCCAATTCGCCGTGTAGCAATTTGAAATGCCTCCTCTTCGGAAATTCCGGTTGCCTTCAACTTCTGTACAGAAGCCCGCAGATGCGAGGCTAGTTCCTCCAGATTGTCCGCTTTGAAAGCGGGCGATTTACCAAGATTCTCCTGCCAGCGGCGAATCGCTTCGTTCAAGTCAAATGGGCTTGGGGTTTCCATAGTTTTGTGAACAGGTTGTGGACGGCCATCCACTGTTCTTTCTCGGCGTGCAGGGCCTTCCGGCCCTCCTTGCGCAGGCGGTAATACTTGCGCCGATGGCCGCTTTCCGCCTCGCGCCATTCGGATTCGATCAAATCCTCCTTCTCCATCCAATGCAGCACCGGATACAGCATCCCCTCGCTCCATTGCACCTCGCCGCCGGAGAGCTCGTTGACACGCTGGATGAGCGCGTAACCGTATTCCTCCCCTTCGCTCAAAATGGAAAGCACCAGGGTGGTGGTGGAGGCCGCAACAAGTTCTTTCGAAAGCATGACGGCATATTACATAACATCGCTAGGCAAGTCAAGCCGGAAATTTTTGGAATCAGAAATCATAATCCATCTCTGAGGAGACGATGCCTTCAACAAGTGGGGTTATGAGGAATTCTTGAATGACAAGGTGCCGTTGCCAAGGCGTGGGTTCCGGCCGGATATTGCTGCATACATCGAGAATTCAGACCGTTCGAGCCCTACGACTTGATGATCGAACGCATATCCGTCCGTCGGCTGGTTAATAGTGTAAAACTCGATTGCTCTGAATCGTTTTATGCGGTATTATTGTTGCAGAAGGATTCGTTATGCCATATCAAGAGAACTACATTGAGGAATTGGAGATCCGGTTTCCAGCCCTGTCCGGGGTGGCTTTTGCGAATGCCCGCGAGCGAGTTCTTGCTTCCGGAAATAGTGTGCTGCAATCGGAGAAAGGACGCATTTACGAGGTTTTCCCCGATGGCCGGCGCGTCGTGCTGAAAAACATCGAACCTCCCACATCTAACGTTCCTGGTCGCAAAATCACCATCCGGTGAGCGCGCCGCGCCTCCGAATGTTTGCCGGGCCGAACGGTTCGGGCAAAAGCACACTAAAGTCTTACCTGCCCAAGGCGCTTTTGGGGGTGTATTTGAATCCCGATGAGATTGAACAGGAAATTCGCAGACAGGGTTTTCTGGATTTAACAGCCCAGTTCTGTCTTGGACAAAATCAAACCGCCAGTGGCGTAAATAACGCCAGCTCTTTGCGTTGGTTCCTCAACACTTTCGATGGAATTAGACATGGGGCAGACGGAGTTTTCCGGCCACAAGATAGAGCATGGTGGTGAGGTAAACGGGGGAACGAAACCCGCGCGCCCTTGGCTTGACTGCGCT
>Ga0182024_10002721_pt1 | contig 43426 bp, 43 predicted proteins | sample P32metaG_FD_120480 | JGI IMG/M metagenome (GOLD analysis project Ga0182024, IMG submission 120480) | Permafrost microbial communities from Stordalen Mire, Sweden - P3-2 metaG (Illumina Assembly) | ecosystem: Environmental > Terrestrial > Soil > Wetlands > Permafrost | place: Sweden: Stordalen... | reverse complement strand
TTGATTGGCAATTATCATTTTGCCCACGATTACGGGTGTGTGCACCCCGGCATGCCTCTTGGCCGCAAGCATCTCCGTCGAAGCCGTGACGCCCCCACTGGTGGGATGGCCTTGCAAAAGAACTACTTCCAGACTAGGTTGCCCGAGAAGGGAAGTCAATTCATTAGATGACGGGCAGCCATCCCAAACAAGGCTCCGGCCCGGTGCTGCTGGGGTATCCCCCCTCCCCCCTCCCCCCCGAATCTTTAGGGTCAGGGAGTTAGCGCGAAATTCCCGGCAAAATCCGGATGTCAAAGGACTTAGATACTAAAATCCGTGAAACAAAGGACTTAGGGCTCGACGATTTGCGCTGGAACGAACCGTCATGGCCTCGGCCATAATTTCAGACTTGAATTGTGGAAGGCAAGGGCAGATGTCACAAATCCCGTTGTGGAAATCTTAAGGTTCTCGCGAGGTGCGCGGCGCGGCGGAAGAATGTGGAACGTCGCGTCTGTCCCAGGATTTTCCCTCTCTAGTTTCTGTTCGTAATCCAGATTCACCGTTGAACTCCTACGCTAGGTGCGTTCCGCACGGCAGGGGAAGAGGAGGCGAAGACGATTATATGAACGACCATTCATATTTATCATCCTTGGTCGAAAAATGATGAGTGCTTTGCAAACCCATTGATCGCGGGTTGAAGTTGTTTTCACTTCATAAAGTGTGGGAACAAAGAAATGATTCTCTACTCGCACGTGATAGAGCGAGGCGGCGGGAAAGAAATTTCTCTGTGTGACATTGTTGGTGTAGTTGCTGTCGAGGCCGTAGGCAATCGAAACCTGGATGCACTGGTGGCTGTCCATGGAGGGTAACCAAGCTTGGGAGACTGTGATGGTTTGTCCGGGATTAATGGTCGCGATAACCTGGGTGCCGACGTGGTAGAACTCCGGCGTGCTGCTCGTGTAATCATATACGCCGAAATTTACCAGGACGTTTGTGGCTACGTTTGGTCCGGCATTCTTGACGGGTACGCTGACCGTGGTTAGCACGCCCTGCTGTGGGGTCGAGGGAGTGGTGATATCCACTTCGTTGTCCCAGACGGGAGCGCCATTGGCAAGATTGCAGGGCGTCCCGATTGCGGCGCCGGTGGTGCAGTTGGGAAAGGTAAGATCCGTAGCTTGGCCCGCGGCGGCTTGCAACGCGCCGCCGACATTCAAAATTCCCCAGCCGAACGCCTTGTCCCAATTGCCCCACGGCCCGGCCATGGTTCCGTAAGGACTATTGTGCGAGGAATCGGCGCCGGTCAGCAGAAGCTGCTTAAGGCTGTCGGGAGTTATCTCCTGATTAAATTTTTGCAGGAGAAGCGCGGCCGCGCCGGAGACGATGGCGGCTGCCGGGGATGTGCCGGAGACGCCAGTGAACACCTGAGTGCCGCTCTGATAGACGGTCAGGTTCTGTGCGGGGGAAGCGATGTCGGGCTTGAGTGCCAAGACATTGGGAGTTTGAAAGTTGAAGTCGATTCGCGGACCGGTAATGTAATTGCTCCAGATTGCATCATCGGTGCGAGTTACGGTACCCTGATCATTGCTTCCTGATCGCTTGGATGGTGAAAGAACCGGAACCGGGAGCCGTGACCCATTGCTGGCCCGGCGTGAGGGTGAGAGCAGGAGTGCATCCTGATTTCGATCCGGAACTTTCCGAAGACGCGACGACGACCATGCCAATCGCGGCCATGTAATTTGCGTGTTGCGCTTCGGCGCTCGTTCCGTCGTCGCTCACGCAGCTGGCGGAGAAGGCCATGTTGACCACGCAAATATTGAACTTTTGCGCGTTGATCGTGACCCAATCGAACGCGTTCGCCACATAGGTTGAGGCGCAACCTAACGCCGCCGAGCACTGGCGAACGTTCACGTATTTCGCGCCCGAAGCGATGCCAGCGCAATTGGCCGGGGAACCGTCGTTGGGTGTTCGGCACGTAATTCCGGGCGGGGCTGCGGCGCCCACGATCATGGCGGCCATTACACTTTCGTGATAGGTGTACACATCCGGCGGATCGGTCGTGCCGTCGCCGGGATCATTCGGGTTGGTCGCGTCGTAACCGGCGACAAGTTTCCCGGTCAACTGCACGAATCCGTTGCTGCCTGAGTTTGCTGTATCGCTCACACCTGTACCGATTACGGCGACGACCACGCCCGTCCCGTCGAGGTTATTATCCTGGGCCGACAGTCCGGGGTAGGTGTTGCTGGAATGCGCTTCGACGGCGCGCGAGGCAACGTCGATCGCCTCCGGCGTCATGGGCGCCTGCCACTGAATCATCGCGATTTCAGGGCGTTCGGAAAGCTTGTGCAGAGAGTCAAACGGCACATCGTTCAAATACACAGTTGAAATCGTCTTGCCTATATAGGCAATTCTTCCGAAGCCCCCGAATGTATCTTTGATCTGGCCTGGAGTCATGCAGCGATTTAGATCGAGAATGACGTTGAGGTGATCGCCTGGTCTGAAGCGACGCTCGATCTCGTCATCGATGAAATTCCGGTTCAGGTCGCGAATCCAGGTGGTGTGCTTTCGTTGACCGACAAACCTGGGGTTGGAGTGGTGCTTGATGAGTTGTTGCCACTCCAGAGGAGTGAAAGTCGAAGCAAAGACGCTGGTGGGCGTCCATGCCAGCAGAAATGCAGAAGCCATGAGGAAGCGCAGGTGCAGTCGCATTGGGTCTCCCTGTATGGACCGAAGGCGGAAGGTTAGTTCATGAGGAGGAAGTGATGCGGCCCCGTGGAAGCGCGGTCGTTCTGACCCTCCAGGTACTAACCTGCCCACTTTTTGACAACTCAGATTTTGACTTTGGCCCAGATTCGGGAGGAATAGGATTGCCAAGATAGCAGACTTTGATTCGTTGTCAAGAATTGAATTTCCAGCGTTACGAAAACCGGAAGCCTTCCTTTGGCGCTAGCGTTAGCGCTTGCGCGTTGCTTCGAGCTTGGCTTTTACTTCTGGCCACTCGTCATCCAGAATGCTGAAATACACTGTGTCGCGAACGCGGCCGCTCCACGTGATCAGATGCCGACGCAGGGTGCCCTCTTCTTTTGCACCGATGCGCAGGATCGCGTTGCGTGACTTCTGGTTCAGCGCATCCGTCTTTAGTTCCACGCGAATGCATTTCCACACTTCGAAGGCATGACGCAGCATCAAGTATTTCGCTTCCGTGTTCACACCTGTTCGCTGCCAGGTGGGTGCGATCCAGGTCGAGCCGATCTCGACTCGGCGGTTGGTGCGGTCGATATTCATGAAGCGGGTGCTGCCGATGACGCGAGCCGAACTCTGTTCGACAGTGGCGAATACGACGGATTCTCCGCGTTCCTGCTCCTCGAAGGCCTTCTCCACCACTCGTTCGAAGTCCTGTGGAGTTTTCATGGAATGGGGAATCCAACGAAAGATGTCTTCGAGATCGTGCTGCGCAATCTCCCAGAACAGCTGCGCGTGTTCGCGGCGAAGCGGCTCGAGTCGGACGATTGCGTCTTCCAACGTCACCGGCAAAACAATCTGAAGAAGGCCAGGAACGGAAATCATGTTTCCCTTTCACCTCGCGGCTTTAGGTTATTGCCTCGCATCTCGATTATCTTGCATTTCGATTATCTTGCCTCGATTAACGAGCATCTCGATTATGCATTTCGATTATCTTGCATCGCACCGGCTTTTCAGGCATCTCAACAGAGACGCATGGGCTAAAACAGGCAAGCGCCCCCGGACGAATGCGTCCGGGGCTACGTGTTTCGGGGCGCTGCTTTGCCTTGGCTCGGTGCTTTGACTGGCGAGACCGGCGTGAAATAGTAAGTATTAACTTGAGATGACTCTAAACGTCCAGCAGACAGCCGAGCGATGTGCGTTCGAGCGATGTGCGGTCGAGCGATGTGCGGTCGAGCGATGTTGTCAGGAGAACCTTCAGTGAAGGCGCATTGTCTTCCATTCTCCCAGATCCCCCATACCACGCGGCTTTTCACCGACTTCCTCGCATACGCCCCCAACATACGTCAGTTCTATCCGAAGTCCCCGCATTTTGCGGAATGGCTCAAAGAGGAAGCTTCGAGAATTTCCTACGATGCGGAGCGCCGCGAACGCGTTACTACAATTCTTGAGCGCCAGAATAAATCGTGGGACGCTTCTGCGCTGACGCTAGCCAATCTTGCACGATTACGTAAAGGTGCAGCCGCGGTCGTCACCGGACAGCAGGTTGGACTTTTCGGCGGCCCGATGTTCGCCATTTACAAGGCCCTCACCGCGGTCAAGCTTGCTGAGGAGTCCACGGCGGCTGGAGTGGATGCGGTCCCAATTTTCTGGCTGGCCACGTACGACCACGATTTGGCGGAGGTAAATCACGTTGCTATCCCTGGAGCTGAGGGCGGTGCGCAAGTTCTTACCACGCCCAGCCGCGATGTAGCAGGCGCTCCGGTGAGCGCGGTGCGACTTGGGGAAGAAATTCTTCCGTTGGTCGAACAGGCCGCGAAGTTGCTTGGCGATTCTGAGGCGACGCAATTCTTGCGCGAATCTTATCGTCCTGGGGAAACTTTGGGAACGGCGTTCGCTCGTCTGTATGCCAAGATCTTCGCGGAGTGGGGGGTAATTCTTCTGGATGCCTCCGATGGCGAACTGGATCGCATCGCAAAGCCTATGTTTCGTGCTGCCATTGAGCGCGTCGACGAGCTGGATGCGGCTTTGTTGGCTCGTGGCAAGGCGCTGGATGCAGGCGGCTATCACCAGCAAGTGAAGGTTACTTCGTCGTCGACGCTGCTGTTTACGATTCGGCAGGGCGCGCGCGTGCCGATTCACCGGCGAGGCAATGGCGGCGCGGCCGAATTTGTGATTGGCACCGATTCCGAAGCGGAAAAGCTTTCGCAGGCTGAGTTAATCAATCGCATCGATTCGACTCCGGAGCAATTCAGTCCCAACGTGCTTTTACGTCCGATTGTTCAGGATTATCTGTTGCCGACGTTTGCTTACACCGGCGGCGCTGCCGAAGCCGCGTATTTTGCGCAGGCTGGAGCGGTGTTTGAGGCTCTGCTTGGCCGCGTCACTCCCCTCGTGCCGCGCTTTTCCGCGACTATCCTCGAGCCGAAGATGCAGCGCTTACTCGAACGGCACGGGGTCAGCTTAACGGACGTCTTCAACGGCCCCGAAGCATTACGCCGGCAACTTGCGGAGCATGGGCTGCCCAAGGACCTGCAATCCGCGTTTGAAGCGGCAAAGAAATCCTTCGACTCTCATCTTTCCGACATCAAGGAGAAGCTGGCAAAGCTCGACCGCACGCTGGTGGATGCGGCGGAAACTTCGCGCTCCAAAATCGAACATCAGCTGGAGCGGTTACATTCTCAGGCGGCTCGGGCAGAAGCGCTGAAGAGCGAACTTGTCAGTCGCCATGCGGCACTTTTGAGCCAGAGTCTTTATCCTGACAAAGGTCTGCAGGAGCGCGGCATTGGCGGCATTTATTTCCTGGCGCGATACGGCGCGGAATTTCTGCGCGAGTTGCACGATGCAATGCAGACCGATTGCCACGATCACCGGATTCTGGAGTTGTAAGCGTCGCTTTCACGCAGATTGCGAGCTGCACATCAAGACGGAACAAGCGCTATTTACTTTCGCTCGCCGCCACGTAAGCTCCCAGCCCAATCAGGACCGCGCCAGTCATCGTCCTTTGGCGTCGGCGGAAGGTTGCCGACGCGCGAATCCGTTTCCCAATCGGCCCGGCTAGCGCGATCACAATTAAGTCTGCGGTCGTATTCATCGCGACTGAGATCGTGCCCAGCGTCACGAACTGCAAGAAGACATGACCGCTCGCACGGACTACAAACTGGGGAATAAAGGAGAGAAAAAATAAGGCGGTCTTGGGATTGAGCACTTCCGTGGCTACGCCCTGCCAGAGTGGATTGCGGGCGTTATTGAGGTCTTGGAGAGTCGCATCGTTGAGGGCTTGCGAATCTTTCCGGGCGTCCACAATCATGCGCACTCCGAGGAAACATAGGTAAGCCGCGCCCACATACTTCACTGCGGCGAAAACCACTGCGGAACGAGCCAGAATAATCGACACGCCCATCGCCGCTGCGAACACATGCACCATGCCGCCGAGAAACGTCCCCAGCGCCGAGAGCACGCCCTCGCGCTTTCCGCCGGCAAGACTGCGAGCCAGAACGTACAGCATTCCAGGGCCGGGTGCGACTGCCAGCAATAAGGCCGCTGTTAGAAAAAGAAGGAAACGCGTCGAATCAAACATAAAAGCAAGCCCCTCGATCCGCGAATTACTTCCGCAACCAGTCTTCTAATTCGGCGAGCGATTCCACGCGCGGAAAATTTCGTGCGCGATAGGCCCCAGCCACGTCGAACAACACGGCGTGCATTCCCGCCTGGCGTGCGCCGACATAGTCGACGGAATACATGTCGCCGACGTAAAGGCTATCGGCGGGATTCGCCTTCATCGCGCGCAGTGCCGCTTCAAAAATAGCCGGATGCGGCTTTTCGCATCCCACCTTCCCGGAGTCTGTGATGCTCTGAAAGCAATCCAAAATCCCGCAGCGGTGCAGAACTGCTTCTATCTTTCCATCAGCATTAGAAACGACTGCAATCTCGTATTGCTTTCGCAATCGGTCCAGCGCCGCGCGAGTGCCGGGCAAAATCTGATCCCAGTTGGCGGAGTGCCGGGTATTCTCCACCAGAGTGTCGCGCACACCATCGTCCATCGCGTCCAGCCCTTGGAGCAAGTGTGTATGGAACGTCCACCAGAAGCCAGGATCGACCTTGCCTTCGAGAACGGTCTGATCGAATTCCTGCTTCGTACGCCGTTCCAGTGCTTGCCAGGCTTCGAGCGTGGGATGGCGCTCCGCAGGCAGCGGCGCCAGCATGCGGCTTCGGTTAGGAAACAGCAGAGTATTACCTACGTCGAAGAAAATAAAACGATGTTTTGCCATGATCGAAATAAATCACAAAACCGATTGGTAACCCAACAGAGTCGTGCATATTTAAGACTGTCTCATATAAGCACGAGTCGATCGTCTGAGTCAGTGTAGAGAAAGTTCGACAGCCGAGAAGTTTGCCGCAAAATTTTTCCTCGCGGCGAAAAAACATGTAAGATCAATGCGGCTCAAAACCCCAACAAATCAGGGTCCCGGGACTTGTTCTAACCTATGGCGCTCTCTGCGGTATCGTTCATTGCGGGCTTCACTCGAACCACGCGCGCCGTGCTCTTGGTCTATCCAGTGGCGCGAGCCTACGCCGCTATGATTGTAGCGATCGCTGCAACTCTGCTTTACCGCGGTTCGCAGCAGGATGTCTACAACATTTTGTGGGCCGTCGTGTTCGGCTTCGCAACCCTCAATATTCTGAGCTTGGCCGCCCGGCGCCTTGAGTCGACTCGCCGCGGCTTGAGTTTCGGGGAACTGATGGCTGTGATGGTCGTGCTATTGTCCGTCTTCCTGCTGGGTTGGGAAATGCTGAACCTGTTCCATGTATTTCCGATCAGGCTCAAGCACTGAAAACAGTTCTCAGTTCATAGTTCTCAGTTCTCAGTGAAATCCTGAAGGGACTGGCATTGATGAGACCGCAATTACAACATGCCTTGGCTATACGATGTTGCGGGATTGGAACTGGGAACTGGGAACTGAGAACTGAGAACTGCTTTTGCGGTATCATTCGCTCAAATGGCGAAGAATCCCCCAAATTTCGAAGTGACCTGTCCCTGTTGTAGCGCGGTGCTTAAAATTGACACGGAGACCCGCGCCGTGATCGCGCATACCGCGGCCGTCAAACCGAAAATGTTCAACGACATGGAAGCGGCAGCCAAGGCAATGCGAGAGCAGGACAGCCGGCGCGAGTCGATCTTTCAGCAGTCGGTGGAAGCTCAACGGAACGCCTCGGACCTGCTGGAGAAAAAATTTCAGGAAGCCGTACGGAAGGCGAAAGAGACTCCTGACACCGGCAAGCCGATTCGGGATTTCGATCTCGACTGATTTTTCAGCGCATGACTCGTACGAGCATGACTGGCCCGCGCAGGAGCCCGCGTCCGCTTCTTCTTGGTCACCGGGGTGCACGCGCGCTGAAATCGATTCCGGAAAATACCCTGGCATCGTTCGAGCGGGCGTTGGCCGACGGTTGCGACGGTTTCGAATTTGATGTGCGGCTGGCGGCCGACCATCGGCCGGTGGTTTGCCATGATCCGCAGGTTGGCAGCTTTGAGATTGCGCTCGCAACTGCTGAACAGTTGACCGCGCTGCCGCAGTTGCAGGATGTACTTGCCCGCTACCAGGAGTCCGCATTTCTCGATATTGAACTCAAAGTGTCTGGGCTAGAAAAAATCACCGCAGCCTTGCTGCAGAAGTTCCCACCCCGACGCGGCTTTGTGGTGTCGTCGTTTCTGCCAAGCGTGCTTCAGACCATTCATGATCAAGACGCCGAAGTTCCTCTGGGCTTAATCTGCGAAACAGAAGCGCAATTGGGTCTTTGGAGCGAACTCCCCATTGAATATGTGATCCCACACCACAAACTTGCCGACAGGGATTTGGTTCGGCGGATTAAACTCGCGGGCAGGAAAATTATCGTTTGGACGGTCAACACTCCCGCCGGCATGCGGCGTTTGGCGAAATACGGCGTCGACGGGATTATCTCGGACAACACTCGCCTGCTCTGCAGGACGTTGGGAGAATAGAGTCGCATACTCTTTGCTGTTAAGGTTTGGATCGTCCTGCGATCGAGCTCGTGGCCCGCATGGTACGGCATTCGAATCACGCCGTTCTCTGCGATATACTTCCGAAACCTCATTCTAAAGATAGGGATCGCTCCGCATGGCCGTTGGTGTTCGCACTCAAGATCTGCGCAAGGTCTATAACTCCGCTCCCCCGTTAGGGGCTGCGGGAGGTTTTATCGCGCGTGCCGACGCCAAGGGCGGCAAGCAGCCCAAGACTCAAATCCCGGCCCTCGATGGGCTCTCGCTGGAAGTTCATCCGGGAGAAATATTTGGTTTGCTCGGCCCCAACGGCGCGGGCAAATCAACCACCGTCGGAGTGCTCACCACGCGCGTGCGTCCAACTTCAGGGCAAGCCTGGATTGGCGAGCACGATGTATGGAAGGAACAGGCTCGAGTCAAGTTGCTGATTGGAGTGGTGCCGCAGCGTCCGAACCTGGATTTCTCTTTGACGGCGCGCGAGATTCTGGTTTTTCACGCTGCCTACTTTGGAATCGCGTCCAAGCTGCGAAACGAGCGCGCCGACGCGTTGCTGGAAAAGTTCAAACTTACCGAGCGCGCCCATCAAATGGTGCGCGGTTTTTCGGGCGGCATGATGCAGCGGCTTTCCATTGCCCGCGCCATGATGCACGATCCGCAGGTTTTATTTCTCGATGAGCCCAGCGCCGGGCTCGATCCTCAAACGCGCATTCTGTTGTGGGAGATCATTCGCGAATATCACCAGGCGGGCAAAACCGTGCTGCTGACAACTCACAACATGGAGGAGGCGGACGCGCTCTGCGAGCGGCTGGCTATTATTGATCACGGCCATGTAATCGCCGTGGGTACGCCTGGGCAGTTGAAGGCTTCGATACCCGGAGGCTTCGTGCTGCGCCTTCGCTTCGGGAATCAAACGGCGGAGTTGCTGGAGCGACTAAAGTTGCTCGCAGGCGTCCGCGAGGTGCGCGCTAGCGACGGCGCTGGGGCCGACGTGTATGCAGATCGCGGTGGTTCACTCATTCCCGAGATCGCGAACTTGGCTTCCGCGGCAGGCGCTGAATTGTCCGACGTTCACATCCTGGAACCGAGTCTGGAAAATCTTTTCCTGCACCATACCGGAAGGAGCTTGCGCGATTGAACTGGAAAACTTTTTTCGCCATGCTGGCGCGCGACGCTCATGTGGCGCGGCGGAATGCCATCCAACTTCTGATGCAAACTTTCCTGCAGCCGCTGCTATTCGTCTTCATTTTCGGCAAGGTAATGGTGGGCAGCGGATATATGCCCCAGGCATATAAGAGTCTTCTGCTCCCCGGCATTATCGCGATCAGCATGGTCTTCACCGGAGTCTGGGCGGTGGCAATGCCGCTGATCGCCGAATTTCAGTGGACCCGCGAAATCGAAGATCGCCTGCTCGCGCCCATTGACGTGCAGTGGCTGGCCGTTGAGAAAGTCATCGCGGGAATGCTGCAAGCGCTGGTGGCTGGGCTGGTTGTTTTGCCTCTGGCGTGGCTGGTGCTTGGAAGGGGAGTTCAAATCAGCATCGGTACTCCCTGGACCTTCGCTCTGATGATTTTGCTGGTTGCCGGTTTTTCCGCATGCGGAGGACTGGCCTTAGGCTGCAGCATCGATCAGCAGCATATTGGGCTGATGTTCAGCATGGTGATGACTCCCATGATTTTCTTTGGGTGTACCTACTATCCATGGAGCGCGCTGAAACCTTTTCCGATTCTGCAAAAAATCGTGCTCATCAACCCGCTGGTCTATGCCAGCGAAGGATTACGCGCCACGCTGGTTCCGCAGTTCCAGCATCTGTCACTCACTGCTGTCCTGATTGCGTTGCTTTTCTTTGACGTGCTACTGCTGGTTGTGGGATTGCGGCGCTTCGAGAAGAAGGCTGTGAGTTAGTCGGCGGCGGCTTCCAACGCGGAAGTTGCGCGGGACGGTTGTTTTAGGAATGCTGTGCGTTCCATTTCAAACGATTCCAGATTCGCTCCCAGGTCCTGCTCTTTCCAGCCCAGCACGGCTCCAATGCGTAACGCGGCTTCGCGGCTGCAGGATTCCGACCAGCAGGCTCCCAGCGCAACCGGAACCCGGCGCAGCAGCACATCACCCAGGGTGACGGCAAACTCTTTGCGGTAAGCCTCCACCACTTCGGCCACAATGTGCGAGCTATGGGGACAGATCGGCGCCCGCAGTTCCGCGCTTACCAGCGCCATCCTGGCAATCGCCATGGCATTGCGGCCGTGCCACTCCATCATTCCTCGCGCAGTTTCTTCGCTCACTGAGCCGGCGCGAGCGATTTCCAGAACTTCCTGATCGAGCATGGGATCGAGCGAGGGTCCCGGACCCATGGCTAGCATCTTTGGTTCTGCGACCGCGAGGCCAATCTTACGAGCGCACTCGCGCGCCAGCGAAGATGCCGTAGTCAATTTGCCGCCAATGAGCGAAATCATACGCGACGCGCCTTCGGGCGCATGGTCGTGCAGAAAATGACGCCGCGTAACCGCGGAAGCCTTGTTTCCGGGAGAGTTCGGAAGGGGACGAACTCCAGCAAACGCATATTTGATGTCTTGTGCCGAAAGCTTCGCCTTCGGAAATAACTTTGCCGCGGTGCGCAGCAGATATTCGATTTCTTCATCCGAAGGCGCCGTTTTTCCCGGGTCGCCACTGTCTGCGACTTCGGTGGTGCCTACCATCACTTGTTCGTTCCACGGCAAAACAAAGACGGGACGGCCATCCGCTGCCTCGGTGTAGAGCGCCGCCGTCGGAGCGCCGGAAAAACGAGGCAAAACAATATGCGAGCCGCGTACTCCGCCCAACATTGGTTTGGTGGTGCGTATTGCGGAACGCTGGCAAATGCGGTCGGCCCACGGTCCGGTGCAATTGAAAATCCAGCCGGCATCGACGCGCTCATCTTTTCCGGAAATCCGGTCGCGCAGCAGCACGCCGCGAGCCCTTCCTTGCGCCACGTCCACGGCGAGCACTTCACAGTGATTGCGCAAAACCGCTCCCGCCTCGGCGGCTTCCGTCATCCACTCGGCTACCAGGCGTTCGGGAAATTCGCACTGCGCGTCTTCGTAATTAAAAATTGACCATTGATGTCCGGCGTCGAGCGCCCGCTCCACGCGCATGAGCTCCATCTCACTCAATGCAGTGGATTTTCTTCCCGCGAATCGCTGATAGAGCCACAGTCCGGCGCGCACTTTCATGGCGCTGCGCTGACTGTGTTCGTTGAGCAGAAACAAAAAATGCACAGGATGGACCAGGTGCGATCGCTCACGCAGAAGGCGCTCCCGTTCCCGCACAGATTCGCGAACCAGACCAATCTCGCCATGTTCCAGATAGCGCAAGCCGCCGTGAATGATTCGCGTCGATCGGCTGGTCACACCGGAGGCGAAATCGTTTTGCTCAACCAGAAGCGTGCGTTTCCCAGCGCGGGCGCATTCGCGCGCTACGGCCACGCCGTTGATTCCCCCGCCAATGACCACGACGTGGAAGTGCTGTCCATCCACCGGCGGTCGAGGTTTAACGGCTAAACTCATGGATGTTTAATTCGATGACAAGTATGGAGTTCCTGCAGGCTCGGCCGCGGAGATACTCCCAGATGATCTTAATTGTCCACGCAAACGGCTGGGACTTGAAGGTCACGATAGTCCACGGGTCGCGCGGCCATTCGAGGTAACATTCTAGGTAACATGCGCACGATGCCCAAAGTAATCTCGCGCATAAAATGTCACCCGGCTGGGCCTGAGGGCCGAACCGGGTGAAATGAAAGTGCAATCCATCGCGGCTTGCGAATGTCAGTTACGCCGTTTTCCGCAGCGGATCGGATGAACTGCTGGCTGGACCGCGGCCTTCTTTGTGGCCTTCGCCAAACAGCTGAATCATCTCGCGGTTGAAGGCGGGAATATCGTCCGGCTTCCGGCTGGTCACCAATCCCTGGTCGTTCACTACTTCCTTGTCGACCCAATTCGCGCCGGCATTTTTCAGATCAGTTTTGAGCGATGGCCACGACGTAAGAGTGCGCCCGCGAACCGCGCCAGCTTCCAGCAGCGTCCATGGCCCGTGGCAGATTGCCGCGACGGGCTTGCCGGCGTCCGTGAAGTGTTTCACAAATTCGACCGCTTTCGGATTCATGCGAAGCTGGTCAGGATTCATCACCCCGCCGGGCAGCAGCAACGCGTCGAATTCGTCCGCATTGGCCGAGTCGAGCGAGATATCTACAGGGACTTCGTTGCCCCACTCCTTGTGATTCCAGCCTTTGACTTTCTTGCCTGCCGGGGAAACGACCTGCGTTTTTGCGCCCGCCTCGTCGAGCGCCTTTCTCGGCTCGAGCAACTCCGATTGTTCGAAACCGTCGGTTACAAGAATTGCAACTTTTTTTCCTTGAAGAGTACTGGTTGTCATTTCTTCCTCCTGAATGAATTTGGGATTCGATCGTTTAGCTAAGAGCTAAGAGCTAAGAGCAAAAACGAAGAGCGCGAAATTGTTCGGTAGAGCTAGGATGCCATCTGGCCGTCGACGGTTGGCGTAAAGCATTTGTCGAGTTTCCCCGCAGCCGCATGACTTTTGTAAAGCTCAGGAGCGCGGAACTCGCCCCGGCCCGCGTTGCTTCCTGCCTCGACCGTCATTTACATTGGTTGCCGAATGTCCACCACAGGAGAGCGTTTTGAGCGGGCGGTCGCTATTATGGAGCGCCTCCGCGCTCCCGGAGGCTGTCCCTGGGATCGCGAACAAACTTTTGACTCCATCAAGCCGTATACGCTCGAAGAAGCTTACGAAGTGATAGAGGCGATCGACAATCGCGACTGGCCTGAACTCGCCGGCGAACTTGGCGACCTGCTTCTGCAGGTATTGTTTTACGCGGAAATGGCGAAGGAGCAATCGTCATTTTCCATCGACGATGTTCTCGATCGGCTTTCCACCAAGCTGATCAATCGCCATCCCCACGTGTTCGGCGACGTGAAGGCCGACACTTCCGCTGAAGTCAAACGCAACTGGGAAGCTTTGAAAGTTGAAGAGAGAAAGAAGCGAGAGGCAGAAGGGAACGCGGCGGAGGCAACTAAGAAGGATAAAAAAGATTCCATCCTGGCCGGGGTTTCGTCGGCCATGCCTTCTTTGCTGGAAGCGTACAAACTCAGCTCCCGCGCGGCGCAGGCCGGTTTCGACTGGCCGAATATCGAAGGGCTATTTGACAAGTTGAAGGAAGAGACGGACGAGCTTCGGGAACAACTCAATCAATTTCCGCCGCCGGGCCCGCGTCCTCAAGGTCGGGGCATGGCAGGATCAGGACGGACGCCAGTGCCGGAATCTCTTCAAGCTCGACTCGAAGATGAAGTCGGAGACCTGTTTTTCGTTCTGGTGAATATCGCGCGATACCTATCTCTCGATCCCGAATCAGCGCTGCGCAAAACCAACCGCAAGTTCAAGCGCCGCTTTCAGTGGATGGAGGCCCGTCTCCGCGAATCCGGCCGCGCCGCGGATCAGGCCACAATGGAAGAACTGGAATCGCTGTGGCAGCAAGCCAAGGTCGAGGAAAAGTCCGCGTGACCTCCGACTCCGTCACGTTGCGGCGCTGCCACAGCATTGAAGACTTCCGCGCGTGTGTCGCGCTGCAGAAGGAAGTCTGGAACTTCTCCGATGCCGAACTCGTGCCGCTGCGCATGTTCGTTGTCGCCGACAAAGTTGGCGGCCAGGTGATGGGCGCATTTGACGGCCACGAAATGGTCGGATTCGCGCTCTCCGTTCCTGGCACCCGCACCGGCCATGTCTATCTTCACTCGCACATGCTGGCTGTGCGCAAGGACCATCGCAACGGCGGTTTCGGGCGCCGTCTGAAGCTGATGCAGCGCGAAGACGCACTCGTCCGCGGCATTGAACTGATTGAGTGGACTTTCGATCCGCTGGAAATCAAGAATGCTTATCTCAATATTGAAAAACTCGGCGCGATCGCGCGACGCTATAACATCAATCAATACGGCATCACGTCGTCGCCTCTGCAGGGAGGATTGCCGAGCGACCGCCTTATCGCGGAGTGGTGGCTGAAATCGAAGCGCGTGGAAACATTACTCGCTACGGGAAAGAATCCAAGAGTTGTCGCCGAGTCCAGCATCGAAGTTCCGGCGCAGATCTACGAATGGAAGGCTGCGCCGGAAACCCGCATAAAGGCGCAGCAAGTGCAAGAGCGCAATCGGGAACAATTTCTGCGGGCGTTCTCCCACGGCCTCGCCGTTTTGGGTTACGAGCGCGATGCGGAAGGCAACGGTAAATTCTTACTAGGCCACTGGGACGAAAAGTGGTCGTACGCGTCGGAAGGTTAATTCGCAAGACGATTCACACAGAGGCACAGAGACACAGAGAAAACCACAAATCATGCAAAATGAAAACATCGAGCTCCGGCGGTCTCTAAATTTCACTTCATGGCCCTTCTCTGTGTCTCTTGGTGAAACAAGGTTTTATCCTCTATGAAGATTGAAGCCATCACGCTGCGTGAGATTCACATGCCGCTCGTCCACTTTTTCGAGACGAGCTTCAGCCGCACCTACAGCCGCCGTATCTTGCTGCTCACCGTTCACACTGAGGGTGTCGACGGCTGGGGCGAATGCGTTGCCGGCGAAGATCCCTTCTATAGCAGTGAATGGATCGAAAGCGCCTGGCCAACTCTCACGCAGTACCTGATTCCATCGCTGCTTGGAAAACGCATCGAGTCTGCTCGCGATTGTCCTGCACTTTTCGCAAAAGTGCGCGGCCACCGCATGGCCAAAGCGGCGCTCGAAAACGCTCTGTGGGACGCTGAAGCGATACAGAAGCAGCAGCCGTTGTGGAAATTATTGGGCGGAACGCGCCGGGAAATTCCCTGCGGCGTTTCCATCGGCATTCAGGATTCAGTCGAACAATTGCTGGAAAAAATCCAGATCGAACTGGCCGCCGGCTACCGCCGCATCAAGGTCAAAGTGAAACACGGGTGGGACGTAAATGTGCTCGAAAAAATCCGCTCGCGCTGGGCTGACATTACCCTGAGCTGTGACGCGAATTCCGCGTACACCCTTGATGAGGTCGAGCACCTGCGAAAGTTCGATCAGTTCAATCTTCTGATGATCGAGCAGCCGCTATGGAACGACGACATCTACTATCATGCGCGCCTGCAGAAAGAGCTCCGCACCTCGATCTGCCTGGATGAATCGATCGTCAATGCGCGCAGCGCCGCTTTCGCGGTCGAGATGGGCGCTTGCCGGATCATCAACATTAAAGTCGGCCGCGTGGGCGGATTCTCCGAAGCGTTAAAGATTCACGACGTGTGTGCGGCACAAAAAATTCCTGTGTGGTGCGGAGGGATGCTCGAAACCGGCATTGGGCGCGCGCACAATATCGCTCTCTCTACGAAGGAGAATTTCAGTCTGCCCGGCGACGTTTCGGCGTCGAAGCGATACTGGAAAGAAGACATCATCGATCCGGAAGTGGAGGTTTCACCGCAGGGTATGATCGCCATCAGCGATCAGCCGGGAAGTGGGTACCGCGTGAAGACAGATTTAATCGAGAAGCTAACAGTACGAAAAGAAACGCTACGCGCTTGAGGACGGGAGTTAATTCGCTCCTTCTCTTTTTGCCTCGGTCGCCTCCGCCGCGTGGTTGATGTGCGCCAATTTTATTCCTTCGGTTTTCAAGATTTCCACGCCTTGGGCGAAAGTCAGCTTATTGGGAAGGCGGTGAAAATCCGTCAACACTTCGTCCGACACAATGCTGAGGCTCTTGAACATCAGAATCTTTCCGGTCATGTTCAAGTTCATTTCGGTAATGCCCCAGTCTCCATCGCCCAGCCCTAAATCCGCTTGTTGCACGCGGAAATGCCCGCCCTGATTCAGATGGCCTAGAATTCCCCACCCGAAGGTGACATCCTGAAAAAGAGTTCCGTCAATCCGAGCCAGGCGGCAAGTTTGCGTGTCAATTAACAACTCCCCTTTCATGCCCGTCAACACTTGTTCGACATGAGTAGGGGGATTGTAGTTTGGATTGGGTTTGAAGCTTAACTTTACGAGCGTGTCTCCGGGTCTTCCTAATCCCGGCGCGCTGTTTTCCGTGCCGGCATATTCATAAAGGAAGGCGTAGGGCAGCGCCTTTACGATGCGCAAACTGCGATCTTCATCTTCTTTCTCGCGCGCCGCTTTCCGGCGAAGCTGGTCGGGATTATTGATCAGCGAGGCCAGTCGATCCGTTTCAGCCTTTTGCTGGGCGGGATTCAGAGGCCGATTGTTGGCAGCAACCAGCATTCCTGCGATCGCGTCGCTGGTCTCTACATAAATCCGGGTTTGCGACCCCTTTGGAGTTTGTCTGCGCGAGCAGAAAAGGTGGTGAACCTCCGGGTGGTTTGCCGCAGCAAGCTCATTCGCCACGGTGACCCGAACCAATTCACTGGGCGACAGGTCTGGCGTCTTTTCTTGAGCCCGGAGGACAGTGCTTCCCGCGAGCACAACAACAAAGACAAGGCCGACGGCTACACCAGTGCCTTTGAGCCGCCGTACCGTTCCCGGGCCGAGGTGGTTCGCACAATGCATCCTAATTAATTAGTGTAGCAATCGGGCTGCCGGGTTGCAGCGGGGTTGTCGGTCGTTCACCCGATAAGCTATTTTTCGTTGGTTACGAAAGTACCGTCGCTTGCCCGGTACTCTCCTAGTTGGGTATAGTCGAATTGAAGCGACGCGGCCGCCTCTATACAAAAATCTTGAAAGCACAGTTTCCGCTTACCTAAGGAGAAAATCCATGAGTGCTCCGTTGTCGGCAGATTTAGCGCAGATTGGCAAGTCGGTGGTCATTAAAGGCGAACTATCGGGTAGCGAAGACCTTTATGTCGACGGTCAGGTGGAGGGCAGCATCTCCCTCAAAAACAATAGTTTGACGGTGGGGCCGCATGGCCAGGTAAAAGCCTCGGTTGAGGCCAAGGGAGTGGTCGTCCAAGGCAAACTCGACGGGAATGTGCAAGCCAGCGACCGGGTGGAATTGAGAAAGTCCGCCATAATGAATGGCGATATCTCGACGGTCAGGATTTCGATTGAGGAAGGCGCGTTCCTGAAAGGAAAGATTGATATTCAGGGCAGGGCGGAGAAGGCGGCAGGAAAGTAACTTTTCCCGCCGCATGCCGATGAGTTAAAGTGTTGCTTTTAGAGGTTGATATAAGGCATTGCGTTACTAGTCGCCCGGGCAAGGGCGAAGTATCGGTCGAATGGCATCAGTCACCCATAATTTCATGAAGCTCTTTCGCAGCTCTTCGGGCGGGTCGGAAACGACTACACCCGCCGCCGCGCAGAAAATCGCACGCCGCTCCAGCGGCTTGGGCGAGCTCTCGCGCTTCTGGGAGGCTGAGACTCCGCTGTGCGTGCTCGACCTGGGTTCGACATCGGCGTCGAATATTCGATTTTTCACCGAACGCAGCCACAAAATTTACAGTGAAGATTTGCTCGTCGCTTCGACGGATCCGAGTTTGGCGACGAAAGATGAACAGGGCAATCCCATCCTTGACAGCCGTAGGTTTCTGGCCGACAACGTGGTTTATCCCGCAGCCCATTTCGATGTCGTGCTGTGTTGGAATCTGCCAGACTATCTGGACGAGAGCCTGGTGCGGCCGGTTATGGGACGTTTGTGGTCGGTGCTCAAGCCGGGAGGAATGATGCTCGCGTTTTTTCATACCAAAGACGCTGGGCCCGATTCTCCCTGCTACCGCTTCCACATTGTCGGAAAAGATACGCTTGAAATGCAGCCCATCGTGCTGCGCCGTGAAACCCGCCGCGGGTCGACGGGAGCCGTGCATACCGCTGTGGGCGAGGGTTTCCGCCTGCAGCGCGTTTTTAATAACCGCCACATTGAAACTCTCTTCCGCGATTTTGCCTCTATCAAATTCTTTTTGGCCCGCGACAATGTGAGGGAAGTGTTGGTCGTGCGGTAACGGCGGGAGAATTACTGATTGCTGATTTTTGATTGCTGATTGCTGATTGAAAACCACTAGCCGCTTTTTGATTCTTCAATCAACAATCAAAAATCATCAATCAACAATTTCTTCCCTTCCACGCAATGACTCCCATGCGAAACAGAAAGTGCCGCGAGATTTCTACCCGCAGGCTTGGTGCGGCTCTCAATAGAATCTGGCGTATCTCTTTCGGAACATAGGCCTGGCGGACGGAGGCAAGGCCGTCCACGCGCGATACATAGCTGCGCATCAGCGGGAAACCCGCATACACCAGCGCGAGGTGCAAGGGATGCCGAACAATGTCATTGATTAAGATCGCGCAGCGGCTCACACGTAATGACTCAGCCGCAAAGCGCGAAAGTTCGACAGGCCCCAAGTGGTGGGCAAACAGGCTGCAACTCACCAGATCGAAACTGCCATCCGGAAAGGGAAGCGCCAGCGCATCCGCGACCACGGCACGATTGGTGCGCAACAAATGAGTGCGCACTCGATCAAGATCGGTGATGTCGAGAGTGATTCCCTTACCCGCCAATTGCCGCGCCGCGAGTCGGGGTACTTCACCCAGACCCGCGCCCACTTCCAGGAGAGAGAAAGTTTTTGTTCCGGTCGCGGAAGCAACGCGCTCAATCAGATTCCGCGTGGTGGCAACTCCGCCGAACCAACGATTGATGCGGCACAGATCACGCAGCGAAGTTTCCACCTCGGCGGGAGGACATGTATCCGAATCGAGGACTTCAGTTTGACTGATTCGCTGCATGTGCGCATCGCGAAGATATGTGGAGACAGCCGCCCCCGGCTGTCCGTCGAGTACAACTCGACAGATTGTTTCAGGGCTACAAACCGACACATTCCTCGCTGCTGGAACTGTCGTCGCGTGCCCACAGAGAGCGTCGAGCTTCGCTCGAGTGGACAGCTGGGGACGGCTGTCACCACATCACCCCGCCTCAGACTTCGGCCAATTCTTCTTCCAGCAACTGCTTGTTATACAGGTCGCAATAGTAGCCGTTCAAGGCCAGCAGTTCGTCGTGCGTGCCCAGTTCGACGATGCGCCCGCCATGCAGCACGGCGATGCGATCCGCATTGCGCACGGTGGAGACCCGGTGGGAAATGAAGATGGTGGTGCGGCCGCGCATTACATCGCGCAAGTGCTTAAGAATTTTGTCTTCAGTGTGGGTGTCGACGCTCGAGAGCGCGTCGTCAAGGATCAGAATCCGGGGGTTGCGAATGAGTGCCCGCGCGATTGCAGTGCGCTGCTTCTGTCCGCCGGAGAGTGTGATGCCGCGCTCTCCCACCATGGTGTCGTAGCCCTCGGGAAAACTCTCGATATCAATTGCAATATTCGCGGCGTCGGCCGCTCGGTGAACTTCTTGATCCGACGCGGAATCGACGCCCAGCGCAATGTTCTCGCGGATGCGATCGCTAAACAGGAAAGTTTCCTGGGGAACGAATCCAATCTGTTTGCGCAGCGATGCAAGCAGATATTCGCGAACCGGTCGTCCGTCGATCAGAACCATTCCAGGTTCTGCATCGTAAATGCGCGGGATGAGGCTCACCAAAGTGGTCTTACCGGAACCGGTTGGGCCGACAATCGCCAGGCTACTGCCTGCGGGAATGCGCAAGTTCACGTCGTGCAGAACTTGTTTTCCCTCGTAGCTGAAATTGAGCCCGCGGAATTCGATCTTGCCCGCGATTTCCAGGTTTTGCGCTGCGGGAGCATCCTGAATCTCGGGCTGCTCATGCATGATTTCGTTGATGCGAATCAGCGACGCAGTGCCGCGCTGGAAAAGGTTGATGACCCAACCCAGCGCGATGATTGGCCAGGTGAGTTGCATCATGTAAGTGCTAAAGGAAACGAATTGTCCCACGCTCATGGAGCTGGATAGGGACAGCGTGGTCGTGATTGCGGGAAGTGTAATCCCCGGACGCAAGATGGCTGGAGTCCAAACGAAATTCACATGCGAAAGTCCGTGAATGACTTCCCGTCCGCCCAGCCACAGCACCAGCACTACGGCACATCCCAGCATTAGTTCGAGCGTCGGCCACAGCATTCCCATGAGCCGTACCAGGCGTAAACTCCGGCGAATGTATTCCTGATTCTCGGCTTCGAAGGCCCGGATCTCGGCCTCTTCCTGCACGTAGGCGCGGATCAGGCGCGCCCCGGAAAAGTTCTCCTGGGCGCGAGCGGAGATGTCGGAGAACATCGCCTGAATTCTTTCGAAGCGTTCGTGAATTCGCCGACCGAAAGTCTGGATCACGATGCTCACCGCGGGCAGCGGCAAGAATGTATACAGCGTGAGCCATGGGCTGATGGAAATCATGAGAGCCAGCGCGCCGGCGGTATAAACGAGCGTGTTGGCCGAGTACATGATGGCCGGCCCGAGCAACATGCGGACTGCATTCAAGTCATTGGTGGCGCGGGCCATGATGTCGCCGGTGCGATGCCGCTGGTAATAGGAGTAAGAAAGGACTTCCAGGCGCGCGAACAAATCGTTGCGCAAATCGAACTCGATGTCGCGTGAGATCCCGATCACGATCCAGCGAGTGAGGAACTGGAAGATTCCTTTGGTGGCGGCAATGGCAAGCAACAGTACGGCATAAATCAGAAGCTTGTGCCGGGTGACATCTTCGTGGAGATCGTCGGTGGCCTTGCCGAGTACCAGCGGAAACAGAATCCAGATGCCATTCGTTAGCAAAACGCAAAGCGTGCCGGCAACGTAACTCCAGCGGTAGCGTTTTAGATAAGGCAGCAGCGGGCGTAAAATCGTCAGCAGCATGTAATTCAGTAGATGAAATTTTAGCAGCGGCGGTGCAGGCAGAGTAGGTTGTTTTCACGGCCAGGAACTGAACAAGGTTCATTAGGAACACCAGCGTTAGGTCAGCATCCAAGACTTCAATGGCTTTAGGCATTTATATTTCCGTGCCGTTCTGCCGCACCAAGTGCAGCTACTGCAACTTCGCTTCCGATGTATTCTCGCGCGTTGTTTTTGAGCGCTATGTCGATCGCGTGTGTGCTGACATTTCCAGTGCAGAGCAAACCGCGAATGAGATGGATGGAATTTATGAGCACGAAGTGGACTCGATCTATCTCGGCGGCGGCACGCCCACTTTGCTTGAGCCCGGGCAGTTGAAGCGCATTTTCGAGGCTGTCCGGCAACAATTTAAGGTGGCGCGGGACGCGGAAGTGACGGTCGAGTGTGCTCCCGGAACGCTTGCATCTCCGGTGATTGAGGGACTGCAGCGTTGCGGTGTCAATCGTGTGAGCCTGGGCGTGCAATCTTTTGTTGACGCGGAGGCAGCAGCGGTCGGGCGGTTGCACAAGCGAGACACCGTCTTCGACGATATCGCGCGCCTTCGTGCGGCGGGCATTCGCAACATCAATATCGATCTGATCGCCGGACTTCCGCACCAGACCGCGGAAACCTGGCAGGAATCGCTCGAACAGACGCTTGCCGCTGGGGCGCCGCACGTCAGCGTCTACATGCTTGAGGTGGATGAAGATTCGCGTTTAGGCCGGGAAGTGATCGCGGGCGGAACGAAATACCACGCGCATTTCGTGCCAGACGAAGAGGCTACTGCTGATTTCTACCTTGCGGCGTGCGAAGAGTTGGAAGCGGTAGGGATTGCGCAATACGAAATTTCCAACTTTGCGCGAGCGGGCTCCGAGTCGCGGCATAATCTTAAGTATTGGACGCGGCAGCCGTATCTCGGTTTCGGCATCGACGCTCACTCAATGCTGGTCTCGGCGTCGCCAGAAGCTGAAGGGGTGCGCTTTGCTACACCAGATGTGCTGGAAAAATATGTTGCGGCAGCAGCCTTGCAACGAACTCTGGTTTCGTCCGCGGCCGCTTTAGAAGAAAGTTTCTTCCTCGGGCTGCGTTTGAATCGCGGCGTCGATTTGCAAGAAATTTCAGCAACGTTCGGCCAACAGGCGGTCGAAAATCTCAAGCCGGTGATTATGGGATTAATTGCGGACGGACTGATGACTCGAAACGGCGAAGTCATTCGGCTTACATCGCGCGGAAGATTGTTTTCCAACGATGTTTTCCAGGCATTTCTCGCGCCGGCTGACTTATCGATGAGGTCCTGAAGAGCCAGTCAGGTCCGCGGTGCAAACCATGCGGTCGGTTGGGCTCACTCTACAGAACTACGAAATCGCCAGCATTGATGCCGTGTCCGGCGTTTTGCTATTTCATTTCCAGCAGTAACTTCTGCGCTGCTGCGGAGCTGTGTTCTAATCGAATTTCGCAGAAGTTAGAAGTGTCCTGAATGTGAAGCGCTTTCGTCTCAAGTATGCCTTGGAGAGCGTAGTCTCGGAGGAACCTTGGACTTCCAATTGAACGAAGAGCAGTTGCATTTGAAAAAAAGCGTGCGCGAGTTTGCCGAGCGCGAGATTAAGCCTAACGTCATGAAGTGGGACGAGGCTGGCGAGTTCCCACTCGCAATCATCAAGGAACTCGGCAAACTAGGAATGCTGGGAATGATTTTTCCTGGCGAGTACGGCGGGGCTGGCATGGGCTACGTAGAATACGTAACCGCTATCGAGGAACTCTCGCGCGTAGACGGGTCGGTGGGAATCATCGTTGCGGCGCACACGTCCTTGTGTTCGAATCATATTTTTCTTGCCGGCAACGAGGCGCAGAAAAAGAAATACGTCAGCAAACTCGCGACCGGCGAATTCATTGGCGCATGGGGACTCACGGAACCGTCGTCAGGGTCAGATGCCGGGAGCGCGCGCATGACGGCGATGCGCAAGGGCAACAACTGGGTACTGAACGGCACCAAGACCTTCTGCACAAACGGGCACTATGCGGATGTAGTTGTCGTGCTCGCAGTGACCGATCGCGCGGCGCACACGCATGGGATTTCCGCGTTCGTGGTCGAAAAAGATACCAAGGGATTTCGTCCCGGCAAAAAAGAAAACAAACTGGGGCTGCGCGCCAGCGACACCGCCGAGTTGATCTTTGAAGATTGCGTCATTCCTGCGGAGAATCTGCTGGGCGGCGAAGGCCAGGGGTTTCCCGACGCCATGCGCGTACTCGATGGCGGCCGCATCTCGATTGCGGCGCTGTCGCTCGGCATGGCTGAGGGCGCTTATGAAGCGGCGCTGAAGTATTCGAAACAGCGGCGTCAGTTTGGCAAAGCTATCAGCGATTTTCAGGCGATCCAGTGGAAATTGGCCGACATGGCCACGGAGATCGACGCGGCCATGCTGCTCACTATGCGCGCAGCGTCGATGAAGGATTCGGGGATGAAGACCACACAGGAATCTTCCATGGCGAAGTTATATGCCAGCGAAGTGGCCGTGCGGTGCGCTAACGAAGGCGTGCAGATTCACGGCGGCTACGGCTTCATCAAAGATTATCCCGCAGAAAAATTTTATCGCGACGTGAAGCTGTGCACCATCGGCGAGGGCACCAGCGAAATTCAGCGACTGGTGATCGCGCGGCAGTTGCTGAAGGACTAGTCGGGGTTCTTAGCGGTTAGCTCCTAGCTTTTCGTTCTCAGCCACACTTGCCACACAAACAGCGCCCAATAGCTGGTCATGAGTGCAACAAACAGGCACGTCAACAAAAAGTGGCCAATTACGAACTGCCTTCCCTGGGGCCAATCCTCGTGTGAAAAATAGAATGCATCGATGATAATGCGCGCTGTCCAGTAGCTTCCTATAAAGCAGACCAGGCCCATCGCAGCGCGGTCGCCGCGGAGCATTTCGCCGTGCAGCGCGAGCGTCAGGGTGCCAAATGCCATGATGGTCAGGACTGTGAAGCCTCCCTGCACCCAGAGCAATTTTCGATTGAACGCCATAAGTTGAGCCAGATCCTGTTTCCAGCGCAGGCGGTATGGCACCTGAAAGCTGGCAAACAGGATTAGAAAATGCCCGGCGGCCGCCAGCCACAGAATGGAGTCGAAGAATCGTTCTGTCAGAAGTTGAGTCATAGGGCATGGATCGCGTGCATAAAGGGAACGATTACACGCAGCACAAACGGAGGATGAAAAAGCCAGAAGACGGGAGCTGCGATCACAACCAGCATGAAGATCCAGGCCGTTGGGCCCGTATGCATGCCGAGGCGCCTGCCGAGAGAAGAACGTTCCAAACTCACCCCAACGCCTTGCAACAAAAAGTATCCAGTGGGCAATCCGTACCCGCCACGAGCGGGCAGCGAGATCACCAAATCATGAATTAGCCCGGATGCTAAGAAGACTAGTAACCCGGCAATGGCCGCGCCAGTGCGCCTGTGAAGTGGGCGAAAGATCAGGTCATGGGCCAGTTGGCGAAAACCCAAATTCCAGCGCTTGCCCCAGAACTCGCCGAGAGACTTCGAGAGTAATGGCTTCGACATGATTGGTTCCGCATCGACGCCCATGGTCTGCCAAAACAGAGCGATCAGATGGAAGGTGCCAAAGTGGAGGAGCAAGACCAAGCCGAGAAGCGCGATCCAACCCTGGACGAGAGGTTGTTGTGCGGGGATCCTCCGAGCGACCGACCAAAGCAGAAGTATTCCCAAACAAGTCTTCAGACTTGCCCATAGCCACTCCTGTAGCCCGGGCACCGGGGTCCTTCTGCGCGAATCGAGGAAGTTTTCCGCGTTCATACCCGGCCACGCCGCAACGTAGGCTAGCGAACGCCACGAGTCATGAGGAATACGGTCCCGTGCTTGCCACCATGTGATCCACTTGAGTCCGAGAAAGATCGCGAAAGACAGTGTCCACATAAACAGCCATGCGGGCATCCGATTGCGAAAAAGAATGGTGACTGCCGTAAGAACAGGGAGCGGAAGCCAGCCTGGCCAGGATGCGGTGGAGACGCGAGGCGCGATCTGTAATTCGCTTTCCAAGCGAGCCTTGTGTTCTTTTTCTGCGCGGAACTGGCCTTCACTCTACAAGGGACGCCGCAAGCGGGCAATAATTCATGTTATTCAGCCGGTTTTAAAATTCTGTCCGAGGCCATTTACTCGGCAACGCGCAGTTTCGCAGACCCCGCTCCTGCTTTACACTGTTCGTTTGGACACCGGCTTGAATCACGACATGCAGAAATGGATCGAGCCGCTGCGCTCGGGAGATGTGCGGACGCTGGCGCGGGCGATTTCTGTTGTCGAAAATCGTGCGCCCGGATGGTCCGATCTGCTGAAGGCATTATTCCCGCATAGCGGTCGGGCTCGCGTCATCGGCATGACCGGCGCCCCCGGAGCGGGGAAGAGCACGCTGGTCGATCACCTGGCGCGCTTCTATCGCAAGCAGAAGCATAGTGTGGGAATTGTCGCGGTGGACCCGACGAGCCCTTACACCGGCGGAGCGATTCTGGGCGACCGCATCCGTATGCAGGAACATTTCGCCGACCCAGGAATTTATATTCGCAGCATGGCGACTCGCGGATCGCTGGGCGGGCTGGCGCGCGCTACCGCAGACGTGACCGCGGTGCTCGATGCATCGGGACGCGACATAATTCTTATCGAGACCGTTGGCGTCGGTCAGGACGAAATCGACATCGTGCGCCTGGCCGACATCACGGTCGTTATCCTTGTTCCGGGCATGGGCGATGATGTGCAGACCATCAAGGCGGGAATCATGGAGATTGCCGACATCTTCGTGATCAACAAGAGCGATCGCGAAGGCGCCGAGCGCGTGGAACGGGAGATTCGCGCCCTGCAATCGCTGGCGTTACGCCAAGATGGTTGGACGCCTCCGATCGTGAAGACGGTTGCGAGCGACGGGACTGGAGTCGACGACCTGGCGGCCGCGATCGCTGGCTATGAGGCTTACCTGCAAAAAGAAAATTTGGCGCTGAAGAAGAGCGTGCAAAACTGGCAGGAGCGCCTGGTGGAAATGCTGCGCGATGTCATGCTAGAGAAGGCGCGCGCGCAACTCGACAATGGAAACATGGCCCGGCTGGCGGCGGAAGTTGCTGAACACAAGCGCGATCCGTATACATTAGTGGAAGAGATCGCGGCGAACGCAAGAAATTCGTAGGCGCGGACGCATTCGTCCGGGGGATTGTGGCGAGTCCACAGTTTTCGCCGGCCCAGTGAGACCGTTTTTGCCCGGGCGGACGAATGCGTCCGCCGCTACGTGAGCAGAATTGAAATCAATGTTTCAGATCGATCATCTCGGGATCGCAGTGAAGTCGCTGGCGGCGGCCAAGGCGATTTACGAGAAACTCGGACTCAGCGTTTCGCCTGAAGAAACCGTGGAGCACGAACAGGTGCGGCTGGTGATGGTTCCCGTTGGCGAGAGCCGGTTGGAGTTGCTCGAAGCCACGTCGGAGGATTCGACGATCGCGAAATTCATCGCCAAACATGGTGAAGGGCTGCACCACTTGTGCCTGAGGGTGCCGGACTTGTCAGCGGCGGTCGAGCGACTGAAGAAAGACGGAGTTCGCTTGGTCTCCGCAGAGATCAAAGTGGGCGCGGGCGGACACCGGTATGTGTTTGTGCATCCTTCGAGCACAGGCGGAGTTCTGCTCGAGCTGGTGCAGGGATAAAAGACAAGAAAGCCGCCACGGATTTCACGGATGGCAGAGAGATGGCACTCAAACGAGAAATCCATGAAATGGTGCTGCAAGGTTTTTGAAAGGATGGTTCCAAAACGCCGGCAAACGAGGGCTTGGTGTCTTTGCAACAAATGGGAATTCTGAGATTGCCTTTATTCTGCAGTTTCGGGCGTTGGATCCCGAGGTTCCATCGCCGCTTTCGACGTCTCCATTTTCTTCTGTCTCGGACGTACACATTCATTTCTGCCCGTGGTGTGGCGCCAACTTGAGGAAAACCTACGGCGACACGCTCCGCGAGCTCGACCGGTCTGAACTACGGGTCCGTTTACTGAGAGAATGATACCGAACAGCATCGAAATGCTTCTTCTCGTCACTGACACTTCCGGCAAGCAGGGCAGTGTCGCCTTGGCGCGGACAAACGACCCCGGTCGCGTTGAAGTAGTCGAAGTAGCTCTGCTTGCAGGAGGGATGTTCTCTGCGCAACTGGTGCCGCAGATCGCCGGGTTGCTTGCCAGGCATCATTTCGCTAAATCCGACATCGATGTCTTCATTGTTGTCTCTGGGCCCGGGTCATTTACTGGCCTGCGCGTGGGACTTGCCGCAATTAAGGCGCTGGCTGAGATTCTGAACAAGCCCATCGTCCCCGTGTCGCTTTTGCAGGTGGTCGCTGTTGCGAGCGGTACTCAGGGGAGGGTTGTCGCTTTGCTTGACGCTGGGCGCGGGGATGTTTATTTCGGGGCGTACGAAATTGCCGGAGAGTCGGTCGAGGTTCAGGAAGAGCGATTGATGTCGAAAAATGAATTTCTATCCACTGAATTTTTGTCTACGGCCCGCGATGCAACTGTCGCAATTCCCGACGCGGCTTGGGCCGCAGTGGCGCGGGAAGCCGGGCTTTCTGTGGTCGAGTTCGACCCGCCCGAAGCTGGAACTATCGCAAAGGTGGGTTTGATTAGACTCCGCGCCGGAGGAACTGTCTCGCCCGAACGCCTGGAGGCAAACTACATGCGACGCTCCGACGCCGAAATGTTTGTGAAGAAGAGCTCCTAGCTCTTGGCTCCTAGCTTTTAGCTCGAACAATGAAACCACGCCATCCCGATAGTCGCGTAAATATTCGTCCTGCAAGTCTGACTGACATTCCATCGATAATTACTCTGGAACGGCAATCTGCTACTGCCGGTCATTGGACCGAAGAACAATATCGTAAAGCGTTTCAGGCCGAAAGCGGGAAGAGGCTGATGATCGTAGCGGAAGCGTCGGACCTTGCTGCAGCGGACGCGCAGGCCGTCGTACCGGAAGACTTGGCATCGAGCCACAATGGACTAAAAAACATTCTCGGTTTTCTGATCGCCCAGCAAATTTCTTCCGACTGGGAATTGGAGAACATTGTTGTGGGATCGCAAGTTCGCCGCAGGGGAATTGGCGGGCAGTTGCTCAATGCCCTCTTCGCCGCCGCTCGTGAAACCGCTTGTAAAACAAAGATCAGTTGCGTGTTTCTGGAGGTACGCGAATCCAACTTACCTGCGCGAAGACTTTACGAAAGTGCCGGATTCGAGCTGGCTGGGCGCCGTAAGTCCTACTATTCCAATCCGTTGGAAGACGCGATTTTGTATCGGCGACCTATTAGCTGAAGTGATTATCAGTGGAGATTGCACCACTTTTTTGGCATTGAACCCACTTTTGGCCTGTGCTAGCCTGAGTCCATATCCCGGTTGGAGGTCTGCTGGATGCTGACTTTGAGAGACACACTCCTAACCAATCACGAAGAATTCCGCAGATTGGCTCATGAGCACACGCAGTATGCAAAACGCCTCGATACACTCACCCAAAAACGTTATCTCAGCGAAGATGAAAAGCTGGAAGAAGTCCGGCTCAAAAAGCTGAAACTGCGCCTCAAGGACCAGATGGAGTCCATTGAGCGCGAGTACCGGCAGCAGCATTACGGCGTTAACGTAGCGTAATTTCTGGCAAAACTCCCAACGGCTGCGACCGTTGAGGGAGAAATCTACCCTGCAACAGGTCGGTTATTCTTTCTTCGCCGGCTCGGCATTTACCGGCGCAACCAGCACAGTCAAGTTGCTATCCGCAAGCGAGCGATTCAGCGCGGGAAGTTCCTCTTTCATCACTTTCTGGTAATCCGCATCCACTCTCTCCAGTTCTGTTTCAAATCCGTTCAGTAATCCCAGTTGGGTGTCGGTTGGGGCGAAATCAGCGCCGCCGGCCACGTCGCCGCCTCCGGTGCCGACCTCGGCGTTCAGCCAGATCAGGTCAAGATAAACCTTATAGGGCTCGACGAAGTACTTATCATCGCTGTTGAGCAATGCCGGCGACGCCAGTTCGCATTCCACGGTATAGAGTTTTTTGTCCACATCCTCTGTGGCCTTCAGCAGTTCTGCTTTGCGTTTTGTTTGAGCTTCGTCCAATACTGGTGGAGGGGCGGGCGCAGGTGCTCCTCCTTCGTCATCGTCCTCATCCACGCTTACCTGTTCCTTTTCTTTTTTCTTGGGCGGTCGCAGCATCGCCTCGATTACTTCGATCTGTTTACGAAGCCATTCGATCTGATTGACGGTGTCGGAAACTTGATCGATGTCGGCGGTGATACGGCGCAAAGTTTTCACAGACAGTTCAATGTCTGCATCCGATCCGGGTGCGCGAGGGTCGCGCAAAATGGTGAGTGGTTGAGTGTAGGATTGGTCTCCGATCTTCAAGCGAACGGTGTATTTTCCCGGAGCGACAATCGAACCAGCTTCGGCCGGTTTCGTTCCCCAATGGGTAATCGGCCGCGAATCGGAATCGCGGAAGCGCGGTTCCTGCCAGATGTGCGAGTTGTTTGGGGCCGTGGTTCGCAATGCGATCAATCGCGGAGATTCGTAGCGCAGATCCCAGTGCACCCGGTTCATGCCAACGCGAGCCTTCGCTTCGAGCGTTCGGATTACCTTGCCGTCCGAGTCGAGAATCTCCACGTGGATTGGATCTTTTGGCGCGGTTTTCAGCGAAAAGTTCAGCATCGCCTGGCCGCCGCGAGTGAAACGATACGTATTGCGCGGTTCAAACAGAATAACCGGTGCATCCGAACGATTCTTTGCCATCTGCTCCAGCGGCGAAATGTCATCCAAAATATAAAGCCCGCGGCCGTATGTCGAAATCACCAGATCATGAAACTCTTTCTGCACCACCGCCCACGTCACCGGCGCGTGCGGCAAACCCGTTTCCAGCGCGGTCCAATGGCCGCCATCATCGAGGGAGTAGAACAGGCCGTTTCCCGTACCGGCAAACAGCAGGCCTTCACAATTAGGATCTTCCGCAATGGTACGGATGTAAGACAATTCATGTTTCGGTAGATTGCCACTGATCTGCTTCCAGGTTTTTCCGAAGTCTGTGGTTTTGTAGATAAAGGGATCGCGATTATCCATGAGATGGAAATCAACGCTGATGTATGCGGCCCCGGGATTGAAATTCGAAGGCGCAATGCTCGTGATCGTGCCCCACGGAGGCAGCCCAGCAATATTCTTAGTGACATTGATCCAGTTCGTCGCATCTTTCGTATTCCATACTTGACCATCATTTGTTCCAGCCCAGATCAGTCCTTTCTGAATTTTCGAAGGCGCGATCGCGAAGACTACTTCTCCATAAAATTGTCCGAGGTTGTCTCCGACGATTCCGCCGGAAGGCACGATGCGGGAAGGATCCTGCGTAGATAAGTCAGGACTGATGACCGACCAGCTCTGGCCGCCGTTGGTAGTTTTGAAAATCACCTGGCAGCCGTAATAAACCGTGTTGTGGTCGAAGGGATCGATGGCAAGCGGCGCGGTCCAATGGCAGCGATACTTAATATCGCTTGGTGGTGAATCCAGAGTATGCATCCACGGACTGACTGAGCGCGCGTGCTTGGTCCGGGCATCCCAGCGCGTGACTTTATTCCCGTAGCAAGTGGCCCAGACGACGTTCGTATCGGCCGGATCGGGAACCGTGAAACCGGATTCGCAACCGCCCATTTCGCGGTCCCAGCCGGTTTCCCGAGAATCCACCGGCAGACTTGGGCCGCGCATGTTTCCGTCGTCTTGCATGTTGCTGTAGAAGTAGTAGGGAATCTGATTGTCCACGTCGACGTGGTACATCTGCCCGATGGGCAACGTGGCCCGATGAAAGCCGCGCCCGTGTACGGTGGTGATGTTCATGCCGCCATCGTCGGTAATCACAAAGCGATCGGCATTTGTGGGGTCGATCCAGATGTCGTGCGTATCTCCGCCCCAGGGGACTTCCTTGAAATTTTCTCCTCCATCCAGTGACTGGTGGAAGGAGCTGTTAGCCACGAAGATTTCATTGTCGCTCTCCGGTGAAACTGCCAAGCGAATGTAGTAGCCCGCGCGTCCGATCAATGCTCGTTGATAATTGATCGCCTTCCAATGCACTCCCACATCGTCGGATCTCCAGACTGAACCTTGGTCCTTGGTCTGAATCAGCGCGAAGACGCGATTCGAATTTGTCGGAGCGACCGCGACGTCGATCTTCCCCAGCGGTCCCTTGGGCAGACCATGTTCTTCGATCCGGGTCCATTTTGTTCCGCCATCGTGAGAAACGTAAACTCCGCTCCCTGGACCGCCGCTGAATTCACCCCAGGTATGCATTTCCACCTCCCACATACCCGCAAATAGAGTGTGCGGATTGTGAGGATCGATGGACAGGCCGGAGCAGCCCACGTTTTCTCCGGCAAACAGGACACGTTCCCAGTGCTGCCCACCGTTGGTGGTGCGGAAGACGCCCCGATCTTGTTGAGGCCCCGTCGTGCGCCCCAGAACGCAGGCGAAAACGATGTCGGAATTGGTTGGATGGATGACGATGCGCCCGATGCGCCCACTTTCCGGCAGCCCCATGTTTGTCCACGTTTTACCGGCGTCGGTGGATTTGTAGATTCCGTTGCCCATCACGTCGCTGTCGCGGATCGCCCATGCCTCGCCAGTTCCCGCCCAAACCGTGCTCGGATCAGAAGCAGCCACGGCCAGAGCGCCGATCGCGGTGACCGGTTGCTTGTCAAAAATTGGCGTCCAGTGGTTGCCGCCATCAATCGATTTCCAGACTCCTCCCGAGGCAGCGCCCGCGTAATAGGTGCTCGCATCCCCGGGAACGCCAGCGATGGCAGCGACGCGGTTCCCGACCTTGGGGCCAACAAAGCGGAATCGAAACTGTCCTTCGTCGTCTGAGTCCGGTTGTTGCGCGTGCGCGGGAAGCATACTGCCGAGCATTGCAATCGCAGTGAGAAAGAACGTCAGTTTCCTGATGGCCATTCCTGGGACCTCCGCTAAAACAGGCTGTCAAAACAAGCGTGCATCTTACATGTCCGCGGGCGACGGGCCAAGTCGGGCGGCGCGGAAATCGTCCAGCGCCCGTGCAGCCTGCTCTATAATTGAAAGCTCTCATGGTTCGTGACGGATACTTCTATGCTTTGGGCCTGATTGCCGCCGCCATTCTGCTGGGCTGGCTGACCCGCCCTGCATGGGCCATCATCCCATGCTTGCTGGCGCTTTTCTTTCTCTGGTTTTTTCGCGATCCCGAGCGGGCGATCCCGCAGGACGAGGGCGCCGTGGTCTCACCTGGCGACGGTAAGGTCACCGACGTTTCGACGGTGATGGTGGGGAACGAAAAGCTGATTCGCGTCAGCATTTTCCTCAGCGTATTTGATGTGCACGTGAACCGCTCTCCAGTCGCGGGAGTGGTTAGCAATGTGCGCTACCAGCGTGGCAAGTTTCTGAACGCCATGAACACGGTTTCAGCGGAGAAGAACGAGCAGAATATTGTCACGGTAGAAGGCGAGGGTCAGAAGGTTATCTTCAAGCAGATCGCGGGTTTGCTGGCGCGCCGAATCGTTTTCACTCCAAAGGTTGGCGACCGGCTGCAGCGAGGTCAACGGGTGGGTCTGATCAAGTTCGGTTCGCGCGTGGACCTTTTGTTCGATGCCTCAGCCCACATGAACGTGAAAGTGGGAGATCGCGTGAAAGGCGGCGCCAGCGTGCTGGCCTACTTACTCCCGCAAGGCGGGTTGGCCACCACGAGCGCTCAGACCACCGAGAGGGCACGGTGATGGATCAACCCGCGCGCACACCGCGAGGCCGACAGAGCAAGGGGATGTACATCCTGCCATCGCTGTTCACCACCGCTAACATGGCGCTCGGTTATTACGCCATGCTCGAGGTGATGCGAGCCACGCTCACCGATTTCTGGCACCTCGACAATGCGGCCAAAGCGATCGGTTTCGCGGTGCTGTTCGACGGGCTCGACGGGCGCATCGCGCGCATGACAGGAACCAGCAGCGATTTTGGCCGTGAACTAGATTCTCTGGCCGACGTAATCACCTTTGGCGTGGCTCCAGCCATGTTGGCGTGGACATGGGGCTTTTACCTGATGCCCCCGGTTTTGCTGACCGATTGGCACAATAATTGGCACATTAAGCTCACGCAGCTCGGCGCCATCGCTTCCTTCCTTTTCTTGATTGCCGGTGCCAGTCGCCTGGCGCGCTTCAACATAACGAGCAATCCCCAGCCTTCGAATCCCGGCCGGCCCGGCAAGAAATATTTTGTCGGTATGCCCATCCCGGCGGGCGCGGGCGTTGTGGCGGCAGTAGTTCATTTCACCGCGGGGGATCCATTGGTCTCGTGGTACACCTCGCTGATCTGGTTTGTGATGGTCACGACTGTCGGCTACTTGATGGTGAGCACGTGGCGTTTTTACAGCTTTAAAGATATTGATTTCCGTTCGCGCCATCCCTTTCGCCTGATTCTTTTTCTGGCGGCGCTGTTCGCCTCCATCTGGTTTTTTTCTCGGCTCATGCTTTTCGTCATTGCCCTGCTCTATATGGTTTCCGGGGTCTTTTGGAGAGTGCAATGGATGTTCCGCCGACGCGGCGATCGACCGCCTCCTTCCTACAAGGAGGCTTCGCAGACGTCATGAGCGAGATCGCCAAATCACCGTCTGCTTCGCATCCGTTAGCCGCTCGCGGAAAACTTTACCGCGCAGCGGTTGTGGGCGCAGCCTCGCTCAAGGGCAAAGAAGTTGCCGAGATGCTCAATGAACGTAATTTTCCGGCGGCCGATATTCGCTTGCTCGACGATGACGAATCCATGGGCCAGCTCGAAGCCATGGGCGACGAGGTTAGTTTTATTCAGCGCGTGCGTGCGGAACAGTTTGAAAATGTGGACTTCACTTTCTTCGCGTCCGACGAGCAAACGACGCGCAAGAACTGGAAAGATGCCCGCGATGCCGGCAGCGCCATCATTGATCTCTCCGCCTCTCTGGAAAGTGAACATGGAGCCAGCGTGCGCTCACTGTGGATTGAGCGTGAACGTGGCCAGATCCCCGCTCCAGAATTGCAGCCGGGCCCATGCGTAACCGCGCATCCAGTTGCGGTAACGCTGGCACTGGTTCTGTTGCGAGCAAAGAAAGCGGGCGAGATTCGCCGCGCGGTGGCCACGATTTTCGAACCTGCTTCCGAACATGGGCAGCGGGGGATGGATGAGTTGCATCAGCAGACCGTGAACCTGCTTTCGTTCCAGTCGCTGCCGAAAGACATTTTCGACGTGCAGGTGGCCTTCAACATGGTAGCCCGCTATGGCCAGAAGTCGCAGCCCGCGCTCGATTCCGTCGAAGCTCGCATCCAACGCCACTATCAGAAAATTGCGGGCGCAGATGCGCCGCGTCCGTCTCTGCTGTTGTTGCAGGCCCCCGTCTTCCACGGTCACGCGTTTGCTGTCTACCTTGAAATGGATCGTGCTATCGAGATTCAGGGGATCTCGTCGGCGCTAGCCGGCGATCACGTCTCCATTCCAGGCGCGGACGAAGACGTCCCGAGTAATGTCAGCGCCGCGGGACAGCCCGACATTCAGCTCTCGTTAAGAATCGATTCCACGCAGCCCAATGGCATCTGGTTGTGGGTGGCCGCGGACAATCTTCGCATCTCTGCGCTCACTGCGGTCGAATGCGCAGAGAGCATGACCGCGACCCGTCCCACGGGGAAGATTCAATGAACAGGTCGCGTCTGCGGGCGCTTCCATCGTTCGCAGTTTTGCTGTTCGTGCTGTTTACTCTGGGATGCGGTTATCACACCGCCGGTCATGTGGCGCAGCAGCTTCCCGAAAATGTTAAGACTATTGCCGTTCCGGCATTCAAAAACGAAACCCTCACGTACCGCATTGAGCAGATGCTCACCGCCTCCGTGGTTCGCGAATTCACCACGCGCACACACTATCGCATCATCAGCAATAGCGGCGACGACGCGGACGCAACCCTGCGCGGCACCGTGCTCTCCACTGCGGCTTCTCCGCTCACCTACGATACGGCCACGGGGCAGGCCGCCAGCATCCTCGTGGTGGTGAGCATGAAAGTTACGCTTACGGATCGCGGCGGCAAGGTACTTTATCAGAATCCAGCCTACGTATTTCGGGAGCAATACGAAGTTTCGCAGGATTTGGCCAGTTTTTTTGAGGAAGATTCCCCTGCGTTCCGCAGGCTTTCGCAGGATTTCGCACGGACCCTGGTCTCTAATATTCTGGAGGAATTCTAGATGCTAGAGTTGCAGGAGGTCGCCGGTCGTTGGTCGGTGGTCGTTAGCCAATCGTTTACTATGCATGCGTTCGCTCGTGAGTTGCGAGTGTTTGGCCGACGACCAACGACCAAGGGCCAACGACTCAGTATGGAGAGTTTTTGATGCGAGCATTTGCCCAGGCCGAGCGCTTTGTCAGCGAACTCGAATCGCGCAAGCTTCGTCCCGCTTACGTTTTCGTGGGCGATGAGGCATTCTTTCGCAAACGCTTTCGCGATGCCATTCTCCAGCATCTGGTTCCCGCCGACCTGCGCGACTTCAGTTTCTTCGAATTCGATCTCGCTGAAAACGATTTGGCGGAGGTTCTCGACCGCGCCCGCACTCCATCGCTGATGGCGCCCTTTCAAGTTTTCTTCGTGCGCGGAGTGAAGAATCTTTTTGGCCGCGGCTCTAACGAAGAAAAGTTGGCCGCCATCGAAGACTATTGCAAGAATCCGAATCCCGACGCCATGCTGGTCTTTGTTGCCGACCACATCAGCATTCCCGCCGACGTTCGCCGCATGGAGATGCAGGACAAGGAACGCTACCAGCGCATTCGAGAAACGATGGGCCAATATTGCGGCATCGTCGAATTGGCGCGGGTGGAAGAGGGCGAAGCCGTCCGCTGGATTTCTGATTTCTGCGCCAGCCGCGAAGTGAAGATCGAGGCGGACGCCGCCCGCGAGTTAGTCGACGCGCTGGGCGGGGATATGATGATGATCTCCAATGAACTGGAGAAGCTGATGTTGTATGTTGGCGAAAAAAAGCGCATCACCCTGGGTGATGTTGAAACCATGGTGCTGGCGGCCAAGCAGCGCTCGCTCTATGAGTTGACCGACGCCATTTCTGCGAAAGAACGGGTGCGAGCGCTTGAAATTCTCGATGCGATTCTGATGACAGGCGACGGCGAAGAGGCGGCCATCGGACACATTTACATGCTGGCCAAAACTTTTCGCCAGATGCTGGTAATTCTCGAGCGCAACGTCCGCGACCAGCGCATGCTGTGGGCCGCGCTCTGGCAGGGTTTTCGCGTGCCTCCGTTTGCTGCCGACGACATCATCAAGCAGGCCCGTCGCTACAAATCCCGCCGCGAACTCACGCGCTCCATCCGCCTGGTTGCGAAGGCGGACCTGGCTTTGCGCTCCAATCCTGTGAGCAAGCGCATGGTTCTGGAACGGCTGGTCATGGACCTGACCACCGAGCCCAAACCCGAAACTCCGGGCTGGATGCAGGATCAGTTGCCGGTTTGAGCGTTCTTTAGAACGGAGCCGGAACCATTGCGTCTTCCGGATACCCCGGCATGCCAAATTCGGGCACATCCAAACCTTCCTCTTCCGACTCCGCCGATACCCGCATGCTTTTCACTTTGTTTACAACTGCGAACACCACGAAAGTTGCACCGAACGCCCAAACCGCGTACAAAGTTGCACCCATCAGCTGACACCAGAACTGCCGGGTGTCACCGTGAATCAAGCCGGTCACGCCTTGGCCTGCGCGCCCTAGATAACTGCTTGCTCCCACTCCATTCCATCCGGAGCCGTAAGTGCCGTCGGCAAAAATGCCTACACAAACCGCCCCCAGCCAGCCACAAAAGCCGTGAACGGAAACGGCGCCACAAGGATCATCGATCTTAAGAACACGCTCATTGAACAAAACGCCGCCGCAAACCAGGCAACCGGCGAGCAGCCCAATGATGACTGCGGAAGTGGGAGACACGAACGCGCATGGCGCGGTAATCGCTACCAGGCCGGCCAGCATTCCATTGCAGGCCATCGTGATATCGGGCTTGCCAAACAGAAAATACCAGATCAGCATAGCCGCAGCCGATCCTGCCACCGCTGCCAGATTCGTGTTTACCGCGACCACTGAAATGCGAAGATCGGTCGCTCCCAGCGTTGAACCTGGATTAAATCCCATCCACCCGAAAAGCAGAATGAAAGTGCCCGTCACGACGTAAACCACGTTGTGCGCGGGGAAGGCGCGGATTTTTCCTCCCGGGCCAAACTTGCCCAAACGCGGACCGAGAATGATGGCCAGAGCCATGGCGCAGAAACCACCCACTGCGTGCACCACTGTGGAACCGGCAAAGTCGACATAGCCGTGGCCAAGGTTCATGGTTGACCCAAGTTGCGACATCCAGCCTCCACCCCAGGTCCAACAACCGGAAATCGGATAGAGTATCGCGCCGATGAAAAGTTCGCACAGCAGAAACGCCCAGAAACTGATGCGCTCACAGATAGCGCCGACGATGATGTAGCCGGCAGTCTCCATGAATACAACTTCGAACAAGGTCAAACAATTGCTGCCGGCGTCATAAGCCGGACCAACGAGAAAGAAACCCTTTCCACCCACGAATCCCCATTGGCCGCTACCAATCAAGAAATGATTCAGCGTAGGGACGCCGCCCAGATTCGTGGGAGCGGCGTTGACGGCGACGGCCCCAAACTGGAATGCATATCCGACGGCGTAGTAAGCAAGAAACGCGAAAACGTAAGCCGCGAAGTTCAGCATCATGAGGTGGGCAGCATTTTTCTTTCGCACCAGCCCACATGTAAGCAGGGCAAAACCCGCCTGCATGAAAAGCACCAGGTAGCCCGTGTTTAACGTCCACGCAAAGTTGGTTGCTACGCGAACATGCCCTACGCTGTCGGCAAGTTTCACTGCCAAAGGCTCTTTCGCTGCCTGCGCCTGATACTCGTCGAATGCCTTTTTGTTCTGGATATAGTCGGGAGCATTTTTATCCGTTGGTTCAGGAACGACAAATGGATTTCCAGCGGCGTCGACGGCCGTGGTTTTGTCACCCGTCGCCGTGCCCGCCGGATCGGGCTTCGCGCCATCGTCAGCAAAACCGAGAGCGGAGAATGCGACTAACAATCCAGCCAGCAGAACAAATGCGGTTCCGGCGGCCAGCAGTGACCTGCGCAGAGAGATCCCTGCCCGTTGTGTCATCTTGGAGTGCTCCTGTTTTACGAGTCGTGCTGCAATCTTGGTGCTGAAATCCAGCTCTGATAATCCAGGTTCTAATAATTCAGGTTCTAACAATTCAGGCTCTAAAGCGATCGCGCATATAGACTTGTCTCGCCTGCGCTCACGATCTCCTGGCGCGTCGATCATTTAGTGGCGTATAAACAGTCGCGAGCAAGCCCGAATCAATCGCCGACGATAAATGCGGCTATTGCCCCAGTCCAATACAAATTTCTTATAGCAATCATCAGAAAAGTGTCGTCCGAAAGCGCAGCCCTGCAGCGAAGCGCTCGCTAATAAAACGATATCGCCATTGACTCGCTCATACCTTATTCCCGTCAGCGGCAAGAGTTTCCTTCTCGAGATCATTTAAAATGCCAATGCCTCGTAGAGAAAAAATGACCGCTGGCGACGCCCAACGAGTTCGCGTGATTGACTCCCACACGGGTGGGGAGCCGACACGCGTAGTCTTCGGCGGAGGTCCCGACCTTGGCGGCGGCCCGCTGGCCGAGCGTCTGGATCGCTTTCGCATCCAGCACGATGCTTTCCGCTCGGCAGTGGTAAACGAGCCTCGCGGCTCGGACGTTATGGTCGGCGCCTTGTTGTGTGAGCCCGCCGATCCTGCCAGCGCCGCCGGCGTAATTTTTTTTAACAATGTTGGCTATCTGGGCATGTGCGGACACGGAACCATCGGCCTCGTCGCGACGCTCTCATTCCTGAAGCGAATCGAGCCCGGTGCACACCGCATCGAGACGCCGGTGGGAACCGTGAGCGCCGTCTTGCACTCCAACGGCGAGGTCACAGTGAACAACATTGCCAGCTACCGATTGGCCACAAACGTTGAAGTTGATGTGCCGCACTACGGCAAGGTTTTCGGTGACGTGGCCTGGGGCGGAAACTGGTTTTTTCTGGTGCGTGAACAGACCCTGGAACTTTCGCTCCAGAATATCGAGAGCCTGGCGAATTTCACTTGGGCGATCCGCCAAGCGCTTCGCCAACAGAAAATTACCGGAACCGGAAATCAAGAGATCGACCACGTGGAGCTCTATGGCCCGTCTGACCTGCCTTCCGTCAATAGCAAGAACTTCGTGCTCTGTCCTGGAAAGGCCTACGATCGTTCTCCGTGCGGAACTGGAACCAGTGCAAAACTAGCCTGCCTCTATGCGGACGGAAAAATCCGTGAGGGAGAAATTTGGAAACAGGAGAGCATTGTCGGAAGCGTCTTTGAAGCCAGCATTTCCGTGCGCGACGGCAAGGTCTACCCCAGCATTAAGGGTTCTGCGTTTGTGAACTCGGAAGCTGAACTGGTGCTCGATCCAAGGGATCCCTTTTGTATGGGCATTCGGGCCTGAACAAAATAATGAAGGCACGCGATCTTACAGAACACTTCCGGAAACTCTTCCACGAACATCCTCGGATCTTTCGTGCGCCCGGTCGCGTCAACCTGATTGGGGAACATACCGATTACAACGACGGCTTCGTTTTGCCCGCGGCCGTCGCTTTTTCAACATACGTGGCCGTCGCCGCGCGTCCGGATTCGAAATTAGTCATCCATTCGGAGGAGTTTCCCGGCAATTTCGACTTTGATCTCGATCACCTGCCCGCGCAGCGGACCGGCTCATGGTGCGATTATGTGCTGGGCGTAGCCAGCGTACTTCGGCAACGCGGGCATCAGCTTCGTGGCGCGAACTTGCTCGTACACGGCGAAGTGCCGATCGGAGCGGGACTCAGCTCATCCGCAGCTCTTGAAGTTGCGACCGCGCTGGCTCTAATGAGTCTGGACGAAACTCAACTACCGCTAACCGAGGTCGCTCAACTCTGCCGTCAAGCGGAAAATACTTTTGTCGGCGCCCGCGTCGGAATCATGGATCAGTTTGTCGCCTGTATGGGAAAAGCCGGGCACGCTCTTCTTCTCGATTGCCGATCCCTGAAATTTCAGTTGATCCCGATTCCTGCGGGCATTGAGCTGGTGGTCTGCAATACGATGACGAAGCACGATCTGGCTACGGGCGCGTATAACACGCGCCGCGAGGAATGTGAGGAAGGAGTGCGTTATTTTCAGAAGTGGAATCCCGCAATCCGCGCCCTACGCGATGTTCCGGTGGAACTGCTGAATGAACACATCAGCGATCTTCCCCCGACTATTGCGAAACGATGCTCCCATGTGATCCACGAAAATCAGCGCACGCTGGAGACGGCGCGCGCGCTCACCGCGGGCGACTTGGACGAGGTGGAGAAACTGATGCGCGCGTCCCATGACAGCCTGCGAGATCTCTACGAGGTAAGCTGCAGGGAACTCGACGTGATGGTTGAGTCAGCCGAAGGCTTGCCCGGTTTTTGCGGCGGACGCATGACCGGCGGGGGCTTTGGCGGATGCACAGTGAATCTCGTGCGCCAGGAACATGCCGCAAACTTCGCCCGAGAAATCGCGGAGCGCTACCAGCAAAAGACGGGAATTAATCCCCGGACATATTTGTGCACAGCGGAAGACGGTGCCGGCGAACTTCAGCGCGAGCCTGACTGATCTTCCATATTTGGCGACCATCCTTGGAGCTTGACCAGCCAATTCGCCGGCTCCGGCAGAATCGCGAACCTGGGCAGTTTCCCGCGCACCATCGCCACTTCATCGCAGCAATGAAACCGTGGACAAGCATGGCAGTCTTTGTAGATCTTATCCGGAAGATCTTCGCGCTGAGCGACCGAAAATCCCTGGCCCGCAAAGAACTCGGGCTTGCGCGTGAACAGGCAAATGCAAGCCACACGATGGCGCTTCGCCTCGGCCAGCAAAGCTTTCACCAGCCGGCCACCACCACCTTTTCCCTGGGCCCAGGGGGCAACTGTGATGGAACGAATTTCCGCGAGGTGCGTGCCATACAGATGCAACGCTCCACAACCAATGATGCGGCCGCCATCTTCCAGCACCACGAAGTCTCTGACGTTCTCGCAGAGTTCCGGCATCGTGCGCGGCAGCAGAGTGCCGTCGCCGGAGTAGGCTGCGATCAGCTCGTGAATCTGTTCTGCGTCAGGCAAGATTGCTTTACGCGTGCGCATGAGCCTCCTCGCGAAGAGAGTCGATTTTCTGTTTAGTGATTGCGATCGCCTGCCGCACGCGGCTGGGCGCGGTTCCTCCCGCAACGTCGTGAACCGCCAGCACAGAAGCCAATTTCAGCGATTCATAGAAATCCTCATCGAACGCCGGACTGAGCGCTTGCAGTTCCGCGAGCGGCAAGTCCTGCAATTCGCAACCCCGCTCCATGCACATCTGCACCGCTTTGCCGATCCGTTCATGCGCCAGCCGCGAAGGCACACCGCGTTTCACGAGATAAGTGGCCGCTGCCCAGGCATTCATAAATCCCGACTGCGCCGCCTCGCTCATACGATCCTCATTGAATTCGACTGCCTTCATCCATTCGGTTGCCAGAGGCAACATTTGCATCAGCGTGTCCGAAGAATCGAACAACGGCTTCTGCGTTTCCTGCAGATCTTTGTTGTAGGCCAGAGGCAAACCCTTTAGCGCAACCATCAGCGCGGTCGCATTTCCCAAAATTCCTGCGCTTTTGCCCCTTACCAATTCGAGCAGATCGGGATTCCTCTTCTGCGGCATCGCGCTGCTGCCGGTGGAGTACGCCTCCGGCAGAATCACGAAGCTGTATTCCTGCGAAGAAAATAGGATCATCTCTTCCGCCCACCGGCTGAGATGCAGAGCAACGAGTGACAAAGCGTTAACAAATTCAAGCGCAAAATCCCTGTCGCTGGTAGCGTCAATACTGTTTCCGGTTGCGCCATCGAATCCAAGACTGTCAGCCATGAATGCGCGATCCAGCGCGATCGTCGCGCCGGCAACAGCGCCGGAGCCCAAGGGGCAAACGTTCAGCCGCTTCCGGCAATCGGCCAGCCGGTCCGCATCCCGCAAAAACATTTCGACGAAAGCCAGAAGCCAATGTCCCAGCAGCACCGGTTCCGCTCTTTGCAGATGCGTGTATGCGGGCATGGCTGCATCCGCAGCCCGTTCGGCGCGATCGACCAATACGCTGCACAAGTCGGAGAGTTCCTGCCGCAACTGATCGATCGCTGCTCGCACATAGAGCCTGAGGTCGGTGGCAATCTGCTCATTGCGGCTGCGGCCGCTATGCAGCTTGTATCCCGTTTCCCCAATCAGCGCGACGAGCTGCTTCTCCACGAAATGATGCACGTCCTCCGCCTCATCGTCGTCGAGAAATTCAGCTGAGCCGGCCGCCTTCTCGCCAATCTGTTTGAGTCCCTGCAAAATGCTGATCAGTTCGTCGGACGAGAGAATGCCCGCCGTTTTCAGCGCCCGCGCGTGCGCGCTGCTGGCCAGAATTTCACACTTCAGCAAACGTCGATCGAAGCCAAACGATCGCTGCCAGCGTTCGAATTCAGGATCCAGCGCTTGCCGGAATCTTCCCGACCACATCTTCATCGCGCAACCTCCACGCGAGTCCGGGCCCGTGAGCGCGACGGCAATCCGAGAATGCGAATGAACCCAGCCGCATCTTTCTGGTCGTAACTGTCGCCCATGGTGAACGACGAAAGGTCGGTGCGATAGAGAGAATGCTCCGACTCGCGGCTGACCACGGAAACATTTCCTTTGTAGAGCGACAGCGTGATGCTACCCGTCATTTCCTTCTGCGTGCTCTCGACAAAAGCGTCCAGCGCTTCCCGCAGCGGCGTGAACCACAGGCCGAAATAAACCAGTTCCGCATACTTCAGACCAATGTGCTGTTTGAAATGAGCAACCTCGCGCTCTAA
>Ga0182024_10002720_pt1 | contig 43432 bp, 35 predicted proteins | sample P32metaG_FD_120480 | JGI IMG/M metagenome (GOLD analysis project Ga0182024, IMG submission 120480) | Permafrost microbial communities from Stordalen Mire, Sweden - P3-2 metaG (Illumina Assembly) | ecosystem: Environmental > Terrestrial > Soil > Wetlands > Permafrost | place: Sweden: Stordalen... | reverse complement strand
CGGGCGTGCAGGTCCAACCCGCCCCGTAAATGCGGCCTTGTTGCAAGACCGAGTAGAAGACGGCTGGCCTGCCGCGATGCCAGGAATCACAGTCATGGCTCCTAAAGCCATCGCCGCGAGCACGCGGCAAAGGCGTTGAAGGATCGTCGGAGGTGGGTCGGTTAGTCGGGAGATCACCATGATTAGAATCTCGACAGGCAGAACCCTGGGCCTCACCGCGGAAACCCGCATGTCGACGCGTCTAACTACTGACCGAGCAGAGATCGCATCGCGTCTGCGACCGCCGTGCATCTAGCGGACGCGCGCTCCAGGCAGGGGAGCGCACCGGCACCGCTCGCCGCGGCGGTTCCGCGCCGTACACTGCCTATATCGTCCATGGGGTCAGGCGCCACGGCTGGCGTCGCCGGGGCGGTCGATGTCCATGGGGTTGCGCGCACGCGTTTGACATACCGTTCCGCGGTCGCCCCGGTATGCTGATCTGCCACGTCTGCTGGGAGGCAAGATGGCACGCCGCACCTGCTTCGTCATTTCCCCGGTCGGCGATCCCGGCACCCGCGTTAGGAAGCGCGCTGATCAGGTCTTCAAGCACATCATCGAGCCGGTGACGTTGGAACTCAAGTATCGGGCGAAACGGGCGGACCACACGAACCGTCCCGGCATCATCACTAGCAAGGTCCTTACCGCAGTCGCTGACTCCGATTTGGTGGTGGCGGACTTGACCGACCACAACCCCAATGTGTTCTATGAGCTTGCGATCCGACACGCAGCGCAGCGGCCTGTCGTGCAGTTGATCGACGCCGCGCAGGAGCTACCGTTTGATGTAGCGAACATGCGCACGATCTACGTGGATATTCATGACCTCGATAGTGCGGAAGATGCACGCAAGCAACTCAAGGAGCATGTGCAGGCCGCAGAAGCCGATTCATCGCCGGTCGAGACCCCGGTGGTCGCCGCCAAGTCGATGAGAAGCCTGTGGGGCAGCAAGGAGCCGACGGACAAGTTCATCACCGAGGCACTCGACGAGTTGCGCGCCTTGAAGCAAGACCGCCTGCGGCGAGACCAGCATGCCAGACGTGCGGAGGCGGCCGCTGAGGCCCTCGGAGAGTTCACCCTTTCACCCCTGACGCCGAATTCCGCTCCGATCACCCTAGCGAAGGTCAACATCACGGAGCAGCCCTTAGCCTTGGACTTAGGCGCTGGTCTTTTTGCCTCCACCAACGAGCGCGAGACAGCAGACGAGCGCGACAATGGACCTGCGCCCAGGACCAGCTCTCGCAAGTCACGTAAGAGCGACCGCGACGTGTCCCACCGCGACGAGTAGGCGCCCCACATTAAGCCTCGCCCCCGGCTCGTAGAACTTCGTAGGACATGAGTTGGTCAAGTCCTCTTGGACAGATCGTACGTCCTTGCCGGGCACCCTGCTCTCAACCCACGAGGCCCTCGCTTGCTGCCCCTGGGGACTCCCCAGCTCAACCGCGCAGCTCGCGGCGTCCACGCGCGGCGTCGGCAAACGGCCCCGGCGCCTGCGCCACGTAGTATCGCCCGAATGGCTCACACGATCGCTGTGCTCTCACAGAAGGGGGGCACGGGCAAGACCACCACGGTGCGCACCCTCGCCGATGCCCTTCGCCGCGGCGATGTGCGCACGCTGGCGGTCGATCTCGACCCGCAGGGCAACCTGTCCGACTACTTCAACCTTCCGACCGACGACCCGCCCACGATCGCCGACGTGCTCTCCGGGCGCTCCACGGCGGCCGAGGCGATCCACGAGGACATCATCCCCGCCAACCTGAGCCTCGCGGAGGCCGAGCTGATGCTCGGCGGCAAGATGGGCCGCGAGCTGACGCTCAGGCGGGCACTGGCTGACTCGGGCGGGGACTACGAGGTGATCCTGATCGACTGCCCACCCTCGCTCGGGCTGCTCACCGTCAACGCGCTGGTTGCGGCCGATCGTGCGCTGATCACCGCCGAGGCGCAGTACTTCGCGCTGCGGGGGGTCGAGCAGGCGATGGAGGTGGTCGAGCTGGCGCGGGACAGCCTCAACCCCGAGCTGTCGCTGCTGGGAGTGCTGCTCAACCTGGCCGACATGCGCACGGTCCACTCGCGCGAGGCGCTCGCCTGGCTGAAGGAGCGCTTCGGCGAGCAGGTGTTCGACACGGCCATCCGCGCGTCGATCGCCTACGCCGAGTCGGCCGAGCGTGCACAGTCGATCCTCGACTATCGCCCCGACCTCGGTGCGGACTACCTGGCACTCGCCGACGAGGTGCTCGAGCGGCTGCCGGGGCTGGGGGATGCCCGGGCGCGGCTGGCGGCAGTCGGCGAGTCAAGTGAACTGCCTGCGCAGCGGACCGGCGCTAATCGGTGAAGCGGGCCTCGCGGAGCGGGCAGACCTTCCCGCGCCCACTGGCTCATGGGCCGAGCGGCTCTAGCCAAGTCTCCCGTAGATACGGGAGATCGGGTGCACGGAGGAGGCCCCTGGAACGATGGTGTCAACAGCTGAAGGGGGCTAGAAGGGCTCGTGAAGGGCGCTGCCTGGCGGCGCGGCGGCGTCAACCGCCGTCTTGACTTACGGTCAGATCTGAGTAGGTTTGGGCGCGCAGCACCATCGGTGGACCTCTGTCGCGGACGGAAGGGCAATTCAGGCAGAAGTGCAGCGTCAACGACCAAGGGGAGCACACATGCTCCGACGGTTCAACCGCTTCCCGCCACGGATACCGAGGTCGTGGATTGTGACCCTCGGCGTAACCGCCTTCTTGCTTGCGTTCGGCGAGGGGGCCCGCGTCGCGCCAGCCGAAGGCATTCATGACATCCAGCACGTCGTCATGATCATGCAGGAGAACCGCTCCTTCGACTCCTACTTCGGCACCTATCCCGGCGCGAACGGGATCCCCGCCGGTGTGTGCGTACCCGATCCGGTGAACGGCGGCTGCGTCGCGCCCTTTCATGATCCCGAAGACAAGAACTTCGGTGGTCCCCATGGTACGGAAAGCGCAGTCAACGACATCGACGGCGGCAGGATGGACGGCTTCGTCGGCCAGGCGGAGAAGAAGTTGGGATGCACCTCCACCGACCCGAGCTGTAGCCCCTGCAACTCAGGGGAAGCGGAAGCGCAGGGCAAATGTGCCGACGTGATGGGCTATCACGACGCACGCGAGATCCCCAATTACTGGAGCTACGCCGAGAACTTCGTGCTCCAGGACAACATGTTCGAGTCCGCAGCGTCGTGGAGTCTGCCCGAGCATCTCTTTCTGGTCTCCGGATGGTCCGCCGTCTGTCCGAATGGCGATAGCGAACCGATGGATTGCGCGAACTCCCTGAATCCAGACCAGCCAGGCGACAGCTGGAACGGCCCTCTCGTTCCGGGTAAAGCAACGTACGCGTGGACGGACATCACATACCTGCTCGACAGGGCTCACGTCAGCTGGCGCTACTACGTCTACGAAGGCGACGAGCCGGACTGCGAGTCAGACGAAGCGGTTACCTGCAAGCCAGTGCTCCAGGGGCCTCAAACGCCGGGCATCTGGAACCCGCTGGCGGACTTCACCGATGTCAGGCAGGATGGCCAGCTGGGAGACATCCAGTCGCTCACGAACTTCTATTCTGCGGTGCACGACCAGAGTGGCTGCGGGCTGCCGAATGTCTCCTGGATCGACCCGAACCTCGCGGTCTCTGAACATCCGCCGTCGTCGATTTCGCGGGGGCAGGCGTATGTCACGACGCTGATCAACTCGATCATGCGCAGTCCGTGCTGGGGCAGCACCGCGATCTTCCTCTCCTGGGATGACTGGGGTGGCTTCTATGACCACGTCGTGCCGCCCGCTGTCGACCAGAACGGCTATGGCCTGCGCGTCCCGGGCCTCGTGATCAGCCCCTACGCGAAGACGGGCTACATCGACCACCAGCAGCTCAGCCACGACGCATACCTGAAGTTCATCGAGGACGACTTCCTGGAAAAGGCGCGCCTGAACCCCGCGACCGACGGCCGGCCCGACGAGCGCCCAGACGTCCGCGAAGAAGCCCCCGGGCTCGGCGACCTGGCGAACGACTTCAACTTTGAACAGACGCCCCGGCCGCCCCTGTTGCTGCCCACCCACCCCGAACCAGGGCCGGCCTCCAAACTACCAGGGAGCGGGCAGAAGTCTCCGGCGCTCACCCCGGTCGCGGCGTCCGCCATTGGTCAGGGCTCAGCCACGTTGAATGGATCGGTGAATCCCAACGGCGGATTGGTGAGCGACTGCCACTTCGAATACGGGACCTCGACGTCCTATGGGGCGAGCCTGCCCTGCATGCCTTCGCCGGGAGGGGGGAGCGTCGCGGTGATGGTGTCCGCGCAGCTGGAAGGGTTGAGCGCGAACACCGCCTATCACTTCCGGATCCTCGCTACGAACCCGGGCGGCACCATTGACGGCGCTGACCAGGAATTTACGACTGTACCCGTCCCAACGCTGCCGCCGCAAGGCCCCGGCAGTCAGGGGACGTTGCCCGGTCAGGGGGTGTTGGGGTCTCAGGAACACAAAGCGGCGCTGGTTTCCGATGCCGAGCTGGCGAGCACGTCGCTCAGCGTGAGCCCGTCGGGCACGGTCAGCGTCAAGGTGACATGCCCGGCTGGGGAGAGCAGCTGCGCCGGCACGGTGACGCTGCGCACGCTCACGGCCGTCAGCGCTAGAGCAACCGCTCATCAAACCAAGAAGCGTAAGGCTGCCGTACTGACGCTTGCCGTCGGCTCGTTCAAAGTCGCCGGAGGACACGTGATGACGGTCAAGCTGCGTCTGTCAGCCGAGGCACGCACGCTGCTCGCAAGCGCGCCCGTGTTGCGCGGACGAGCGACCATCGTTGCTCACGACCCTTCGGGCGCAACGCATACCACACAGACGACCGTCACGATCCGAGCAGCCAAGGCAACACACGGCCACCAAGGCTAAGCAGTACCGCGCCTGCGTTGCGTGCCTCGTGCGCATTGCTTCGGCGCGGCCCGGCCCCAACTCGACTTCGGTTTGTTTCGGTGCTCCGCCTACGGGTCGAGGCGCTTTGATAGGAAGACGCGCTCGAAGCCGCTTTGGCCTCGTCGGTCGTCTTCTCGGTAGCCGAGACGTTGATAGAGGGCAAGGTTCTCCGTCATCGCCGCGTTGGTGTAGAGCCGCAGCGTGTGGAGCCGATGACGACGTGCGTCGGTCTCCGCGTAGTCGAGGAGGGCGCGGCCAACTCCTTTGCCTTGCCACCGCGGGTCGACGGCGATGTTCTCGATGAGCATATGGTCCTGTTTCCGAATGAGGACGATGAGCCCGATCACGCCGTCGTCGTCGGCGACGAGCAGGTGGCCTTGGCGCACCTGCTCGGTGTAGTCGTCGTCCATCGGCGCGGGGCGTCGGCCGATGCGCTCGATGTAGACCCCATAGGCGCGCTGGACGATGTCGCGGATGGTGGGGATGTCAGCGATTTGGCCCGGGCGGATCCACATGGCCAGGGAGCCTCCGCAGACGCTCGAAGCAGTCGCCAGGGTCATTTTGGCTTGTGGCGACTGTCCAGGTGGCCGGGCAGTCGGTCGTCGGGAATGGGCTCCCATGGCTCGCCTGCCTTCCCGCTAGCAAACGGTCACGTGTCGAGTGAGTAAGTCTGCGCGATGAACTGGTCGATGTGTCGCGCCAAGACCAGGGGCTGGTCTTCAGGGATGTAGGTGTAGGAGTCTGTGATCGGGATGAGTTTGGCGTTGGGCAGGATCTTGGCGAGTGCTTCGGCGTGGCGGTAGGGGAAGACGCGGTCTTCGCTGGCCCAGGCGATCATGGTGGGGCGGTCGAAGCTCGCCAGCCCGGCGTCCGCTTGGATCGTGTAGTGGCGGCGGATTGCTCGCAGCACCTTCGCGGTGTCGCGACGCACGCCCCTGCTGGTGCGCCCTGGGGTCAGATAGCTGTCGTATACGTGCTTGTCGATCGGCTGCTTGGTGAGCCAGCCGAAGGCGATCGGCAGCCGGCGGATGGGAGAGAAGCGTATCGACTGGACGAGCAGCCATAGGGCCCCCGGTAGGTGGGCGAGGACTTGGAGGTAGCGGTAGATCGGGGGCAGGAAGTTCTCAAAGCACTCACATGGCGTCAGCACGAGGGCGCTGACTCGCTCAGGGTGACGCGTGGCTAGCAGCTTGGCGATGACGCCGCCTGTGTCGTTGCCGACGATCACCGCTTCGCTGATGTCCAGCGTGTCGAGCAGCTCGGGGATGAGGTCGGCGATCGCGGTTGGCGAGAGGTCGGCGTCGCGGCACATGGGGACGGTGTGCGCACCGAGCGGCAGGTCGGGGACGATCGCGCGGATCGGTTGCGTGAGCGTGGGCACCAGGCGCCGCCAGAATCCGCTGGGCAGCACCAGCCCTGCGAGGAACACGACTGGGACGCCGCTGCCCTGGTCGCGATAGCGCAGCCGTCCCGATGAGAGCCAGGCCGTGCGCAGCGGTCCAAGCGCTTCCTGGAATGGGTCGGGGTCAGCTACGTCGCTCATGGCCGCCTGGGCTCACGCATCATCCGCTGGCGTTGCCCGGTAGGTGCCTTCTCTGAACAGGGCGTTGCTCGCTGCATTCCAGCGCTCAAGCTGCGCAGGCGTGAAGAAGGGCTGAGGCAGGTGGCGGTCGATGGCGTCCTTGAGCAGGACGGTGCCGAGCACGAACACGACCGCGTGGAGCGCTGTCCAGGTGAGGTCAGCATCGGGGCGCAGGAGATCGTGATCGGCCAGTCGCTGCCATTGATCGTGGGCGATGGCAACGAACGCATCGAAGATTTCAAGCGCGGCCTTCTCGCCGTCGGCCGCTGACCTGGCGACGTAGAGCACTGCCGTCGGGTGCTCGCGCACGAAGGCGGTGACACGATCGCCGAGCTCTTGCTGAGCTCCGATCGGGGAGCTGTTCTCGGAAAGATCGCTGAAGGCGCCCGTCGCGATCGCGACGACGTGCTCGTTGACAGCCTCAACGAGCGCCGCCTTGGTCGAGAAGTAATGCTGGACCAGACCGGGCGAGACTCCGGCCTCCTTTGCGATATCGCGGATCGACGTGGCGGCCACCCCATCCCGGGCAAAGCTCCCCAGGGCGGCGTTGCGAATGCGCGCCAAGCACGTCAAGTCGGAAACCCGGGTGCCCATACACACGCATAGTATACAATACGAGCGTATGGCCGAGAAGCGCCGCCAGGACGCCGCAATGGTTCTCGCCGCTCGCCGGCAAGGCATCCCCGACGTCACGCTCGGGGGCTCGGTGTGATCACGCGACCAGTGGACATCGGTGCCGACACCAAGGCCGTGCTGCTGGCGGCCGCCGGGATGTTCCTTTGGGCACTACTACTCGGGGTCTGGAAGTACCGCCAGATCGCGACGTCCGAGGGCCACCTCGCCCATCGCTACGTCGACATCGCCCACCGGGCGGCGCTTCTATATAGCTTCGCTCTACTGTTGATCGCGACCTTCGTCCAGCTGAGCGGCTGGAGCGCGTTCGTGAACCTGCTGGCGGCAGGCACGATGACGCTTTACTTCTACGCCGCGGTCGCCATCTATGCCCTGCACGGCTGGCGTCGCGACACCGACAACCAGTTCCGGGATCCCGTGCCGGGAACGCACGCCTTCATGATCACCCTGATCGTGGCCGAGATCGGCGCGTGGCTGGTCTTGGTAGCCGGCTTCCTGGACAGGCAGGTCTTCTGATGAGCCTCACTGCCATCGGCCATCGCTTTCGTGAGGTTCGCTTCGCCCTTTTGACCGATGCAGGCAGCTCGTGTGATCGCCACAAGACGCCTGCATGGGACGGTCGGCGTCGCTCAAAGTTGCCGCCGGCGATGGGTGAACGCCGGCGGCGATGAACAGTGGTGCTCGTAGAGATCTGGCTCTGCGCGCCTGGTCGAATGTCCGAGCGGCCCAGGTGCTGTTTCAGCCCGCCTGGGCGGCCAGGTGGCGCTTGTGGAGCTTCATCAGGTTGTGAGTCGCGGTGATCAGCTGATCTGGCCTGCTTTGAGGGACACGGCGCGGCGACGATGTTCAGAGGCAGCGCTCTAAATGCGCCTCGCCGTACGCGCTCAGGAACGGCCTTGAAACCTCAACTACCTCAACGCTAAGGACGTGACAAGGAGGCGGCGCGCAAAACGCCCGGTGACTCGAGGAAAAGCCAGGAAAGCTCTGCAAATTGGTGGGGCGCCGGTCGAGCGTAACGCGCGCCGATGCCTGTGGTTTACCGTGGTTCCACGCGGTTTAAGGACGTGGAGGCGCCGCCACGTCCTTTTCGGCGCGGGTGAGCCTCGCCCGTCCGGCGACCATGCCGTAAGGCGTTGTTGTTTCCAATCGCGCCTGAACCGCTGTGGTTGTCACGCCTTTGCGCCGACTCGAGCAGCCGCCATCGTATGCGATGCGACCGTGTGGCCGATCAGATCGAGGATCGCGGTGCTCGCGCAGGCCCGGTCGTGGGGGTATGGAGCCAGCGCCTGGCTGCAACCGAGCGCCTGACGCAGCTCCCGTGTGAGCGCGTGGGAGTCCTTGGCGTGTCTGATCAGCCCGTGGCGCACCATTGCCTTCATGTTCTGCTGTACATGGCCGCGCGAGAAGCCGTACGCGATCACCGGACAGCGGTGCGCGGCAGCCTCCAGGCAGGTCACGCCGCCAGTGGAGTGCACGAGCACGTTGGCCGCGCCAAGCAGGTCGGCCATCGCGTGCGTGTAGCCGAGCACGCGAACCCGGGAGTGCGACGCGTAATGACTGCTCAGCCGGCGGGTCACGGGCTTGTTCTCCCCGCAAACCACGATCACCTGCGACAGCTCGACTCTCAGTGCTCCCTCGATCGCTCCGCGCAGGTCGCCGAGGCCCCAGCCGCCACCCGAGACGAGCACCAGCGAGAGCTCGGGGTCCAGGCCCAGCGCGCTGCGCGCGGCACACCGTCCGCGCCGGGTCCAGTGGGCAAGGCCCAGTGGAGGCCGAGCCGCCCTGGCGGGCGCTCCGTCGGTGATCGCGGCGATCTCTCCAAGCGACTCCGGATAGCTGGCCAAGTGGAGATCCGCACCGGGGTGCACCCAGAAATGCAGGCTGGCAAGATCGGTGATGAGCGCACACACGGGAACGTGTAGATGGCCGCGTTGGCGCATGACACCCAGCGGCGCGGTGATAGCGGGATACGTTGAAACCACCACGTCGGGCCGTTCCGCGTCGATCAGAGCGCCTAGGCGGTAGCGACTAGCGCGGTAGAGCACGCCCAGAGCGATCTTACGGCCCAGCCTCCAACGCACGCCGACGGCATACGAGAACGAATAGGTAGACGGCCAGTGTGTGAGTTGCCAACGCGTGAAGCGCTCGAGGAAGACCCGCAGTGGACCGTGTGCTGACCGGAGACCATTGCGCACGGTCACCCGCACATCGGGAGCCATGCGGAGCAGCTCGTCGCGCAGGCCCTCGGCGGCGCTCTGGTGGCCGCGGCCAACGCCGGCAGAAAGGATCAGCACGCTTCCGGAGCCATAGCCGAACGCGCGTAGCCGTTGATCGGGAGCAAGACCAGGACGCGGAACCGGGCTGCCGTCTACTGCCCGCTGTTCGGCCTCGTGATGCTGATCCATACGAGCGTTGGTTAGGCGCCCGGGAGTACTTTAGATCGTTGATATGGCGACACAAAAACGCCTACTGAGGGTCACGGCGGTCGTGCTGCTGATGATCGTCGCTCTCCTTGCGGCTGGCTTTGGTTATCTGGAGAGCCTGCCAGGGGTCGGCGATGCACAGGCACGCGTTCGCGCGATCCTGCTTGCCCATCATGGGGTGTTCAGTGGCCCGCCACCGCCAGCTCGACTGGCTGCCGCTGTCGTGGCTGTGGAGGACGAGCACTTCTACTCTAACTTCGCTGTCAACGTTCTGGATGGTGCCGGACGCGCGGCGCTGGCCACCCTGCACGCCAGCGGCGATCCGGGGGGAAGCACGATCGCCCAACAACTGGCTAAGCAGCTCTACGGACAGGGTTCCGGCTTGGGTGCCACCTTGCACGAGATCGGTCTCGCGGTGAAGCTCTCCCTGCACTTCTCCAAGGCCACGATCCTGAGCATGTACCTCAACGTGATCTATTATGGGAACGGTTACTGGGGCGATGAGCAAGCCGCCCATGGTTACTTTCGCGCCTCTCCCTACCGCTTGGACTGGGCCCAGGCAGCCATGCTTGCCGGGCTCCCGCAGGCACCCACCGCTTACGACCCCATCCTGCATCTCGTGCTCGCCAAGGAGCGCCAAAGGCACGTGCTCGATCAACTGGTTGCTACCCATGTGCTCACGAGCCGGCAAGCGAACTCTGCATACCACGAGGCACTGCTGCTGCGATGAGTGCGCAACTGTTGCGATCGCAACGGGCAAATGTGTCACGTCGGCCGAGTTGCCCGGGCTGGCCCGGGTAGCTCGCGACGCTCCACTCCTATTGAGACCCGCCGCGTGCAGCCCTTCATTATGGATCATCTGTCAGCAACAATAGTGTGAGAGTCTTCTCACCTCGCCGTTAGCGACGCTCTCTCGGGACCTCGGTCGGCTGGTCAGATGTATATCCCTATATGTATCCCGAACAGTGGATCGATGTGACCGGGCTGCGCGGCCGCTTCGCCTACGTGCAGATCGCCGACCCCGACAACCTCTTGATGGAGTCAAACCACCAAAACAATGTATCCGAGACGTACGTCGCGCTTCCCTCCGGCCGCGTCCTCGGGTACCGCGTCGGCGTCGCTGCGCCCTAACCGAGCCTGTGGTGGCACACCTCAAGCAGCGCGACAGTGAGCGACTCCGGACCCTGTGCTTCAGCTCGCGGAGCACCAGCAGCAACACGAACCTTCCAGAAGGAGGGCGATAATCACCGATGCCCCTCGACTTTCAGGCGTAGGAGAACCGATGAGATCATCAGCGCGCTGGGTCCCGAGCCTCCGCGCGACCGCACCTTGGCTTGTTGTCGCGGCGGTCGTCGTTGCGGTCGTCGTCGTGTTCCTGCCGCTGAGTCGCAGCTATGACCTCGACGTCTTCCTGCGCGCCGGCTACGCGGCGGTCCACGGTCAGCACGTCTACCCAAGTCCTGGGTCACCGGCCGTCTACGCCGGCTCGTCGTTCGTCTATCCGTACTTCGCCGTGTGGCCATTCGTGGCGCTGGCGGGCATGTCCTCGAGCTTGAGTGCGCTGCTTTTCTTCTTCGTCTGTGTGTGCGCCGTGATCGTGGCGTGCGTCGCCAGCGCAAAGGGCGATCCCTGGCCCGCGACGCTGACTCTGTGCACGGCATTTACGATCACCGGGCTGCAACTGGGGGCGCTCAGCCCACTGCTGTTCGTGGGCGCCGTGTTCCTATGGCACCTCCGCGACCGCCCCCTCCCTCTCGCGCTCCTGGCGGCTCCCGTGATCGCTTGCAAGCTCTTCCTTGCGCCATTGCTCGTTTGGCTGCTATTGGCGCGCCGGTATCGGGCGTTGGCGTACGCGAGCGCGTCCACCCTGGCACTGCTCGCGCTCTCATTCGCGCTCGGCCCGATCGGCCCTGCCTCGTATCTCCAAGTGCTCTCCCAGATCGGAACCCACGAGGCGCAGTCTGGGTTCGGCCTCATCGGCGCGCTCATGAACGCCCGTCTCGCACCGGGGGCGGCGCACGCCACGGCGATCGCGGTCGCGCTTGTCCTGTTCGCGGCGGCCCACGCCCACTTCCGTCGCACCCGTGACGAGCGGGTCTCCTTTTGCGCCGGAATCGTCGCTTCGCTCGTCCTGACACCTGTGCTGTGGAGCCATTACCTGATCCTCCTCTCCGCGATTCTCCTCACGCTCGGCGCCCGGCGACGATGGTTCGTCATGCTCGTCTTAGCGAGCTGGGCGATCTCTCCACCTCACGGCGTGTACCTGGATACGGACGTGATCGAGGACATCACTTCGTCAGGAGCGTGGCCCGCCGTCGGCGTGTCACTCGTCCTGCTCGCCTACGCTTCGGTACGGTCCCGGGGCGCCTCGGACAGGCACCCCGGGACTCGGCCTTAGCACTGACGTGAGAGGCTCCTCACCGTTGCTACCGGCGCGCTTCAGCGAGCTAGCATCAAGGTGTGACGCCGCGAGATATTCCCACTGGTGATGTGCACGGTCACACTCGGGTTCCCGCGCGTGTCGAGAGGTGGCGTCTGCGTGATGGTGCGGATCGTCTGCCTCGTGGGATCTACGCGCGCCTGCGCCTGGGCGCTCTCGCGGCTGTCGCGCTGCTTGCCGCAGCGGGCGTCTACACCGTGGGCGTTGGCCGCTCCGACACGCGCGTGCCACGCGCGGCGAGCACAGCAGCCATGGGACGGCACACAATTGGGGCGACGGGAACACGTTTGGCTGCGACACGCGCTCGCTCCGTGCCGCGGCTCCTGGTAACCGCGCCACGGCGCCAGACCTCAAGCTGGACGGTGGTCGCACAGGTTCGCGGGCAGCCCGCCGCGTGGCTTTCCCAGCGCTCGGGGGTGACCCTGATGCGCTTTGATCAGGAGCTCGTGCACCTCACGCTGCACGCCGGCTCAAGCGACGGAGGGGTGACGGGCTGGATCTACGGCGACCGCATCTCCCCGCGGGAGATCCACCTGCTGCTCGCAGCCGTCAACGGCGGGTTCAAGCTCACCTACCGCGATGTGGGTTTTATCTCCGGTGGTCACGTGGCGGTTGCGCTCAAGGCTGGACTCGCGTCGATCGTCACCTACACCGATGGGACGACCGACATCGGGGCCTGGCGCGCGGGCGTGCCGAGCGCGGGTAAGGCGGTTTTCTCGGTGTTGCAGAACCAACGACTGCTCGTCGATCGTGGCGTCGCGCCGGCGAGCGTCTCAGACTGCATCCTCACGTGCTGGGGTGAAACGATAGGCTCGCGCACAGCCGTGGCTCGCTCAGGGCTTGGGATCACCGCAAGCGGGCGGCTCGTGTGGGCCGCCGGCGAGCAGCTCCTGCCCGCTGGACTCGCCTCGGCGCTGATCAGCGCCGGCGCCGTGCGCGCGATCGAGCTGGACATCAACCCCGACTGGGTTGCGGGCTACCTCTACATCCATCATCCGGGTGGCCCTTCCGCCGTGCCGGTCGTGCCCGGTCAGCTCGGGATTGCCGGCAAGCTGCTCGAACCCTACAGCCGCGACTTCCTGGCGTTCGTGTCCAACTGAGCTCGGCGACTGCCTCGAGGATCCATCGACTCCCGTGGCGAAGCAGTCGTCGTCTACCACACCGACGGCCCACACCGCGGAGCTAGGGCTCGGCAAGAAGGGCAGACGTCCCGGTACCGCCGCCCAGCGAGACCAGGCGCTGCAATGCCCCGGACTGGTGCTTGAGGTACCGGTCGAGGAACGCAATCGTCACGCGCTCGACGATCGCCAGCTGGGGTTGCTGGTAGGTATAGGGTGGGAGGTGGCCGGCTCCGAGCAAGCGGAGCAGGAACTTCGGCCGCTGCGCGAGCTTGAAGTACGCGTTTGTGTACCTCGGTTCGTTGAATATGTCGGCCGTCCCCTGCGCGGCGAGAAGCGGTGGGCTTCCTTGCGTGAAGCGATACCCGCCGACACCGGACATCTCCGCCCCTGAAAGGATCACGGCGGCACTGACCCGAGGATCGTGGAAGCGGCGGCTGTAGGCCACCGCGAGCGCCGTCTCACCGCCGTCTGAATGTCCTGCGACGGCGATCTGCGCCGAGTCGACGAGGCCCGCTAACGGACCCGCGCCCGGCCTGCTCAGCGAAAGCAGGCTGGAGATCACAAAGCTCATGTCGCTTGGCTGATTGATCACGTCGGCCTCATCCGGGCCACCGGGAGCGTCGGCGTTACCCAGAGGAAACACCGGTGCGGCCACGACATACCCGGCTCTGGCCCAGCTCTGCAGCAGGGGCGCGTAAAGCTGCGGTGTCACTGCGAAGCCATGTCCGAAGACAACCAGTGGGTAGGGGCCCCCGGCACTGGCCGGCCCCGCGTTAGGAATATCGGTCTGGCCCGGCGCTCCGAGCGCGGGATAGCGAACGTAGGTCACGAGCGTTCGTGGCTCCGGACTCCTGCCCTTGAGCCTGATCGTACGACTCCTGTCGACAAGTCGCAGCACACGGAGTCCAACTGCGAAGGACGGCGGCGGGGCTGGTGCGTCTGAGGTCGCTTCGCCGCTGCCGCCGCTTGCGCCGAATACAGGGACCGTGGCTGGCCGTGGCTGGGACGGGGCGGCGGCCGCCCGCGCGACGGTGGTGGCGGCGGCGACCGAAACCACGAGCATGAGCAGCCAAACTGCCAACCTCCCGGGACGGCGATCTCGCGCGACGCTCGCGTTGCTTCTGCGGCCCGTCGCGGCGGCCCCGTGGGGGATGTCACGATCCTGATTCACATCGGTCCTCGCGATCCCACGCCTCCCTCGGAGAGCAGGGACATAGTGAAAGGCGACTGGTGCGATCCGCGGCCCAGCGACGCTCAGACGGTGAAAGTGGTCGCACCAGTGTTTCCGCTCGGGGGCACGTCATGCCGGCCCGGGTGAAGATGAGAAACCTCTATCGAAATACATAGCGCGAGCTTAGCTTCTCGGACGAGACTGAGGGATCTTCACGACTTCTAAGAACTGGGACGCCCGCGTCGCAGATGCTGAGCTGATCGCGCGTAGCGCCGGATTTCGTGAGCTGCGCAACCGCATCGTAGAGCTAGCGGAGCCAAAAACGGGAGATACAGTCGTTGACATCGGCTCGGGCACAGGGCTGCTGTCCCTGGCATTTGCGAAACGCACCGCTCGCGTGTGGGCTATCGACAGCTCGCCCGCGATGAACGAGTATCTACGCGTCAAGGCAACCAGTGCAGACCTCGACAATGTCGAGACCGTGCTGGCCTCTGCCGTCAGCCTCCCGCTCGTCGATCAGGTCGCCGACCTCGTGGTCTCCAACTACTGCTTGCACGAGTTGCGTTGCGCCGACAAGTATCGCGCGCTCGCCGAGGCCAGGCGCGTTCTCAAGCCAGGCGGACGGCTCGTGATTGGCGACATGATGTTCTCGTTCAACCCGATGCGGTCTCGCGATCGGCGTGTGGTCATCGTCAAGCTGCGCACGCTTACGTGTCGAGGACTCCCAGGTGTCTTGAGGTTGCTGAAGAACGCCGCCCGGCTGGCGAGCGGACGCGGGGAGCATCCGGCCAATGCCGCCTGGTGGCACGAGGCGTTGGAGCGATCCGGCTTGCATCACATAGAGATCGAAATCCTCGCTCACGAGGGCGGCATCGCGATTGCTGAGACACCTGCGGCTAGCAAGACCATCTGCGGCTGCGAGCCTCGACCGGTCGTCCTCAACCGTGGCGCAAGGAGCAGTGCTTGCTCGGCGTAAGAAGGCGCAGGTTCGAAGGAGCGTCAGGGCAACGAGCCAGCGTTGGCGGGCAACGTCGCGGGCCGGTCCGAGCAACGCGGGTGAAGGTGTTCTTAAGGCTCGGCGAGTATCGAGGCCGTCCCCGGAACCCTTCCGAGCGATCCGAGTCGCTGAAGAGCCCCAGGTCTGGCCTTCAGGTAGCCGTCGAGGAACGCGATCGTCACGCGCTCAACGATCGTGAGCTGTGGCTGCTGATCGGAGTACGGCGGCAGGTGTTCGGCACCAATCAGACTGAGCAGGTACTTAGGCCGCGGCGCGGCATCGAAGAATGCGTTGGTGAAGCTCGGAGGGTTGATGGTGTCGGCCGTCCCCTGCGTGGCCAATAGCGGCGGGCTTCCGGGCGGAAATGTGAACCCGCCGATGCCCGGTATCTCCGCGCCCGAAAGGATCACCGCGGCGCCCACGCGTGGGTCCCGGAAGGAGAGGTTGTAGGCCACGGCGAGGGCCGTGTCACCGCCATCGGACTGCCCTGTGACCGCGATCCGCGTAGGGTCGATGAGACCAGCAAGGGGGCCAGAGCCCGCTCTGCTGGCGGCAAGCATGCGGGAGATCACAAAGCGCATGTCGGCGGGCTGATTGATCAGATCGGACTCATCCGGTCCACCGCGGGCGTTGGCGTTCTCAAGCGGGAACACGGGTGCGGCGACGACAAATCCCGCCCGGGCCCAGCTCTGCAGCAGGCGCGCGTAGAGCGCAGGCGTGACGGCAAAGCCGTGTCCGAAGATGACAAGCGGAAATGGGCCGTCGGCACGCGCCGCAGGCGCGTTGAGCACGTCGGTTCGGTCAGGCGCTCCGAGCGCTGGGTAGCGGACATAGGTGAGAAGCGTTCGTGGTTCGCTGGTCCCGTCCGGGAGCTCGATCGTGCGACTGACGTCAACCAGCCGGAGCACGCGTAGGCCAACCGCAAACGAGGACTGCGACGACTTGGCATTCGAGCTTCCCCTCACCGCCGCGGTCTGGCTGGAAGCCCTGCCAGCCCCGCCGTGGTGCCGTGGTGCCGGTCCGCCGGTGGCCAGGGCGACGCTCAGCGCAAGGGCCGCAACGGCGAGCGCGAGTAGTCCAAATGCCAGCAGACGCTGGCGCCGAATGGCCAGCCTGCGGCTGGCGCGCGGGCGCTCACGAGCTCTTCGGCGGGCGGCCGCTTGGCTTGCGCGATCGGACGGGCGTCGAGGTATGGGCGGCACAAGGCCTCACGGTAACGATGACTGGGGCGGTCCCGATCAGCGAGGCGTCGGGCTCAGCGCGCCGACAGGAGACGCAGAGAGCGGTCGCCAAGCCTGCGACGGAAACCTGCCCAAGCCTCACCGACGAACGCCTAGCATGTGCCCGAATAGGCCGAGGTGCCGGGTCCAGACGCTGGTTCGTCGACTGTGCCCGAATCGGTGGACCGTAGGATCGCGCCGAGGTGTACGACGTACCACACGCCTCGCCACGAGATCATGGAGGCGATGCCAAACGAGCTGATCTGGCCGTCCTCTCGGTAGACGACACGCGCGTTGGGCATCTCGTAATAGCCGATGCTGTTGTAACAGACGCTTGGCTCAATCCAGTGCCCGTAGCTGGAGGGAACATTGACCGCGATGAGGCGGGCATGCCCGGCGTTGTCGCCGAGGAGCGCGTGGGCGGCGGTGATGTCCAGGCCGTAGTCGTGGACAAGGCGGTCGGACCAGTCAGAGCTCGCAGAGGCGATCGCCTTCAGCTGGACGTAGGCGCCTTTAGGGAAGAATGCGGCCAAGGCTGGGGCCGGCGAGTCGTGCACGATGCCAGCCCACAGCGAAGCCATGAGCGACTTGAACTCAGCGCTTCTCCCGGACGGGTAGGCATGGGTTTGCGGCAGCGACCCCGGCGCTGTCGTGCGAACACGCGCGATCGGGCGCCGAGCGCTCGTTTGCGCCGCGACGGAGCCCGGCGCGTTGGCGACGGAGCTCAGCCGGGCGCCGCGAGATCCGCCGCTAACGCCGATCAGCAGCGCCGCCAAAGCAACCACCGCGATGAGCGTGAGGCCCGCAACGCGACGTCGTCGTCGAATCACCTCGCGGCGCGCTCTCGCGTGCCGGGCACGGCGGTAGTCGCCGTCCGAGCTCGAGGGCAGCCGGACGGAGTCGTCGCTGGCGATCATGACGGGCTCTCGCACTGTAGCCGAGTGCGCACCCATCGGCTTCGGCACCTGGCACTGGTGAGAACGGCGGTTGAGTGCAGCTGGTCCCGCCCGCGTACTCAGTCACGGCTCCCAGCGCGGGTAATGCTTGCGCGCCCACTCACGATCGACCTCACCGCTCAGCATCCCGCGCAGCGCGTGGCGTGTCGCGCGGTTGACGAGTGCCATGTAGAGCTGCCCGGCCACCAAGACGCAGAGGGCGATCGTCGCGAGCTTGTGGCCGCCGAAGATCAGGTTGTGATGAGTGCCGGCGACGATCGTGTCGACACCCGAGACGTACAAGGCGGCGAGCAGGATACTGACGAGGAGGAAATTGACCTTCTGGCCGGCGTTGAAGCGCGCGGATGGCGGTTCCGGCGCACCCTCAAGCAGGCGCGCGGGGAGCGCTCCTAGCCACTCGCGGTCCTCCACATGGAGGCTGCCCAGTTCGCGCGCGGTGCCGCCGAGCGCCCGGCGGTTACCCGCCCAGACGATCAACGCCATGCCAACGACGAGCACGCCGGACGAGCCGATATGCCAGGCGTACATCACGTCGTGAAAAATCCCGCGGCGACCGACGACCAGACCGCTGATGAGCAGGCTGAAGAACGCGAGCGCCGTGAGCCAGTGGACGGCTCGCTCGGACACAGTGAAGCGCTGGACCCGGTTGGGCACGCGATCAGTATGACTCGTGTTCGCATCTTCAAGTCCATTAGGTTTTGGTGCACGCACCCGGATTTCCCGCCCCCTGTTCATGGATGTTCGCCTAACCGCCGCCGCGACTGAAGACGGCGAAGAAATCGCGGTCGTCGGGTTCGAGGTAGCGAGTCGCTTCCCGATCCATCCCGGGCAGCAGCTTCGACGGATCGCCTGCGCCGGGAGCGCCATAGAAGTTGAACGTGACCCACTCGGAGTTGATGTCGAGCTCCATCGCCCGTACAGCTCCGGCGTGCTGAAGGATCAGCGCGAGGCTTTCTGCCGTCTGGTTGTCGGCGGCTGCATAGAGGAGGTCGCCACGGGCGTCCACGCCAACCCCGGAGCGCCACACCCGGATCGCGTTGCCGAGCGTGGCGCCCCACTGCGATCCTTCGCTGATATTCGGGTTGAGCCGGCCGTTCTGCAGGATCAAGGGCAGGTTCTGGCGCGCGAAGAGCACCGATGGTCCCGGCTGTGGGCCGCCGGTCCATGCGCGCACGTCGACGCTGCCATCGCGGAAACCGACTAGCGTGGCCAGGCCGTCGCGCAAGGGCGCGTAGAGTTGCCCGAGTGCCGCGAACCCCCCGCCGGAGTCCTCGAGCTTGAAGCCGCTGTTGAAGGTCGCGAGCAGCTGCCGGCGCAACTGTGGGGGGACCTCCATTGGCCCTCGAAAGGCCCCGGCCGGGGGCTCGTAGCGGCCTGGGTAGAGCGTCAGCGAGGTGCGTAACCGATCCAACCAGGCGACGCCCGCCACCATCTGGGGATAGTTTGGATCGGGGCGAAACGTCGTTACGAGCACGGGCGGCGCACCATTGACCAGTGGTCCCGTTCGTCGCCACTCGCCCTCTCCAGGTAGCTGGGGGCTGATGATGGGCGTGATCGTCGGCGGCGCGTAGAGGGATTCCGGGCCGCCGTCCTGGAGGCCAACCTTGGGCAGCGACTTCAGCGGCGGTCCTCCCTTTTGCGGTGCATTGATCGAGTAGTAGATGCGCTCGATATCGGATACAAGCCACGCCCCACCGTGGTCTCGCAGCCACTCGATCGAGCGAACGCCGAAGCCCACGTTCGACGGTGCAAGCATCGCGCTCGTGTAGGAGACGAACTGGGCGCCCACAAAGAGGAGGATGGCGAGCGCGACCGTCCGCCGGACGGCCAGCCGTCGCCGGCTGGGTCGGCGACGCCGGCGAACGTCGCGCGGCCGAGCGCATGCCGCGGCCGTCGGGGTTGCCCTGTGTGGCGGGAGAGCGCTCCCGTGAGCTTCGTAAGCGGCGATCCGGGCCTCGTAGCGGGCGATGCTTCCGGGTCGATCAGGCCTACTGGGGGTACGACGGCGCACGGTCTCTGCCGACGGACGAGAGCGTCGCCGGGTCCCCGACGCCTCGTGGTCGCCCTGGCGGCCGTCCCACGCCGGCGCTGCCATCGTGGTGCCACGCGGCGTGACTGGACGGCGCGGGGATCGAGTCTCTCGCTGGCCTCTCGTGGCCATCACCGTCTGCCTGAGCCTGTGACCGCGCCCGCGAGGCAGCTCGCAGGAGCAGGGCAGTGGATGTGCAATGCCCGCACCAATACGTGGTGTCTATTCGTTCTGGGGCAGGACGGCCCTCCACGCAGGCTTCAATTAAGAAGTCACTATGAGTGGTTTCTCATTCATTGCCCGCGCCTGTCGTAGTAAGAGCGTTCTCACTCCCACGTTAGGTGCTGCTTACGCACACACGCGAGATTCACCGCATGGCAAACAAAAATCACGTCAGCACCCGTGTTTTCAGCCAGCTATCCTCATTCTTGCCGAGTCCGCGGTGCTCGAACTGTGACACGGCATACCCAAGATGAAGCTGTCGCTGGTGAGCATGGTCGCGATGCTGCTAGCGGCGGTGGCGGGCGGCTGTGGCAGCCAGTCAAGCGCCGCTTCGAAGAAAGGTGACGGCCACACGCCCGCGCGCGCGTCGAGCGCTCCGCTCGTCACGAGACCTGGCCGGCCGGGAACTATGTGGAAACCGGTCGCGACCATCACCGGCCAGCCCGCCGCTTGGATCACCCAGCGGTCCGGCGTGACGCTGCTGCGCTTCGACCAGCGGCTGGTGCACCTGGCTCTGCACGCGGGCTCGGGCGAACCTGGAGGTCAGGGCTGGACCTATGGGGACCGCATCGCCGCGAGCGAGATTCACCGGGTGCTAGCCGCCTTCAACGGCGGCTTCAAGCTCAGCTATGGCTCCGTCGGATTCCTGGCGGGCGGTCGCGTCGCGGTTCCACTCGCAGTGGGACTGGGCTCGATCGTCACCTACCAGAACGGCACCACAGAGATCGGGGCGTGGCACGAGGGTGTCCCGGCCCGTGGGCTCACGGTCGCCTCGGTGCTTCAGAACCTGCACCTGCTGGTGGATCGCGGTGTGGCCGCGCCCACGGTCGAAACCTGCATCCGCGGCTGCTGGGGGTACACGCTGGGCGGTGGGTCCCGAGTGCCCCGCTCGGCGCTGGGGATCACCGGTGACGGTCAGCTCGTGTGGGCCGCCGGCGAGTACCTCTCGCCGGCTATGATCGCGCAGTCGCTGGTCAGTGCGGGTGTCGTTCGCGCGGTGGAGCTCGACATCAACCCAGAGTGGGTCGCGGGATACCTCTACGTCCATCATCGGAGTGGGCCGACCGCCGTGCCTGTCATCCCGGGCCAGTTTGGAATTCCAGGTCGGTTTCTCGCGCCCTACGGCCGCGACTTCTTCACGATCCTCGCCAACTGATCCCCGCGCGTAAGCGCGGCCTGCGGGAAGTCCCGTTGTCCGGTCGTCCCGGAGCCTCAGCCACAGGCCTGCTCGAGGCGCCGGTCGGCCAAGCTGCCGGCCCTGCCAACCGAACCGCTCGTGACGTAGCGCCACGAACGCTGCACGTGGCGAAAGACAAACGCTTGCGAGCCAGCTTCCGGTGTACGCACGCACACCACGGCGAGGCGGGTGTTCGACCGCGACACATACACGCCGTGCACCTCGGAGGAGCTGCCGTCGTTGGCAGTAAAGGCGGCCGCGATCGCTGAGCGCTCCGACCTGGTCGCTGGACGGGCGGACGAGCTGGTGGCGAGCGCGCTCGAGACGGGCATCGCGGCCATCACGATGATGGCGAGCACTCCCGGGGCAAGTGAGCGAAGCGTCATGCGTTGACCCTAGCGGCCCCCGACGGGCGTAACCAGTAGATGAGCTAAATCTCATCGGGTCACCGACGCGACCGCCATCGGGCGAACACAAACGAGACGACGCAGATGGCGAGTACCACCAGCGCGGCGACGGCAACAATGGCTACGCCGGGCGCGAGCAGGAGCGCCACCATCGCGATCAGCAGCCCCAGACCGATGTCTACCCGAATGAAGAACGGCCTCTACGCGTCGCGGCGCTCAGCGACCGACATAAACGCCGCTAAGGAAGAGGAAACTCCAGGCGACGGTGAGCGCCAACAGCGCTCGATCGCGCAGAATCAACTCCTCCGGGGCTTGGCCGGCGCCCGCCCCGATCAGGATCGCGTAACGACCCAGCCATAGCAGGAACGGAGCTATCGACAGTCCATACCACACGACATGGGACGGTCGCGTGAACGCCCAGCCGGTGTAGGCGACTCCGGCCACGGTGGCCGCCGCCAGGAGCGTCAGACGTAGGTACCCGAGCGAGTAGCGCCGCAAAGTCGCCCGCACAGGACCTGGTTCGGCTTGCTCGCGAAGCTCGGCATACCGCTTGGCGGCAACCAGGTAGATAGCACAGCACGCCGTTACGATGACAAACCAGCGCGACAGGTAGATGTCGGTCGCGACGCCTCCAGCGATGGCGCGCAGCACGAAACCGGCGGCGATCGCGACGATGTCGGCCACGACGACGCGCCGCAACCACAGCGAATAGCTCGCCGTCAAGGCCAGATAGCCGCAGGCGACCACGCCCAGACCGGGGGTGATCGCGACGGCGGAGCCGGTGCCCACGAGCGTTAGCGCTGCGGCCACCCGCAAAGCCGTGCGCGGTGGGAGCTCGCCGGCGGCCACTGGCCGCGAGCGCTTGCGTGGATGCCGACGATCCTGCTCACGATCGCGCACGTCGTTGACGAGATAGGTCGCGCTCGACAGCAGGCATAGCACGAGGAACGCGCCCGCGACCTGCGCCGCCACCTGCGGCCGGTCGATCACGCTCGCGGCGCACGGCGCCGCGAGCACGAGCAGGTTCTTGCTCCACTGGCGCGGACGGCACGCCCGCAGCAGCACCCGGGCCGAGGATTGAGCGGAGGGCCGTAGCTCGATCGGCGCCTGCACGTCGGCGTGCAGCTCGCTTGCACTGAACTGGGCTGGAGTCTCCTCTACGCTTGCTGTCGCTTGAAGTGAATTAATGTTAATCTCCGATAAAGGAGCAGCTGGGCAAAAGGCGTGGTTGCGCTGCCGCCATTCGGTTCTACATGGCTGCCACCATTCGGGTTCTACATGACTACTGCATATCCGGCTCGGATGCGCCCGCAAAAGGTGAGACTTCTCTTAGTGAGAGTGCTTTAATCTGGCGGCCGACCGAGGTGTGGTCGGCCCTGAGGCGCTTACAGTTTGGGAATCGAGTCCGGTACAGCCACTCGCCCCACCCGTGTCACGAAGAAGCACCGTCCACCAGCGCGTTCTGGAGGAGAACGTCTCGGCCGGATGCGACGGATCGCGCTCATCGCCGCCGTCCTCGCGCTCATCCCCGCCGTGTTCTCCTAACGTGGACACGATGGCCGAACCGTCCAACTCGAGCCTTGGCATCCGCTCGGTGGAGTGGCTGCGCGATCACGGCGCAGCGGGCCTTGTCTCCCAGGTCGAGGCGATCTACTACTCATTGACGGCCCCTAGCAGGGGCGGCCCAACGCTGCGAGCGCTGCCGCAGGTCGGGTATGGAGCCGCCGCTCAGGCGCGCGCGCAACGGCTGCGCGCGCAACGGCTGGCCGCCGCGATCTACCGCCCGCCTCGGGTTGCTCCGTTGATCCATCCGGCGCTGCCCGGCGAGGGGGTCTGGCGGGCCACCCGCCCTGGAGCGGGGACGGGCGCTCCTCTGCTGATCACCACGCTGCGCAACCAACCTGAATATCCACGCGTCGTGGCTGGCTTGGCTTGGATCGACACGGGGCGCACGACTTTGACACTCAACCCCGGTCGCCAGGAGCCCCCGGTGTCGCTCCCGCGCGGCTCGATGGACGTACCGTGGGCACTCCGGGGCAGGCTTCTGGCGAGTTTCAACAGCGGCTTCAAACTCAGCGACTCACACGGCGGGTTCGTCCGGGACGGCCACACCTACGCCGCGATGCAAGACGGCCAGGCTACGCTCGTGGGCTATGGCGACGGCCGCGTGGACGTCATCGACTGGCAGTATGGCCCCCACGCACCCAGCTCGGTCGCGTTCGCCCGCCAGAACCTCCCGCTCATCGTGGACGGGGGACACCCGAACCCGAACCTCAGCGACGGTCCGGAATGGGGCGCCACGGTAGGCAACGCGGTCCTCGTATGGCGCTCCGGCATCGGCGTCGACGGCCACGGCAACCTGATCTCCGCCGCCGGCGAAGATCAGACCCTGCGCAGCCTCGCCGACACCCTCGCCCACGCAGGCGCCATTCGTGCGATGGAGCTCGACATCAACTCCTACTGGGTGAGCTTCATCACCTACGGCGCTCCCGGCGCGCACGCACCCCTGAACCTGCTTCCCGCCATGGAACGCCCCGCCACCAGGTACCTCACACCCGATGACCGCGACTTCTTCGCGCTCTACTCACGCTAGCCCAGCCTCCACGCGAGGAGTGCCGCCGGAGTTGACACGCCCCGAGCCTCCGCGCCGCGGTTGGTGGATGGCAAAGCGCTTCCTGATCGGGGGGTTCGGTGTGGTGCTCCTGTCGGCGGCGGGGACCGTCGTCATAGCTCTCAATGAGATCGGCAAACTGGTCGACGCGCTCGGGCATAACAAGGCGGTCGAGATCGCGCCGAATGTCCTGGCGCCCACTACTCGTGGTGCGCCGGAGACGCTGCTCCTGGTCGGCAACGACGAGCGCCCGCCTCCGAAGGACAACCCATTCGGCAGCGTCCTGCCGCACTCCAACGAGATGCTGCTGGTACGGCTCGACCCGAGCAAGCCCACGATCTCGATGCTCTCGATCCCCCGCGAGCTGCAAGTCACGTTCACCGCGCCGGACGGCGAACTGATCACGAATCGCATCAACTCCGCCTACACCTATGGCGGGGTCGAACTCATGCTCAAGACGATCAAGCACCTGCTCGGCATCACCGTCAACCATGTGTTCGTGACGAACTTTCCGAAGTTCAGGCATGCGGTCGATGAAATCGGCTGTGTCTACATGACCGTGGACAAGCGCTACCACCACGTCAACGAACCGGGCGGTGAACAGTATCTCGAAATCAACCTCCAGCCGGGCTACCAGCGACTGTGCGGCCAAGAAGCGCTCGAATTCGTCGCCAACCGCCACGAAAGCACCTCAATCGTGCGCGACGCGCGTGACCAGCGCTTCCTGCTGGCAGTCAAGGCGCAGTACGGCCCAACACTGTTCGAAAACCGTGAAAGGTTCGAGCGGATCCTTGGCAACGCCATTGAAACCGACCTCCACGGCCAAGAAGGAGTGCTGCAGCTCCTGGAGCTCTTAGTCGAATCAGCCGGCAAGCCAGTGCGCCAAGTGCCCTTCCAGGTCGAACTGCGCTCGAGCTACGACACCGCTACTCCCCAACAGGTCGAAGCATCGGTGCACTCATTCCTGACGGGCACGACCGCGATCCAAAAGCACAAGCTGAACAAGGCGATGCGCCCCGTTCATGGACGTCATCCAGCCGCTTCCTCCACGGTCTTCCTCTCTCCCACCCCGAGCTCCACGCTGGAGGAAGCGCAGGCGATGGCGCCGCGTCTGCCGTTCGCCCTGGAGGTGCCGCAGTATCAGCAGACCACCGCGGAAGCCCCCTCGGATAACCTGCGTCTCTATCGCATCCAGGGCTCGGGCGGCCACCGCTACCCGGCCTACGTGATCGTCGTCGGCCGGGGTGAACTGGGACAGTATTACGATGTCCAGGGAACCGCCTGGACCGACCCACCCGTGTTGAGCGATCCGAGTCAGGAGATCCGCATCGGCTCGCGCACATACAGCGTCTTCTACGACGGCGAACACATCAAGACGATCGCCTGGCAGGAAGGAAACGCCGCCTACTGGATCGAAAACACCCTCACCTACAACCTCTCGCCACAAGCGATGGTTGCGGTCGCCCGGGACACACGGCCAGTCGGCAGCCCCACAGCCCCGGCGCGTGCGGCGAGCACGAGCCCGCAAGACCTTACCCTGCTCCCGCGGGGACCCACCGCCACAAGCCTGACCTCCGAGCTCGCGGCCGCGCTCGGCTTTGTGGGCCTTGCCGCCGTCGCCCTCCTCGCACTGCTCCTACTCACTCGCCGGCGCGAGCTGATCCTCCTGCGCGAGCAGGTCGCCCACTCGATGGCTGTCGAAGCACGACAACGCACCCTGCTCACCTCGGCGGATGACCAATGCCCAGCCGCACCGTCCCAGTAACCAACTGCTCGAGCCACATCGGTGTCTCGATAAGTGATCTCTAACCGTGAGAGACATCTCACCCGTGGCTTAGGTGGGATTGTGTTCTGACGGGAATCATGACTGAATGACGCCTTGGCATTCATCCCGCGTAAGAGATGCCGGGCTGCGCCAGCTCGCACTCACCAAGCGCTGGCTCCTCGCCGGCAGCGTAACGTTGACTGGAATTCTCACAGCGATAGCGGCCCACGCATTCCCGGGGAAGACAGTCAAGCCGTCGAGCCCCCGAGCAGCAAACGCGGGACATTCAAGCGAACCTTCAACCCATGATCGCTACCACCACACCCAAGACTCGCCCAGTTCGCTAAAGCCCGCAGCGCAAGCGCCACAATCCACGCCAGCACAGGAATCCACGCCAGCCCAGGAATCAGCGCCGGCCCCGGAATCAGCACAGGTTGAACACAGCGAACCCGCCCAGCCGGCGCCAGAAGCACCAGTAGTATCGGGTGGATCCTAGGAACCTGAGTGATGCTCCCGGGTACCCGCAAGCTCGCATCGGCAAGCTGGCGGGGCTCGGCACGAGCGTGGTGTACGCGTGCTCGTTGACTCGATGTGGCGGACGGTCGGCGTGGCCACGGCGACGTGCGTGGACGCCGACATCGCCAGCACCGCGGCGCACGTCTGCGGGGGCTCGTCCGTGGCGTGGCCCGCTGAGAGCGGACTACCGGCCCGGCTGGTGGCCTGGGGCGGGCTCCTGCTGGGGATCAGCGACTGGCGTGCCGAACCTGGGCGCCAGCCGGAGGCATTGGCGCGATGACGTCCGTGCTGGGCACCGTGGGTCCGAGTGTCGACTGGTACCTGACGCGCTCTACCGGCGTGGTGTCGCTCCTGTTGCTCACCGTCACCGTCGTCCTTGGGGTCATCGACGTGAATCGCTGGAGTACCCCTGCGTGGCCGCGTTTCGTACTGGACTCCTTGCATCGCAGCGTCTCGATGCTGGTGCTCGTCTTCCTCGGCCTGCACATCATCACCGCGGCGCTTGACAGCTTCGCTCCGATTGCGCTCATCGATGCAGTGCTGCCGTTCATCGGAAGCTACCGGCCGTTCTGGCTGGGCCTCGGAGCGGTTGCTTTCGATCTGCTGCTCGCGCTCGCCATCACCAGCCTGATGCGTCAGCGCCTGGGGCATCGCGCCTGGCGGATCACGCACTGGCTGGCATACGCGTGCTGGCCAATCGCACTGCTGCACGGCCTCGGCACGGGCAGCGACGTCAATAGCGCATGGTCGCTCGCACTCACCGCGATGTGCGTCGTCGCTCTGGTGATCGCGGTATGCGCGCGAACCGTTCCCGGCTGGCCCGAGCACGCGCGTGTGCGCAGCGGCGCGCTGGCACTCACAGCGATCCTCCCGATCGGCCTGATCCTTTGGCTGCCAGGCGGCCCGCTCGGGCGCGGCTGGGCCAGACGCTCGGGCACGCCGGTATCACTGCTCGCCTCCAGCGTCCCCAGCGTGTCCGCACCGGCCGCAAAGACCACGACTGCGAAGGCGAGCAATCCAAGCTCACAGTCGAGCGCGCTGAGTGGCCCCTTTGACGTGAGCGTCTCGGGCAGTATCAAGCAGGGCCCCGGGCCGGTGCCGGGCTTGGTCGCCGTCAAGATCGCGACCAGCTTCAGTGGGCCACCCTCGGGGCGACTTGATATCGAGATCGACGGCCAACCGGTGGGGGAAGGCGGCGTTTCGCTGCGCAGCAGTCACGTGACGCTTGACAGCAGCTCGACGCCCACGATCTACCGCGGGCGAATCGTGGCCCTGAACGGCACCCGCCTCCTCGCAAGGGTGCTGAGCAGCGACGGACACGGCCTCTCACTCCAGCTAGCCCTGGCAGTCGACTCTGGCGCAGGCACCGTCAGCGGGACGCTCGCGGCGTCTACCACCGAGGTCGAGAGTCGCGAATGAGCTCCAAGTACCGGTTGGGCGCCTACCCGTCTGCTCAGCGGCGCGTCAGCTCAGTGCCAAATGAGTCTGCGCGCACGCATCTGGCGAACCGCGGCGAGATCCCCAACAGCCGAGGGCGAGCCCGCAGTCGGCATGCCGACGTCGACACCACTGATGCCCCTTCGAGCGTGGTGTCAGCCATGCCCGACGCCGCCAGCCCCAGCGCTGAGCAGCGGACCCCCCAGCGACTATGCGCGTGGCCGTCAGCAGTCAGACGGGTGAGCGGCTCCAACCGGTCAATGATGGGCATGCAGCCAGGGACCGAATTGTGGGATGTAGAGGATCGCGAGCACCAGCCCGGCGATGAGCACCCCGCTGAGAGACAATATCCGCCCGGCACCGCCGGTTCCGTATCCCTCCCACTCCGGTTGGCTTTCGTACTTCGCGCTCAGCGCTCGGGGCAGGTCTGATAGGTGACCGAGTACGTGGATTGCGGTAACGCCGATCCACACGATGAAGCTCGCCTTATGGATCAGCAGCAGCGATCCGCGGGAGCTCGGTCCCAGCAACAGCAGAGCGACTCCGCTCGCGAATACCACCACCGTCGAGGCCACGACGATCGGCGCGGTCAGACGCAGGACGGGAGCGGGCACGCCCTTGCGCTGGTAGCGGGGGTTGGAGGTGTAGTAGCGAATGAATCGGTAGCCGGTGCTCGCCATCTTCAGGGCGACGGGCGGGATAAGCAATATCCCGAGGAACATATGCCCACTCAGAAGTGGTCTGATCCTGACGATCGTTACGCCCAGGGCCGCGAGGAGTACCAGGAGGACTATCCCGGTCGCCGCGGTGAGTCGCTCGTTGCCGGTCGTGCCGCCTGCCGTGAGGCGTCTGCGCAACGCGCGCGCCGGCGATGCCGGTGGCCGCGATGCGGGGGCCTCTGGCCCAGTGAGATTCCGCTCGTGGCGGCGCCGTTGCCGGGCGGTCGCCTGGTCGTCGACTGCCATCAAAGTGAGTCTGTGGGCGTTTGCTAAGTACCCGGTAATCGAACGATGAGAAATCTCATTGAATTGCCGGCGGCCGGAAACTCCTGCTTTTACAGGTCTATGCTGGCGTGATGCAGCGCTCCGTGGACCGCCGCGAGGAGCAGGCGTTCTCACCGACTATCCTCCTGGTCGAGGACGAGCCGGGGATCGTCGATTTCGTGCGGCGGGGCCTTCAGGCCGAGGGCTTTGCCGTAGCTGCCGAGTTGGACGGGATAGAGGGCGAGCGGCGAGCCCTCAACGACAGCTTTGCCTTGATCGTGTTGGACTTGATGCTTCCCGGCAGAGGCGGCCTGGAGATCCTCGCCTCCGTGCACCAGGCCAAGCCGAGCCTACCGGTGATCGTGCTGACCGCCCGCGGCGAGGTGGAGGATCGCGTGATGGCGCTGGATGCGGGCGCGGTCGATTACCTGGTCAAGCCCTTCTCGCTGGCTGAGCTCGCGGCCAGGGTGAGGGCGCAACTTCGTCTGGCAGCCCAGGTCACAACGGGGACGCTACATGGCGGCGATATCGAGGTGAACCTGTTAACCCGGCAGGTGCGCCGGTGCAGTGAGCAGGTGCGGCTGTCGAGCACCGAGTTTGAGCTGCTCGTGTATATGCTGCACCACCGCGGACGGGTGCTCTCACGGGAGCAGATCCTCAGCGCGGTCTGGGGCTATGAGCACGACCCGACGACCAACGTCGTGGATGTCTACATCGGCTATCTCAGACGCAAGCTGAACCTCCCCGACAACCCGGCCCCGATCTTTACGGTGCGCGCGGTCGGTTACCGCTTGGGCGATGCCGCTTAGCGGCCCGGCTCCGACGCCGCCATCCGGAATGGCTACTCCCGCAAGCCTGCGCCAGCGTCTGGCCGCAGTGGGACTGCGCTGGCGTCTTGTGGCATGGGTCGCGGTGGTCATGCTGATCTGCACCGGGATCACCTTCGTGGCCGTTTATCGAGGCACCGGGACCCAGCTACGCCACCAGATCGATCAGGAGGTCGCGGGCGACGCGAGCGAGCTCTCGCACACCCTCACCTCCGCGGAGGATCGCTCCCCCCGTGAGGTGGCCCAGGCAGCCACCCGCTATGTCCGCGCTCAGCCGTTCAGCGCTAGCTCCACGTTGCTGTTCGCGATCGTCCCAGGGGTGGGAACAAGCACCAACCGCCCCGAGCTCTTTGCCCATGCGACTCCCGACAATGGTGAGACACCCGCCGTTCAAGCGCAAGAGAATCGCCTGTCACAGCTGCTGGTGACCGCGCACGACGGATACTCGACGCTGCGCCTCCCGGACGTCGGCGATCTGCGCCTTCTCAAGCACACTGTGAGTATCCCTGGCGAGCGATCGCAGATCGGCGAGCGGGTGATAGTAGGCGTCGGCGAGCCCCTGGTCACAGTCACTCATGCTCAGAGGGGCGTGGCGCGCGCGTTTATCCTCGCCGGGATCCTGACACTCGCCGGAGCGCTGCTCGCCGCCTACCTGATCGGCACCCGCGTGTCGCGGCCGTTGCGCCGCATCGCCGCCGTGGCCGCCCGAGTGGACGCTGGCGATTTGCACCCGCGCATCCACGAGCCTGACAGCCATGGGGGAGAGGTGCGAGTGCTGGCCTACGCCTTCAATCACATGCTCGACCGGCTGACCGATGCGTTCGCGGGCCAGCGTGCGTTCATCGCCGACGCATCGCACGAGCTGCGCACGCCGCTGACCGTGATCGCTGGCCAGCTAGAGATACTCGCCTCCCAACCCCACCCCTCGGGCGAGGAGGTTCGTCGAGTGGAGCGTCTCGTGCGGGCCGAGATCTCGCGGACAAGCCGCCTAGTCGACGACCTGCTGCTGCTCGCCAAGGCCGAGCAGACGCAGTTCCTGCGCCTCGAGCCGATCAACCTCGAGCCCTATGTGCGCGAGCTGTGGGACGGGATGAGCCTGCTCGCCGACAGACGCTTCGAGCTCGGCACCATCCCGGCTGGGACCCTGAGAGCCGACCCCGATCGCCTCGCGCAGGCGCTGCGCAACCTGCTCAGCAATGCCATCACACACACTGCGCGTGGCGAGGGGCTGGTGCGCCTAGGGGTGCAGCGCGAGGGTGCAGATCACCTGCGGTTCGTCGTCGAAGACGACGGGCCGGGCATCCCCCTCGACCAACGCGAGCGCGTGTTCGACCGCTTTCACCGCACCGACACAGCCCGTGACCGCGCCTCGGGCGGATCGGGGCTCGGGCTGGCGATCGTGCGCGCGATCGCCGAGGCCCATGACGGACATGTCGCCGTGGGACACCGACCCGGACGCGGGACAAAGATCGAACTTGAGCTCCCGCGGTTCACTGCCCGCGGGCGTGAGACAACCACATGGCTCGCACCCCAGGAGATCGTGGGCGAGACACACATGCCAGACCCGAGCTCACCGAGTGACCAACCTGCCTCCCTCGCCGCGTCCACGCACGAAGACGAGGGATGAGCACCCTGCCTCCCGCTTCCCCGTCATCCGCCAGTGGGCTCGCCGCCGCCGTCGGCCTCGCTTCGCTGGGTCCGGCGCGCGTGATGCGCAGCGATCCTTCCATGTAGGGGGTGGTCACCTACCCTCAGCGCCCAGGTGGGCTGGCCTCAGTCACCGTCGCCCGCTGGCCTGTCGAAATGGGGAGTCTCGGCCTCATCACAGCAAGCAGCGTTGGCGTTGCTAGCCGTGCGAGCAGCTAAGCGCTCTTGAGAACAATGCCGCTAGCCGGCGCGAGTGTGACCGATTTGACCTTCCGGCCGTCTAGATCCTGCATCGTCCTAGGAAGACTGACAGTCTGGGTGGAAGCGCCCGGTTCGTTCACCAAAACCATGCCCTGGGTGAAATCTCGTCGTAGTACGCGGTTCCACTTTCTCCGTGGACCGTTGGCATCGCCGAGGTTGACATCGAATCCGGTCCACCAGTGCGTCGGTGTCATCCCACCCGCAGTGACCCCGTCGTTGCCGTCGGAGATCAGGAAGTAGCTGGCCAGTGAGTATTCGGTTGCCTGCCTTTCGGTGACGTGGCTGTCCAAGAGGACGCCCGCACCCAAGCTATGCACCACGTCAATGTAGGACAGGAAGCTGCTGAGTGAGAACTGGCTGGGGTTGCCGGTCAGGTCGCTGACGCCACGCTCAAGGTTGATGTAGTTGGCTGCGGCGATCTCCCGTCGGATATATGGATCGGAGGTCCGTGTTGGAGGGTCGGCGAACCAGATCGCATTGTGGACAATCTCTGCACGCGGTAGCGCCGCGCGGATCTGCTCCATGAATTGCGCCATGTAGCTGCGCCAAGCGTCATAGGTCATCGGCTCGCGAGTGGCCGGGTCGATGGGCGCGATCGGCTTTTCCTGGCCGTTGCTCACACGGAATTCCATGTTGACGTCGTCGATGAACAGACCACGGTAGCCATGCGCCAGTTTGGCTTTTGCGTCCGCGATCCAGGCGGCCCGGAACGCTGGGTTGGAGATGTCTCCCGCATACTGTGGGCAGGTGCCTTCCGAACAGGCGAACGGGATATAGAGCGGGTTGCCTGCCCCATCACGAAGGATCCACTCAGGATGCCGGCTGGCGAGCGGTGAGTTAGGATAGATGGCGTAGGCGTCGTCATAGGCCCAGCCGTTGGGATACCAGCGTGTCTTATCGTCAAAGTACGGCGAGTAGACGATCATCCGCCACATTTGCCGGCGCAGAAACACCCCGTAGGAGGGGTCCTGGTGCCGGATGTACTTATCAAAGGCGGGATCCGCGCTCCCGACAAAGTGAACCGCGCCCTGGTCAACCGTCTGCGTCGGCGCGCTGAAGATGCGCGTTACGACGACTGTGAGCACAGCGGCGAGGATAACCGCGAACCCCAACTTGCCCCTCGGCCCTCGCCACCGGCGCGTAGCGAGGCGCATGCCCTCAGGATCGCGTGTAATCACAGTGCGTCCTGGTCTCATCGGTTAGTGATCAAGGGTTCGGGAAGTTGCAATACCTTGCAACATAAGCAAGGTAGGCCAAAGACCGACGTCATCAGGTTCTGTACTTGTGGCCAGGAGCGATTAGATGAGCCATCGACCGGCCACCACGTCCGCGGCCTGAGCCTAGCCGGAGCGGGCATGAACTGTACATCGCGCGGTTGCTCAACGTCGATGATTGGGCGGCGAAACCCGAAGCTGGTCACGCTTCCTTGGCGAACGCCGCCAAGGAGCAGCCACCGCAGCCTGGAATGGGGGTTGTTGCTGCCCAGCCGGTTGTATGAAGGCCCGTCGATCCACCCCGTGGCACCCACCACCAACGGGTCCCTGCAGGCGCTCGCGAGCACCTCGAAGAGACCTGGCTCGACAGTACAGTCGTCGTCGATGAAGACCACGACGTCGCCACGCGCCAGGTCGATTCCCACAGTGCGCTGGAGGGCCGCACCCGGCTCACTCGCCACGTAGCGAACGTCCATGTCCGGGTACCGGTTTCCCAGCCCACACACGAGGCTCTCGGCCGAACGCTCGGCATCGCCGTCAACCACAATCACCTCGCCATCCAATGGGAGTCCTCTCGCCGAGCTCTCGAGGCATCCCGCGGAGATGTGGGTCGGCCCCTGGTAGCGATGATCAGGGACAAGCGCACGGCGTAACCGTCGCTGACAACTTTAGGGCGGCGGCGAGCTTGGTCTTCCCCAGTTATCATCTCTCCATCGACCCTCCGTAGTCAACCTACCAATCTGGGCATTATGCGAGGAGCTCCATAAGTTGCACCTCAATCGTTCGTGAGACCTCTCTCAGGCGCACTTGTTCGTGAGCGCTTTCTCAGCCGCAAGCAGCATTGCGCCTCCTGGCGCAATTGCACCGATCATGCCGAAATATCCCTACTATCGTCAAGCCGCGCCAGCGAGAGTTACCGTATTCCAAGACGACCGTCTCGTCAGCGACCGTGTTTTTCGCCTGGGCCGCGTTCGTGCCAAGCGACGAGCGCTCGATCGTGACTGAGTGCACCCAAACATGAACCTGACTTCGGGAGCATCCTCGCCATGGGCGCGGACGATGGCGCAAAGTATGGGGCGAACACGAAACCTCACAAGGAAACGGGGATCGACGTGGTTCAGCACGATCACAAGAAGGGCTCTTTGACGCGGCTCGCGCTTCCGAAGGCCCTTGTGGGTGTCACGGTGTCGAAGCTGCGGACGTGAAAAGGACGTGGCGCGCAAGACGGCTATCCCACACCTCCCAACTCGCCTCGTGGAACTCCCCTGAAACCTCTCCAGAGCAGGCATCTTCAGAAATGGCGAGACTCGGGTCTCTGCTCCTACTTCTTCTTCGTCTTCTTGGACTTCTTCTTTTTCTTCTTGGCGGTCTTCGCCCCGTAGCTCTTCCTGGCTCGCTTTTCGCACGCAGCCCGTTTGGCGCGGGAGCGCTTGTATCTCGTCCTGCACGCCTTCAGCGCTTTTGCGAGCTCCTGCGCCCGTGTCAGCGCCTTCGGGCAGCCGCTGACGGCGATCTTCGTGTTCTGCGTGATCACGGCGCCGTTCTGGCCGGTGATCGTCGTGGGCATCACGAGCTTGGTGGAGCACAGGCTCCCGTTGTCCTTCGCCGGGATGTCCGTCGCGAGCGCCGAGTGCGGACCCTCGGGAAGCACCGTTTCAAAGGTCGATACCGGCGCGTCGGGCACCGAGTTGAACGTCGAGCTGGTGACCCCTTTCTTGATGTCGGTCTGCCCGTCCAGGATGAGGGTGATCCCTTCACCCTGCAGCACGAACTCGACGTCGGGGAACGCCGCGCCGCCGTGGGATACCAGATAGGCCGGGCCGCTGAGGGGTCTCTTGAGCACCGGCGTGCGCACGGTCGCTGACCCGATCACCGAGCCTTCAGGGCACGTCGCGGGGTTGGCTTCGAATGTTTTGTCGACGCAGGCTTTCTGGATCGTGGTCAGGCGGGAGGGCAGCGCCATCGGCAGGATCAGAGCGGTTTTGCCGATGTTGGCCTGGCCCGGCGTCGAGGTGACCTTGACGGTCAGGCTCGCCCCATGGGCTTTGCTGGTCTTCGCCTGCGTGGAAGCCGTGAAGGTCGGTTTGAAGGGCAGGGACGAGCAGTTGGCCACCTGGAAGGGGTAGGACACCGGGGCGCTTGCGCCCCGGGCCCCGCCCAGCGTCCCGGTGATTTTCATCGGGGTGCAGTTGGTCGGGTTGAACTCGAAGTGTTCCCGATTCACCACCACGTTGATGCGCTGCAGCTGCAACGGGATCCCGGAGCTCGCCATCCCGACGCCTTGGACGATCGTCGGCAGCACGCTTGAGATCGTCACCGCCGCGGTGTTCGGATTGACGTTGATGCTCGAGCGCACGACGACGTTGCCGAGGTTGAACGGTCCAGCCACCGCAGGGGTCACGATCGACAGGCCGAACGGCGCGCCGTCATACGGGCCGGTGATGTAGACGCGCCCGCCGCCCACCGTGTAGGGATCGGGGCCCAGGCCGGAGCTGGCCGTCGCTTCGCCGATCAGGCTTTCGGGTCCGCAGGTCCCCAGCGCGGCCTGGGGTTCGGGGCAGGGCGTGACCGAGGCGAGCAGCGCCGCGGCGCCCGGCGGCAGGGTCACCGAGACCGACTTCAGCGCCTGGTCGGCATCCGGGCGAGTGATCGTCAGCGTGAAGGGCGTGAACGCGCCGGCCTGTTCGCTCGTCGAGCCGGCCTGGAACCCCGGCGCGAACGGCTGCGGTTCTGCGCAGGAGCTGCCGTCCGGGCCGGAGGCGATGTTGAACTTGCTCGCTTCCGACGATGTGTTCACCGCTGCCGTCCCGGACCACGGGGTGAAGGAGGCCGTGGTCGTGTAGCTCCCGCACAGCGACGGGGTGGTGATCGAACCGCGCGGACCACCAAACAGCTCCAGCCTCAATTCTTCGAAGGGAACCTGTGGGGTGTTCTGGAACGTCGCGGTGATCTGCCCCGTTTCCCCGTTGAGCTTCGCTTCGCCCGCAAGCTTGACACGCACGCCCAGGGCCGGGTTTTCCGCGACGATGTACAGGGCCACAAGCGCACCGAACGGGTTGGCTTCCTGCGTCGCCAGGTACACGCCCCCTTCCAGTTCCTCGTTCAAGAGCGGGGTCTTGATGTGGACTATCCCGATCTTCGCGGCTTCCGGGCACCTCGCCGCTTCGGTCGAGAACCTCAACGGTGCCGGCGCGCCCGGTGAGAACGGATCCTCACCGCCTTCGCCTTCAAAGCCGACCTGCTCCTCACTGCACGCTTTCAGGCCGTTCGCCGCGGACGGGTTCAGCTGGACCCCCTCCGGCAGCGTCACGGTCGTGGCCTTGACATCGGCCTCGCCGAGCCGGCCCGCTTCAAGCGTCGTCTGTTGCGGCACTTCGACGTCGACGTTCAACCCCGTGGGGGTGCTAGCCGTGGTCGTACGCTCTTCGGGCCGGCCTTCTTCTGCTTGCTGCACCGGTTCCACACCGATCGACGCGCTGAACGGCAACTGTTCGCAACCCTCCAGCCGTTCCAGCGGTCCGCCCAAACTGCTCGCGAGTGGGACGTATCCGCTTCTCAGCTGATCACCCGTCCACGAATCGCCTTCCATCAACGTGCTCAAAGGTCCTGTGCAGGAGGTGGGAAGCGTCAAGAACGGGGTCGTGGAACGCGGACTGGGCGCTTCGCAGGGCTGTTCGTGATGAACATAAGTACCAGCGAGCAGGCACACCCATCCCCGCGACTGATCGTGGCGCGGATCGCCCGGGACACCCCAGAACGTCACCTGGCTGCCCAGGAGCTGGCCGGCCTCGGAGGCGTTGCTCACCTTGACCGTCACGCCGTAATCACCACCGGTACGCACAGAGGCGTCCAAGACGACCGGGACTTTGTTGATCTCGAAACCGAACCGTGCCGGCTCACCCGGCGCGGGTACCAGGTTGAACAACGGAACAGCAAAGTTGGCATACCCATAAGGCTTCGTTATGTTGATCGACACCGTCGCGACCCCGACCGCGGAACCGGCGGGACAGAGATTTATGTTTCCTTCACCCACCGACGAGAAGTCCACTTCCGAGCACTGTTCGGCCGCTTTGATGTTGCCGAGCAGGCCCGGTGGCAGGCTGAAGCTCAGATCGTTCGCCAGCGCCGGCGCGGCCGGCTGAAAGCCCTTCACCGGGACCACACCTTCTTTCACCGGGACCGTTTCGAGCGTCTCGTTGAAATCGACGGTTGTCGTCAACTGAAACGGGTGAGAACCAGCCTGACTATCAAGCGAACCACCATCGTTTTCCGGGATGAGCGAATACCCGCCTTCCTCGAGCCCGAAAGACACCGGTTCCTCGCTCACCTCTATCGGTCGGCTCAGCGACGCGCCCGGCACCATCCCGCCGCCTTCTTCTTCCGCCTCGCCGCCTTCGACACTCAGTTTATTAGACAGCGAAGTGACAGTACCCGCCGGCTCTGCCACTTCCACGGGGATCAGCACTTCCAACCCTTCATACGGTGGAACGGCGAGCGTCGTGGTGCAGCTGACTTCCCTGAGCCCTGTCAGCGAGCAACTCCAGTTAGCTTCTTCTTCTGCTTCTCCCGTGACCGAGTAGAACCGGCGAGCGCGGATGCCCGCCACACCCCCAGTCACGACCAGTCCTTCGGGCAGCGTCTCCTTGATCGTCACCGGCGTCGTGCCCCCCTTCACCCCCGCATCGCCGAGATTATCCGCCGCCACAACGATCAAACCCTTCCCGCCAGGCGGGAGGTTGGTCGGCGCCGCGCGAGACGAAAGCCGCCAGAACGGGCCCGCCAGCGCCTGGCTGGCACCGACCAACACGACCACCAGCACACCCGCCAGCACGACACCAAACCTCATCACCCGACCCCCGAGCAGCCAGCACTCGCGCCCGCGAACGTTCCGCTCGCCGCTAATGCTCACGTCCCCCTCCTTCTGCTGCTCCTGGTGGGCGAAGCGGTCTTCTTCGCCTTAGCCTTTCCCTTCGTCTTGGACTTGGCGCCGTATCGTTTCCTGGCCTGCCTTTCGCAGGCGGCTCGCTTGTGCCTATTCTTCAGCTTCCTGCACGCTTTGAGCGCCTTCGCGAGCTTCTGCGCCCTTGTCAGCGGTTTCTTCGGTTTGGCGATCGTTTTCGAACCGACGACGCCCTGCCGGGCGACGTTGCCCGGCCCGGAGAACGTCGCGGTGGACGGCGCCCCCCCAGACTGGGGCTGCGACGGGGACGCCGGCCTGCACGTCGCGGACGCTTCGCAAGGCCGCGGCGAGGCGGCCGGCGAGCTGAAGCACGGTGAGGCTTCGCTGCACACACGAGCGTCATACACGTCGAACGCGTTATCGACATCCTGGGACACAAGCGGAGCAGCCGTCACGAAGAACGCGTCATCACCGTTTTCGCTCGCGTCCACGAACGCCGATTCCCTGCCGGATGTGCCGGAGGAGATCAGCCCCACACATCCACCGGAGTGCTGACAACTGCCGACCCCTTCCAGCTCGTACTCGTAGACATTCTCTACGCCTACCTGCTCCTCCTTGCCGTTGATGACCTCTTCCTTGGTGCGATTTATAACCTGCGGCACGAGCGCATCGGCGCTGTCAAAGAACAACCGGCCGCTATCAGAAAGATAATGCGACTGGTAAACCGCGGATTTTTCCCTGCCATAGTCCAACGTCCAGGCCGGCAGAGACGCAGCCAGCCAACGATTGTTCCAATTTCCCGAGCGATCGACGAGCAGCCCCAGCCCTTCACCGGAAAGCTGAGCGTCGAACACCCCCACCGGCCGTTCCCCGCTCGGATTGCACGACGCGCAGACCAAACGATGAGTGCTCGAATCATAAAGGAAGACCTCCTCGTCAAGCCTTTCGCCAACGTGTTCGCTCGTCACGTCTTCGTTGTCATACCCAGTCAGCTTCGTTTCCGACATGAACGCCAGATACTGACCGCTCGGCGACACCCGTGAACTCACGGTGCTGAGATCTTGTTCAGGTGTGAGCTTCGAGGTCGGTCCTGCCCCCCAGTCCGCCCCATCTTCGTAGGACAGAGCCGCGATGAACTTCGTCTCGCGCCGGCCCGGGTGTTCAGGATCGGGCTCGGATACGTACAGATTGCACGTCGAGCCGGGCGGAGGTGTCGTTTCTTCGCCGTAGTAGCGCGCGCAACGACCTGGAGAGGCACCCGGCGCAAGAACCCCGTTGGCGACGAAATAGACATAGGAGCCGTCTTCGCCAGCCCCAGGGATCAGGTTCAGCACATCAGCGCTTCCCTCCGCGGAGATGGGCGTCAGATCGATCAGCCTGCCCCGCAGCGGTTCACCGCTCGCGCTGGTAACTTCAAACTCGTAGAGATCAGCGGGGCCTTTTTCTCCACCAACCGGTTCCAGCGTAGAGTCTTCGGTCAACCGCGCCGTGTCCGTGAAGAGCACCTTGGACCCATCGCTGCTGGCGGTCTGGAAATGCACTTCCTGCCGTTCTTCCGCAGGTTCCGCTACTACCCCTTTCCCTTCTCCGGGTTCGGTCGAGCCATGACCCTGCGCCGCATTGACCTGGACCGTTTCCCCACTCTCCGTGTCACGCACATACAAGTGCTCTTTACCGGCGGTCCAGAAGACACGCGAACCATCGCTTGAGATCGCGTTCCTCGCGTTCAGGCCAGGAGAAGAACTTTGGCCTTCGCCATCGCCGAGAAACGGTTCGGACGCGGGCGTCCCATCCGGCAGCACGCTGATGAGCTGCAACGGCGCCCTCGACCCCCACTCATACAACCCGCTCGCCGCCGGCGCCGACGACACGAGACCCGCCGCCGATTCGAACACGACGTGACTGAGATCGGGTGTCGCGCCCAGGAAATCCAGCGCGCCACCAAACTCGGCGTTCGCGGTGTCGTTTGCCGCAGTCACGAGCGGCAGGTAGCCAGGCGACAAATAAGCACGATTCTTTTCAGACGCGGCGTCTTCGTACGCGGTCTTTTCCGACACGCCAGGCTGTATCGGCGGGTTATCGCGCACATACATCGTCTTTTCCGAAGCTTCGGGCGACAGAGGCGGCTGTTCGACCAACCCAGTTTGCGGCGCCCCGGACGCCACCGGCTCGACCGGCTGCACAAGACCAAGCGACAGATCGGGAGAGAAGAACTGATACTCAACCCCTATCGGTTCAACTTTTTCGATACCCGACCCCCGGTTGTGAGGAGTTTCAAGGCTCTGCGTCTCCCATGCTTCCGAACCACGGGTGGAGAGCAGCTGCGTCAGTTCAGGACTTCGGTTACCCTTCGGTTCGGCGACTAGCGGCCCGTTTGCGACCCACGTGATCGCGCCGCCGTCTGCGGACGCCTCGATCATCGCGCCACCTTCACGCGGCAGGGCTTCGATCCCCGCGCCATGCTTATCCGGCGGAGAGACCATCTCCCACGCACGACCGTCAAGCAACACACCCGGCGAGGGTAACGTCGTGAACGTATTGGGCGAGGGGACGCCTTCGACCGGACCACCCAGCGCGTTGCTCGCCAGCACCCGATAGTAGTACGCGGTCGCCGGCTGCAGCCCGCTCACTTCCACGCTGACGCTCTGATCGCCGAAACCGATCCTGATCTTGCCCGCGGGCACCGGCACATCAGTACAAGACGAGGGGCTCACCGCGCAAGCGGCGGTGCCGTATTGGAAATAGTATTCGGTTTCAACGCCCTTAGGGTCGATCTGCGCGCGCAGCTCCGTCGAGCTCGGCGTTATGTTCTGCGAGGAGATACCATCCACAACCGGCGGTCCCGGCTCTTCCGGCACGAACACATCGACCTTGCCTTCATGGGACGCCGCGACAAACACATCACCGCTCTTGGCATCCACCGCGACACCACTGCCCCCGCTCAGGTGTTCGAAGCCAAAACGCTGGATCAACAACCCGCTCGAAGTGAATGCCGCGACATTCGTCCCGTTATCGAGATAGGCATCACCACTTGACCGGTCGACCGCGACCCCCGTCGTATTTTCAAGATCCACTTCCCTGCTTAACAACGTCTTCCCCGAGCCGTCCAGCTTCGCGACCACGAAAGGATCCGGGGCCGCCCCCTGTTCGCCCGGACATTCTTCGCTCGAGCTCTCGCGTTCATAGCCAACATAGAAGGATTGGGCGCCGGGAGCAACGGCAAAGTCGGGCCTCGCGGTACACTCTTCGATTTTCGACTCCGCACCTTCGAATTCCGGCGGCGTCAAGGAGGGAATCCACTTGTTTGTTTCCGCATCGCTGAAGCCGGTGATCTTGCCTTCTTCTTGCGAGTAAACCCACAGAGTGCCATTCGCGCCCGCCGCGACACCCTGAATGTCTTCCAATTCGAGTTCAAGTGATTCCGTTTCTTCTTTAGCCCTAAACAGGCTTTTCTTGAAGATCCTTTCGCCGGTCGCGCTGAACTTGTAGAGATAAGCACGTTCCGCTGCTTCCGCGCCCGGTTCCTTTGCGCCGACCACATACACGTCACCCCTGGAGGGATCGGAAGAGCGCGTCGAATTATCGACCGCGATCGCTCCCGGAGAATCGACCTTGAACGCCGACACGAATTTATATCCGCCTTTGCCATCTGGCCTGAACCGCTCAACCCGTTCGTTACCGCGATCCACCACATACACCTCGCCCGTCGCTTCATTCAGCGCCACGGCTGCAGGTTCCTTGAACGCCTCTTCACCGGCGCCTTCAAACGAGGAGCCAAAGACATGCCCCCTATCGATCAAAGCCAACGCCGGAGTGCACCACAACGCCAGCACTCCGACCAGCACGAAGAGCACGACGAGCGACTCGCGCCATGCGCCGCGCAGCCGCCTAGGGCCCGCGCAGTCCATGGCACGCCACCGGAGGGACCGAGATACGGATATGTCCCGATTGCCAGCACTCATCGCTTTCGCTCCCCTCACCCTCACGGCACCTCAGCCCTTCGCTTCAAATCTCCGCCGACGCACGACCCCGTCCGCGTCATGCCAAAACGTGTGTGCGGAACCGCACGCGGCCCCGCACACGCATCGCTGCCATAAGCGCAAGCGTCAGACAACCGCGTTGAGCTCCAGCTTTTCTTCGTTCGTCGCAGTCGTCGTAATCGTCTGACCAGCCTGTTCGAACGCTCCGCCTCTGAATGAGGCTTCGAGTATGTCGTTTGGTTCGCCTTCGAAATGTTCTGGTTTCTGCTTACCTTTCGTCGCTTTGTACGCCAACGCCACCGTCAACGACATCGTGTCCGATTTCACCGGCACGAGGACCGAGCCCCGCACCGCCACGGTTAGACCAAGGCAAGAGAATTCTATGAACAGCCCCGTTTTCCCCGCGGGAAACAGATCAAGCGCCGTTTTTAGCAACGCTTTGTTTTCAAACCCGACGATGCCTTCGAGTTTTTTCGTCACCAGTTCGCCGGATTTCTGTCCCGTCGTGCTGCACTTTGACCCGGCCGATTCGCAGCCCTTGAACGTGACGACGACATTCTTTACTTCTTTCGTCCCGCTATATTCGCCGACGCTGGTCTCAGTTTCACATTTTACCGCCAGGCCGTGGATCGATTCAAGCAGGCCTTTGCCACCTTTTGTCGTCTGCTTCACTTTGACTACGCCCGGGAACCATTCGTATTTACCGGTTTTGGTTCCGCTCGCTTTTGTGCATTTGGAGTCCGTAAAGCCGCCCGTTTTGCCGGCCGTCAGGCATCTCCCGTATTCTGGCGCCGCCGCCGACGCGCTCGCAACCGCTACCGCGCTCATCGCAAACGCCGCGACGAGGCAAAGCCTCACCATCCCCATACGTTTCATCTTCCCTCGTTTCTCCTAGGTTTGCCGGTTTTCGTCCTCTCAAACAGCCGGGGCTCCGCCTCGCGAGGAGGCGGAGCCCCTGCTGAGTTCGTCCTACCACGTCGGGCTTATAGGCTCACGCTCCACCTTTTTCCGCCACCTGTACGGTCGCGTTATACAGCGTCCCTTTCAGTTCCGTGACGCTGGCTCCAGCCACCGCCGGGAGTCCGAAATACTTGTCGATCATGGCATCGATCTGTTTGGCGTACGGACCCTTGCAGCTGGCACCTGGAACGGGGTAGGTGTTATCGACGAGGTTGCTGTGCGCCAGCCAGAGCTCGCTCCCTCCTCTGAGGATCGATAGTTCGCCGGCTGACCCGTGGATTGTTTCTCCAGTGAGCGGCGAGGTGCTCGGGCCTGTGGTCAGATGCTGCACTATCGGACCCGGTATTGTCCCTTCGTTCGAGCCGATGTAGCATGTATCGCCGAGTTCGCTGAGCCACGTGTTTCCGGCTTTGATCTTCACCGGCGCTTCCACCCCGACACCTTCTTCGAAGATGATGTTGGTCCGGGATGTCGCGGGAATGCCGGCCAGTTCGATCGTCTCATACACCGTCTTAACCGAGCGTGCTTTCTGTGCCGCCAGGTACTTTGCGCTCAGCGCTTCCGGCCATTTCAGTTCGGCCTGTTCCCTCTGGTTGAGGTGGGCGATCGGTTCCCCCGGGACCTTCTCCGGTGTCGGTGTGATCGCTTCTACGCCGTTCTGCGGCGGGACGTATCGTTCATGTTCTTCGTTGGGTCCCGTGAAGGCTATTCCGTACTGCAGGACTATTTGCTTTTCGAGCGGTACCGTGATCGTGCCAACCGTGAAATGGCCGCCTTCGGGCGCTGCTTCCGTCGCCGCAAAGACGCAGATAAGACTGTCGATCGGTTCCCCCTGCGCTTCGGTGGCTTTGACCGGGCAGTTTTTGAATATCGTGATACTTTTCGTGGGATTTTTGATTACCGCCGACGCGCTCGCCGCGGCCACCGCGCTCATCGCGAACACGGCGACCAGGCAGAGTCCTAGCATCCTTACATGTCTCACTTGTCCATCACTCCTTTTCCTCTCGGGT
>Ga0182024_10002719_pt1 | contig 43443 bp, 43 predicted proteins | sample P32metaG_FD_120480 | JGI IMG/M metagenome (GOLD analysis project Ga0182024, IMG submission 120480) | Permafrost microbial communities from Stordalen Mire, Sweden - P3-2 metaG (Illumina Assembly) | ecosystem: Environmental > Terrestrial > Soil > Wetlands > Permafrost | place: Sweden: Stordalen... | reverse complement strand
CATGGAGTTCATCCAGTTCCACCCGACCGGCATCTACGGCGCCGGGTGCCTCATCACCGAGGGCGCGCGCGGCGAGGGCGGCTACGTCACCAACAGCGAAGGCGAGCGCTTCATGGAGCGCTACGCGCCGCACGCCAAGGACCTGGCGTCGCGCGACGTGGTCAGCCGGGCGATGACGATCGAGATCCGCGAAGGGCGCGGCTGCGGGCCGTTGAAGGACCACATCCTGCTGCACCTCGAACATCTCGATCCGGCCGTGCTGCACCAGCGGCTGCCGGGCATTTCAGAGACGGCCAAGATTTTTGCCGGCGTCGACGTCACGCGCGAGCCGATCCCGATCCTGCCGACGGTGCATTACGACATGGGCGGCGTCCCGACCAACTACCACGGCGAGGTCTTGCGCCCGACCGACGGCAACCCCGACGCGACGGCCCCGGGGCTGATGGCGGTCGGCGAGGGCGCCTGCGTATCGGTGCACGGCGCCAACCGGCTGGGCTGCAATTCGCTGCTCGACATCGTCGTCTTCGGCCGTGCCGCGGCGCATCGCGCGGTCGAGCTGGTCCGCCCCGGAGCGCCGCATGCGCCGCTCGCCAACGGCATCGAAGCCTCGCTCGATCGTTTCGACGCGGTGCGCCATTCGCAGGGGCCGCGCAAGACCGGGTCGATCCGCGACGAGATGCAGATCGTCATGGAGCAGAACTGCGCGGTGTTCCGGACCGGCGACGTGCTCCGGGAAGGCGTCGACAAGATCGATGCAGCGGCGCGCGGCTTCGCCGATCTCGGCATTTCCGACCGGTCGCTGATATGGAACAGCGATCTCGTCGAGGCGCTGGAATTGGAGAACCTGCTCGAGCAGGCGGTAGTCACGCTGCACTCTGCCAATGCGCGCACGGAAAGCCGGGGCGCCCATGCGCGCGAGGATTTCCCCGACCGCGACGACCGCAACTGGCTGAAGCACACCCTCGCCTGGCTCGACGCCAACTGCGACGTCACGCTCGGCTACCGGCCGGTGCACTTGAACACCCTGTCGAACGAAGTGCAGTCGTTCCCGCCCAAGGCGCGGTCCTACTGATGGCCGAGTTCACGCTGCCCGCTAATTCCAAGGTCGGCACCGGGACGACCTACGCACCGCCGGTCAACCCGAAGCAGCCTCGGCGTTTCCACATCTATCGCTGGAACCCCGATGACGGCGCCAACCCGCGTATGGACACCTACACGGTCGACCTCGCCGAGATCGCGCCGATGGTCCTGGACGCGCTCATCAAGATCAAGAACGAGGTCGACAGCACCCTCACCTTTCGCCGCTCGTGCCGCGAGGGCATCTGCGGCTCCTGCGCGATGAACATCGACGGCACCAACACGCTCGCCTGCCTGAAGCCGATCGAGGAGGTCAAGGGCGACGTCAAGATCTACCCGCTGCCCCATATGCCGGTGGTCAAGGACCTCGTTCCCGATCTCAGCCACGTCTACGCGCAGTACCAGTCGATCCAGCCCTGGCTGCAGGCCGAGAGCGCCGCCCCGCCGGACCGCGAGCGCCTGCAATCCGAGGACGAGCGCGCCAAGCTGGACGGGCTGTGGGAATGTATCCTGTGCTTCTGCTGCACCACGGCGTGCCCGAGCTATTGGTGGAACGGCGAGCGCTATCTCGGCCCGGCGATCCTGCTGCAGGCCTATCGCTGGCTCGCCGACAGCCGCGACGAGAAGACCGGCGACCGGCTCGACGCGCTGGAGGATCCGTTCCGCCTCTACCGCTGCCACACGATCATGAACTGCACCAAGACCTGCCCCAAGGGGCTCAACCCGGCCAAGGCCATCGCCGAGATCAAGAAGATGATGGTCCAGCGGCGGTAATTGCACCGACACGTTAGCAGCGACGAGCAGCCTACATTCCGGCAAGCGGGCCTTCGCTCGCCTTAAATGTGTTAAAAGCGCTCGAAGCGGTGACCGGCGATGATGGGCAATCGAGGAACGACCAACGGGGATGAAGCCGACGCGTTCTCGCGCCGCTCCCGCGGCTTGCTCGGTTGGCGCCGTGGAGAGCTTCGCCTCATCAAGCGCCGCTATTGGAAACGCGCTCGAAAGGTCGCGCGTGTGAGCGCCGCACGGGAGGGCTAATGTCGCGGGGAGGAACTAGCGATGGCGGCTGACGGCAGGCTTACCGGCAAGGTCGTGGTGGTGACCGGCGCCTCGAGCGGCATCGGCGCCGCCACCGCGCGGCTCTTCGCGGAGGCTGGGGCGCGCGTCGTCGTCGGCTACAACCAGGGCGTCGACCGCGCCAACACCGTCCTCGCCGCGCTCAAGGGTTCCGGGCACATGGCGACGCACCTGCCGCTGGAGAACACCGGGCGGATCAGGGACGTCGCCGCCGAGGTGAAGGATCGCTACGGCCGCTGCGACGTCTTGGTCAATTCCGCCGGCTTCACCCGCATGGTCGCGCACCACGACCTCGACGCGCTCGACGACGATCTGATCGACCGGGTGTTGACCGCCAACGTGCGCGGCCCCTTCGCCACGATCCGCGCCTTCGTGCCGCTGCTGAAGGCGTCGGGCGACGGGGTCATCGTCAACATTTCGTCCGGCGCGGCGCAATCGGGCACCGGCAGCAGCATCATCTACGGCGCCTCGAAAGCCGCGCTCAACACGATGAGCATGGCGCTGGCGCGGGTGCTGGGGCCGGAGATCCGCGTCATCGTCGTCGCGCCGGGCATGGTCCATACCGGGTTCGTCCCCGGCCGCACCGAGGAGATGATGGCGAAGGCCGCCGCGGCGACGCCGTTGAAGCGCGCGATCGAGGCCGAGGACGTCGCCCTGGCGGTGATCGGCTGCGTTACCCATTTGACCCATACCACCGGCTCGATCATCTCGGTCGATGCCGGCCGGCACCTCTGAGGCGAACGCCACCCGCCGATGCCCCTGCCCGCGATTACCCGGCAACGCGAGATCATCGACCGTCGCGCGCTGAGCGAAAAGCTGGCGGCGCAGACCGTCGATTCGGCGACGCCCGACCGCAAGCCGGTGGTCGCGCTGTTGCGCGAGACGCTGGACCGCGGCCGGGGCGAGATCCAGCGCCGCTTCGAGGAAGGCGGCAGCGCCGCGCACTGCGTCGTCGAACAGTGTTTTCTCGTCGACCAGCTGATCCGCACCTTGTTCGATTTCGTCACCGAGCGCGTCTATCCGCTCGCCAACCCGACCCAGGGAGAGAAGATCGCGATCGTCGCGGTCGGCGGCTACGGGCGCGGCGAGATGGCGCCCTTTTCCGACATCGATCTCTTGTTCCTGCTGCCTTACAAGGAAACGCCGCATACCGAGCAGGTCGTCGAGTACCTGCTCTACCTGTTGTGGGATTTGCGGCTCAAGGTCGGGCATGCCACCCGCTCGGTCGCCGAGTGCCTGCGCTACGCCAAGACCGATCTGACGATCCGCACCGCGCTCCTGGAGGCGCGCTACATCTGGGGCGACCAGGCGCTCTTTACCGAGCTGAAGACCAAATTCGACAACGACATCGTCAAGGGCACGGCGATCCAGTTCGTCGAGGCCAAGCTCGCCGAGCGCGACGAGCGCCACAAGCGGGTCGGCGACAGCCGCTACCAGCTCGAGCCCAACCTCAAGGAAGGCAAGGGCGGGCTCAGGGATTTGCACACGCTCTATTGGCTGGCGAAATACATCTACCGCATCGACGATGGGGCGAAGCTGGTCGATCTGAAAGTGCTGTCGGCCGAGGAATCGCAGCGTTTCGCGCGCGCCCAGGAGTTCCTGTGGACGGTGCGCTGCCACCTCCACTACATCGCCGGGCGCGCGGAGGAGCGGCTGACCTTCGACACGCAGGCGGCGATCGGCGCGCGCATGGGCTACCGCGACGCGGTCGGCAGCCGCGGCGTCGAACGCTTCATGAAGCACTATTTTCTCGTCGCCAAGGATGTCGGCGATTTGACCCGCATCTTCTGCGCCGTCCTCGAGGTCGACCAGAAGGGGCGCCGGCGGCTGTCGTGGCTGCGCTGGGGCGGGCGCGGCAAGGGTCTCGACGGCTTCGTCCTCGACGGCGGACGGCTGACCATCCCGTCGGAGGATTTCTTCAAGAAAGACCCGGTCGCACTGCTGCGTCTCTTCCACATCGCGCAGCAGCACGAGCTCGACATCCACCCGCGGGCACTGCGCGCCGCGACCCGGGCGCTGCGCCTCGTCAACGCCGAACTGCGCGACGACCCCGAGGCCAATCGCCTGTTCCTCGAAATCCTGACCTCGAAAAAGGATCCGGAGAACGCGCTGCGGCGGATGAACGAGGCCGGCGTGTTCGGCCGCTTCGTCCCCGATTTCGGCCGCGTCGTCGCGCAGATGCAGTACGACATGTACCATGTCTACACGGTCGACGAGCACACGCTGTTCGCGATCGGCATCCTGCACAAGATCGAGGAAGGGGCGCTCAAGGACGAGCTGCCGCTCGCCACCGCGATCGCGCCGACGATCGTCTCGCGCCGGGCGCTCTACCTCGCGACCCTGCTGCACGACATCGCCAAGGGACGCGGCGGCGACCATTCCGTGATCGGTGAGAAGATCGCGTTGAAATTGGGGCCGCGGCTGGGGCTGACCGACGAAGAGACCGAAAGCGTCGCCTGGCTGGTGCGCTGGCACCTCTTGATGAGCGGCGCCGCGTTCAAGCTCGACATCGGCGACCCGCAGACGATCCGCAATTTCGTCGAGCGGGTGCAGTCGCCCGAGCGTCTCAAGCTCCTCCTCGTGCTGACGGTCGCCGATATCCGCGCGGTCGGGCCCAAGATCTGGAACGGCTGGAAGGCGGCGCTGCTGCGCGAGCTGTACCACAGCGCGCACGACGCGATGACCGGAGGGCTCGCGGTCGGCGCGCGCGATTCGCGCATCGCCGCGGCGCAGGCGGCGGCGCGCGATCTGCTGCCCGATTTCACCGATGCCGACTTCGCCGCCTTCGTCGCGCGCGGCTATCCGTTCTATTGGCTGTCGCTCGACGCCGAAACCCATGCCCGACACGCCCGCCTCCTGCGCGAGGCCGACCGCAGCGCGGCGCCGCTGGTCGTCGAGAAGCGCCAGGACCCGCAGCGCGGCGCGACCGAGGTGACGCTCTACACCGCCGACCATGCGGGCCTCTTCTCGCGCATTGCCGGCGCGCTGGCGATGTGCGGCGCCAACATCGTCGACGCCAAGATCATGACGATGTCCAACGGCATGGCGCTCGACACGTTCTGGGTGCAGGGCCACGACGGCGGGCCGATCGAAGCGCCCGACAAGCTCGCGCGCATGTCGGTGGTGTTCGAGCGGGTGTTGACCGGCGATGTCAGCGCCCATCGCGAGCTGTCGCGGCCGCCGGCGATCCACAGCCGCACCAGCATCTTCACCGTGCCGCCGCGCGTCCTCATCGACAACCAGGCGAGCCGCACCCACACCGTGATCGAGGTCAACGGGCGCGACCGCCCGGGCCTGCTGCACGAGCTGACCCGCGAGCTGACCCGGCTCAACCTGCAGATTTCCAGCGCCAAGATCTCGACCTACGGCGAGAAGGTCGTCGACGTGTTCTACGTCAAGAACCTGTTCGGCCATCAGGTCGAGCACCCCGACAAGCTCGCCGAGATTCGCACCGCGCTCGAAGCCGTGCTGGCCAAAGGCAACCGCCCGCCAAACCCGGCCGCAATCCCCGCCCGCCGCGCCCGTGCGGAGCCCGTGGCGGTGAAATAGGCGCCAGCGGAGCGCAGCCTAGACGTTTCCCTTGGCCGGGCTTGACCCGGCGATCCACGTTTTCAAATCAGGTGATCGTAGAGATCATCCCACTCGGGGTTGCTGCGGTGGATCAGCTGAATCTTCCACTTGCGCGGCCAGTGTTTCATGTTCATTTCGCGTTGCTTTGCCGCGAGAACAGTTGGGTGTTCCTCCGCATAGACGAGGCGTTTCAGGCCATATTTTTTGGTGAACCCGTCAATGACACCCTCGCGGTGCTCCCAGGCACGGCGCGGAAGATCGACGGTGGCGCCGATTTAGAGAATGCCGTTCCGTCGATTGGTCATCATATATACCCAGGCGCTCATCGCGATGAGTGTGTTCGGGCGGGAGCGCGGTGGCAATCAAGGACGTGGATGGCCGGGTCAAGCCCGGCCAAGGGGAGTTGGAAGCTGTGCCTTGGGGATGCATCACTCCCCCGGATTTGGGGCTGGGGATCGCATCTGCGATAATCGCGCGATGCAGACCGCGCGGGGCCGCACCCCATGATCGACGAGATCGGGCATTTCGCCCTGGTGCTGGCGCTGTGCATCGCTGCGGTGCAGGTCGTCGTCCCGCTTTACGGCGCCTCGCGCGGCGACGAGCGGCTGATCGCGCTGGCGCGGCCGGCGGCGCTGGCGCAGTTCCTCTTCATCGCCATCGCCTTCTTCTCGCTGATGCACGCCTACGCGGTGTCGGATTTCTCGCTGGTCAACGTCGCCACCAATTCGAGCGTCGCCAAGCCGCTGCTCTACAAGCTCACCGGCGTGTGGAGCAATCACGAAGGCTCGATGCTCCTGTGGGTGTTCATGCTGTCGCTGTTCGGCGCCGCGGTCGCCCTGTTCGGCAACAATCTGCCGCCGTCGCTGCGCGCGCGGGTGCTGGCGGTGCAGGGGATGATCGGGGTCGGGTTCCTCGTCTACATCCTCTTCGCCTCGAACCCGTTCCTACGGCTCGATCCCGTGCCGCTCGACGGGCACGGCCTCAATCCGATTCTCGAGGATCGCGGGCTCGCCTTTCACCCGCCCTGTCTTTATGCCGGCTATGTCGGGTTCTCGATCTCGTTCTGCTTCGCCATCGCGGCGCTGCTCGAAGGCCGGGTCGACCCGGCCTGGGCGCGCTGGGTGCGGCCGTGGACGCTGGCGGCCTGGTGCGCGCTGACCACCGGCATCGCGATGGGTAGCTGGTGGTCCTACTACACGCTCGGCTGGGGCGGCTGGTGGTATTGGGACCCCGTCGAAAACGCCTCGTTCATGCCGTGGATCATAGGTACCGCGCTGCTGCACTCGGCGATCGTCGTCGAGAAGCGCGACACCCTGAAGGCGTGGACGATCCTCCTGGCGATCCTCACCTTCTCGCTATCGCTGATCGGCACCTTTCTGGTGCGCTCGGGCGTCCTCACCTCGGTCCACGCCTTCGCTTCCGATCCGCTGCGCGGCGTCTTCATCCTGGCGCTGTTGGGCATCGCCACCGGCGGCGCGCTGCTGCTCTTCGCGATCCGCGCGCCGAGCCTGCAGGGCGGCGGCCTCTTCGCGCCGATCTCGCGCGAGGGCGGGCTCTTGCTCAACAACCTGTTGCTGACCACCGCCGCCGCGACCGTGCTGATCGGCACGCTCTACCCGCTGTTCCTCGATGTCGTCGCGCACAAGCGGGTATCGGTCGGCCCGCCCTTCTTCGACATGACCTTCATCCCGATCATGGTGCCGCTGCTAGTGGCGATGGCGGTGGGGCCGCTGCTGTCATGGAAGCGCGGCGACCTCCTCGCCGCGCTGCAGCGGCTGAAGCTGGCTTTCGCGATCGCCGCCGGCGCGGCAGTCGTGGTGCTGATGCTGGTGGGCGCCTCGTCGCTCGGCGCCGCCTGCGGGCTGGCGCTGGCGGCCTGGATCCTCGCGGCGGTGATCGTCGAGTGGGCCGAGCGCATCCACCTCTTTTCCGAGCCGCTCGGGGAGAGTGTCCGCCGCGCCCTGCGCCTGCCCCGCGCCGCCTGGGGCATGACCCTCGCCCATGCCGGCATGGCGGTGGTCGTCGCCGGCATCACCGGCTCCTCGGCCTGGAGCGTCGAGAAGATCGAGAACGTGCGGCCGGGACAGGCAGTCGAGATCGCCGGCTACCGTATCGCGTTCGACGGGGTGAGCCAGGTTCGCGGCGTCGATTATGTCGCCACGCATGCCGATCTGCGCCTCCTCAAGGGCGACCGGCTGATCGCCGAGATGCATCCCGAAAAGCGCTTCTTTCCGCTCGAAAAGGGCACCCAGACCGACGTCGCGATCCGCACCAACCTCCTCGCCGATGTCTACGTCGTGCTCGGCGATCCCGACGGCAAGGGCGGCTACACGCTGCGGCTCTACTACAACCCGCTGGTGCCGTGGATCTGGCTCGGCGCGGCGGTGATGGCGCTGGGCGGGTTCGTGTCGCTGAGTGACCGGCGGCACCGGGTCGGCGCCCCGCGGCGCACCCGGCGCGAAGCGGCGGCAGCGCTGCCGGCCGAATAAGGGATGCGGCGCTGGCTCTATCTGTTGCCGGTCGCGGTGTTTGCGCTGATGGCGGTGGGGTTCTATGTCGGGCTCGGCCGCGACCCTGAGGTCCTGCCCTCGCCGCTGATCGACGAGGAGGCGCCGCAATTCGCCCTGCCGCCGCTGCCCGGCAGCGACAAGGGGCTGTCGAGCGCCGACCTCACGGGAAGCGTCAGCCTCGTCAACGTCTTCGCCTCGTGGTGCAAGCCCTGCCGCGAGGAGCACGCGGTGCTGATCGCGCTTGCCGCGACGAAGCGCCTGCCGATCTACGGCATCGACCAGAAGGACAAGACCGAGGCGGTAACCGCCTGGCTTGCCGAACTGGGCAACCCCTACACGCGGATCGGCGCGGATGACGGGCAGGCGAGCATCGCCTGGGGCGTCTACGGCGTGCCCGAGACCTACCTCATCGATAAGACCGGGCACATCCGCTACAAGCATGTCGGCCCGCTGAGCCAGGCCGATATCGACAAGACCATCCTGCCGCTCGCCGCCAGGCTCGGCCAATGAGGCGCTGGTTCCCCTTCGCGCTGATTGTTTTTGCCGTGCTCATCGCATTGGCAGCGCTGATGCCGGTGCCCGCGCACGCCGTGCGACCGGACGAGATGCTCGCCGATCCGGCGCTCGAGGCGCGGGCGCGCGAGATCGGCAAGGAATTGCGTTGCCTCGTCTGCCGCAACCAGTCGATCGACGACAGCGACGCCGACCTCGCCCACGACATCCGCGTGCTGGTGCGCCAGCGCCTTGCCGCCGGCGACACCAACGCCCAGGTCATCGCCTATATCCGCTCGCGCTACGGCGATTACGTGCTGCTGAAGCCGCCGTTTCAGTTCGACACCTGGCTCCTCTGGGGCGGGCCGGCGGCGGTGCTGCTGGTCGGCCTTGTCGGCGTCGGCCGCTATCTGCGGCGCCAGGCCGGGATGACCGCCGCGCCGCCGCTCAGCGCCGAGGAAGAACGGCGGCTCGCCGCGGTGATCGAGGACAAGCCGCCGCCATGAGCCTGGGGCTCGCCCTGGCGCTGCTCGCGATGACGGTTGCGGCGATGGCGCTGCTGCTCGGGCCGCTGATGCTGCGCGACCGCGGCGCCGCCGCGCGCGACGCCTACAACCTCGCGGTCTACCGCGACCAGCTCGCCGAGATCGAGCGCGACACCGGCCGCGGCGTCATCGAACCCGCCGAGGCCGAGGCGGCGAAGGCCGAGATCGCCCGCCGCATCCTCGCCCTGACCCCGGCGCCGACGCCCACCGCGGCGCGGCGCGGGCCGCTCGCGGTCGCCGCGGTCGCAATCCTGCTGCTGCCGATCGCCGCCTGGGCGATCTATTGGCGGCTGGGATCGCCGGAGCTCCCCGACGAGCCGCATCGCGCGCTGATCGCCGCCGCATCGCCGCATCTCGACATCGCCGAGGCGGTGCGCCAGCTCGAGGAACACCTCGCGACCCATCCGGACGATCTCCAGGGCTGGCTGCTGCTCGCCCGCTCCGATCTCGATCTCGGCCGCTACACGCAGACGGTCGAGGCCTACCGCCATGCCGCCGAGCTGTCGGGCCAGCGTCCGGTCATCGTCGGCGATTGGGCCGAGGCGCAGGTGCTGGCGGCCGACGGCACGGTGACCCCAGCGGCGCGGCAGGCGTTCGAGGCCGCGCTCGCCGACCCCGAAAGCGCGCCGCGCTCGCGCTATTACCTGGCGCTCGCCGACATGCAGGCGGGCGACACCAAGAAGGCGCTGCAAGAATGGGTCGATCTCGAAGCGGAGTCGCGGGCCGACGCCCCGTGGCTGACGCTCGTGCGCCAGCGCATCGCCGAGGCGGCCAAGGCCCTCGGGGTCGATCCGGCGACGCTCAAGACCTCGTCCGGCGCGCCGCGCAAGGCCGGAGGTTAGAGCTCGCGCGGATACCGACCCTTCGCCATCCCGGCGAAGGCCGGGACCCATTTATCCGCGTCTCTAGCAGCTCAACGATAGGCCCCGGCCTGCGTCGGGGTGGGGCAGCGATCAGCCGAGCTTGTAAAATTTGCTCGCCGTCCCCGCGAACAGCGCGGCCTTCTCGCCGATCGAACAGCCCGCGGCGATGCGCTTGAACGCGTTCCAAAACACCTGGTAGCTGCCGCTGCCCTTGTCGACCGGGAAGTTGCTCTCGAACATCGCGCGGTCGGGGCCGAAGGCGGCGATGCAGGTCTCGATGTAGGGCCGCCACAACCCCGCCAGCGTCTCCGAGCTCGGCGGCTCGGCCCGCTCGTGCACGTCGAAGCCGGACACCCGCATGCCGAGCCCGCCCAGCTTGATGTGGACGTTGGGGCAGCCCGCCAATTCCTTGATCCGCGCGCTCCATTCGGCGAAGACCGCGTCGCGCTTGCCCTTGTGGCGGCCGAGCCCGATCGCGCCGCCGACATGGTCGAGCACGATCGGCGTCTCCGGGAAGGCGCGGGCGAGGTCGATCAGATCGCCGATCTGCGGGTGGAACATGAAGGAGTCGAAGACGAGGCCGAGCGGCGCGAGCTTGGCGAAGCCTTCGCGCACTTTCGGCTGCAGCAGCATGCCGGGCGGGCGCGACACCGGCGAACCCCAGGCGGCCTGGTCGGGGTCGGTGGCGGAGATGTAACGGATGCCCTTGAACCGGCCGCCGCCGGCCGCGATTTGCGCCTCCAGCACCTTTTCGACCGCGCCGCCCAGCGCCAAATCGGCGTAGCCGACGATGCCGGCGCAGACCCTAGTCTTGCCGTAGGTGCCGCTCGCCGCCATCGCCGCGACGCCGTTGGCGAACTCGACCTCGCCCACCGGTTTCATCTCGGCGGGGCCGGCGGCGCGGTACATCGACAGCCACTCGAGATAGACCGTGGCGACGATATTGTGCCCGCTATTGGTATCCGCAAGCAGCTCCGGCAGCAGATACCGCCCGGTCTCGGGCCGCTCGACGAGATGATGGTGCGGATCGACGATCGGCAGATCGGGTTCGATGATCGCTTCCTGATGCCGCGCGAGCCACTCGTTGCGCGGGGTGAAATGCCCTGTGACCGATACGGGCGGATTGGCTGCCATCGTTTCCTCCTCACCAATCGTCATCCCGGCGAAGGCCGGGACCCATATTTCCGCTTCTCGGGTGGCTGAAGGATAGGCCCCGGCCTGCGCCGGGGTGGAACCTTATTTCTAATCGTTCACCCGCCTTAACGCATCGCACACCGCGGCGGTAACCTGCTTCGTCGTCGCCGTGCCGCCGAGATCGGGGGTGTGCAGCGATTTGTTGGCGGTGACCCGCTCGACCGCGCGCATCAGCCGCGCGGCCGCCGGCTGCTCGCCGATATGCTCGAGCATCATCACGCAGGTCCAGAACGTGCCGACCGGGTTGGCGATGCCCTTGCCGGCGATGTCGAAGGCCGAGCCGTGGATCGGCTCGAACATCGACGGCGCGGTGCGCTCGGGATTGAGGTTGGCGGTCGGCGCGATGCCGATCGAGCCGGCCAGCGCCGCCGCGAGGTCGGAGAGGATGTCGGCGTGGAGGTTGGTGGCGACGATGGTGTCGATCGTTTGCGGCTTCATCACCATCCGCATGGTCATCGCGTCGACCAGCATCTTGTCCCAGGTCACGTCGGGGAATTCCGCCGCCACCTCGGCGGCGATCTCGTCCCACATCACCATCGCGTGGCGCTGCGCGTTCGACTTGGTCACCACGGTCAGCAGCTTCCGCGGCCGCGAGCGGGCCAGTGCGAAGGCGAAGCGGAAGATGCGGCTGACCCCGGCGCGGGTCATCATCGAGACATCGGTCGCGGTCTCGATCGCCATGCCCTGATGCACCCGGCCGCCGACCCCCGCATATTCGCCCTCGGAATTCTCGCGCACGATCACCCAATCGAGCTCCGGCCCCGACACGTGGCGCAGCGGGCTGGTGATGCCGGGGAGGATGCGGGTCGGGCGGACATTGGCGTACTGGTCGAGCGGCTGGCAGATCGCCAGGCGCAGCCCCCACAACGTGATGTGGTCGGGGATGCCGGGCGCACCGACCGCGCCGAAGAGGATCGCATCGAAGTTCCGCAGCCGGTCGGCGCCGTCCGCCGGCATCATCACGCCGTGCTTGCGGTAATAGTCGGAGCCCCAGTCGAAGCGCTCGACATCGAGGGCGAACCCGCCGTCGCGCTCGGCGCAGGCAGCAAGCACCTCGAGCCCGGCATCAACCACCTCGGGGCCGATGCCGTCACCGCCCAGCGCCGCGATCTTGTGTGTGCGCATGACCCTCACCCGGCTCGCGTTGCTCGCCACCCTCTCCCGCAAGCGGGAGAGGGAATTACGGCTGCGACCTTATAGCCCCTCTCCCGCATGCGGGAGAGGGAGGGACCCATCGCGCAGCGATCGGAGGGTGAGGGTTACTCCGCCGCGACCGGCTCCGGTTGCGGCATCGGGAGCTGCTCGACCATCTCGGCGTCCCAGGGCCCCGGGAAGCGGCCGCGGCCGACCTTGTCGCGGCTGAACACGTGGAAATCGACCGGCCACTCGGTGCGCGGCATCTCGTAATAGACCTCGACCCCGTTGCCGTCCGGGTCGCGCAAATAGATGCCGAGCGAGATGCCATGATCGGCGATGTGGTCGATCGGCTGCCCCTCGGTCTTGATGCGGCCGTAAAATTCCTTGAGGTCGTCGAGGCTCTCGACCCGCCAGGCCATGTGGTTGAGCCCGACCTGCCGGCGCTGCTGCAGCGGCGCGTCGTCGCCCAACTGCATCACCGCGACCTCGTGCGACTGGTCGGTGTCGGCCGACATGAAGGCGGCCCAGCCCGGCCGGAACTCGTAGCAATGCAAGCCGAGCAGCCTCTCGTACCACTCCTTCGACTTCTCGGCGTTGCGCACGTAAATGTTGACGTGTCCCAGATACATCGGTCGCTTGGCCATCGTTTTTCCTCTCTTCAAAGCGTGGCAATGACACAAAGCGCGTGGCGCGATCCTATCACGCCTCGCCGCTTTTCTTCAGAAACTCCAGCACCCGTTCCATCACGTGGCCCTTGGGGTAGACCGCCGCCATCGCCCGGGCGCGGGTCAAGGGGTCGCTGGCGAAAAACCGCTCGTAGAGCACCTGGCGGCTGCCGAAGGCGCTGCCGGCGACATCCCAGGCGAGGCGGAAGAGCCGCACCCGCTCTTCGGCGCCGAGCTTGTCGGTCGCCAGGTATTGCTCGATCTGCGGCGCCAGCGGCCCTGCGAAATCCTTCTCGCTCGGGGTCAACAGCAAACTCGACGAGCCCAGGAGGTGCAGGATCTCTACCATCCGCGGATAGGCGGTCATCATCAGATTGCGCGTCGATTCCGACGGCAGGATCGCCGGCGCCATCACCCCCCAGCGGTCGAGCTCGGCGTCGGCCTCGGCGGCACGCATGCACGAGCGCATCAGCTCGGTGTAGAGCATCAATTCGCCGATCCGCTCCTCGGTGTGCGGCAGATGCGCATTGCCGAGCGCCTCGGCCATCAGCAGCGCCAGGCCCAGCACGAACTCGCATTTGGCGAGGTTCTTCGCCGCGCCCTGATGCGCCGAATGCGCGGTCGAGTGGGTGACGTGCGGCACCTGGTTGAGCCGGTCGACGTCGTAGAGCAGGAACACCCGCTCCCACGGCACCACGACGTTGTCGAAGAAGACGATGCAATCCATCTCCTCGAAGCGCGAGGCCAAGGGCGCGTCGAAATGCGAGCGGCCGAGATCGAAGCTGTCGCGGCACAGGAACTTCAGCCCTGGCGTGCCGCAGGGGATCGAGAAGCTCATCGCGAACGGCGAATGGTCGTCGCTGTGGCGCGCCAGGCGCGGCGAATAGACCGCGATCTCGTCCGACAGCGGCCCCAGCGTCGCCAAAATACGCGCGCCGTGGACGACGATCCCGGCGGAGGTTTCCTTTTTGACCTCGAGTGCGGTGCCTTCCTCGAGGTTGAACATGCCCGAGACATTGCGGCTGCGCTGCAGATTGATCAGCGAATGGGTGAGGGTGACGTCGTTCTCGCGCAGATGCTCGACGTAGCGGCGCATGTTGTCGCCGAATTCGGGCCGCTTCTCGCCGAAGAAATCGGCCGCCGCGCCCCAGGCGGCGAAGGTCACGTTCATGAAGTCGGGCGAGCGCCCCATCATGCCGTTGGTGGTGCGCGCCCAGTTGAGCATCATGCTCGTGCGCGTCTCCAGTTCCTCGCGCGTCTTCGGGTTGGCGAACGAGCGCCCGACCCGGTCGCCCGTCGTCGGCGATTTGTAGGTCATCACCTTTTTGAGCGCCGAGTCGTGCTGCAAATCGTAGAGGCTGGCGATCGCCTTGACCCCGCCGGACAATCCCGGATGCCGGGTTACGTCGCGCACCCGCTCGCCGCCGAGCCAGACCTCGCGCTCCTGCGCCCTCAGCCCGTCGATATATTGCTGTCCGGTGCGTGCCGGCATGGGTGCCTCCCGAGGGTGCTCGGAGGATGCTAGTAGAACCCCTTCTTTCCGTCACCCCCGCGCAAGCGGGGGTCCAGGGGCAACCGGTACGTCGCTAGCCCTGGATTCCTGCCTTCGCGGGAATGACGAGAGAGGCGCTAGGCCGCCCGCTCGCCGCCCGGCAGCAGGCCGGGACTGTAGGTCGGCCGCAAGATGTCGAGCCGCATCGGCACCGGGGTCCCCAGCCACAGCGCGTTCTTGCTGTGGTCGTCGTAGGAGCTCTCGGTCAGCGGATGCACCAGCACGTCGAGCCCGTCGCGATTCAGCATCAGCCACGGCACGATGTCCTGGAATTCCGGCGTCTCGAAAATCGCGACGAATTGCGGGATCGGGTGCGGCCCGCGCGGCTCGTCGCTGAGCATGCCGATCTCAACCGCGAACTTCTCGGCGAGGACGCCGCGCAGCTTCTCGGCCGCCGGCTTGGTTTCGGCGCTGTAGTAGATATGGGCGTGATAGCCCTTGTTTTCGGTCATGCAACTTCTCCTGGGTTGGTTTCCGGCTGGATCGGCTTCGTGCGTCCTTCGAGGCTCCGCTTCGCTCCGCACCTCAGGATGAGGACAGCTTGGGGATGCCATCGATGAACTCCGCCTCATCCTGAGGAGCGCCGTTAGGTGCGTCTCGAAGGACGCATTAGCCGTCATGCAGCCCCTCAATTTGCCTCCAGCTTCGCCGCGATCTTCTTCGAAATCTCGGCGCGCCATTCCTCCATCGGCTGGAAGCCTTCCTTGTCGCGGCAATAGGCCTCGGTTTCGGCAAAGATCGTGTCGGCCGGCTTGTCGAGGTCGATCTTGAAGCCGAGCGGCTGCGGCACGTACCACGGCGTGTCGCAGAACATCTCGATGCGGTTGCCCTCGGGGTCCTGGAAATAGACCGACCAGGCATTGCCGTGGCAGATCGGGCTGATCCCCTCGCAGCCGGCGTCGCGCACCTTGCGGAACGCCTTCTGCACCTGCGGCAGGGTCCCGACATTGAACGACACCTGCTGCACCATCGGCACCTCGGCATCGGTCTGGCGGCCGCGCACCAGCACCACCTGGTGGTGGTCGCTGGGGTTGCGCGAGAGGAAGGTGATGCGCCCGTCCTCGGCGCCGTCGCTGACGACGAAGCCGAGCACCGAGGTATAGAAATCGATCATCTTCGGCACGTCGTGGACATAGAGCCCGACATGGCTGAGGCGCGGGGCGGTATCCATTTTTGGGTCTCCGGTTGGCTAAAGCGTATCCGACCAAATTGAACCGCTTCCCTAGCCGCCTTGGCCGGGCTTGACCCGGCCATCCACGTCTTATGGTCGCGTCGCCCGCCGCCGAAGACGTGGACTCGCGGGTCGAACCCGCGGGAGGAGAACTAGGAAGAGCTATCCGGCTTGATCGGACTCCATCAAATTCGCTGTTCGGCGTATAGGGCAATGCGCGTCATCTATCAAATCGATTGTTGTTATGCTATCCATTCTCAGCATGGATATAAGGGCGGTCGACCTCAACCTGCTGAAAGCCTTCGATGCGCTCGCCACCGAGCGCGCGGTGACCCGCGCCGCCAGCCGCATCGGGCTGTCGCAGCCGGCGATGAGCCATGCCCTGTCGAGACTCCGTGGCCTGTTCGGCGACGACCTCTTCGTGCGCACGCCGGGCGGCATGGAGCCGACCGCCAGGGCGCGCGAGATCGCTCTCTTGGTCTCCTCGGCGATCGAGCAGATCGAGGCGGCGCTCAACCTCGGCGCCGGGTTCGATCCCGCCACCAGCCTCGCTACCTTCACCGCCGGGATGGGCGAATACGCCGAGGTGGCGCTGGTCGGCCGCCTGGCGAGGGAATTCTCGCGCCTGGCGCCGAAGGCGACGCTGCGCCTACTGCCGCTCAACGGCGCCGAGGCGGCCGAGCAGCTGGAGCGCGGCGCGATCGACGTCGCGGTCGCGCATCTTCGCGCGATGCCGCCGGCGATCGAGACCGCGCTGCTCTTCCGCGACCCGTTCGTCGTCGTCGCCCGCAAGGATCATCCGATCGCCAAGGCGCCGCTGACGGTCGAGGCCTACGCGGCGCAGAACCACGTGCTGGTCAGCCCGCGCGGCGACACCAGCGGCGCGCTCGACCGGCTCCTGGTGGATTACGGCCAGCGCCGCCGCGTCGCCCTCCTGGTCGCGACCTATCTCGCGGTGCCCGCCGCGCTCGCCGCCTCCGACCTGGTCGCGACCGTCCCGAGCCGCGCCGCCACCCTCATCGCCGCCCACGCCGACATCGCCACGATGCCGCTCCCGGTCGATTTCTCCGCCACCATCTCGATGGCCTGGCACCGCCGCGCGTCAAGCGAACCGGCCCAGGCGTGGTTCAGGAAGCTGCTGGTGGAGGCGGCGGGGGAATGAATTTCTAAGGACAAAACCTATTCTGTCGCAAATGTTTTACTATATGAGCAAATCGCCTCACATCTGAGCGGATCTACGGATGGCCCGAGCTTCAATTTCGAATTCCGACGTAAAGTTGTTTGTTAATGCCTGCGCCTTTGCCCGGGCGATGTATGTGCATTACCGTTGGATGTTTGCACCACACTTCGAAATTGCAGACGTGCCGAAAGACATTTTAAAAACTACTGCACCGGTTTTGTACGGCGACCTAAACAGAGCCTCGGTCGAATACATGATAATATCAATGTGCCGCCTTACAGACCGCGGTGCAAAAAACTTAGCCGTTCCCTTTTTCGCGACCCATTGCAGCTTTCCAGACCGCACGGTCTCGGTTCGGTTCAAATCTCTCGCCGAGAAAATTATGAATTTTCGCAGACTCGTGCAACCTGCTAGGGACAAATTCGGAGCGCATCTTGACCGCCAAGCTCATGCTAAGGGGTCCGCGCTCGGTGCTGCCAGTTTCGATCTCTGGGACCGATTTTGGCTCGATTTGCAGGCGTTTGTAGAAATCCTCTCCAAACACTTTCTCGGGACCCCAGTATTGATCTGCGCTGCCGATGGTTCGGACGCGCCAACTCTGCTTCAGACTGTGCATGACGGCCGATTAACCGCACACGCCGAAGAAATACGCCGGCCGGCTGCGCGGAGAACTCGGCAAAGGCGTCCGCTCGCTCGATGCCGGCAAGGGCGCGCCGCTCGACATCGAAAAATTCATCGAGGAACAGAACACCCGGCATGCCGGATCGTAAGCCGGCTATTTGGTCGCCCGAGGCGCCGCCCCTTTAATTCTCATCCCGGCGCAAGCTGGGACCCATTTATCCGATGCTTGTGCGGTTGGATTGTGGGCCCCGACCTGCGCCGGAGAGCGGTGTTCTTGTCACTCCGCGCCCAACAAATCGATCTCGAAATGCACCTTGCGCGACGAGGACAGGGCAGCGGGCTCCGGCTTTCGCTTCACTCCGCCCCCAGCAAATCGATCTCGAAATGCACCTTGCGGGCAGTGAGGCAAATGCCACCGTTAAATCGCCATTTTGTTCGCTTATACGGCGCTGCTGACAGTGGAAGGCGCATGGAAGCGGAATCGGGAGAGGGAAAGCGCCGCGTGCGCTCGGTGTCGCGAACCGGCGTCGCGGGCGGGGCAGCAGCGGTGCGGTGGAGGCCTGTTAATGTCTGATAAAACGCGGCAAATAACAGGGATAACGGGCATCCGGCCGGCCTGTTCGCTCACGATAACGATTGCCGGAATAGGTGGAGCGGACCCTGTTACCGGCGGCGCTACCAGGCGGACAACAGGCCGTGGACCGCCTGTTAATTTGCGCGCCAGCGTCCGGCCCGCTCGTCATCCGGGGACGGCGCGAGCCGCCTGCTCCTTGTAACCTTCTCTCCGCCGGGCTACATAACGACGGTCGACTTTTGGTTCGGCTCGCATTTCGCTGCTCGACAGAGCGCCGGACCGCTTTCCGTAGATACCGACGGTTGACCCGGCACTCGATTCGCGAGTGGCGGCCAATTGACTTGAAAGGCTTACGAATGGCTACCGGAACCGTGAAGTGGTTCAACTCCCAAAAAGGCTACGGCTTCATCCAGCCCGATGACGGGTCGAAGGACGTGTTCGTCCATATCTCCGCCGTCGAGCGCTCGGGCATGGGCAACCTGCAAGAGGGCCAGAAGCTCAGCTACGAGCTGGAGCGCGGGCAGCAGGGCAAGACCTCTGCCGTTGCCTTAAAGGCGGAATAGCCCCGTCTTGCGACGCCGCCGGTCCCCCGGCGGCGTCGCGTTTTCCCGGGAGGGAGTGATGGCGCTTCACAAATACGCGGCGGGACAGAGTGTGCGGTTCTCGCCGCATCGCTACGAGGATAATTCAGCGCGCGGGCTCTACACCATCGTCCGGCAGCTCCCCGAAGAGGGTAGCACCCCGCAATACCGCATCAAGGCCAAGGTCGACGGCCGCGAACGCGTGGTCCGCGAGGACCAGCTCGCCCGGCCCTAGCCTTTAGGCAACACCCGCCGTGCCGAGCATCGTCCTGAAGATCACCCACCCGCCGTCCGAGAGCGACGACCGCGAGATCCCGCGCCGCGCCGGGCCGCTGTTCCGCGGCAATGGCGACATCGACTACGTCTGCGGCAATTGCGGCTTCGCGATCGCCGCCGGCATGGCGCCGTCGCAGCATTTCATGCTCGCGCACGCGACCTGCGCGGCCTGCGGCGCGACCAACGAATTTCCTCCCGAACTGCGCAGCTGATCACGGCCCCCGGTGGACTATTGCCCCCGGCGGAACCACTTTCCGGACTCGCCCTCGGACGCCACGCGCTGCTTGGTGCGCACGATCCAAGCCTCGGCCGCCGCCTCGCTGTCGAAGCTGCTGACCGTGGTGGGGGAGCGGTCCGGGATGCTGACCTCGACACCAAAGGCGCCGCCGGCGATCGGCACCACCCGGTAGGTCGCCTCGGCATGGGGATGAGTTCTCATGCCGCTTATATGGGCGTTGCCGGGCGAAATTGAAAATCGAATATTGCCCGGCGCCGTGAACCGCCGGTTTATTTCGCCGCGTCGGCCATCCTCGGCGCGCCCGCGAAATGCGGCATGATCTCGCGGGCGAAACGTCGGATGTTCTTGATCGAGCCGCCGAAATTGACGATCACGTACTCGGCGCCGCCGTCGCGCAGCGCCGCCAGCTTGCGGCCGATCTGGTCGGGCGTGCCGAAGATCGCGGTGTCGTCGCACAATTTGCGCATCTCGACATCGTTGTGGACGAAACGCTCGCGATCGTCGCCGGGCTTCTCGGCGAGCTTGTTGATACGCACATGCCCTTGCAGCCGCCGCATCTGCGCCGCCTCCAATTCCTCTTGCGTGTCGGCGAAATGCACGGCGCGGGCGACCCCAACTTCCATCGGGTCGTAGGTGCGGCCGCGTGCCGCGACGTCCGCCTTGAACTGGGCGATGTGGCGGACGACATCCTCCATCAGGTCGTACTGGCCGAGTAGCAGATTGTAGCCGCGCTCGGCGACCTGGCGCACCGAGCGCTCCGACCCGGCGCCCATCCAGAACGGCGGGTGCGGACGCGCCGCCGGCGGCGGCTCGACGATGACGTTGTCGAACTGCCAGAACTTCCCCTTGTGGCTGAACCTCTCGTTGCTGGTGAAGGCCTTGGTGATGACCGCCATCGACTCGTCGAAGCGCTCGTCGGCCTCCGCCATCGGCATCGCGAAACCGGCGAACTCGTTGTAGCGATAGCCCTTGCCGACGCCGAAATCGAGCCGCCCGCCGGAAAGGAGATCGAGCGTCGCGGCCTGCTCGGCGAGCAGCACCGGGTTGTGCCAGGGCAGCACCAAGACGGCGGTGCCGAGCCGCAAGGTCGTGGTGCGCGCACCCAGCCAGGTCAGCAGGTTGAGGCTGGCGGAAACCTGGCCGAACCCGGTGAAATGATGCTCGACGACAAAGGTCGAGTGGAAGCCGAGCGCCTCGGCCTCGACATTGTTCTCGATCCACTCGCGGAAACCCTGGCTCGAATCGGTCAGCTCGGCGCCCGGCTCGGGGCGCTTCGCCTGGGCGCTGCCGAAGAGTCCAAACCGCATATCCGCGCTCCTGATTGCCCTTTGACGCAAAGGGTAGGAGCGGCGCCGCGATATTCAAAATGCCGGTTATTTATCGTGGCTATAGCGAGATGGCATGGACTGGTCGACCGCAAATGACGTCCTTCGAGACGCGACCTAGCGGTCGCTCCTCAGGATGAGGAAGTTTATTTGATGGCATTCTCAAACGTCCCTCATCCTGAGGTGCCTCGCGCAGCGAGGCCTCGAAGGACGCACGGTTTTCATCAGACGCCAATCGGCCCTAGAGTGAAGGCAACAAACCGCCGCGGAGGACGCTATGCTGATCGTCGATTCGCAAATCCACATCTGGGAAAACGGCAAGATGTCGGCGCATCACCGGCAAATCCCGACCTACGATGTCGACGATGCGCTGGCCGAGATGAAGGAGGCCGGGGTCGACGCCGCGGTGCTGCACCCGCCCTCCTCGCTGAGCGAGGCGGTCAACGTCCAGGCGGTAGAGGCGGTGAAGGCCCACCCGGACAAGTTCCGCATCCTCGGTCATTTCGACCTCGAGGCGCCGAACAAGGAAGAGATCGTGCGCAACTGGCGCTCGCGGCCGGGGATGGTCGGCTTCCGCTTCACCTTCAACCAGCCGCACCAGAAGCGCTACTGGACCGACGGCTCGCTCGAGTGGTTCTGGTCGGCCTGCGAAAAGCAGGGTTACGTCGTCGGGCTGCTGGCCGGCGGCTACATGGCGGCGTTCGGCAAGATCGCCGAGAGCCATCCGGGCCTCAAAATCCACATCGACCATCTCGGCCGGCACGGCGGCGGCGCGGGCGGCACCGACGACGACGCCTGGGCCGACCTGCCCGAGATGCTGGCGCTCGCCAGGCTGCCCAATGTCGGGGTCAAGATGTCGGGCGCGCCCTCCTATTCAAGCCAGCCTTACCCCTACAAGAACATCCACGGCTACCTGAAGCAGATTTTCGACGCGTTCGGGCCCAATCGCTGCTTCTGGGGAACCGACATCACCCGCATGCCGTGCTCCTACCGGCAGTGCGTGACGATATTCGCCGACGAATTGCCGTGGCTGCAGGGGCGCGACAAGGAGCTCGTCATGGGCCGCGCGGTGTGCGAATGGCTCGGCTGGAAGCACCCCGCGCTGAAGTAGCGCAAAGACCTTGTCATTAGCCATACGCCGGCGGTGACGAGGCCGTTTGATGTTGTTATCATGCTCTCATTGCTGACACCTGGGTGCGATCCATGATCGGTCCGCCGGGCTTGCCGAAGATAGGGCGCCGCGTCTTCTCCTACGCGACGGGACAGGCGCTGAAGGCTGACAACCGCCAGGCCTGGAAATGGGTGACCGGGCTCTATGTGGCTGGAATCCTGGCGCATTTCAGCCACCACATGGCGTTCGACCTGCCCGCCGACGGCATCGACCCGTCGCTCGGCGTGGCGATTTCGAGCGCGCCGACCAGCCTGGTGTGGCCGGCCGATCTGATCCATACGCTGATCGATCTCACCTAACCGCCCGCTCTCCGCCGCCCCCATGACGCGACGCGGCATAGCGCGCAGCCGGGCGTGGCCGCTGGCGTTCGCCGCGATGGTCATCGCGCTCGCCGCCCATGCCGACGACACACCGCCGGCGAGCCTGCCCGCCGCCGGCGCCCAGCCGGACCCGATTGGCCGCACCACCCTCGTCGTCAACACGGTCGACGGCCAGCTGGGAGATGCTCCAGCGCGGCACATCGCGGTCAACGACGACGTCGTCTTCGCCGAGGACATCACCACCGGGGCCGACGCCAAGACCGTGATCGAGTTCCGCGACGGCTCGACCTTCGAGGTCGGCGCCGACGCGGTCATCCGCATCGATTCGTTCGTCTTCAACCCCGAGGAAAGCACCAGCCACAAGGCGGTGCAGGTGACGCGCGGGGTGTTTCGCTACGTCTCGGGCTATGTCGCGAGCGACCAGGACACCAAGATCAAGACGCCGGCCGGCGAAATGGGCATCCGCGGCTCGGTCGTCGCCGGGATCGTCGACCCTGACGTGCCGAGCTTCGTCTATGTCGGCGAGGGCGCGGCGACCTTCACCAACGGCGCCGGCAGCAGCGATCTCGGGGCCGGCGGGGCGATCGCGGTGCCGTCGGCCGTGACCCCGCCGATGGCCGCCGCGGCCATGCCCCCTGCCGTCGCCGCGCAGGCGCTGCAGGTGATCGAGCGCCATCTGCCGCCGCGCGCTTCCGTACCCCAGCCCACCGCCGACGAAGCCTGGCTGAAGCGGACGGGCGCCGCCGATCTGGTGCCGGTCGCCGAGCAGCGCCAGCGCGAAACGGCGCTCGCCGCTTCGCGCTCGCCGCCGGCGCCCGCGGCGCGCGGATCGCTAGCCGGCGAATTGGGCCTCCTCGCCGAGGGCAATCGGGTCAATCTGTTCCGCGGCGGGCAAGGCGCCCGCACCCCGGAGCAGACCGCGTTCCTGACCCGGGCGGCGCGCGAAAACCCCGCCGCGGCGGCCACCGTCCACCGCTTCAATCTCGGCGCGCAGGAGCTGCATCGCACCTCGACCGCTGCCGGCACGGCGCTGGTGCTGCGCGGAGTCGGCCACGCAGCGCCGTCGGCGGAAATCATGCGCCGGGTCACCGCCGCCTCGGTGCGCGCCAACCCCGGCGCCGCCGCGGAGATCAACCGGCATGCGGGCGAAGCCTATCGCGGCGCCGATCGCGGCCAGCTCTTCCATCCCGGCGGCACAAACCCCGTCCATCCGGAGGAGCGCAAGGCGACGCCGCACGCACCGCTGGAGAACCGCGAGTTCCACCAGAACCAGCCGCCTCAGCAGCGTGGCTTCCCGCCGCAGCAGCACGGCTTCACTCCGCAGCAGCAACCGCAACAGCGCAATGTCGCGCCACAGCAGCAGCATACGGTGACGCCGAAGCCGCCGCTGCCCAAGCAGCCGCTGCCGCCGCCCAAGCAGCCGCCGGGCAAAGAGCCGCCGCCGAAGAAGAAGCCAGGCGAGGAGAACCAGCACTGACGCCGGTGCTCAGCCCCCTCTGCGGCGGGCGCGGGCGCGCAGGTAGCGGTAGCAGAGCGCGACCGCCAGCAGCACGCCAAGCCCGCCCAACAGCAGGTAGGGCGACGGAGGCTCGTCCCCGCCCTGCTGCCCGCCCGGCGCGCCGACCCTGACCGTGGCGCGGGCGACTTCGCTGCCGTTGCGCGCCTCGGCGGTCCACAACCCGTCGCGGTCGGTGCCGAAGGTGAACTTCCCGTCCTTGTCGGTGCGGCCGGTCTTGACCGGATGGGTCGGGTCGCCCGGCGCGAAGACCCTGACCTCGACATCGGCCATCGGCTTGCCGTCGGCGTTGACGAATTGCACCGTGACCTCGTGCGTGGCAAAGAGGTCGAGCGCGGCGGCCGGCGACTTGCACAGCATCAGCGCGGCCACGGCGAGGGCGAGAAGGCGCAGGGTCGGCATCGCCCATCACGGAAACAGGGATCGAGGATGAAGACAACGATCTTCGGCGCCGGCGCGGTCGGCGGGCATCTCGCGGCACGGCTCGCCGCCGCCGGGGCGGATGTCTCGGCGGTGTGCCGCGGCGCCCAGCTCGATGCGATCCGCGAGCGCGGCGTCACGCTGCACATCGCCGGCGAGCGCTACCACGCCCGCATCCGCGCCACCGACCGGCCGGAAGAATTGGGGCACCAGGATCTCGTCATCGTCGCGGTCAAGTCGTCGGTGCTGCCCGAACTCGCTTCGTCGATCGCCACGCTGGTCGGCCCCGAAACCGCCGTCGTCTTCGCGATGAACGGCATCCCGTGGTGGTATCTCTACCGCGCCGAGACGGCGGCGCCGGCGCCCGATCTGTCGCGCCTTGACCCCCGCGGCGCGCTCGCGCGCGCGATCGGTTTGGAGCGGGTCATCGGCTGCATGATCAACTCGGCCAACGAGGTCATCGAGCCTGGGGTCATCAGGAACTCGCCGATGACCAAGAACAAGTTCACCCTCGGCGAACCCGACGGCACGGTCTCGCGCCGCATCCAGGCGATCGCGGCCGAGCTGGAACGCTATGGACTCGAAGCGCCGGTGACCCAGACGATCCGCGTCGAGATTTGGGACAAGCTGCTGCGCAACCTGGCGACCAGCCCTATCTGCGCGCTGACCGGCGAGCCGATCGGCGTCGTCGGCCGCCATCCCGAGCTGTTCGAGCTGGGCCGCAACCTGATGCGCGAAGGGCTGGCGGTGGCCAAGGCGCACGGCATCGACGTCGCGGACAATTTCACCAACTCCTATGGGACGCGACCGACCTCGACGCACAAATCCTCGATGCTGCAGGATTTCGAGCGCGGCCGCCCGCCCGAGATCGACGGCATCCTGACCTCGGTCCAGGCTTTCGCCCGCGCCGCCGACGTGCCGACCCCGACGGTCGACGCGGTGACCGCGCTGGTGATCGAAAAGGCCCGGCGGATGGGGCTCTATCCGGCGGCGGAGTGGTGTTGATTTCTGTCTAGATGCTTACCGGGAACCTCCAGGCAAGCCAAGCAAGGATGGCAGCGCAGATCGCTGCTAAAGCCCCGATCACTCCCACCGTGAAGTGGCCTTGCTCCACCATTCTATCTCGGCATCTTTCCAATTGAACCAGGCCTCGACTTCTGCTCGCGTTGGGTCGGGATCCATGAACAAGGGAACCGCCGATGCAGGTCCCGCTCCGCTGTGGCTCAAAAGGATGGCTCTGATGGAAGCAGAACCTCGCTTTTCCAACTGGGAAAAGAGCGTGCCCTCAATTTCAGGCTTTCCGGGACGACCAAACATCATCTCACCAAGAATAACCGTAGCAGCTCCCGCGCTTCCTCCGCCGAGGTGCGCGCGCCCGACATGACTTCGCGCTCGATCCCGGCGAGACGGGCGGCGATTTCGGGTGCGGCGCGGAATGCCTCGCGCAGGCCGTCGCCGATCTCGGCCCATAGCGCGGCGCGGGCCTGAAGGGCGCGGCGGCGCACCCACTCGCCGCTCGTCTCCAGCAGTACGCGAAAGCGGGCGACATCCTCCCAGACCGCATCGACCCCGGCGCCGGTCAGCGCCGAGACCGCGCGCACCGGCACCTGCCAGCCGCGCAGCGACGGCGGCACCAGGCGCAGCGCGTTGGCGTAATCGGCGGCGGCGCGGTTGGCATGATCGAGCAGCTCGCCATCCGCCTTGTTGATCAGCACCAGATCGGCCAGTTCGATGACGCCGCGCTTCAGCCCCTGCAGCTCGTCGCCGGCGGCGGGCGGCAGGAGCAGCACGAACATGTCGACGAGCTCGGCGACGCTGGTTTCGGACTGGCCGGCGCCAACGGTCTCGACGATGACGGTGTCGAACCCGGCCGCCTCGCACAAGAGGATCGCCTCGCGGGTTCGGCGCGCGACGCCGCCCGTCGCCGCGCCGGCCGGCGAGGGCCGGATGAAGACCGCCTCGGCGCGCGACAACTCCATCATCCGCGTCTTGTCGCCGAGGATCGCGCCGCCGCCGCGCTTCGAGGCGGGATCGACCGCCAGCACCGCGAGTTTCTTGCCGCGCTCCACGCCGTCGAGGCCGAAGCGCTCGATAAAGGTCGATTTGCCGGCGCCGGGCGGGCCGGTGATACCGAGCCGGGTCGCGCCGCCGGTATGCGGCAGGACCGCCGCGATCAGCCGCTCGGCTTCGGCGCGGTGATCGGCCCGGGTCGATTCGACCAGCGTGATCGCGCGGGCCAGCGCCCGCCGGTCGCCGGTGCGCAAGGTGGCGGCTAGGTCATCGGCCATCGGAGGGCTGCATCATGATCCTGCGTCCTTCGAGACGGCTGCCCTGCAGCCTCCGCAGGATGAAGATAAGTTTCTGATGGCATAAAGGAAAAACCTCATCCTGAGGGCCGGCCGTCAGGCCGCGTCTCGAAGGACGCTACGCGCTCATCCAGCTTAAGGCTTCACTCCGCCGCGGCCATCGCGGCCTCGCGGCGGGCGGCCTCCTGCTGGCGCGCCCACATCGTCGCGTAGACGCCACCCAGCGCGATCAGCTCGCGGTGATGGCCCCGCTCGACGATATGGCCGCCGTCGAGCACCAGGATCTGGTGAGCATCGACGATGGTCGAGAGCCGGTGGGCGATGATCAAGGTCGTGCGCCCGGCCGCGACCTCGGCGAGGCTCGCCTGGATCTCGCGCTCGGTCTTGGTGTCGAGCGCCGAGGTCGCCTCGTCGAAGATCAGGATCTCGGGCGCCTTGAGGATCACCCGGGCGATCGCCACGCGCTGCTTCTCGCCGCCGGAAAGCTTCAGCCCGCGCTCGCCGACCACGGTGTTGTAGCCGTCGGGGAGGCCGGTGACGAAGTCATGGATGCGGGCGAAGCGGGCGGCTTCCTCGATCTCGGCGCGGCCGGCACCGGGCCGGCCGTAGGCGATGTTGTAGAGGATCGAATCGTTGAACAGCACGGTGTCCTGCGGCACCACGCCGATCGCCCGCCTGAGGCTGTCCTGCGTCACGTCGCGGATGTCCTGCCCGTCTATCTCGATGCCGCCGACATCGACGTCGTAGAAGCGGAACAAGAGGCGCGCGATCGTCGATTTACCCGCGCCGCTCGGCCCGACGATGGCCACCGTGTGACCGGGCTCGATGCGGAAATCGATCTCCTCGAGGATCGGCCGGCGCGGATCGTAGCGGAAATCGACCTGGCGGAACGCGACTGCGCCCTCGGTCACCTTGAGCGGCGGCGCGCCGTCGCGGTCGACGATCTCGGGCGCCACCTGCATCAGCGTCAGCATCTGCTCGAGATCGACCAGCGACTGCTTGATGTTGCGATAGACCATGCCGAGGAAATTGAGCGGCATGTAGAGCTGGACCAGATAGGCGTTGACCAGCACGAAATCGCCGACCGTCATCCGCCCGGCGGCGACCCCCTGCGCAGCGAGCAGCATCACCCCGATGAGGCCGCAGGCGATGATGATGCCCTGGCCGATATTCAGCGCCGCCAGCGTCGTCTCGCTGCGCACCGCGGCCCGCTCGTAGGCCTGCAGCGAGCGGTCGTAGCGCTCGGCCTCGTGCGCCTCGTTGGCGAAGTATTTGACCGTCTCGTAGTTGAGCAGCGCATCGACCGATTTCGAGTTGGCCTCGCTGTCGCGCGCGTTCATCTCCTGGCGGAAGCGCACCCGCCAATCGGTCACCGCGAAGGTGAAGCCGATATAGACGGTGATCGTCGCCAGCGTGACCGCGGCGAATTCCCAGTCGTAGAGCCGCCACAAAATTCCGCAGACGATGAGGATCTCGATCAGGGTCGGGACGATGTTGAAGAGGATGAAGGTGAGGAGGAAATCGACCGCCTGGGTCCCGCGCTCGACCGCGCGGGCCAGCCCGCCGGTGCGGCGGTCGAGATGGAAGCGCAACGACAGCGCGTGGAGGTGCTTGAACGCCGACAGCGCCAAACGCCGCACCGCACGCTGCTCGACCTTGGCGAAGACCGCGTCACGCACCTCGTTGAAGCCCTGCGCACAGACCCGCGCCATCCCATAGGCAAGGACCAGCGCCACCGGCACGACGACGACCCCGTATTTGCCCGAGAGCGTGTCGACCGCGTGCTTGTAGAGGAACGGCACCGAGATGTTGATTGCCTTGGCGCCGACGAGCAGCGCCAGGGCGGCGACCACGCGCAGCCGCAGCTCGATCGAATCCCGCGGCCACAGATAGGGCGTCAGCCCCTTCAGCGCCCTCAGACCATCGATGAGCCTTGCCTTGGGGCCGGCCATCAGCGGCGGGGCCATGCGGCCGCCCCGCGGGCTCATTTGGTCAGGCTCATTTGGACGGGCTCATTTGGCGAGGCTCGGCTGGGCGGCGGGCTCCGCCGGCGGCAGACGCCAGGAGATGAACGCGGCGCCGATCACCAGCGCCATGCCGCAGAAATAGGGGCTGTTGCGGCCGAGCCCGGCGAAGAGGACGCCGGCCAGAAGCGGCCCCAGCACCCGCGACAGGCTGCCGACTGATTGCGCCACTCCCATCACCTCGCCCTGGCGGTCGGCGCCGGCGCGGCGCGAGATGAGGCTGTTCAACGAGGGCTGCATCGCCCCCATGCCGAGCGCAAGCCCGCTCACCGCCAGGATCAGCACCGGCAAATCGTGCGCCAGCGGCACCAGCAAGAGCCCGGCGGCGATCAGGGCCAGGCCGGCGATCAGCAGCTTCTCCTCGCCGAAGCGGGCGGTCAGCCGGCCGATCAGGCCGCCCTGCATCACCGCCGACAGCAAGCCGACATAGGTGAAGACATAGCCGATCTGCGCCGGACCCCAGCCGAATTGTGCCATCGCCCACAGCGCGAAGGTCGCTTCCATGCCGGCAAAGGCGAGGATCGCGAGAAAAAAGACGGCCAGCAGCCGCGCCAGCGCCTTGCGGCCGAGAGCGTCGCGCAACGCCGCGACGCGGCCGCGACGCGGCCGCGTCGCAACGCCCGCGGGCAGGCTCTCCTTCAGCACGAAGATGACGCCCAGCAGCGCCGTTACCGACAGCGCGCAGGCGATGAGACCGGGACTGCGCAAATCGGCGGTCGCGAGCTGGTTGCCGGCGACGATCCCGCCCAGCGCCGGGCCGACAATGAAGCCGAGCCCGAACGCGGCGCCGATCATCCCCATGCCCTTGGCGCGGTTTTCCGGCGTGGTGACGTCGGCGACATAGGCGTTCGCCGCGGCGATATTGCCGGCGCAGGCCCCGGCCAGCGCCCGCGCCGCGAACAGCATCCACAGCGCGTCGGCGAAGCCCAGCCACAGATAGGCGAGCGAGGCGGCGGCCATGCTGACCATCAGCACCGGGCGGCGGCCGACCCGGTCGCTTAATCGCCCCCAGATCGGCGCGGTCAGCATCGACATCAGCGAGAACACCGCCATCAGCATCGTCACCTGCTGCGGCGAGGCGTCGAAACGCTCGGCGTAGAAAGGCAGCAGCGGAATGACGAGGCCGAAGCCGATCAGATCGATGACGACGATGAGAAACAGAATGGGCATCTGGGTCGCAGTTGATATCGCGCCGAGGTTCGCCGGAACAAGGGAGGATCGTGTTTTTGCCGCGCCGGGCGGCCTCAAATCACCGTAATATCCGGCCGGAACCGCGGAGGAATCGAACATGAAGCTCGGCAAGCTCGGGGTGTGGGCGGCGATGGACACGATGACCGCTGCCGAGGGCGCAGCCTTCGCCAAGCGGGTCGAGGGCTGGGGCTATGCCGCGCTGTGGATGCCGGAAAGCCGCGGGCGCGACGTCATGGTCCATTCGTCGTGGTTGCTCGCCAACACGACCCGGCTCATCGTCGCGCCGGGCATCGCCAACATCTACGCGCGCGATCCGATGGCGATGAAAAACGGCCAGCGCGCGCTTGCCGAGCAGTCGGGCGGGCGCTTCCTGTTGGGGCTCGGCGTCTCGCACGTGCCGTCGGTCGAGGGGCTGCGCGGTCACGTCTATGGCAAGCCCATCGCGACGATGCGCGCCTATCTCGACGCGATGGCGGCGGCGCCCTACGGCGCGCCCGAGCCGGCCGAAAAGCCGCTCACCATCCTCGCCGCGCTGGGCCCGCGCATGCTCGAATTGTCGGCCTCGCACGCCGATGGCGCGCACCCCTACAACGTCACTCCCGAGCACACGCGAAAGGCCCGGCAGATCATGGGCCCCGGCAAGCTGCTGTGCCCCGAGGTGTGGGTCTTGCTCGAAACCGACGCGGCCAAGGCCCGCGCGCTCGGCCGCCAGGCGCTCGCCAACTACATGCGCCTCGACAATTACCTGAACAATTGGAAGCGGCTCGGCTTCGGCGACGAGGATTTCGGCGGCGGCGGCTCGGACCGCTTCGTCGACGCCAACATCCTGTGGGGCGACGAGAAGACCATTCGCGCCCGGCTCGCGGAACAGTGGGATGCCGGTGCCGACCATGTCTGCATCCAGTCGATCAGCCCCGACGGCGGCCGCAAGCCGGACGAGAAGGTGCTGGCCCTGCTCGCGCCGGGTTGACGTCCCCTCACCTTGACGTAGCTGCACCAGCCCACGACATTGTTGCGGCCAGGGAAAGCGATTGGGATGTATTCCGAAACCACCCGTTCTATCAAAGTGACGGTCCGGCCGTTCTACCTCGACCAGCACTCCTCGCCGGCCGAGGACCGCTATGTCTGGGCCTATCACGTGCGTATCGAGAACGAGGGAGGCGAGACCGTGCAGCTGCGCAACCGGCGTTGGCAGATCACCGACGCGAACGGCCGGCTGCACGAGGTGCGCGGCCCCGGCGTGGTCGGCGAGGAGCCGATGCTAAAGCCGGGCCAGAGCTTCGAATACACTAGCTCCTGCCCGCTGACGACGCCGTCGGGGCTGATGGTCGGCGATTATGAGATGGAGACGCCGGGCGGCGAGAAATTCCTCATCCGCGTCCCCGCCTTTTCATTGGACAGCCCGCAAGAGACGCGGCGCCTCAACTAGAAAACAAACCCGCCGGCGCCGCCGGGCGGCAATAAGGAAATCGCCATGAACGACATCGTCAAGCCGCCCGTCACGCCTGCCGTCACGCGCCCGTCGCGCAACGAGGCCATGGAGGCGGTGCGCACCCTCCTGCGCTGGGCCGGCGACGACCCGTCGCGCGAAGGGCTGCTCGGCACCCCCGACCGGGTGGTGCGCGCCTACGAGGAATTCTTCAGCGGCTACGACGAAGACCCGGTGCAGCTGCTGCACCGCACCTTTGAGGAAATCTCCGGCTACGACGAGATCGTCCTGTTGAAGGACATCCGCTTCGAATCGCATTGCGAGCATCACATGGCGCCGATCATCGGCAAGGCGCATGTCGCCTATTTGCCGAACGACCGGGTGGTTGGCATCTCGAAACTGGCGCGGCTCGTCGAGGTCTACGCCAAGCGGCTGCAGATCCAGGAGAAGATGACCGCCGAGATCGCCAACACGATCGACGAGGTGCTGCGCCCCAAGGGGGTCGCGGTGGTGATCGAGGCGGCGCATCAATGCATGACGACGCGCGGCGTCCACAAGCCTGGGGTCAGCATGGTGACGAGCCGCATGCTCGGCGTCTTCCGCGCCGATGCGACGACGCGGCGCGAGGTGCTGTCGATGATCGGCACCCCCGCCGGCAGCGGCAGCGGCAACGTCTGAGCGTCAGCCCGGCGGCGGCGCCGGCGCGGCGATCTCGCGGATTTCGGGCCCCCCGGGAGCGCCGAAGGTCAGGCGGATGCGATAGCGGCCCCAGTCGCGCCGGTAGGCGACCAGGTCGGGCACGGTGATGTCGGCGGTCGAGTTCATCAGCAGCAATTCGGAATGGCTGACGTAGAAGGCGGGGTCGGGCAGGGTCGCCATCATTGTCGGCCCTACCGACTCGTAGGCGCGCAGCGGGCTGGCGAGCGCGTATTCGCCGCCATTGGCCTGGATCTTCCGGGCAACGTCGGGCGGAGTGGAAGGCGTGACGGTACCGTCGGGCGCGACCAGTTCGGCCGCGCGCAGCGGCAGATTGTCGAGCGTATCGACGACGATGACGTTGGCGACGCCGCCGGCTGGAAAGCTCGCGGCGGCATGAGGGCCGGGCAGCGGCGTCAGACCGCCGCCGCCGCAGGCTGAGAGCAGCAGCAGGGACGGCAGAAGCAACAGGAAGCGGCGCATCGTCATCCCCGCATCGCGGTCGTCCAGCCAGCGGTTTAGCGCGAACCGGGCGCCGCCGGAAGAGGAAGCTGCCGCCCGCCGCGAGTGACAGCGGCAAAACCGGCGTGCAAACTCGGGGCGACGCTTCGGGAGATCGCACATGGACGGACAAGCCGCCACCGGCGAAATCGGCACGGTCGAAGACCGCTTCTTCACGCTCCGCGACTTCCGGCTGAGCAAGGGGGCAACCCTGCCCCAGGCGACGATCGCCTACGAGACCTACGGCCGGCTGGCGCCGGACGGTCGCAACGCGGTGTTGCTCACCCACGGCTTCACCAGCAGCCACCATCAGGCCGGGCTCAACCCGGCCAACGGCAACAATCCGGGCGCCTGGGACGCACTCGTGGGCCCGGGCAAGGCGATCGACACCAACCGGGTGTTCGTCGTCGCCTCGAACATGCTGGGGTCGTCGTTCGGCTCAACCAACGCGGCGAGCCGCAACCCGAAGACCGGCGAGCCTTACGGTCCGGATTTTCCCGACATCACCATCCGCGACGTCGTCGCCGCGCAGAAGGCGCTCCTGGATTCGCTCGGGGTCAAGCATCTGGTGGCGGTCGCCGGGCCCTCCTATGGCGGCTACCAGTCGTTCCAATGGGCGACCGCCTATCCCGATTTCATGGACGCGATCGTGCCGGTCAATACCGCGCCCTGGGCCTCGGTCAATACCGACAAGCAACTAACCGAGGTGACCGCGCGGCTGGCGACCGACCCTGAGTGGAACGGCGGCCGCTACTACCGCGCCGGCGGCTGCAAGAACACGCTGGCCGAAATCCGCCTCGAGACCCTAAAGCGCTACGGCAACGACGAGGTGCTGAAGCCGCGCTTCCCCGATCCCGTCGAGCGCGCAGCGGCGATGCGCAAGAACGCCGCCGACTGGGCGGCGAAGTGGGACGCCAACTCGCTGATCATCCTGCGCCGCGCCCTCCTGGGCTTCGACACAAGGCCGATCTTCGGCACGATCAAGGCCAAGGTGCTTTACGTGCTCTGCCGCACCGACGCGCTATTCCCGCCCAAGATCGCGCCAGATGTGATGCGCGCGCTCAAGGAGGCCGGGGTCGAGGCGCGCTACTTCGAGATCGACAGCGACCTTGGCCACTCGTCGAGCGGGCCCGAGCACGCCAAATGGTCGCCGGTGCTGCGCGAGTTCCTGGCGCCGCTCTACGCCCGGTTGGCCTAGGTGCGGAGCGCGGGCGTCCCGCCCGCCTGCGGCCGGGACGGCCGCGATCCATGAGCAGCCTAAAGCTTCGCACCCTCGGCCATGCTTCGATCGCGCTCTACCGCCACGGCGAAGCGCCCGTGCTATTGACCGATCCGTGGCTCATCGGTTCGGTCTATTGGCGCAGCTGGTGGCTGCAGCACTATCCCGATGCGGCGGAACTCGACTGGCTCGCCGGCGCGGCGAACGTCTACATCACCCACGAACATCCCGACCATTTCCACACGCCGTCGATCCGCCGGCTGGGCAAGCGGCCGCTCTACCTGTTCCCGACGCTGCCCGAGACCGGGTTTGTCGCCCATCTGCGCGATCGCGGTTATCGCACCGAAATGATGCCACCCCTGCAGTGGCGGCGTCTGGACGGCGGCATCTCGATCCTATCGTTGCCGCTGTGGAACGACGACAGTTTGCTTTTGGTCGATACGCCCGACGCGCTGATCCTCAATTTCAACGACGCCAAGCCGCCGCCGCCCGTCGTCCGCGCGGTGCGCCGCCTCGCCGACCGGATCAAGAAGCCGCGCATCCTGTTGGCGAGCTATTCGCCGGCGAGCCTCGTCAACAGCTTCCGCGACGCTTCCGGCGAGATGGTGTCGATGAAGCCGCCCGAGGGGTACGTCGCCTTTATCTGCCGGCTGTGCGAGCGGCTCGGCGCCGACATCTACCTGCCCTTCGCCAGCCAAGCGAGCTTCGAGCGCGCCGACAGCGTCTGGGCCAACCGGTACCGCACCGGCTTTGCCGATCTCGGACGCTTGTGGCGGGGCCGGACCCGGCTGTTGCCACCTTACACGACGCTCGCGCTTGCCGATCTGACCCATCAAGCAACGCCGCCGGACGCCTATCGCCCCGCCGCCGCGGCGCGCCGTAATGCCCGGACCGAAGAACGGCTTGCCGAGGAGGGCGCCGCGGCGCTCGGGGCAATCGACGCCGTCCGCCTCCAGCACAAGCTCAATTTGTGGCGCTGGCTAATGTGGCCCCTGTTCCCGCGAGGTTTCGCGTTCGAGGCCGGCGGCACGGCTCTAGTCTACGATCCGCGGCGCGGGCGCGTGCGGATCGAGCCGGCCGGCGATTACGGCGATTTCGTCGTCTCCGTGCCGGCGCTAACCCTCCGGGAGGCGCTGGCCAACGACCATCTCAGCGATCTCGGGATCACCATGTTCGTGCGCATCCGGCTGTTGCGCCGCATCGACCCGCGCAAGGTCTACGGGCTCTTCGTGCTGTTCCAGTTCGACGATTACGGCCACATGCGCCGGCCGGCAGCGTTGCTGCGCTGGCTCGGCTGCGGATTGCGCCGCAGTTTACCAGGCCGCCTGCGGGCGCCCTGAGCTGTCTGGCCCGCGCGGAGGCACGGGCGCACTTGAAACCCTAGCGCGACGCCGCGCGCGGGTGCTTTTTTAGATAGTCGAGCACGGCGTTGAGCTGCGCGTCCTTCTCGGTGCCGATCACCGCGGGGATGATCGGATGGTCGCTGCCGGCCGCCGCCGGTTGCGCCGGCGGCGGTGCGCCCTTGTCGGCCGGGGCCAAGGGGCCGGCCGGCTTCAGCGAGCCGTAGAGGTCGCTTTCGTAGGTCACCAGGGCATTGGCGACCTGCTGGTCCTTGGGCAACGGCAGCATCGTGTCGGGGATGATGCCGTGACCCTGAATCGAGCGGCCGGACGGGGTGTAGTAAAGCGCCGTCGTCAGCCGCAACGCGCCATGACCCTCGATCGGGATGATGCTCTGCACCGAGCCCTTGCCGAAACTGCGCGTGCCCATGATCACCGCGCGGTGGTCGTCCTGCAGCGCGCCGGCGACGATCTCGGAGGCCGAGGCCGAAGCGCCATTGATCAGCACGACCATCGGCACCCCGCGGATCAGGTCGCCATTGGGCGAGGCGTCGTAGACCCGGTTCTCGTCGGGGTCGCGCCCCTTGGTCGTCACCACGGTGCCCGAATCGAGGAAGTCGGCGGCGACCTCGACGGCCGCGTCGAGCAGGCCGCCGGCATCGTTGCGCAGATCGAGCACGAACCCGCTCAGACTGCCGCCCGCCTGCTGCTTGAGCTTGACGATCGCGGCGCGCAGCTCGGCGGCGGTGTTTTCGTCGAAGGTGCTGACGCGCACATAGCCGATACGCCCTGGTTCGAGCGCCGATTTGACCGATTCGACCTTGATGATCGCGCGGGTGATCGGGACCGTGAACGAATCGCGGCCGGTGCGCGCGATGGTCAGCACCACTTTGGTTCCCGGCGCGCCGCGCAGCCGGTTGACCACTTCCTCAATATCCATACCGACCAGCGGCTGGCCGTCGGCCTTGATGATGCGGTCGCCCGGGTTGATCCCCGCCGCCGCCGCCGGCGTGCCCTCGATCGCCGCGATCACCTGCGGCACGCCCTCGTCGACCGAAATCTCGATGCCGACCCCGCCGAACTGGCCGCTGGTGGTAGCCATCAGGTCGCGGAATTCGTTCTCGTCCATATAGTCGGAATGCGGGTCGAGCCGAGTCAGCATGCCCTTGAGTGCGCCGGTCGTCAGTTCGCCGGGCTTGATTGGTTCGACGTAGTTCTTCTGCACCTCCTTCATCGTCCGCTCGATGAGCGAGATATCGCCGGGACTGACGCCCGGCGTGTCGTCGGCCGCGACGGGCTGGCAGGCGCTCAGCACGATGCCGACGACAAGCGCGGCGGCGAACGGGACCGCTCGGCGGAACCGACGCGGCTGTCTCTGCTCGTCAGTCATCGCGGTCCGGCTGGCGGTCCGGATGGGCCGCGGCGAAAGCGTCGAGCCGCATACAATTGGCATAGATCCCCGCGATCGTCGGATAGGGCGAAAGGTCGAGCTTATACCGCTCGGAATTGACCACTTGCGGGATCAGCGCGATGTCGGCCAGGCCCGGCTGCTCGCCATCGCAGAACGGCCCGGTTCTCGGGTTTCCGGCCAGGAGCCGCTCGAACGCGTCGAAGCCGGTCGCGATCCAATGGTTGTACCAGACCCCGAGCGCCCCCTGGTCGTGGCCGAGCGGACCATGCAGATAGCGCAGCACCCGCAGATTGTTGATCGGGTGGATATCGCAGGCGACGATCTCGGCCAAGGCGCGGACCCGCGCCCGGCCGGCGGCGTCGCGCGGCAGGAGCGCCGGCTCGGGGTGGGTTTCGTCGAGGTATTCGACGATCGCCATCGACTGGATCAAAACCTGTCCGTCGGTTTCCAGCGCCGGCACCAACCCCTGCGGGTTGGTTTTCAGATAACCGGCGTGTCTCTGCTCGCCGCGGCGCAGATGGATGAACCCGTCCTCATAGGCGAGCCCCTTAAGGTTCAGCGCGATGCGCACGCGGAACGCCGCCGAAGACCGGAAAAAGCCGAAGAGTTTCATGGACGAACGATCGCGGACCCTGGTGCTGCCGGCGGCGCGACGTTACTCCGCCGCCGGCGCGACGGGAAGCAGACGATCCGAACCGTGCCTCAAAAAGCTGGCAGCGGCAGGGCGCCGGGCAGCTCTATTGCGGCAGATGCAGGGCGGCTTTGGTTTGCTCGGTCCGGCGCACATCGTTGCGCGGCAGGCTGCCTTCGCCCGCGGCGCGGCGCAGATCGACGGGGTTCACAGCGACATGTTTGGCCGCGCCCTCGCGGCTCGACGCTTCGCTCGCCACCATCGCGCGCCGGTAACAGGCCTCGCGCGCATCGGAATCGAGGCGGTTGAACTTGTGATCTTGCATAAAGCAGACCTCCAGCGCTTCGCGTTTCGCCGGATCGGTTGAGTAGACATCGTTATAAAAGCTGCGGATCGCGCCGGGATGCACCGCCGCCACCCCACTGGCTGCGATGATCACGCCGGTGAAGAACAGCCTCCGGACGACCCAGCCCAATGCCATGACGATCCCCCTTGTCCCGCTAATGCCAATGAGTGCGACACCTCTGCCGCTTAGCGGCGAATTGTCGCATCGGTTCCGCTCGGGTTGCCGGGGACGCCGACAAACCCAGCGATCAGATCGAGAAACTCGCGCAGAACAATCGGCTTCGCAACATATGCGTCGCAACCGTGCTCCAGCGCTTGCTTTTCGTCGCCGGCCATCGCGAAAGCGGTGACCGCGATGATCGGAATTTCCCGCGTTTCGGCGTCCGCCTTCAATTGACGCGTCACCTCGAGGCCGGACATGTCGGGCAACTGCAAATCCATCAGGATCAGGTCGGGCCGGTATTGGTGCGCCCACGCCACCGCGACGGCGCCTTCGCCGGTCGTCAGCACGTTATAGCCGTGCGCTTCGAGGACATCGTTGAGGAGCTTCATGTTCAGCTCGTTGTCCTCGACGACGAGGATGCGCTTTGCGGCGGTCTGAGATTCTGCGCGCAGCATCGGTCGAACTTCTTGCGTTCCTGTTAAAAGATCGCTGGGGATGGGCAGTGAAGCTTAGCTTTGCCCGGCGGAATTGACGCAAAATTGATAGTTAATTTCGCAAAAGGCCATCAATTTCGACGCCTGCAGGCAGGGGATCCGACATGCGCTTGACGATGGCAATCGCGGCGTTGGCCTTGGCCGGAGGTATCGCGCCGCCGGCCGCCGCCCAGGACGTCGCGGCGCGCGAGGCCGCCCACCGCGCCGAGCTGATCCAGGCGCTGCCGGCGGATGCGGCAAAGCGCGTCTTCGGTCTGCTCACCCGGCCCAACGCGGGGCCGCCGCGCTCGATCGGCAGCTATGCCAAGGGGTGCATCGCCGGCGCCGTGCCACTGCCGCCGGACGGGCCGAACTGGCAGGTCATGCGGCCCTCGCGCAACCGCGCCTGGGGCCATCCGCTGCTGATCGCCGCGATCGAGCGGCTCGCCGCCGGCGCGGCGCAGGCCGGCTGGCCGGGTCTGCTCGTCGGCGATCTCGGCCAGCCGCGCGGCGGCCCGATGGTGACGGGGCATGCCTCGCACCAGATCGGGCTCGACGCCGATATCTGGCTGACCCCGATGCCGGCGCAGCCGTTGAGCCTCGCCGAACGCGACAACCTGCCGGCGCGGAGCGTCGTCGCCGCCGACGGCAACGACGTCGACCCCGCAATCTGGGGTCCGCAATACCGCAAGCTGATCGAGACCGCCGCCCGCATGCCCGAATTGGCGCGGATGTTCGTCAACCCGGCGATCAAGCGGGCGCTGTGCCGCGAAGCCGGCGCCGACCGAGGCTGGCTCGCCAAGGTGCGGCCGTGGTGGGGCCACGACGAGCACTTCCATATCCGCCTCACCTGCCCGCCCGGTCAGGCGCTGTGCGAGAACCAGGAACCGGTCCCGCCCGGCGACGGTTGCGGCAAGGAGCTCGACTGGTGGTTCACCGACGAGGCCAGGCACCCGAAGCCGAGCCCGCCGGGAAAGCCGCTGCTGGTCAGCCAGCTCCCGCCGGAATGCGCGGCCGTCGCGGTGGCGCCTTAGCCCGGCGCTTGAGCGGCCGCTGAAACTGCGCGAGCATCGGCCGGCAGCGCGAAGGAGAACCGCGATGGATGTCGGGATTCAGATGGTCTTCGCCAGCTATGGCTGGGATGGCATCAGCGATCGGCAGGTGTGGGACGAGGAACTGCGCCTGGCGCGGCTTGCCGACGAACTCGGTTTCGATGTGCTGTGGTCGGTCGAGCACCATTTCTACGACTACTCGTTCTGCCCCGATAACCTGCAGCTGATGAGCTACTTGGCCGGCGTCACCAGCCATGCCGATCTCGGGACCGCGGCGGTGATCCTGCTGTGGCACGATCCGTTGCGCGTCGCCGAGCAGGTCGCGATCCTCGACCATGTCAGCAACGGCCGCTTCCGCCTCGGCATCGGGCGCGGCCTGTCGCGCCGCGAGTTCGCCGCCTTCCGCGGCACGATGCGAGGTCGACGCGCGCGCCCGCCTCGTCGCCGGCGGCGCATGGTCCGATTGCATCGTCAGCAATGCCTCGCTCACCGGCGCGCTGGTGACCTTGCCGGGCGCGCCGACGGCGAGTCTCGGCGAGACGGTGATCATCGATGTGCCGCAGGTCGGGATGCTCAGCGCCAGGGTCAAGCGGGTGATGGCGGACGCGCTCGGTGTCTCGTTCGAGGATGTCAGCGACGACATCCGCGATCGGCTGATCCGTTTTCTCTTCACCGTCACGCGGCCGGTGACGCTTGGCGGATTGCCAAGACCGGGCGCCATCTTGCCGGTTCTGGCGCGGCGGCTTTTCGGCTCCGACTTCGCCGACGCTCCCGCCGAGACGGCCCGCAAACCGGAAAATCGAGCCGCCCCGCCCTCATAGCTCGCTCGCGGCAATTGCTGGGGCTACGCCGGCGGTCCCGGAGTTTTGACAACAACAAAGCCGTGGCGCACTCTCGCTGCGCTATACTGAAGCGTTGATCACCGACGAGCCGCGACCATGCCGCGCACCATCGACTGGGAAATTCCGAGCGAGCTCCAGCCCAAGGCCGAAGACGTCGCCTTCGACCTGGACGAGAAGCTGACCGGGATTCTCGGGCTGCAAGCGACCGTTCCCGACGACGCGTTCACCGCGCCGACGCTCGGTACCGAGCGCGCCGGCAGCGGCGTCCTCATCCGCAAGGACGGGCTGGTGCTGACGATCGGCTATCTGATCACCGAGGCCGAGTCGATCTGGCTCACGTCGGGGGTCGGCGGCGCGGTGCCGGCGACGGTGCTCGGCTACGACCAAGAAACCGGGTTCGGGCTGGTGCAGGCGCTGGGGCGGCTCAACGTGCCGGCGATCGAGCTTGGCACCGGCATCAGGGTCGGCGCCGGCGACAAGGTGGTGATCGCCGCCGAGGGCGGGCGCCGCCACGCGATCGCCGCTCAGGTCGTCGCCCGGCAGGAATTCGCCGGCCATTGGGAATACCTCCTCGACCGGGCGATCTTCACCGCCCCGGCGCATCCGTTCTGGGGCGGCGCCGGGCTGATCGCCGCCGATGGCAGCCTGGTCGGGATCGGTTCGTTGCACGTGCAGCGCTCGAACGGGCGCGAGTTGCGCCGCGACGTCAACATGATCGTGCCGGTCGACTTGCTGCCGCCGATCCTCGACGATCTGCTGACCTACGGGCGGCCGAACCGGCCGCCGCGGCCGTGGCTCGGTCTCTACGCCGCCGAGATCGAGGACGAGAACGCGGTCGTCGTCGCCGGCATGTCCGAGCGCGGCCCGGCGATCAAGAGCGGCCTGAAGCCGGGCGACCGCATCCTCGCGGTGCGCGACGATCCGGTGTCGAGCCTCGCCTCGTTCTGGCGCCGGGTGTGGGCCAGCGGCCAGGCGGGCTGCGAGGTCGTGCTGCAGGTCCAGCGCGACAAGGACCCGATCACCGTCCGCGTCGCCTCGGCCGACCGCACGCGTCTGCTGAAGGCGCCGCGGCTGCACTAATTCACATTCGTCATTCCGGGGATCGCGCGTGGCGCGGGAGCCCGGAACCTATGAACACCGCCGGTCGCCAGATTTCGCCTTGGCTGGAGTGCGTGGCGGTCAGGATCGGTGTTCATAGGTTCCGGGCCCGACCCTATGGGTCGTCCCGGAGTGACGTTCAGAAAAAAAGCTATTTCGCCGCGTCGGCGACCTTCGGCGCGGCGCCCCACGTCTTGATCACGGGCAGGATTTCCTTGGCGTAGAGCCGCAGCGACTGCTCGGCGATCGGGTAGGGCGTGCCGCCGAAGCGGAACGAGGTGCACAGCTCGAACTCACGGACCGCTTCGCGGCGCTCCTCGAGCGCGCGCAGGATGCGGTCGGGAGTGCCGTAGACCGCGGCCTTGAGGAACGCCTCGACGATGCCGTCGCGGCCCGCCTCTTTGGCCAGCTCGGCCTTCTTCGCATAGGCGTCGTAGCCTTTGATCCGGGCGAAATGCCCGCTCAGGATCTCGTAGTGTTCGAGATTGCTGTCGACGAACGAGGCCATGTGGCGGCGGGCGAGATCGTCGGTCCCGTCCATCGTCGGGGTGCAGATCGAGAAATCGGCGATCAGGAAGGGCGGCGCCTCTTCGTTGTGGAACTTGCGGAAGAGCTCGCGGTGGCGCTCGATCTGCGGCAGGCGCATGGGCCACGGGCGGTCGGCGAACATCACCATGCGTGCCTTGAGGCGCGCCGCCGCCTCGACCGAATCTTCGCTCGATGCGACCGCGTAGGTGCGGCCCTCGAAGCTGCGCTCGGGCTTCGGGCGGATGGCGATGCGCGGCTGCTTTTAGTGCTTGCCGTTGCCCTCGATGTAGCCGGTGCGCAGCGCCTCGAGGATCATCGCCGAGGCCTCGTCGCGCTTGACAAGCGGCGTCGGTCAAAATATCTAAGCAGCACTCTTACCCCTAGAGTGCTAACCGGGTCGCCCGAGGAATCAACGAAGCGAAATCGAGGAGGTCTTTATGGCATTTCGGCCATTGCATGACCGCGTGCTGGTTCGGCGCGTGGAATCGGAAGCGAAAACGTCGGGCGGGATCATCATCCCCGACACTGCGCAGGAAAAGCCGATGGAGGGCGAGGTCGTATCATGCGGCCCCGGCGCTCGCGGCGAAGACGGCAAGATCCAAGCACTCGACGTCAAGAAGGGCGACCGGGTGCTGTTCGGCAAGTGGTCCGGCACCGAGGTCAAGCTCGACGGCGAGGAACTCATCATCATGAAAGAGTCCGACATCATGGGCGTGATCGCCTGACCGCATCTGGAGGAATACGAAAATGGCAGCCAAGGAAGTCAAGTTTTCCGGCGACGCGCGCGACCGGATGCTGCGCGGCGTCAACATTCTCGCCGACGCGGTCAAGGTAACGCTGGGCCCGAAGGGCCGCAACGTCGTGCTCGACAAGTCGTTCGGCGCACCGCGCATCACCAAGGACGGCGTCACCGTCGCCAAGGAGATCGAGCTCGCCGACAAGTTCGAGAACATGGGCGCGCAGATGGTCCGCGAGGTCGCCTCGAAGACCAATGACCAGGCCGGCGACGGCACCACCACGGCGACCGTGCTGGCCCAGTCAATCGTGCGCGAAGGCGCCAAGGCAGTGGCAGCCGGCATGAACCCGATGGATCTGAAGCGCGGCGTCGACATCGCGGTCGACGCGGTGGTCGGCTCGCTGAAGTCGCAGTCGAAGAAGATCTCGACTAGCGAGGAGATCGCCCAGGTCGGCACCATCGCCGCCAACGGCGAGCGCGAGGTCGGCGACAAAATCGCGGAAGCGATGCAGAAAGTCGGCAACGAGGGCGTCATCACGGTCGAGGAGGCGAAGAGCCTAGAGACCGAGCTCGACGTCGTCGAGGGCATGCAGTTCGACCGCGGCTACCTCTCGCCGTACTTCGTCACCAATGCCGAGAAGATGCTGGCCGAGCTCGACAACGTCTACATCCTGATCCACGAGAAGAAGCTCTCGGGACTGCAGACGATGCTGCCGGTGCTGGAATCGGTGGTGCAGAGCGGCCGGCCGCTGCTGATCATCGCCGAGGACGTCGAGGGTGAGGCGCTGGCGACCCTGGTGGTCAACAAGCTACGCGGCGGGCTCAAGGTGGCCGCGGTCAAGGCGCCCGGCTTCGGCGACCGCCGCAAGGCGATGCTCGAGGACATCGCGATCCTGACCGGCGGTCAGGTGATCAGCGAGGATCTCGGCATCAAGCTCGAGAACGTGACACTCGACATGCTCGGCCAGTCGAAGAAGCTGCGGGTCGAGAAGGAGAACACCACGATCATCGACGGTGCCGGCAAGAAGGCCGACATCGAGGGCCGCTGCACCCAGATCCGCCAGCAGATCGAGGAGACCACCTCCGACTACGACCGCGAGAAACTGCAGGAGCGGCTGGCCAAGCTCGCCGGCGGCGTCGCGGTGATCCGCGTCGGCGGCTCGACCGAAGTCGAGGTCAAGGAGAAGAAGGACCGGGTCGACGACGCGATGCATGCGACCCGCGCCGCTGTCGAGGAGGGTGTCGTCGCCGGTGGCGGCGCGGCCCTGCTTTACGCCGCGCGCGCCCTCGACAAGCTGACCCCGAGCAACAACGACCAGAAGGTCGGCATCGACATCGTCCGCAAGGCGCTGCAGGCGCCGCTGCGGCAGATCGCCGAGAACT
>Ga0182024_10002718_pt1 | contig 43444 bp, 37 predicted proteins | sample P32metaG_FD_120480 | JGI IMG/M metagenome (GOLD analysis project Ga0182024, IMG submission 120480) | Permafrost microbial communities from Stordalen Mire, Sweden - P3-2 metaG (Illumina Assembly) | ecosystem: Environmental > Terrestrial > Soil > Wetlands > Permafrost | place: Sweden: Stordalen... | reverse complement strand
GCGCTGTTCGCCGACAAATGTGCGACCTGCCACGGCGCCGATCTGACCGGCGGCGAGATGGCGCCGCCGCTGGTGGGCGCGATCTTCATGGGAGATTGGGCCGGACAATCGGCGGACGATCTTTTCACCCGCATTCACACCACCATGCCGGCCAACGATCCGGGCAGCCTTTCCAATGTCCAGACCACGCAGGTGCTGGCTTATATTCTGCAGATGAACCAGTTCCCGGCGGGATCGGCCGCCTTGCCCAGCGATGACGCAGGGCTCGGCCAGATCGCCATCACCGCGGACAAGCCGGCGAAGTAAATGCCATCGTGATGATTCTGGCGCGCCCGCAAAGTGCGGTCACGCAAGGCCACTGTCCCCGGAAAGATTCTCCGGGCTGATACCGAGTTTGGCAAGGGCGCGCCGCCACTTGCTGTCGTCTTGCGCAATAAAAACAAGTTCGGCATCGGCCGGCGCCAGCAGCCAGCCGTTGGCTTTGATCTCGGCTTCGAGTTGACCCGGCGCCCAGCCGGCATAACCCAGCGCCAAAAGGCACTGGCGCGGCCCCACGCCCTTCGCCTTGGCGCGCAGGATATCGAAGCTTGCGGTCAGTGCGAATTCATCGCCGATGATCTGGGTTTCCTCCTCGCGGTAATCCAGGCTGTGCAGCACAAAACCCTGTCCGGGAGCGACCGGGCCGCCGAAATGCACCATCTGCGGCGGACGGGTTGGTATTTCCGGCGCAATCTCGAGCTGCGCATAAATCTTGTCGATGGTGAAAGACTCGATCGTCTTGTTCACAATAAAGCCCATGGTGCCGGCCTCTTGCCCGTGCGCGCAGAGATAGACGACAGAGCGGGCGAAAAAGGGATCCTCCATCTGCGGCATCGCGATAAGCAGTTGACCGGTCAGCGACGTCACGGCTTGCCCTTGTTACAAGTTCCTGGACCAGATGGCCTTTTTCGGTGGCCGAAAGCCTATTGGAATGCGGCATCCCGATCCAGAGGGCGCAGGAGTGCCGGCGCCCGCGTGATCAGCTAGGCACAACATCGAACGCGACGGTGAGACGTGGACGATCCGAGGTGAAGCGTACGGTGCCGTGCCAGAAGTAGGATGGAAACAGCACCAGTTTTCCGATCGTAGGCGTCACGATGCGCGATGGCTGGTCGTGTGCGCCCAGGCTGAAGGGCGATTCCCCGAACTTGAGCGCGCCCTGGTTGCCCAGGGCCGCCGCGACATCGGGCGGCAGATCGACATAATAGGCGGAACTGATCCAGCCTTTGGGATGAATGTGGTTGGTGTGATAGCCGCTCGAACTGAGGCGGCAGGACCATGAGCCGGAAAAATCGAAGCCGTCTTTTTTGCGTCCCAGAAAAGGATGAGCGGCGTCATCCGGCAAAGCCGCGATATAGCCCGCGATGGCCTGGCGCAGACTGTCCTCCAAAAGACAAAGCAGCCGGGTGTTGCGCGCGAACAGATTGCTGCCGGGCGTCTGGGTGCCGCGGTTGAGGCTTTGATCCATCGGCGCGACCTTGCGGGTGTGAAGGGTCACCAACTCTTCGGCCAGCGCCGCATTGAAGGATGCCATGTCGGCAAACCCGGGCGGCACCGGCGGCGCGATCTCCTGCGCCCAATCGTCCACCACCATGCGGCCAAGCCAGGCGCGATCGCCCTGTGCGCGTGCGACCAAAGTGAGAAGTCCCAAACTCATCTGGTCTTGCGCGCCCATCGCCAAGGCTTCATCCAGAGCCCGGCGCGCCGCCGCCGCATCACAAGCGCGCAGCAACGCCATCGCAAGATCCTGGCGATGGGGAATGGAGGTGGGCTCGACGGCGGCGACGCGACGAAATTCGACAGCCGCCTCTGCGAAGCGGTTCTGCAGCATCAGCGCGCGGCCACGCGCGCTGGCGATGCGGGGGCCATCTCCCGCTTGCGCCAGCAGCGCCTCGGCCTTTGCCGCTTCGCCGGCGTCACGAAAGCGCAGCAAAAGCTCGGCCTCCGCGAGCAACAGTTCGGGCGTCTCGCCGATCCGCGCGCGGGCAAAGGCATGTGAGCCCAGCTGACGCACATCCTTTCCCATCTCCCACGCCAGATTGTTGAATTCCTCATGCGCGGTCAGGGCAGCGGGATTGCTCTCGACGGCGCGGCGATACGCGGCGAGTGCGTCGTCCTCGCGGCCCAGCCGCGTCAGCACCTTGCCCAGCGCAAGGTGGCCTTCGAAACGCGCGGGCGAAGCGTCGACGGCGCTGGCTTGCGCGGTTGCGGCCTCGGCGAGGCGGCCCTCGGCGGCAAGCACGGTGCCGCGATAATAATGCGCCTCGAACCGGCCGGGCGCGGCCGCCACGGCCTTGTCGAGCATGTCCAGCGCACTTTCATTGTCGCCGGTCTTGTGCAGCAGCAGCCCGGCCTGCGTCAGGGCTTCGGAGCTGGACGGATTGAGCACCAGCGCCTGGCGCTGGGCCGCAAGCGCATCGACAAGACGCGACAGCCGCGCCAGCGCCACGCCCAGATTGTAGAAGGTCTTCCAGTCAGCAGGCCCAAGCGCGGTGGCCTGCTGATAAGCGGCGGCGGCGCCCGCTGCATCGCCGCGCTCGAACAGAAGATGGCCCAGCCGGACATGCGGGGCCGGGTCATGGGGAGCGGCCATGATCGCCGCCCGCAGCGCCTGCTCGTCTTCACCCGCGCTGCCGTCGTGCCGGTTCGTCAAGCAAGCCTCCGTCCGCCGCTTGTCTCAGGGCTTCTTGGGATCGGCGCTGCCCATGTCGGCGCGCACTTTCCAGCTTCCGTTCTCCTTGACCCAGACCGTCATGTAATGACCGGTGGTACTGACGCCGGGGCCGGTGTGGCTGGAATGGCCTTCGGTCCAGCCCAGAGTACCATCGGCGGAAACACCACCCGTATCGGGCACCCAGGTGATCTTGACGGCGGGATCGCTGTGATGGGCTTTGGGATCGGCCAGCCGCGCGACCGCATCGGCCTTGTTCTTGATCGGTGTGGCGCCGGTGAAGGTCTGGCCGTCGGTCGCCAGGTTGGCGATATAGGCCTGGTCATAACCCTTCTCCAGCGACATCTTCGCGAAGGCACGGTCCACGGCCATCAGGTCGTCTTTGGGGGTGGCGAACGCACAGGTGGTTGTGGCGATTGTAATGAAGGTCGCAATTGCGGTGAGACGCGTGTTCATGACTAGTCCTCTTGCAGATTAGACATCGCGATACAGATATTCTTGGAAGCCCACAAAAGCGTCACGGATCGCCTTTGTACCACCCAAGTGATCGGCCGCATCATTGACGGTGTGGTATTTCAACTCCAGCAGACCGCCAAGCTTTTCCTGGTCCAGTTCACCGACCCCCTGGCTTACATATTGGGCCAGCACGAAGTCCAGAAAATCCTGCAGCTTCGCATCGTATCGTGAAAGGATTTGCGGCTTGTGACTCTCAGCTCTCTCGGCGCGGCTCAGCGGTGAGCGGGCATATCTGCGGCTGTGGATAGCATATTCGCCGCTGCAATCAGGCTGCAAGGCGCGGGCACTCGGCCTTAAATCGCTGCCACGAACGCTTGGCTTTGTTCAATGGCGCGCCCCTCCAGGCGCGCATCGTTGCCGCGCGTCCATGACGGCGGCCGTCGCACTACGCTGCCGCTAACGACCGCTGGCGCTAGCGCCGCCTATGGACGCTTGGCATTCGTCTGGCCCGTGACACGGGCCAGACGAATGGTGCCGCCTGCGTGACTCGAACACGCGACCCCGTCATTACGAATGACGTGCTCTACCGACTGAGCTAAGGCGGCCCAGGCCCTACTAGGGCCCTACTAACTAATACTTCGTCCGCCTAACCCATGCTGATCACAAGTAAATTGCGGATCGACCCGCTAATTACGAATGATGTGCTCTACCGACTGAGCTAAGGCGGCCACCGAAGGAGCGGGAAACTACTGATCCGCACCCCCCTCTGCAACGCCAAACCTGACCGAAAAGGCCTTAATTCCCCGTTTCGCCGTAGGAAATCCGCCAGATCCGGCCCTTGTTGGACTCCGCGACATACAGCGCCCCGTCCGGTCCGACCCCCACGCCCACCGGGCGATAGGTTGCGGTCTTGACCTGCTTGGCGTTGGCATCGGGTCCGGCAAAGCCATCGGCGAACACCACCGGCTTGCCTGCCTTGCCGCCGGCAAACGGCACGAACACCACGTCATAGCCGGCATGGCCGCCGGCCACGGTGCCGCCATCTGCGCCGCCGCCATGCATGGCCAGGAAGGCGCCGCCCCGATATTTCTTCGGGAACTGGCTGCCGTCATAGAAGGTCAGGTCCAGCGCCGCCGGCCGCATCGGCTGGAACGCCACCACGGGCTTGGCATATTTGGCATCCTTCACCGGCGTCTTGCCGTCGCCGCCATATTCCGGCGCCATCAGGCGGATCTTCCGCTGACCATCCCAATAGGTATAGGGCCAGCCCATGTCGGTGCCCTTGGTGATGCGGAACATTTCGTCGGGAATGGCATCGTCCTGTGCCGGCGTCACCAGTTCCGGCCAGCCCTTGGCTGTCGCGTCGCGGCCATGCCAGGCGCCATAAAGGCCGTCGCCCGCACGCCAGTCCATTGCGCCCTGATTGCGGATGCCGGTGGCGAAATGTTCGCCATCGGCCAGCTTCTGGCCGGGCTTGCTGTCGTCAAAGCGCCAGACGCCACCACGCGCTTCCAGGATCGGGCACGGCTTCAACCCGACCGGCTTGTCCTTGGGGCCGTTAGGGTCCCAGCAATTGTTGGCGCCGCCGCCGCCATCAATGGAGACAAACAGATTGCCCTTGCCGTCAAAGGCGAAGGGATGATTGGTCGACGCCATGCCATCGACAATGGTCTCCGGCGCAGTGGTGGGCACCAGTTGGTCGTCCAGCGCAAAGCGCACCACGCCAGTGCCGGTCGCGGCATAGAGATAGTTCTTGTAGATCTTGATGCCGGTGCCCTGGTCCACGCCCGCGATATGGGCGGTCTGAAGCGGCTTGTGATCGATGCCCAGCCGGATCGCGACAATGCCGACCGACGGCGCGTTGGGCCCATGGCGGGTGGAGAGATAGATGTCGTTGCCGCGCAGCGCCATGTGGCGGACCGGGCCGACACCTTCGGCCACAACCGTGGCATGAAAGCCGGGCGGCAGGGTCAGGCCATCGGGCTCGGCGGCCAGCGCAGGCGCGGCCGCAAGCAAGGCAACAAAAGCAACCGAAAGCGTCCTGACCATGATTTTCCCACCCCTGTTTTTGCGCGGAAAGCCTAAACCGCGCCCGCAAACCGCGCAATCACCCCAAAGGCCCGGACCGTCAGCCCTTGCCGCGCGGATGGGCCTTTGCATAGGTTTCGAGCAACTGGCGGGTGTCCATCGCGGTATAGATCTGGGTGGTGGAGAGCGAGGCATGGCCCAGCAATTCCTGCAAGGACCTGAGATCGCCGCCGCCCTGCAGGATGTGGGTTGCAAAAGAATGGCGCAGGGCATGTGGCGTGGCTTTTTCCGCCAGGCCAAGCTGGCCGCGCAGCCGCTGCATCAGGCTTTGCGCCTCGCGCGGGCTCATGGCCAAACCCCGGCGCGATAAAAACAATGGCGATGATGGCGCGCCGGTGAAGGGGATTTTCGCCACATAATCGTTCAGCGCATCGGCGACCAGCGGCAACACGGGCACGCTGCGCTGTTTCTTGCCCTTGCCGATCACGGTCAGGGTTTCGCCCAACGGCACGTCGCCGCGCTTCAGGCCCAAGGCTTCGGAAATGCGCAGGCCCGCGCCATACAGCAAGGTCAGCAGCGCGGCATCGCGCGCGCCCAGCCATTCCACAGTGTGTTCACCGGCCTGGGTGATGGCGCGGGCCGCATCCTCCACCGACAGCGGACGCGGCAACCGCCGGCGCACCCTGGGCGTGCGGATGGAGCGCGCCGCGGCGTTCTCCAGCACGCCTTCCTTGGCGAGGAATTTGTAGAAGCTGCGCACTGCGGCCATCGCCCGCTGCACACCGCCGGGGCCCAGCCCCTCCTGGCGGCGATGGGTGATAAAGGCGCGGATGTCGGCGGGCTTGAGTTTCGCCAGCGCCTTCTCCGTGACCGTGCCGCCGATATGGGTGGCCTGGAACCCGATGAAGCGCGCCACGTCATCACCATAGGCGCGCAAGGTGTGCGGCGAGGCACGGCGTTCATGCGCCAGCGCCGCCAGCCAGTTCTTACGCAGCGCGTCAGCGCCTCGGGAATCCTGCGCTGCCATCAGCCTTTGATGGCAACATTCGCCTTCTTGGCGTCAGCGATGAAAGCGGCCAGACCTTTGTCGGTCAGGGGATGGCTGATCAGCTTCTTGAAGATGTCGGTCGGCATGGTGCCGACATCGGCGCCGGCCAGAAGCGAGTCGCGCACATGGCTGATACTGCGGATCGAGGCCGCCAGGATCTTCGTCTTGAAATTGTAATTGTCATAGACGGCGCGAATGTCGCGGATCAGGCCCATGCCGTCCTCACCCGCATCATCGACGCGGCCGATGAAGGGCGAAATGAACGTCGCGCCGGCCTTGGCCGCCATCCATGCCTGCACCGGCGAGAAGCACAGCGTGACATTGACCATATGGCCGTCCTTGGACAATGCGGCGCAGGCTTTCAACCCATCCCAGGTCAGCGGCACTTTCACGGCGATGTTCTTGGCGATCCTGGTCAGGACCGCCGCTTCCTTCATCATGCCATCGTAATCGGTGGCCAGCACCTCGCCGCTGACGGCGCCCGGCACGATGGCGCAGATCTCCTTCAGCGATTCGACATAGTCGCGCCCCGTCTTGGCGGCGAGCGAGGGATTGGTGGTGACGCCATCCACCAGCCCGCTGGCGGCATATTCGCGGATTTCAGCCACATCGGCGGTGTCGAGGAAGATTTTCATGGAATCGGACCTTAATTTGTTGACCTGGGGATTTGGCGGGGCGAAGTGTAGCCCATGATCCGGGCCCGTTTGAACCCCGCGCCGCCGCCTGAAATTGCCGCAAAACCCGTCGTCGGCGTGTTGTTGCCGCTGCCGCTGGCGGGCGCCTATGACTACAAGCTGCCGCCCGGTGCCAACGCGGCGCGGGGCGCGGTGGTTGCGGCGCCCCTGGGCAACCGCGAAGTGCTGGGCGTGGTGTGGGGCACCGCCGAAGGCACGGTCGGTGACAATCGTTTGAAGGTGGCGGAACCGCTGGAAGGCGCGCCCGCGCTGCCCGGCAAGCTGTGCGACTTCATCGACTGGGTGGCCGATTACACCCTGAACCCGCCCGGCACGATCCTGGCCATGGCGTTGCGCTCGCGCGGCGCGTTTGAGCCGGAAGCCAAGCGCGTCGCCCATGTGCGGGGCAGTGTGACGCCGCCGCGCATGTCGCAGGCGCGCATCCGCGCGCTGGAGGTTGCGGGCGACGGGTTGGCGCGCAGTGTCAGCGGGCTGGCGGAAGACGCCAATGTTTCGCCGGCGGTGGTGCGCGGGTTGATCCATGCCGGTGCGCTGATCCCGACCGAGCTGCCGGAATTCATGCCCTTGCCGCAGCCCGATGCCAGTTTCACAACCACACAGTTGAATGACGACCAGGCACATGCCGCCTCTGCGCTGCGCGAAGCGGTTTCATCAGGGAAATTTTCCGCGCATCTGCTGGATGGCGTCACCGGCTCGGGCAAGACCGAAGTCTATTTCGAAGCGGTGGCCGAAGCGCTCACGCGCGGCAAACAGGTGATGATCCTGCTGCCGGAGATCGCACTGACGGTGCAATTCCTGGAACGCTTTGCGGCACGCTTTGGCGTGCGCCCCGCGGAATGGCACAGCGACCTGTCGCAGAAGGAGCGCCGGCGCACCTATCGCGCGGTGATGAATGGCGAGGCGCGGGTGATCGTCGGCGCGCGATCGTCGCTGTTTCTGCCCTTTCCGGAACTGGGCCTGATCATTGTCGATGAAGAGCACGAACAGGCGTTCAAGCAGCAGGACGGCGCCATCTATCACGCCCGCGACATGGCGGTGGTGCGGGCGCGCATCGAGGATTGTCCGGTCATTCTGGCCAGCGCCACGCCGTCACTGGAAAGCTTCGTCAATGCCCAGGGCGGGCGTTATACGCATCTGCAATTGAAAGCGCGGCATGGCGTGGCGGAAATGCCGAAGGTCAAACTGATTGACCTCAGACATGAACGGGACGCGCTGGACGTAGAACATAAAGGGCAATGGCTGTCGCCGCCGCTGCGCGCCGCGCTGGAAAAAACGCTGGCCGCGGGCGAACAGGCGATGCTGTTCCTCAACCGGCGGGGCTATGCGCCGCTAACCTTGTGCGAAGCCTGCGGCCACAAATTCACCTGCCCGCATTGTTCGGCCTGGCTGGTCGAGCACAAATACAAGCGGCGGCTGGCCTGTCATCAGTGCGGCTATGAACTGCCGATGCCCAGCGACTGTCCGGAATGCCGTGAGAGCGGCACTCTCATTCCCTGCGGCCCCGGCGTCGAACGCGTGGCCGAGGAATTCGCCGCCTTCTTTCCCAAGGCGCGCTATTCCATTGCCTCGTCCGACATCCTGCACGGCCCTGCTGAGACGCAGGCCGCGATCCGCGCCTTTGCCCGGCGCGAGATCGATGTGCTGATCGGCACCCAGATCGTCGCCAAGGGGCATCACTTTCCGCAACTGACTTTGGTGGGCGTGATCGACGCCGATCTGGGCGGCAGCGACGGCGATCTGCGCGCCCGCGAACGCACCTTCCAATTGCTGCATCAGGTGTCGGGCCGCGCCGGTCGCGCCGAGAAACCCGGCCTGGTGTTGCTGCAGACCCGCAATCCCGAAGACGCGGTGATGCAGGCCCTAGCCCGGGGAGACCGCGACGGCTTCTATGCCCAGGAGCGAGGTTTTCGTGAAGTGACCCAGGCGCCGCCATTCGGCCGCCTGGCCGCGCTGGTGATCAGCGGCTATGACGGCGCTTCTGTCCGCGACATCGCCAAACAGCTGGGCCGCGCCGCCCCATCTGCGCGCGATGTGAAAGTGTGGGGCCCGACGCCGGCTTTCTATGCCCTGCTGCGCGGCCAGACCCGCGAACGCCTGCTGGTACAGGCCGCGCGCGGCGTGGATGTGCAGGCCTATCTGAAAGCGTGGCTGGCACTGGTCAAAGCGCCCGCGTCTATACGCGTGACCGTGGACGTCGATCCGGTGAGCTTCTTCTGACCTTGAACTTTGTCATTCCCGCGCAAGCGGGAATCCAGAGACACAAGTTGGATGCCCGCTTTCGCGGGCATGACAGGAATGGTTCAGATCGTCCTGACGTCCGTCAGATGACCAGTGATCGCAGCGGCAGCAGCCATCGCCGGCGACACCAGATGCGTGCGCCCGCCTCGGCCCTGACGGCCTTCGAAGTTGCGGTTGGAGGTCGATGCGCAGCGCTCGCCTTCCTTCAGCTTGTCGGCGTTCATGGCGAGACACATGGAGCAGCCCGGATCGCGCCATTCAAAGCCCGCTTCCAGGAACACCTTGTCCAGGCCCTCTTCCTCGGCCTGTTCCTTCACCAGGCCCGAGCCCGGCACCACAATGGCGTTGACGCCAGCGGCCACCTTCTTGCCCTTGGCAATGGCGGCGGCGGCGCGCAGGTCTTCGATGCGGCCATTGGTGCAGGAGCCGATGAAGACATGGTCCACCTTGATGTCGGTGATCGGCATGTTGGCGGTGAGCCCCATATAGGCCAGGGCGCGCTCGGCGGCGGCGCGGTGACTTTCTTCCTTTATCAACGCCGGATCCGGCACCTTGGCCGTGATCGGCAACGCCTGCTCCGGCGAGGTGCCCCAGGTCACCATCGGCACGATGTCGCGCGCATCCAGCACGACTTCGGCGTCAAACTTGGCGTCGGCATCGGACTGCAGGGTTTTCCAATAGGCCTGCGCCGCTTCCCAGACCCCGGCCTTGGGCGCGCGCGGCTTGCTCCGCACGTAATCCAGCGTGACGTCATCGACTGCAATGAGCCCCGCACGCGCGCCGCCTTCAATGGTCAGATTGCACAGGGTCATGCGGCCTTCCATCGACAGCGCGCGGATCGCGTCGCCCGCATATTCGATGACATAGCCGGTGCCGCCGGCAGTGCCGATCTTGGCGATCACCGCCAGCGCAATGTCTTTCGCCGTCACGCCGTCCGGCAGCTTGCCGTTGACGCTGACGCGCATGTTCCTGGAATGCTGGGCGCGCAGGGTCTGGGTCGCCAGCACGTGCTCGACTTCGGAGGTGCCGATGCCAAAGGCCGGCGCGCCGAACGCGCCATGGGTCGAGGTGTGGCTGTCGCCGCAGACGATGGTGGTGCCCGGCAGGGTCCAACCCTGTTCCGGCCCGATGATGTGCACGATGCCCTGGCGGATATCGTCCATCGGGAAATATTCGACGCCGAAATCCTTGGCGTTCTTTTCCAGGGTTTCGACCTGCAGCCGCGATTCCGGCTCGGTGATGCCCTTGTCGCGGTCCTTGGTCGGCACATTGTGGTCGGCCACCGCCAGGGTCAGGTCGGGGCGGCGCACCTTGCGGTTCGCCAGGCGCAGGCCTTCAAAGGCCTGGGGGCTGGTCACCTCATGCACCAGATGGCGGTCGATATAGAGCACAGGCGTTTCGCCTGTGGAGTCGGACACCAGATGGGCGTCCCAGATCTTGTCGTACAGCGTCTTGGCCATGGCGTACTCTTTGGGGTCGTGAGGGCGGCCTAGATATAAGGCGCAGGGGCTTTGATCAATGCTGCGAAAAATAAAGCACAGCCATGATGATGATGATGGCGATGAACTGGGCTAACACCCTGATTCGCATGAGTTTATTAGACCATGTGGCCGAGGTCGCGCCGCCCTTCCACAAGGTGAAAAGGCCCAGGCACAGCACGACAAAGACGGCCCCGACAGCAATGGCGACCAGAAGCTTTCCCATGGCGGCTTTTTACGCCCCTGCGCCTCGCGCCGCAAATGCGGTGCGTCAGGCCAGCGCGTCTACCTGCTCATTGGTGAAATTGCCGGGAACGATGGTCACCGGAATTGCCTGCACCGCAGTGGTGAACATGGAAACCAGCGGACCCGGCCCTTCCTTGGCGGTGCCCGAGGCCAGCACCAGGATGGAAATATCCTTGTCGTCTTTCAGAAGCTGGAACAGGCATTCGGTGGCCACGCCGTAAGGGATGACCAGTTCGGGCAGGATGCCCGACAGCTCATTCACCAGCCTGGCCGCTTCATAGAGCATGCTCTCGGCCTCGGCATGGGCCTCATCGCGCATGATCTCTTCCACCCCGCGCCATTGCTGGAAGTCGGGCAACTGGGCCGGACACATCAGGGTGACGCGGCCGTTGGTGTGCTGGGCGCGGCGGGTGGCAAAGCGCAGGGCCACCTTGTGCTCGGGCGTCTTGTCCACGATCACCAGAAATTTGCGAGGCGCGCGCGATGCGGCGGGGCTGCTCATGGGTGGATGTTACCTGATCGGCCGAGCGGCGGCGAGAGTGTCAACGAATGCGCAGCCCGTTCCATGCAGACATTTCCGCCTGGCTTGGAGGCTCCCACATCGTTTCGACAAAATCGAACATCTCGCGCGTCACATCGAAGCTGAGCGGCCCGCTCTTCTCGGCATTGCGCTTTTCGACCCTTCGCCAGCGCTCATCCGCTGGCACGTCCAGAAAATGCAGATTCACAGCTAAGCCCGCCTCTTGCGCAAGCGCACCGAACTGGGCGCGAATCCTGGCTTGGCCAAAGCCCATTTCCAGGATGCAAGGGATACCGCGCGCGGCAACCTGTTTGGCCGTGATCCAGATTTGATTCTGGCACCGCGCGACTCGCTCCATCGCCCAAGCACCCTCCAGCGGCCGCGGCGCATCTTGCCAGTACAATGCCGCCATCCAGTCATCCACGCCAAAGATGATCGCGTCGATCTCCTTCGCGAGTTTCGCGGCATAGGTGGTCTTGCCGGCTCCTGTGGAACCACAGATGAAATGAAGCATCGCGGAATCAGGTGTTGAGCTTCTTTTTAAGATCATAAAGCATCTCCAGCGCCTGTTTGGGTGTCAGGGCATCGGGCTCTATTGCCTTGAGCGCGTCCTCGACCGCGCTGGTCTTGGGCATGGGCGCGGTGGCGCCGAACAAGGGCAGGTCGTCTATCTTGGCCAGCGGCTTGTGGCCCTCGCGGCCCTCTTCCAGGGCACGCAGCACTTCCTCGGCGCGCGCCACCACGGCATCGGGCAGGCCCGCCAGCTTGGCGACATGGATGCCATAGGAACGGTCAGCCACGCCGGAGATCACCTCATGCAGGAAGACGATACTGTCGTTCCATTCCCGTACCTTCATGGTGTAGCAGGCCATGGACTTCAGCCGCTCGGCCAGCGCCACCATCTCGTGATAGTGCGTAGCGAACAGCGCACGGCTCTTGTTGGTCTCATGCAGATGCTCCGCCGCGGCCCAGGCGATGGCCAGCCCGTCATAGGTCGCGGTGCCGCGCCCGATCTCATCCAATATGACCAGCGAGCGTGGCGTCGCCTGATTAAGGATCGCCGCCGTCTCCACCATTTCCACCATGAAGGTGGAACGGCCCGCCGCCAAATCGTCACCCGCGCCCACCCGGCTGAACAACCGATCGACGATGCCGATATGGGCGGCCTCGGCCGGCACGAAACTTCCCGTCTGCGCCATGATGGCGATCAGCGCATTCTGGCGCAGGAAGGTGGATTTACCGGCCATGTTGGGACCGGTGACCAGCCACAGCCTTCCTTTGGCGTTCGACGACAGGTCACAGTCATTGGGCACAAAAGGCCCGGCATTGGCGGCCTGCAACGCTGCCTCGACCACAGGATGACGGCCGCGCGTGATGGCGAAAGCAAGCCCATTGTCCATCTTGGGCCGCACATAGCGCGCGGCGATGGCGAGTTCGCCAAGGCTGGCGGCAACGTCGAGAATGCCCAGCGCATCGGCGATTGCCGACAGCGCTTCACCATGCTCCAGCGCCAGTATCACCATTTCGTCGAACAGCGTGGCTTCCAGCGCCAGCGCGCTGTCGCCGGCTTCGGCGATACGCGAGGCAAGCGACGCCAGTTCATCGGTGGAAAAGCGCACCGCGCCCGCCATGGTCTGGCGATGGCGGAACACGTCTTTATCCGTCATCAGCCTGTCGGCGTGCTGCTGGGTCACCTCGATGAAATAACCCAACACGCCATTGTGCTTGATCTTGAGCTGGCTGACGCCACTGCTCTGGCGGTATTGGCCCTCCAGTCCCGCAATGACGCAGCGCGATTCATCGCGAAGGGCGCGCATTTCATCCAGCGGCGCATGAGCCCCGGTCCTGATGAAGCCGCCATCGCGCGACAGATACGGCGGCTCATCGACCAGCAGGAATTCCAGCCGGTCGGACAGACGCGACACCGCGGCGATATTTTGCGCCAGCGTTTCGATCGCTTCCAACGCTTCGCCCGCCAGCGCTTCCTTGCGCAAAGACTCACGCAAGGCGCGCGCCGCCTTCACGCCATCGCGCAGATTGGCGAGATCGCGCGGCCCGCCGCGCGCCACGGACAATCGCCCGAGCGCGCGGGCGATATCAGGCGCAGCCTGCAAGGCCTCGCGCGCCTGGCGGCGCAGTTCGGAATCTTTCGCGAAAGCCTCGACCGCATCATGGCGCGCGCCGATCACCTTCACATCGGTCAACGGCGCGGCCAGCCGCGATGCCAAGAGCCGCGCGCCCGATGCGGTGACAGTGCGGTCCATCCCGGCCAGCAGCGATCCGCTGCGCTGGCCGGCAAGCGTCTGGGTCAATTCCAGATTGCGGCGGGTGGCGGCATCGATGCCCATGAAATGCGCCGGCGACACCCGCGCGATCCGTTGCAGCGCAACCTTGGCGCCTTTCTGGGTCAGTTCCAGATAAGCGATCAGCGCGCCCGCCGCCGACAGTTCGGCGCGGCTGAACGCGCCCAGCCCGTCCAGCGACAGCATGTCGTAATGGGTCTTCAGCGCTCGCTCGCCATTGGCGGAATCAAAACGGCTGCCCGGCAAGGGCGACAGCGCGAGCCCTTGCGACTTGAACAGCGCCGCGAAATCTTCCTGCGCCAGAAGCGAGTCCGGGATCAGCAATTCGCGAGGGCTGAGCCGCGCCAGTTCGGTGGCGATCTCGCTCTGTCCCACCGCCGCGACCGAAAACTCGCCGGTAGACATGTCGGCGGAGGCGATGGCGAAGTCCGCACCCGACCGCCCCAGGGCTGCCAGCAGATTGGAAGCCCGGGCCTCCAGCAGTGCATCCTCGGTCAGGGTGCCCGGCGTCACCAGCCGCACCACCTCGCGCTTGACCACCGATTTGGCGCCGCGCTTCTTGGCTTCGGCGGGGTCTTCGATCTGCTCGCACACCGCCACGCGATAGCCCTTGCGGATCAGCTTCTCGAGATAGGACTCGGCGGCATGCACCGGCACCCCGCACATGGGGATGTCCTCGCCCAGATGCTTGCCGCGCTTGGTCAGGGCGATGTCCAGCGCCTCGGCCGCCTTTGCTGCATCAGCGAAGAACAACTCATAGAAATCGCCCATGCGGTAGAACAGCAGATAGTCTGCATGCGCCGCTTTCAGCGCGAGATATTGCGCCATCATTGGGGTTACATCACCCGCCACTGACACGGCATCAGCCTGTATACCGAAATCCATCTCGCTCATGCGAGCGACCATAGCAGAAGTGTCGCGGGCCCTGTCGTCACACAAGCTTGATGCAATCGCCGCATGCGTGGTTATCCTGTGGAAAATCCATAAACACACAGTCCAGCAGGTGCCTGATGAGCCGCCCGTCCTTCACCGACGAAGAAGCCCTTGCTTTTCACGCTGGATCCAAACCCGGCAAGCTGGAGGTAACCGCCACCAAACCGATGGCGACCCAGCGCGACCTCAGTCTGGCCTATTCGCCCGGCGTCGCGGTGCCGGTGCTGGCGATCGCGGAAAATCCCGAACTTGCCTACGAATACACGGCCAAGGGCAACATGGTGGCGGTCATCTCCAACGGCACCGCCATCTTGGGCCTGGGCGATCTGGGCGCGCTGGCTTCCAAGCCGGTGATGGAAGGCAAGGCGGTGCTGTTCAAGCGCTTCGCCGATGTGAACTCCTTCGACCTGTGCATCGACACCAAGGATGTCGACGCGTTCATCGCCGCCGTGCGCTATCTGGGGCCGTCCTTCGGCGGCATCAATCTGGAAGACATCAAGGCGCCCGACTGTTTCATCATCGAGCAGCGCCTGCGCGAGTTGATGGACATTCCGGTGTTCCATGACGACCAGCATGGCACCGCCATCATCTGCGGCTCGGGCATCATCAACGCCGCGCACCTGACCGGACGCAAGCTGGAAAACCTGAAGATGGTGGTCAATGGCGCGGGCGCCGCCGGTATCGCCTGTCTGGAGCTGATCAAGTCCCTGGGCGTGAAATCGGAGAATGTCATTCTCTGCGACACCAAGGGCGTGGTCTATCGCGGCCGCACCGAGGGCATGAACCAGTGGAAGTCAGCGCACGCCACCGAGACCAAGGCGCGCACCCTGGAAGAAGCCGTCAAGGGCGCCGACGTGATTCTGGGCCTTTCCAAGAAAGGCGCCTTCACGCCCGAGATGGTCAAGTCGATGGCCAAGAACCCGATCATCTTCGCCATGGCCAATCCCAATCCGGAAATCACCCCGGAAGAAGCCAAGGCGGCGCGCGACGATGTGATCATCGCCACCGGACGCAGCGACTATCCCAACCAGGTCAACAACGTCATCGGCTTCCCCTACATCTTCCGCGGCGCGCTGGACGTGCGTGCCACCGCCATCAACGAAGAGATGAAGATCGCCGCCGCCCATGCGATAGCGGCGCTGGCGCGTGAAGACGTGCCCGATGAAGTCGCCGCCGCCTATCGCGGTGCGCGCCCCGTCTATGGTCCGGAATACATCATCCCCTCGCCCTTCGATCCGCGCCTGATCTCCCGCGTGTCGGCGGCCGTGGCGGAAGCCGCGATGAAATCGGGCGTCGCCAAGAAAAAGATCGAGGACCTCGACGCTTATCGCTACCAGCTGTCGGCGCGTCTTGATCCGTCCGCCGGCCTGTTCCAGATGGTGACCAATGCGGTGCGCGCTAAGCCCAAGCGGGTGGTGTTTGCGGAAGGCGAAGAGGATTGCGTGATCCGCGCCGCCGCCGCCTTCCAGAATTCCGGCATGGGCAAGGCCATCCTGGTCGGGCGCCCCGATGAGGTGAAGGCGGGCATGCGGCGCGCGGGCATCGACGAGAATCTGCTCGAGATCAAGGTGCCGCAATCCGCCGAGGAAGCCGCGCCCTACATCGACGCGCTCTACAAGCGCATCCAGCGGCGCGGCGCGCTGCACCGTGACGCCGTGCGCATGGTCACCAACGACCGCAACATCTATGCCGCCTCCATGCTGAAGGCCGGTCATGCCGACGCCATGGTCGCCGGCGTAACCCGAACCTATGCCAATGTCTTGACTGACATTCGCACCGTGCTGGACTCCCCGCCCGGCCAGCGGCCGATGGGCATGCAGGTGGTGTTCGCCAAGGGCCGCATCGTCTTCATCGCCGATACCTCGGTGACGGAACTGCCGACCGCCGACCAGCTGGCCGACATCGCCGTTCAGGGCGCGGCGGTGGCGCGGCGTTTTGGCCTGACACCCCGGGTGGCCTTGCTGGCGTCTTCCACCTTCGGCTTCCCGCGCAGCGAACGCAGCGAACGCATCATCGAGGCGGTGCATATCCTGGAAGGCCGCCAGGTCGATTTCGAATATGACGGCGAAATGGCGGTGGACGTGGCCTTGGACAAGGACAAGCTGGCGCTTTATCCCTTTGCTCGCATCACCGACACCGCCAATGTGCTGATCATGCCAGCGATCCATTCGGCTTCCATTTCCACCAAACTGTTGCAGCAGATGGGCTCGGCCAGCGTGATGGGCCCGATGCTGGTGGGTCTGGAGAAATCAGTGCAGATCGCGCCCCTGGGCGCCAAGATGAGCGAGATCTACAACGCCGCGGTAGTCGCGGCGTATGACATCAATCGCTGATGTCGCGGTTTCGAAGTTCGCCTTGCTTTGATATCGAGCACCGTAGCGAACTTCGAAACCAGAGCGACATCAGATTTAATAATATCTGGTGTCCTTCGCTTCCGAAATTCTCGTAGGACCTGATATCGATCTCTTGCGAATTTCGGAAGCGGGACACCAGATGGATTTTAATCGCACGACCGCCTTCATGGCGCGCATCTGGGATGAGGAGATCATCCCGGCGCTGACCGATTACATCCGCATTCCCAACAAGAGCCCGGCCTTCGACGCTGACTGGGCCAAGCACGGCCATATGGAAAAAGCCGTGGTGATGTTTGCGGACTGGGCGCGCGCCAGGCTGGCGCAATTTCCCGGTTCGTCCTTGGACGTGGTGCGTCTGAACGGCCGCACGCCGCTGATCTTTATCGAAATTCCCGGCACCAAGCCCGGTACGATTTTAATGTACGGCCATCTCGACAAGCAGCCGGAGATGCTGGGCTGGGATGCGGACAAGGGCCCGTGGCAGCCGCTGATCCAGGACGGCAAGCTTTATGGCCGCGGCGGCGCCGATGACGGCTATGCCATGTTCGCCAGCCTTGCCGCCCTGCTGGCGCTGAAGGATCAGGGCATCGCCCATGCCCGCGCCGTCATCGTGATTGAGGCCTGCGAGGAATCCGGCTCGCCGGACCTGCCTTTCTATATCGAACATCTCGCGGGGCGCATCGGTGAGCCCGATCTGGTGGTGTGCCTGGATTCCGGTTGCGGCAATTACGAACAGCTGTGGCTGACCACATCTTTGCGCGGCAACCTGATCGGCAACCTGACGGTGCGGGTGCTGACCGAAGGCGTGCATTCGGGTGCGGCCAGCGGAATTGTCCCATCGTCCTTCCGCATCCTGCGCAGCCTGCTGTCGCGGGTTGAAGACGAAGTCACGGGCCGCATGACGCTGCCCGAACTGTTCGTCGATATTCCGCAAGACCGCCGCAAGCAGGCCGCGGAAGCCGCACAGATTCTGGGCGATGGCGTGTGGCAGGGCCTGCCCTTCGCCGGCAAGACCAGGCCGATGGCAGACGGAAACGCGGAGATCATCCTGGAAAAAACCTGGCGGCCGCAGCTGGCGGTCACCGGCATGGACGGCTATCCCCTGCCCGCCAATGGCGGCAATGTGCTGTTACCCTATTCTGTCACCAAACTCAGCCTGCGGCTGCCGCCCACGCTGAACGCGGAAACCGCGCGCACCGCGCTTAAGACCGCGCTGGAAAAAGACCCGCCCTATGACGCGGACGTAACGTTCGATGTGCCGCGCGGCGATGACGGCTGGAACGCGCCCACCTTGGCGCCCTGGCTGGAAGCCTCACTGAACAAGGCGAGCCAGGCCGCCTTCGGCAAGCCGGTGGCCTATCAAGGCGAGGGCGGCTCGATCCCCTTCATGGCCATGCTGGGCCGCTCCTTTCCCAAGACCCAGTTTGTCGTCACCGGTGTTCTGGGCCCGCATTCCAACGCCCATGGCCCCAATGAATTCCTGCACATTGCCTTTGCCAAGAAATTATCAGTCTGCATCACCCAGCTTCTGGCCGATCACGCGCGCCGATGAGTTTTTTAGATTCCGCGCCTGACCCCAAGCAGGTCCGCGCCCTCAAGCTGTTCCTGATCGCCACCCTGGCAGTGGGCGCGCTGGCCAGGGCCTTGGCCAAACCGCTTCCGATCCCGATCGCCTCCTGGGCGATCGCGCCGCTCTGGATCCTGTCCTATGGCCTGATGGCGGTGGCGGCCTGGCTGGCCTGGAAGAAGGCGGGGCTCAAGTCCCTGACCATCGGGCTTTACGCCGTCCAGCTGGCGCTCAATCTGGTCTGGCGCGCCCTGCCCCTCCCCATTCTGGGCCTGGCAATGGACCTGGCGATGCTTGCGACCTTGATCCTGTTCGGATGGCGGAACCTGCTCGCGGCGCTGGCGTTTTTGCCTTGCATGGCTTGGAGCCTGTTCGTCAGCCTGCCGATCATTGGTCTCTGACGGCTCAATTAACTATCCCGCGCGAAATCCCTGCGCGTGGGGCTTTCCGCCGGCAAGCGCGGATGCTTGCCTGAGGCCATGAAATCAGCCCTTGCCACGCTTTGCGTCCTGGCCACCGGCCTGATGCTCAGCGCCTGCAGCACGCCCAGCCCGGAAGCCTTGGCCCAGCACGATCCCTGGGAAGCCACCAACCGTGATGTCTTCGCTTTTGATGTCTGGGTCGAACACCATGTCACCCAGCCTGTCGATGACGGCTATCGCGCCGTGGTGCCCGAGCCCGCGCGCGAGGGCGTGCATAATGTCACCACCAACCTGCATGAGCCCATCGTGCTGGCCAATGACGTGCTGCAGGGCGACGGCAAAAAGACGGTTCGGACACTGGGCCGGATTTTGATCAATTCGACCATCGGTCTGGGCGGGCTGATCGACGTCGCCGGCAAGATCGGCATCCCCTATCACGACAATGATTTCGGCATCACCCTGGGTCAGGGCGGGATCGCCGAAGGCTCCTATCTAGTGCTGCCCCTTATCGGGCCCATGCCGCCACGCGATCTTCTGGGCAGCGCCGTGGACGGGGCCTTCGACCCCTTTAACTACACCCGCTTCCCGGGCCGGCACATCTTGCTGTATGCGCGCACGGGCCTGCGGTTTCTGGACACGGTGGATCAGCAGCGCGACCAGTTCGACAGCATCGAGCGCAGCTCCATCGACTTCTACGCCACCACCCGCAACCTCTATCGCCAGAGCCGGGACGCCCGCATCAAGGGCGGGGATTCCGCGGCCATCCAGCTGCCTGATCTCTAGGGGTCTTCAGGCCAGCCGCCGCCCCCTTGGGGGCTGACCAAATATCAGAGTCGCGTCAAAGGCTTGGCTTTTTGGGGCCCCGTCCCTATATACCCCAATGTATAAGCATGGGTTTGGCCCATCGCTTATTTTGTCAAAGAATTCAAAGGGATGGACCAGAGGACGCCCGTAAGGGGTCAGGAACCCATGCCCAATGAGAGGAGCATCTAATGGCTAAAGTAATCGGCATTGACCTTGGCACCACCAACAGCTGCGTGGCGGTCATGGAGGGCTCAGCCCCCAAGGTCATTGAGAATGCGGAAGGTGCCCGCACCACCCCTTCCATCATCGCCTTCGCCCCCGATGGCGAGCGCCTGGCCGGCCAGCCCGCCAAGCGCCAGGGCGTCACCAACCCCGAATACACCTTCTTCGCCATCAAGCGCCTGATCGGGCGCCGCTTTGACGATCCGATGACCCAGAAGGACATCGGCATGGTCCCCTACAAGATCATCAAGGCCGACAATGGCGACGCCTGGGTTGCGGGCCGCGACGGCAAGAAATACTCCCCCAGCGAAATCTCCGCCTTCATCCTCACCAAGATGAAGGAAACCGCCGAAGCCCATCTCGGCGAGAAGGTCACGCAAGCCGTGATCACCGTTCCCGCCTACTTCAATGACGCCCAGCGCCAGGCGACCAAGGACGCCGGCAAGATCGCCGGCCTGGAAGTCCTGCGCATCATCAACGAGCCGACCGCCGCGGCGCTGGCTTACGGCCTGGACAAGAAGTCCAGCGGCACCATCGCGGTCTATGACCTTGGCGGCGGCACCTTCGACGTGTCGGTGCTGGAAATCGGCGACGGCGTCTTCGAGGTGAAGTCCACCAATGGCGACACCTTCCTGGGTGGCGAGGACTTCGATACCCGCGTGGTCAACTTCCTGGCCGACGAGTTCAAGAAGGAAAACGGCATCGACCTGAGGAGCGACCGTCTGGCGCTGCAGCGCCTGAAGGACGCCGCCGAAAAGGCCAAGATCGAACTGTCGAGCGCCCAGCAGACGGAAGTGAATCTGCCGTTCATTACCGCCGATGCCTCGGGCCCCAAGCATCTCACCATCAAGATCACCCGCGCCAAGCTGGAAGCCCTGGTCGATGACCTGATCCAGAAGACCGTCGGCCCGGTGAAGCAGGCGCTGAAGGATGCCGGCGTCACCGCCAGCCAGATCGACGAAGTCATCCTGGTCGGCGGGATGACCCGCATGCCCAAGGTGCAGGAAGCGGTGAAGCAGATCTTCGGCGGCAAGGAGCCGCACAAGGGCGTCAATCCCGACGAAGTGGTCGCCATCGGCGCCGCCATCCAGGGCGGTGTGCTGAAGGGCGAAGTCAAGGACGTGCTGCTGCTCGACGTGACCCCGCTGTCGCTGGGCATCGAGACGCTGGGCGGCGTCTTCACCCGCCTGATCGACCGCAACACCACCATCCCGACCAAGAAGAGCAACATCTTCTCGACCGCAGAAGACAATCAGGGCGCTGTCACCATCAATGTGTTCCAGGGCGAACGCGAAATGGCGGCGGACAACAAGTCGCTCGGCCGCTTCGACCTGCAGGGCATTCCCCCCGCGCCGCGTGGCGTGCCGCAGATCGAGGTCACCTTCGACATCGACGCCAACGGCATCGTGTCGGTGACGGCCAAGGACAAGGCCACCAGCAAGGAGCAGCAGATCCGCATCCAGGCTAGCGGCGGATTGTCGGAAGCCGATATCCAGAAGATGGTCAAGGACGCCGAAGCCCATGCCGGCGAAGACAAGAAACGCCGCGAGCTGGTCGAGGCCCGCAATCAGTCCGACGCGCTGATCCATTCCACCGAGAAGGCGCTGAGCGAGCATGGCGACAAGGTCGGCGCGGACGAAAAGACCGCGATCGAAGCCGGCCTCGCGGGCTTGAAGGACGCCATCAAGGGCGACGATCTGGAAGACATCAAGGCCAAGACCAACACCCTGGCCCAGGCTTCGATGAAGCTGGGTGAGGCCATGTACAAGGCGCAACAGGCTGAAGGCGCGGCCGCTGACGCCGCCGCCGACGGCGCGGGCAACAAGCCCGACGACAATGTGGTTGACGCCGACTTCGAGGAAGTCGACGACAACAAGAAAGGCGCCGCCTAAATCAGTATCCGGCCCTTCGCGTAATAGCGCGAAGGGCCTTTTGTTTCATCGCAGGGGATGCGCAGAGTTGCCGGGGCCATGAACAAGCGTTGTTATTACGAAACCCTGGGATGCCAGAAAGGCGCGACGGTCGAGGTCCTCAAGACCTCCTATCGCAAGCTGGCGATGCAATTTCATCCCGACAAGAACCCCGGCGACCACACCGCCGAAGTCAAGTTCAAGGAAATCAGCGAAGCCTATGACGTCCTGAAGGACGATCAGAAACGCGCCGCGTACGACCGCTTCGGCCATGCCGCTTTCGAAGGCGGCACCGGTGCGGCGGGCCGCGGCGGGTTCGGCGATTTCGCCGGCAGCAGCTTCAGCGACGTGTTCGAAGACATTTTCGGCCAGATGATGGGCGGGATGGGACGCGGCGGCAAACGCCAGAACCGCGGTCAGGACCTTCGCTACAATCTGGAAATCACCTTGGAAGAAGCCTTCAATGGCAGAAGCGCCGAGATCAAGGTGCCCACCATGGTCTCCTGCGACGGCTGTGCCGGATCGGGCGCGGAGACCGGCTCCGCGCCTGAAACCTGCCCGACCTGCGCCGGTCACGGCAAGGTGCGCGCCACCCAGGGCTTCTTCACCATCGAGCGCAGCTGCTCGCCCTGCCGCGGCACCGGCAAGATCATCCGCAATCCCTGCAAGGTCTGCCGTGGCGGCGGCCTGGTGCAGAAGGAGCGGGTGCTGAATGTGGATGTGCCGCCGGGCGTGGAGGAAGGTACCCGCATCCGCCTGTCGGGCGAGGGCGCGGCCGGCGCCAATGGCGGGCCGCCGGGCGATCTCTACATTTTCCTGTCGGTGGCCGAACACGCCATTTTCCAGCGCGACGGCCACGATCTGCATTGCCGTGCGCCGGTGTCGTTCATCACCGCCTCGCTGGGCGGGGCGATCGAAGTGCCGACCCTGGATGGCGGGCGCGCCAAGGTGGTGGTCCCCGAAGGCACCCAGCCGGGGCGGCAGTTCCGCATCCGCAGCAAGGGCATGCCGGTCTTGCGCAGCGCCCAGAAGGGCGATCTGTATGTCGAGATCGCGGTGGAAACCCCGGTCAAGCTTTCGCGGCGGCAGAAGGAATTGCTGCGGGAGTTTGAGGCCGAAAGCCAGACTGGCTGCCAGCCGGAAGCCGAAGGCTTTCTGGCCCGGCTGAAGGATTTCTGGAGCGGCTGCGACAAGGCCTGACCTATAACCCGGGCAAGGATCGATCCCGTGACCACCAGCCTGGCCGACAATTTCCGCTTTCTCAAAGCCCTGATCACCCGTCCCAAGTTGGTGGGCGCGGTCATTCCCTCCAGCCCGGCGCTGGCGCGGGCCATGGCGCGCCAGATCGATCCTGCCGCCGATCCGGTGCTGGAAGTAGGTCCCGGCACGGGCGTGATCAGCGAAGCCATTCTGGCGCGCGGCGTCGCACCCGGCGCGCTGACCCTGGTGGAATATGACGAAGATCTGGCCCGGCATCTGGCAGCGCGTTTTGCGCAGGTGCAGGTGATCCAGGGCGACGCCTTCGATCTGGATCACGCCCTGCGCAGCCATGGCGGCATGCCGTTCGGCGCCATCGTCTCCAGTCTGCCGCTGCTCAATCATCCGATGGCGCGGCGGCTGGCCTATATGGAAGCGGTGACCCGGCGGCTGGCGCCCGGTGCGCCGCTGATCCAGTTCTCCTATGGCGCCCATGCCCCGGTGGTGCCGCCGCCCGGCTTTGCGGTCATCCGCACCGCCCAGGTCTGGGCCAATATTCCGCCGGCCAAGGTCTGGGTCTATCGCAGGGTTTGACGGCCTAAGCCGCCACGCCCTGGCGCGCGATATACGCAACCAGATTGTCGAGGGTTTGCGAGGTTCCTGCCGCCACGCCCATCTGGAGAAACTGTTCAAGCTGCTCCGCACTGCCGCAGACGATTTCCACTGTCATGCGCGTCTTGCCGCCCGCACTGGCGAATTGCACGCGGCCCGTTGAATTGAGCGCCTCGAACACCAGCCGGTGGGGCGGGACGATTTCGAGATAGACGCCCGTGAAGGGCATGTCGGGATGGGCACCCGAAACAAAGCGGAAGGTCCCACCCGGGCGCAGATCAATCTCGCAGACAGCCAGCAGTCCGCCGGCCGCATCCCACCAGCAGCGCAGATGCTCGGGCCTTGTCCAGGCTTCAAAGACCAGTTCTGCGGGCGCATCGAAGCTGCGCACAAAGCGGATGGTGTGGGTTGCGTGGTCGATCTCAAGGCCGGTCTGGGCGTGGGCTTGCGGGGGCATCTAATTTTCCTCTTGGGGTTTGGCCTGTTGAAGCTTGGCGAGATGGGTGTCGAGGTTGGCGAAGCGCTGTTCCCACTGGCGGCGGAACGGCTCGATCCAGTCGGCGGCGTCTTTCATAGTCGCAGCCACCAGCCGGCGCGGCCGCCGCTGAGCATCACGCCCGCCTTCGATCAGCCCCGCGCTTTCAAGCACCTTGAGATGCTTTGAGATGGTGGGCTGGCTGAGCGCGAAAGGCGCCATGAGTTCGGCGACATTGGCTTCGCCTAGCGCCAGCCGGGCCAAGATGGCGCGCCGGGTCGGGTTGCTGAGGGCGTGGAAAATTCCGTCCAGGCTTTGCATTGTCATAGGGCTATATAGCTATATAGCTATGCAATGGTCAAGCCTGCTTTAGCCGGAATTTTGCTGCGCCTCATGCTGCAGCAAAAAGGGTGCAGCATATGATTTATGCTGCACCACATGTTGCGCGGTAAGCGATTGATTACTCGGCTGCTTCCGCAAGTTCCGGCGCGGCCTGCAAGACGTCCTGACCAACGTGGGCCTCGAACTTCTTGAAGTTCTCCCGGAACATGGAGACCAGCTTCCTGGCCTGGGCGTCGTAAGCCGCCTTGTCGGCCCAGGTGTCGCGGGGATTGAGGATCTTGGCATCCACGCCCGGCACCGCCACCGGCACCCGGAACTTGAAGTGCGGGTCGACCCGCATCTCCACATTGGCCAGGCTGCCGTCCAGCGCCGCGTTGAGCAGGGCGCGGGTGGCCTTGATCGGCATGCGCGCACCGGTGCCAAAGGCACCGCCCGTCCAGCCGGTGTTGACCAGCCAGCAGTCGGCTTGGTGCTCGGCAATCAGGGCGCGCAGCAGATTGCCGTATTCCGATGGATGGCGCGGCATGAAGGGCGCTCCGAAACAGGTGGAGAAGGTCGGCTGCGGCTCCTTGCCCAGACCCTTCTCGGTGCCGGCGACCTTGGCGGTGAACCCGGAAAGGAAGTGGTACATGGCCTGGCTGGGGGTGAGCCGCGAGATCGGCGGCAACACGCCAAAGGCGTCCGCCGTCAGCATGATCACATTCTTGGGATGACCGGCGCGCCCCGTGGTCGAGGCATTGGGAATGTAGTCGATCGGATAGGCGGCGCGGGTGTTCTCGGCATATTTGGCGTCATTCAGATCGAGCGCCCGGGTCGCCTCATCCATCACCACATTCTCCAGCACCGTGCCGAAGCGTTCGGTGGTGGAATAGATTTCGGGCTCCGCCTCGCGCGACAGCTTGATCACCTTGGCGTAGCAACCGCCTTCGATGTTGAAGATGCCGTTTTCACTCCAGCCATGTTCGTCATCGCCAATCAGAGTACGGCTGGCATCCGCCGACAAGGTGGTCTTGCCGGTGCCAGAAAGCCCGAAAAATATCGCCGATTCTCCATGCGCACCGACATTGCCAGAGCAGTGCATGCTCATCACCCGCTTGGCCGGAAGCAGATAGTTCATGATGGTGAAGACCGACTTCTTCATCTCGCCGGCATAAGACGTGCCGCCGATCAGGATCAGCTTTTTGGTGAAGTTCACCGCGATCACCGTCTGGGACACACAGCCATGGCGCGCCGGATCAGCATTAAAGCTGGGCAGGTCGATGATGGTGAATTCCGGATCAAAGCCCTTCAGCTCTTCCGCGCTGGGGCGGATCAGGAGCTGATGCACAAACAGCGAATGCCAGGCATATTCGGTGAACACACGCACGCTGATGCGGTGGGTGAGATCGGCGCCGCCGAACAGGTCCTTGGCGAACAGCTCGCGGCCCTCCGCATGGGCCATCATGTCGGCATAGAGGGTGTCGAAATGGGCGGGCGACATCGCCCTGTTGTTGTCCCACCACACCTGGCTGTCGGTGCTCGAGTCGCGCACCACGAACTTGTCGCCGGCGGAACGGCCGGTATGAATGCCGGTGCGCACCACCAGCGGGCCATTGGCGGCGACATGGCCTTCACCGCGGCGGACCGCTTCCTCATAGAGCGCCGGCGCGCTGAGATTGTGATGCACGGCCTTGAGATTGCGGAAGCCGTGGCGGGCCAGATCAGTCTTCGGGCCGGAAGCGCTGTCGGTCATGGGTGCTCCAAAGGATACGGAATGGCCTTGCTATAGCCGGGCGATTGCCCCGTCACAAATGTATTCAGTTTGATGAGCTGGTCAGAAAATTAAGTATAATCAGGTGCTTGCCTGTATACAGGCCGCCGCGGCGGGCGGCGCGTTGTCACGTCCACAGCTTTCGCCGTAAGGAACCTTCATGGCCCTGAGTGACGAAGAGCTGGACCGTTACGCCCGCCACCTGGTGCTGCGCCAGGTGGGTGGCCCCGGCCAGGCAAAGATCCGAGCCGCAAGCGTGCTGGTGGTCGGCGCCGGCGGGTTGGGAAGCCCGGTGGCGCTGTATCTGGCGGCGGCGGGCATCGGCCGCATCGGCCTGGTCGATGACGATGCCGTGAGCCTTTCCAACCTGCAGCGCCAGATTCTGTTTCGCACCAAAGATGTCGGCCGCGCCAAGGTGGAAGCCGGTGCCGAGGCGTTGAAAGCCTTGAACCCCGGGGTCCAGATCGACGTCCACCACACCCGCTTGACCGGTGCCAATGCGATGGCACTGATCGCCGATTACGACATCATCGCCGACGGCTCCGACAATTTCGCCACCCGCTTTCTGCTCAACGATGCCAGCTTTTTTGCGAAGAAGCCGCTGGTGTCGGCGGCGGTGACGGAGTTCGAGGGTCAGCTTGCAACCTACAGAGGTTATGAGCCCGGCCTGCCCTGCTACCGCTGCCTGTTTCCCGCCCCCCCGCCGGCGGGCACGGTACCCAATTGCTCAGAGACCGGCGTCCTTGGCGCGGCCGCAGGCGTTATGGGGTCCCTTCAGGCCCTGGAGGTGCTGAAGGAAGCGGCCGGACTGGGCACGGGTCTCGCCGGAAAAATCCTGATCTACAAGGCGCTTAGCGCGTATTTCCATACCGCGCGCCTGCCAAAGGACTCGGCCTGCCCTCTGTGCGGCACCGCACCCACGATTACGTATTTTTCCCCCGCGGATTAACCATACCTCAAGCGCCCCAAGGCACGATTGCCGCATGGGACGCGAGATCCATTATGAGGTTTTTCGCCGCGCCGGGGCGCGTGGCGGCTGGACGCTGCACGAAGTCGCTTCTTCGCGCGAACTGGCAATCACCATGGCGCAAGAGCTGATGGCGTCCGAGAAGGCCACTGGCGTCAAGGTGGTCAAGGAAACCTACAACGATGACACTGGCGACTTCCTCACCCTGAAGATTTTCGAGGAAGGCCACAACCAGGTGAAGATGGCGCCGGCGCAGGAAGATGCGCCGCATGCGTTGCCCTGCTTCAAGCCGGACGATCTGTATTCCTATCACGCGCGCGCCACCATGATGCGCCTGCTGATCGACTTCCTGAGCCGCAACAAGATCACCATCACCGAACTGATCCATCGCGCCGACATGCTGGAGAAGCTGGAAGCCACCGGCACGCTCTATCAGCACGCCATCCAGAAGGTCGCGGTGGCCCAGGCCGCCAACAGCACCACGCCGGTGCAGCACTTCGTCAAGAGCCTGAACGAGCTGACCACCCAGGCTTTCCACCGCGTCTATCGCGACCAGCGCCGGGGTCTGTTTCCCGATCCGCATCCGCATCAGTTCGCGGAGCTGGCGATCCAGCTGGCGCCGCAGGGTGACGCGGCCTATGTGTTCAATGGCGCGCTGGCGCGGCATCTGAAGGATGTCACGGGCTGGGACGACAAGGTATTGCGGCTGCTCGCCATCATGGAGAGCGCGCCGGCCGACGAGGTGCCGCGCAAGCTGGTGCTGTCGTCGGTGGATGCCATACTGGCCGAAGTGCTCAACGGTTCGGCCGCGCTGCATGAGCTGATGGGCCCTGCCGAAAATCTGGGCCAGGCGCTGAACAACATCGTGACCCTGTTCCTGGGCAAGACGCCGGACAATCTGCAGGCCGGCGAGGGGCTGGCGGCGCTGGCCCATCATTTCGCAGTCGACGATCTGCCCGAAGCGCGCACGGCCATCGCCAACCGCATCATCGCCGAGTTCAAGAGCAACAAGCGGTTGTGCCCGGATTTCATGATCGATGAACTCAAGACCCTGCGCGCCATCGCCAACCGCATCGTGATGGGCGTGGGCAAGTATCTCTCCCACGAAGACCTGATCGCCGCTTTCACCCTGCGCTCCAAGCGGCTGGTCGCCCAGGAAGCGCTGGGCGAATACATCGCGGAAGCAGCACCCGACGAGAAAATCGAGCGTATCCTGTTTGTGGAAGACAACATCATCGGCTCGGAGAACAAGCGCCAGCTTTCCAGCTATGTCGCGCCGATCCTGAACTCTGCCACCTTCGAGAACTACTTCCACAACCCCAAAGTACCGCTACTGCAACGGCTGCAACGCCTGGCGCAGCTTCAGGCCCGGATGCGCCGTTCAGGATTCATCGACGTGACCCGCGAGGAAGTCTGCAGCCGGATGGATCATCTGGCCGTGCAGATGGAAGCGCGCGGCAAGCTGTTTGACTCCATCGAGGCCCGCAACACCTCGAATGTGGAAAAGGCCCAGACACTGATCAAGCTGGCGGTAGGCGGCATTCTCACCGAGGGCGCGCTTGCGGCCCGGGCGCGGGAGCTGATCCTGGGCCATCTGTCACGGCCCGGATTTCTCACCGGCTATATGGCGGCGCAGACCCAAACTCTGGCCAAGGACGGCCAGCCGCCGGACAGCGAAAAGATGATGGCCGAGTTGATGGAAACGCTCAGCAAGGCTGGTATTACGGCCGAGACAGGGCTTAAGTCCATCGCGGCCTAGGACGCGGCCTCAGGCGTGGACTTTTTCAACAGCAAATCCAAAAAACAGCAACACGACGCCTGCCGAAATCCATATGTCGGCCAAGTTGCAGACAAACAGCGGCAGGCTGCCCAAATGCAGCGCCAGAAAGTCAAACACCGCGCCGCCATATTGGAGGCGGTCCATCAGGTTGCCCAGCGCGCCGCCCAGAACGAGTCCGAAACCAGCCGCCGCAAGGGCCTTTGTCGCGCGCCAGGCCATCGCTGCCACTGCGATACTGATCACTGTCAGCACGGCAATCAGCAGATAGCGGCCGGTATCACTGCTCTGGGCGAGAAGGCTGAAAGATACGCCGTTGTTCCAAGCCGGGCGAAAATCGGCGAAACCGGCAATCAAGGGCCGCGCTTACACGCCAGCGTTCATCAAGACGCGCTGAAAAATGAAGTTCACAGCGAGCGTTATGGCAGCCAGGCAAAAAGCCAGGGCGCGCCTATTCAATGTGCTGCATCCCAGTTATCCGCGGCGCTGGCTTCCACCACCAGCGGCACGGAAATCTCCGCCGCCGGCAAGGGTGCATTCTCCATCACCTGCTTGATCAGCTTGGCGGCCTTGTCCACGTCCTTTTCCGGCGCCTCGAAGATCAACTCGTCATGCACCTGCAAGAGCATGGTGGCCTTGATCTTTTTCTCCACCAGCGCACCCGGCAGCTTGACCATGGCGCGGCGGATGATGTCGGCGGCGGCACCCTGGATCGGCGCATTGATGGCGGCACGCTCGGCTCCCCCGCGGAAACCCGGCACCTTGGAATTGATCTCGCGGATATGGATGCGCCGGCCGAACAGGGTCTCGACAAAGCCGTTGGCGCGCGCGAATTGCTTGGTCGCTTCCATATAGTCGCGGATGCCCGGAAAGCGGGCGAAGTATTTCTTGATATAGTCCGACGCCTCGCTCTGCGGGATGCCCAGCTGGTTGGCCAGGCCGAAGCCGGAAATGCCATAGACGATGCCGAAATTGATCGCCTTGGCTTTGCGGCGCACGTCCGCCGGCATGTCCTTGACCGGCACGCCGAAGATTTCCGACGCGGTCATGGCGTGAATATCGAGATTGTCGGCGAAGGCCTTCTTCAGTTGGGGAATGTCGGCGATATGGGCCAGAAGCCTAAGCTCGATCTGGCTATAGTCAGCGCTGATCAGCTTGTTGCCCTTGGCCGCAATGAACGCCTGGCGGATGCGCCGGCCTTCTTCGGTGCGCACCGGAATGTTCTGCAAATTCGGATCGGTCGAGGCCAGCCGCCCGGTCGAGGTAGACGCCATCGCATAAGAGGTGTGCACCCGCCCCGTCTTGGCGTTGATATAGCCGGGCAGCGCATCGGTATAGGTGCCGCGCAGCTTGGCCAGACCGCGCCAGTCCAGCACCTTCTTGGCAATGGGAATGCCCTGCGATGCCACATCTTCCAGCACATCGCTGTCGGTGGACCATGCGCCGGTCTTGGTGCGCCGGCCGCCTTCCAGTTTCATGCGGTCGAACAGGATCTCGCCCAACTGCTTGGGTGAGCCGATGTTGAACTCACCGCCCGCCAGCTTGTGGATGTCTTTTTCCAGTGCCGCCTGTTGTTTGGCGAAATCGTTCGACAGTTTGCGCAGCAGGTCTGGATCGATGGTGATGCCTGCCCGCTCCATATCGGCCAGCACCATCACCAGCGGCCGTTCCAGCGTCTCATAGACGCCGCGCTTGCCGGTTTCGGCCAGCCGGGGCTTGAGCAGTAGCGCCAGCCGCAAGGTCACATCGGCGTCTTCGGCGGAATATTTGGTGGCCCGGACGACCGGCACACAGTCGAATGTGATCCTGTCCTTGCCCTTACCGGTGACATCATCAAAAGAGATGGGCTTGTGCGACAGATGCAGCTCGCTGAGTTCGTCCATGCCGTGGCCGTGCAGCCCGCCTTCCAGCACGTAGGACATCAGCATGGTATCGTCGATGGAATCGAGCCGGATGCCGCGCTGCAGGAACATCAGCGCGTCATATTTCAGGTTCTGGCCAACCTTCAGCACGCTGTCGTCTTCCAGCAGCGGCTTCAGCCGCGCCAGCACATCGGCCTCGGCCATCTGGATGATGGCATCGCCGCCGTCTTGCGCCGCAGACAAATCCAGCGAAAGCCCATCGCTCTTGCGATGGCCGCAGGGAATGTAACAGGCTTCGCCGGGCGCAACCGCCAGCGACACGCCACAAAGCCCCGCAGTCATGGGATCAAGCGACGTGGTTTCGGTATCCACACAAACCAGGCCCACTTCGCGCGCCCGCGCAACCCAGGCGTCCAGATCCTTGGCCGCCGTCACTGTGACATAGGCATCGTGGTTGATGGGCGCGCGCAGGGCGTTGGTGTCGGCCGGGGTCTCGCCCGCAGTCTCCGTCAGCTCCGGTTTTTCGGGCAGCACATTGGCCACGGTCGGCGCGGCCGCGATCGCGTCCAGATCCGCAACCTCGAAATGCGTCGCCACCCGGCGGGTGATGGTGCCGAACTCCATAGCCTTGAGGAAGGCGATCAGTTCGGTGGCGCGCGGCTCGCGCACCGCGAACTCGTCCGGTTTTTCCTTGATCGGCACCTGGGTATCGAGGGTCACCAGCTTGAGTGAGATGCGGGCCTTGTCGGCATTCTCGATCAGGGTCTCGCGCCGCTTGTTCTGCTTGATCTCGCCCGCGCGCTTGAGCAGCGTCTCCACGTCGCCATAGATGTTGATCAGCTCGGCCGCGGTCTTGATGCCGATGCCGCGCACACCAGGCACATTGTCGGTGGAATCGCCAGCCAGCGCCTGGACCTGGATCACCTTGTCGGGGCCGACGCCAAACTTCTCCATCACTTCGGCAGATGCCAGATGCCGGTTCTTCATGGTGTCCAGCAACTCGACTTTGCCGTCTACCACCAGCTGCATCAGATCCTTGTCGGACGAGATGATGGTCGTGCGCGCACCGGCCTCGCGCGCCAGCCGCGCGTAAGTCGCGATCAGGTCATCGGCCTCATAGCCTTTCATCTCCACACACGCGACGCCGAAAGCACGGGTGGCATCGCGCACCAGCGGGAATTGCGGGATCAGGTCTTCGGGCGGCGGCGGGCGGTTGGCCTTGTATTCCTTGTAGATATCGTTGCGAAAGGTCTTTTCACCCGCGTCAAAGATCACCGCTAGATGGGTGGGCTGCTCGGGGCCCTTCATGTCCTCGAGCAGCTTCCACAGCATGTTGCAATAGCCCGATACCGCGCCCACAGGCAGGCCGTCGGATTTGCGGGTCAGCGGCGGAAGCGCGTGATAGGCGCGGAACAGATAGCCCGAGCCATCCACCAGATAGAGATGGTCACCCTTCTTGAGGGCGCTCAATGATGACCCGCGCCCGCTTTAAGCACGAAGCGCTTGTCGCAATAGGGGCATTCCACCGCGGTCTCGTCGCCCATTTCCAGATAGACGCGCGGATGGCCCAGGGCGCCGCCACCGCCATCACAGGCGACGCGGGTGCTTTCGGTTTCAACGGTTTCAGGGGCCAGGGTGGGCATGGAAAGTTCCAAATGGGCGGGAAGAAAACTGAAGATTGGGGCGATCATACAAGCTAAGTTTTGAGGGGCAAGACTGAGGTTCAGGGCATGGTGACGCTCTCGAAAATCTACACAAAAACGGGCGATTTGGGCGAAACCGGGCTGGGCGATGGCAGCCGGATTTCCAAGGCGTCTTTGCGCGTCGCTGCCATCGGTGCAGTGGACGAAGCCAATTCCGCCATCGGCATTGCGCGGCTGGACGCGGAAGACGACATGGATGCCATGCTGGCGCGTATCCAGAACGACCTGTTCGATCTGGGCGCCGACCTTTGCGCACCCGAAGACGGGCGAAAAGCCGAAGGACGCTTGCGGATCGCAGGTAGCCAGGTCGAGCGGCTGGAACGCGAGATCGACGTCCTGAACGCAAGCCTCTCGCCGCTGACCTCTTTCGTACTGCCCGGCGGCACGGCCTTGGCGGCACACCTGCATCTGGCGCGTGCCATCGCCCGGCGGGCCGAATGCGCCCTCGTGGAATTGTCCGCCACGGAACAGATCAACCCGGAGGCGCTGCGCTATGCCAACAGGTTGTCGGATCATCTGTTTGTGATGGCGCGCACTGCCAACAATCAGGGCATGGGCGACGTACTGTGGGTTCCGGGGAAAAACCGGGACTAGTTCATTCAGGTCCGATGCGGCGGCCGAAGACAAAGGCGAGAATAACACCCACCACGCCCGTCACCGCCCAGCCCGGCAGCGCCAGCGAGGAATAAACCCCCTGCGCCATGAAGACGGCGTGGTTCTGCACCCAGCTTTTGGCGGCATTCAGGCTGGCGGGATTCAGCAGACCCCAGATGGTGCCCAGGCTGCGCACCGTCAGATCGCCGCCGCGCTCCAGCGACGTCACCGCATCCGCGCCCAAGAGCATCAGGGCGGTCACGATCAGGATCAGGCTGACAAGACGCATTACAACGGCCATGGGCCGGACAGATAGCCCGCCACACCCCTCCGCGACAAGCACAAGGCGAATGGCAGGTTAACCGGCATTTCCGCTGCTGCCGGCGGCCCCAAAAGCAAACCACCCGCGGACAGGGTCCGCGGGCGGCCGGCATGTAAAGTTGGACGGACTATTCCGCCGGCGGCGCGTCGGCATCCGCCTTCTTGCGGGAGATGTCCTCGCCGGTGGCCTGGTCCACCTGCTTCATCGACAGACGCACCTTGCCGCGGTCGTCGAAGCCCAGGAGCTTCACCTTCACCGCTTGGCCCTCCTTGACCACATCCTTGGGGCTGGCGACGCGCTGCTGCGCCAGCTCGCTGACATGAACCAGGCCGTCCTTGGGCCCGAAGAAGTTCACGAAGGCGCCGAAGTCCATTACCTTGACGATCTTGCCATCATAGATCTGGCCGATTTCCGGCTCCGCGGTCAGGCCGCGAATCCACTTGATCGCCGCCTTGATCGACTCGGCGTCGGCGGACGCCACCTTCACGGTGCCGTCGTCCTCGACATTGATCTTGGCGCCGGTCTTTTCCACGATCTCGCGGATCACCTTGCCGCCGGTGCCGATCACGTCACGAATCTTGTCGGTCGGGATCTTGATCTGCTCGATGCGCGGGGCATGCTCGCCCAGCTCGGCGCGGGCGCCGGTCAGCGCCTTGTTCATCTCGCCCAGGATGTGCAGGCGCCCACTCTTGGCCTGCTCCAGCGCGACCTTCATGATTTCCTTGGTGATGCCGGAAATCTTGATGTCCATCTGCAGCGAGGTGACGCCGTCTTCGGTGCCGGCGACCTTGAAGTCCATGTCGCCCAGGTGATCTTCGTCACCCAGGATGTCCGACAACACCACATAGCGGTCACCTTCCAGGATCAGACCCATGGCAATACCGGCGGTGGGCTTCTTGAGCGGAACGCCCGCATCCATCAGCGCCAAAGAGGTGCCGCAGACGGTGGCCATCGAGGATGAACCGTTGGATTCGGTGATCTCCGACACCACGCGGATGGTGTAGGGGAATTCCTCCTTCTTGGGCAGCATCGGGTGGATGGCGCGCCAGGCAAGCTTGCCATGGCCGATTTCGCGGCGGCCCGGCGAACCCATGCGGCCCGTTTCACCGACCGAGTAGGGAGGGAAATTGTAGTGCAGCATGAAGGTTTCCTTGCCGGTCCCCATCAGGCTGTCGATGAACTGCTCGTCCTCGGCGGTGCCAAGGGTCGCAACCACGATCGCCTGGGTCTCGCCGCGGGTGAACAGCGCCGAACCATGGGTACGCGGCAGGATGCCGACTTCCGCCTGGATCGGACGCACCGTGGTCAGGTCGCGGCCATCGACGCGCTTCTTGGTGTCCAGCACCGCGTTGCGCATCACGTCGGCTTCGACATCATGCAGCAGGCCGCCATAGACATTGGCCGCCACCTTGCCTTCACCTTCGCCGACAAACTGTTCGGCATACTTCTTCTTGAGCGCCGACAGCGCATCGCGGCGCTCGAACTTGATGGGCATCTGGAAGGCCTTTGCCAGCTCGGCGCCGGCAGCTTGCTTGATCGCGCTGCGCGTGGCGGCATGCAGGTCTTGCGGCACCGCGCGCGGATCCTTGGCCGCCTTTTCCGCCAGGCGGATGATGGCGTCGATGACGATCTGCATCTGCGCATGGCCGAACACCACCGCACCCAGCATCACCTCTTCGGAGAGCTCCTGGGCTTCGGATTCCACCATCATCACCGCATCGCGGGTGCCCGCGATCACGAGATCGAGCTGGGATTCCGGATAGGTGTCGATCAGCGGATTGAGTACATACTCGCCGTTGATGTAGCCGACGCGGGCAGCGCCGATAGGGCCCATGAAGGGCAGACCCGAAAGGGTCAGCGCCGCCGACGCGGCGACCATCGCCACGACATCGGGATCGTTCTCCTGGTCGTGGCTCAGCACCTGCGTCACCACCAGCACTTCATTCTTGAAGCCGTCGGCGAACAGCGGACGGATCGGGCGGTCGATCAGGCGCGAAGTCAGGGTCTCGCGTTCGGTCGGGGCGCGCTCGCGCTTGAAATAGCCGCCCGGAATCTTGCCGGCAGCGTAATAGCGTTCCTGATAATTCACAGTCAGGGGGAAGAAGTCCTGGCCTTCCTTGGCCGACTGGGCGCCGACAGCGGTGGCCAGCACCACGGTCTCGCCATAGGTCGCCAGCACTGCGCCGTCAGCCTGACGGGCGATCTTGCCGGTTTCCAGGGTCAGCGTGCGGCCGCCCCATTCGAAGCTTTCTTTGTGGATATTGAACATCTGATTTTCTTTCGTCATCGCCCGGCGCCATATTGCGGCAGGCCTTTCATGGTCCCCCTATGGGACCTGCTTTAGCGGAAGCTCATCCCCCGAAAAGCAAAGCGACGGCTGAAGCCTTTTCGCTCCAGCCGTCGCCAATTCTGTTTTTGTCCGAACTCAGCGGCGCAGACCCAGCTTGCTGATGATCGCCTCATAGCGCTTGACGTCCTTGGACTTCACATAGTCCAGAAGATTGCGGCGCAGGGAGACCATCTTGATCATGCCGCGGCGCGAGTGATTGTCCTTGGCGTGGGTCTTGAAATGGTCGGTGAGATTGGTGATGCGCTCCGACAGGATCGCGATCTGCACTTCCGGCGAACCGGAATCGTTGGCGCCGGTCGCATGTTCTGCGATCAGCTCTTTCTTGCGTTCAGGCGTAATCATTGGTCTCGGTCATCCGCTGGTTGAAAAGTTGAAGACACGAAACGGCCGCAGTTCCCCGCCGGCGATTTCGGCCAATGCCACAGGCGACCCGTCCTCTTCCTGGAGAAACACGGTCTGCCCGAGAAGCTCGCCATCACCGAATCCATCTTTCATGCGGGCGAAGAGATCGCTGCGGATGAGGATGGGGTTGCCGGATCGGATACGAACCGTATCGGGGCCCGAAACGGCTAACGCCGGGATGCCGTCCAGCGCGGTCGAAAGGGGCCTCAAATACCCAAAAGCGGCGGGACTATGCATAAAAGGGGTCAGGGTATCCAGTCCGACCGCAGAATTTTCATCCCAGGGGCCCAGACGGGTGCGGCGCAGGGCCGAAACATGGCCCAAAGTGCCCAGCGCAAGAGCGATATCGCGGACCCAGGACCGGACGTAAGTCCCTTTACCACAAAGGATTTCGAACTCGCACGCGTCGGGCTGGGCCTTCAGCAGCCGGGCCTCGAAGACCTCCACGGCGCGGGGCGCCAAGACCACCTCTTCCCCGTCCCGGGCCAGGTCATAGGCCCGCTCACCCCCCACCTTGATGGCGCTATAGGCCGGGGGGGTCTGGTTCAGGGTACCGGTAAAGCGGGGCAGCATGGCCTCGATCTGGGCCACGGCCGGGCGGTGATCGGAGGTTCCGATGACCTTGCCTTCGGCATCATCGGTGTCGCGGGCCTCGCCCCAACTCGCGGTGAAGCGGTAGGTCTTGTCGGCGTCCATGGCGTAGGGGACGGTCTTGGTCGCCTCGCCCAATGCGATGGCCAGAATGCCGGTTGCCATGGGATCGAGCGTGCCGGCATGACCGGCTTTCTTCGCATCGAAGATGCGGCGCACGGCAGCCACGGCCTGGGTCGAGGTCATGCCGATCGGCTTGTCCAGGATGACCCATCCATGGACCGGATTACCCTTTTTACGACGACCCATCAGTCTTCTTCTTCGTCTTCGTCAGGAGCGGAGAGATCCCGCTGCACTTCCGGCGATTTGAGAATCGTTTCGATCTTCTGGGCTTCGGCAAAGGACTCGTCTTCGACAAAGCGCAGGTCGGGCGTGAATTTCATGGTGATGCGATGGCCCATCTCGCCGCGCAGAAAGCCCTTGTGCCGGTTCAGCGCCGCGATGATCTGCTTGGCATTCTCCCCGCCCAGCGGTTCGCAATAGACCGTGGCATAGCGCATGTCGGGCGACGGCTTGATCTGGGTAAGGGTCACCGACACGCCGTCCAGATCGGGATCGCGAATGTCGTTCTCGCGCAGCACTTCGGCCAGCGCGTGCCGCAGCATTTCGCCCACCCTGAGCTGGCGCTGGGTTGGGCCTTGATTTGAGTCGCCGCGCATGGCGCGGCCACCACGGCGCGGGTGAGAAGGACGAGGCATCTTAGCTCTCCGGATAGCCGTGCTGGGCGACAAAGGGCGCAAGCACGGGAAAAACAGGTTCAAGTTCACGGGCATAACGGCGCCATTGCGCCACGCCGGCATCGCTCAATCCGCGCGCAACCTGCGCGCTGGACGGGGTATCGATGTTTTGGGTCTGCGCCTGGCTGGCAAAGCCCGCCATCTCATCGCGATACGCAAGCCCCAGAAATGCGCAAAGCCGCCTGGCTTCGCCGGCAAAATCGGCAACCAGACTTTCATGCCGGGCCTCAAACATTGGAAGTGAAAGCTTTTCGCCATAGATCTGCATCAGCCGCATCACCGCGCCATAATAGGCCGCAGCCGTTTCCAGCCGGGTGAATTCATACATGCCCGCATTCATGGCGAAGCGGCGGCGAAAACAGGACAGGATCACATCGCGCGGATCGCGCAGCGCAAACAGGATGCGCGCCTGCGGGAACAGTTTGGCGATCAGCGGCAGGAAAATCGCGTTCAACGGCATCTTGTCAACGAACACCGGCTTTGAAGGAACCATGCCGCTTTCGGCGACGCGCTCCCAGTAACGAGCGCGCCAGACATCCAGGTCGCTTTCAGCCAGCGCCGCCAGCCGGTCGAGATCGTTGTCGGAGCCGAAAAACGCGGCCGCCGAATCCATCAGGCAGGTGCGCTCCTCCATGGTCTGCACATCGGGATGGCTGGCCAGGACCTGGCCCAGAAGCGTGGTGCCGGAGCGGGGAAAGCCCACCAGAAAAACATGGGTTCGCTCGGACGCAGCCGCCGTCCCGCGCCAACCCGCCAGATCGGCGCGGCGAAAATATTCCGCCAGCCTTGTTTCACGCGCCCTGACACTTTCCACCTTTGCCATATAGGGCGCATAGGCTTCGCGCAGAACCTGCTTGGATTGGCCATAGGCGACAAAGGCTTCCGCGACCCGGTTCTGCGCATCCAGCACATCACCCGCCAGGCTGAGGGCAAAAGCGCGGTTGACCGGGCCCAGATCCAGATTCTGCGACAAGGCCGCGACCATCTGCTCGGCGGCAAAGATGTCCTTCTGCTGCAGAGAGGCTTGCGCAAAGGCAATCGCCGCCGCTGCATCGCGCGGATCGATTGCCAGCGCGCGGGCGGCCAGTTCGCGCGCGCGTGTGGCGTCGCCACGCTGCACCGCCAGGACCGCCAGCCGCGAGAGCGCCGCGGAAGAGGACGGCGACAGCGCCAGCACCTGTTCGAAGCCCGCGCGCGCCGCATCCAGCTCGCTCAGGTCTTCCAGCACCAGCGCCCGGCCCATATGCAGCCGCGCATCCCGCGGCGCCGCCGTCAGGGCGGCATCAAAGGCTTCCACCGCCTCGCGCGGACGGCCCAGCCGCGAGAAACAGGTGCCCAGGGCATTGAGGAGATCGGCATGCTGCGGCGCCAGTTCGCGCGCGCGCAGAAGCAGAAGCAGCGCGCCCTCGTTGTCGCCGGCCTGCATGCGTTTCATCGCGGTGAGCGAAAGCAGCGTGGGATGGACCGCGCCCATACCCACCGCTTCCTCGCTCAGCCGCATTGCCTTGGGCATGTCGGCAGCCCGCAACGCGGCTTCGACCGCCGAAACGGTGCCGGCCAGCGCCTCGGAGCTGGTCAAAGCCATGGCTCAACCCTGTACAGTGGCTAGAGCGCCCGCTGAATGGTTTCGACCTCGAAACATTCGATGACGTCACCCTTCTGCATGTCCTGATAGTTGGTAAAGGCCATGCCGCATTCCTGACTGACCTGCACCTCTTTCACTTCATCCTTGAAGCGCTTGAGGGTGGAGAGATCGCCTTCGTGGATCACGACATTGTCGCGGATCAGGCGCACCTTGGAACCGCGGCGCACCACGCCTTCGGTGACCTTGCAGCCGGCAACCTTGCCGACCTTGGAAATGTTGAACACTTCCAGGATCTCGGCATTGCCCAGGAACTTTTCGCGCGTCTCGGGCGTCAGCATGCCCGACAGCGCCGCCTTCACGTCATCCACCAGGTTGTAGATGATGTTGTAATAGCGGATTTCCACGCCGTCGCGCTTGGCGCGGTCGCGCGCCTGATTGTTGGCGCGAACATTGAACCCGATCACGGCCGCGCCGCTGGCATGGGCCAGGATCACGTCGCTTTCGGTGATGCCGCCCACACCCGACTGCAGGATCTGCGCGCCCACTTCGCTAGTGGCCAGCTTGGCGAGCGCACCCTGGATGGCTTCCGAAGAACCCTGCACGTCGGTCTTGAGCACCAGCGGCAGCAGGCGTTTTTCGCCAGCTTCGCGGGTCTGCAGCAACTGGTCCAGAGTCTGGCGCGAGGACGACGCCTGGCGCTGTTCGCGGCGCTTCCTGGCGCGATACTCCGCCACTTCGCGGGCGCGGGCTTCGTTCTCGACCACGACCATTTCGTCACCGGCTTCGGGTGCGGCCGACAGGCCCAGCACTTCGATGGGAGTCGAGGGCCCGGCGGACTGCACCGACTCGCCGCGTTCGTTGGCGAGAAGCCGCACCCGGCCCCATTCGGCGCCGGCCACGACGATATCGCCGACCTTGAGCGTGCCGCGCTGTACCAGCACGGTGGCGACGGGGCCGCGGCCCTTGTCGAGCTTGGCTTCGACCACCGCGCCTTCAGCGGCGCGGTCGGGATTGGCCTTCAGATCCAGGATTTCGGCCTGCAGCAGGATGGCTTCTTCCAGCTTGTCGAGCCCGATGCCCTTGGTGGCGGAAACTTCGACGGCCTGGGTTTCGCCGCCCATGTCTTCGACCTGGACTTCGTGTTGCAGCAGTTCGGTCTTCACCCGGGTCGGGTTGGCGTCGCCCTTGTCGACCTTGTTGACCGCCACGATCATCGGCACGCCCGCCGCCTTGGCATGGGCGATGGCCTCAACCGTCTGGGGCATCACGCCGTCATCGGCCGCCACCACCAGGATCACCAGATCGGTGACCTTGGCGCCGCGGGCGCGCATCTGGGTGAAGGCCGCATGGCCCGGCGTGTCGAGGAAGGTGATCTTGGCGCCCGACTTCAGGTTCACCTGATAGGCGCCGATATGCTGGGTGATGCCGCCGGCTTCGCCCGACACGACGTCGGTCTTGCGCAGCGCATCCAACAGCGAGGTCTTGCCATGGTCGACATGGCCCATGATGGTGACCACCGGCGGACGCGACACCATGCTGGCGGCGTCGTCGGTCTCGCCCGCAAGGCCTTCCAGCACGTCGCTTTCCGCCACGCGCTTGACGACATGGCCGTATTCGGTCGCCACCAGTTCGGCGGTGTCGGCGTCGATGATATCGTTGGGCGTCGCCATCATGCCGTTCTTCATCAGCACCTTGATGACGTCGACGGTGCGGCGCGCCATGCGGTTGGCCAGATCGGCCACCGTGATGGTTTCCGGAACAATGATGTCGCGCGGGCCGGCGGGACCGGCAGGCTGCTGCTGATGGCCCTTGTTGACGCGCTGCAAGTGGCGCTTGTAGGAGGCGACCGAGCGCACGCGCTCATCGTCATCGGACAAAGCGCGGGTGACGGTCAACTTGCCGCGGCGGCGTTCGCCTTCGGCCTTCTTGGGCGCGGGCGCCTTGGCGGGAACCAGCTTGCCGCCAACCTTCTTGGCGCCGCCTTCTTCTTCCTCTTCATTTTCCAGCCGGCGGCGCGGCGCCTCGGTGGGGGCCAGCTCCTTGGGCGCCGTTTCCAGACGGCGCGCGGCTTCCTGCTCGGCGCGCTTCTTGGCCAGGTCGTCGGCGGCCTTGCGGGCGTCTTCCTCAACCTTGCGCTTTTCGGCGGCGACACGCTCGGCGCGCATCTGCTCTTCTTCGCGGGCCTTGCGCTCGGCTTCCTGCTCGGCGTGGCGGCGCGCCTCGGTGTCGGAGACACGGGCGTCAGCCAGGGCAGCGGCGCGGCGCGCCTTTTCCTCATCCGAAAGCTGGCGCAGGACCACGCCGCCACGGGCTGGCGCAGCAGCTGCCTTGGCCACATCAGCCTTGGCGGCCGGCGCCTGGGGCGCGGCGGCTGCGGCGGCCGGCTTGTCCGCGCTCTTGGCGGCAGGCTTTGCGGTCGCGGCCGGCGGGGCGGCGGAACGCTTTTTCTCCACCACCACGGCCTTGGTGCGGCCATGGCTGAAGCTTTGCTTGACGGTGGATGTTTCCGTCTTCTTCAGCGACAGCGTTTTGCCCGGGCGCTTGGTTTCGTCGGTATCGCTCATGAATCTCTTTCGTTACGGCCGCGGAACCCAGAAAGTCTTTCCGCATCAAACATTAAACGGTCAGCCAGGCCGCCCCGCTGGACGGCGGCATGTATCACATTCTCGCGTCCCAGCGCCAAGCCCAATTCGGCGCTGGTCAGGGTCTCGATCACCACGCAATCCAAGCCCACCCTGTGAGCGGCGGCGTACAATTTGCGCTTGCCGTCGGAGGCGCCGTCAAAGGCTTCGATCAGCAGCTTGGGCGGCTTGGAACCTTCCAGCTGGCGCAGCACATTGTCGAAACCCAGCACCAGGCTGCCGGAACGCCGCGCGATCCCCAGATCGCCCAGCATGCGGGTGACCAGCGCTTTTTCGGCACGGTCGGCGAGGTCCGCATCCGCCGTCACTTGCGCCTTGGCGGCACGGGAGAAGAGTTTCTTCTCCACCGCCTTGGCCACGGCGGCCCGGGATGCGTGCACCCACAACCCGCGCCCCGGCAGCTTGGCCGCGACATCGGGCACAACCTGGCCATCGGGGTCGGCGACAAAACGCAACAGACGGTTTTCGGGCATGACTTCGCCCGACACGATATCGCGGCGCTCGCGCATATCGTCCGTCTCGTCGGTTTTGTGCGCCACAGCGGTCATCAGGCCTCGGCCGGCTCCTCGCCTTCGCTGCCTTCTTCGACAGCTTCCTCTTCAACCAGTTCCTCGATCCAGCCGGCCTTGACGCGCGCCTTCATGATGATGGCGTTGGCGTCATCGCTGGTGAGATTGAAACCGTCCAGGGCGCCGGGAATGCGGGTGCGTTCCTTGTCCTTGCCGATTTCGTAATAGCCGATCAGGTCGTCGGTGGCGCAGCCGGCGAGATCCTCGAGCGTCTTGACCTCGTGTTCGCCCAAGGCCACGGCAAGGGCCGCGGTGACGCCGTCCACTTCCAGAACCTCGTCGGCAACACCAAGCGCCAGCCGCTTGTCGTCCAGTTCCTTGTTGCGGGCTTCGATGAATTCCACCGCCCGGCTCTGCAGTTCCTGCGCGGTTTCCTCGTCGAAGGCTTCGATCTGGGCGAGTTCGCCGAGATCGACATAGGCCACGTCCTCGATGGTGGCGAAGCCTTCCGATGCCAGCAGCTGGGCCACGGTCTCGTCCACGTCCAGCGATTCCATGAACAGCTGGGTGCGCTGGGTGAATTCCTTCTGGCGGCGTTCCGATTCCTCGGCCTCGGTCAGGATGTCGATCTGCCAGCCGGTCAGCTGGGAGGCGAGCCGCACATTCTGGCCACGGCGGCCGATACCCAGCGAGAGCTGCTCGTCGGGCACCACCACTTCAACGCGGTGGGTGTCTTCGTCCAGCACCACCTTGGTGACTTCGGCCGGCGCCAGCGCATTGACGATGAAGGTCGCCGCTTCGCCGTTCCACGGAATGATGTCGATGCGTTCGCCCTGCAGCTCCTGCACCACCGCCTGCACGCGCACACCGCGCATGCCAACGCAGGCGCCGACCGGATCGATGCTGGAATCCTTGCTGATCACGGCGATCTTGGCGCGGCTGCCCGGATCGCGCGCCACGGCGCGGATCTCGATCACGCCGTCATAGATTTCCGGCACTTCCTGGGCGAACAGGCGCACCATGAACTGGGGAT
>Ga0182024_10002717_pt1 | contig 43447 bp, 43 predicted proteins | sample P32metaG_FD_120480 | JGI IMG/M metagenome (GOLD analysis project Ga0182024, IMG submission 120480) | Permafrost microbial communities from Stordalen Mire, Sweden - P3-2 metaG (Illumina Assembly) | ecosystem: Environmental > Terrestrial > Soil > Wetlands > Permafrost | place: Sweden: Stordalen... | reverse complement strand
CTCCGCGCTGCGCCGGGCCACCGAGCGCTCCAGGCGGCCCAGCTCAACGATCGTCACCTCGCCTTTGACGCCAGGTCCGGGAGTGAGCGGCTGGGTCAGAACCCCTCCTGTACCGAGGCCCATTTTTCGAAGAACTCCCTGGCCTCCAGGCCGGCCAGATCGGTGCGCAGCTCGCGCAGCATCCGGGCCGCGAGCTTGGCCGGCAGCTGCCAGAACAGCACCACCTCGCCGTCGTCTATGGAGACAAGCTCGATCCGGTCCACGCGGCTATCGTCGGCCAGGAAGGCCGGGCTCACACCTCCGCGTGAGACGATCAGGTGATAGGCGCGGTTGGCCCTCACCCGGCGCTCGCCCCCACGCTGGTGACCGCCGCCTGGAGCGCCTCGGCTCCCGCGAACACACGGGTGCCGATCTGGATGGCGGGAAGCTCGGCCACCTCCGCAGCCATGGCGCGGGAGGTGGCCGCAGTAAGAGCGTCGCGCACCGACCGCAGCTCGATCCCCTTGAGCACGGCGCTCGGGTGCATCTCGGCCGCGGCGGCAGCAATCAGCACGTTGTCCACCCGGCCGAGGTCCCGGCCACCGGCGAACGCCTGGCGAAACGCGGCCAGCGAGAACGACACCGTGCGCCCTGTCCGCTTGGCGTAGGTGGCGGCCAGCATCGCGGTGCGGGTGTCCGGAGGCCAGCCCGGTGGCCAGCGCAGGGGTTGCAGGCCGAGCTCCTGCGCGCGCTCGGCCAGACGCACCGGATCGGCGGCCGGGCGTTTCGCAACCAGGTCGGCGGACAGCACCGGCTCCCATTCTGCGACCACGCCGAGCTCTGAGGTGATCCGCTCGGCCACCAGGTAGGACTCGGGATCGCCCAGGTCGTAAAAGAACACCGGCTGGCCCGGGGACACGGGAGACGCTACCCGTGGATCAGCCAGCCATCGGCCGCCCGCGCGGCCTCCATCAGCGCCTCGGACAGGGTGGGATGCCCGTGGATCGTCCGAGCCACCTCCGGATAGCCGCCCTCGAGCGCCTTGGCGTTGACCAGCTCCTGGATCAGTTCGGTGGCTCGCGTGCCCACCACGTGGCCGCCCAGCAGCTCGCCGTACTGGCGGTCGCCGACGATCTTGACCAAGCCCGTGCGATCGCCGTACACGGTGCCGGCCCCGACCGCGCCGTACTGCACCTTGCCGATCACGACGTCGTGGCCCTGCTCGCGCGCCTGGGCCTCGGTGAGCCCAAAGCTCCCCACGTTGGGCGTGCAGAAGGTGGCGCGCGGAATGTCGAGGTAGCTGATCGGATGGGTGGTCAGGCCGGCCGCGTCCTCCACAGCGATGATGCCCTCGTCCGAAGCCTTGTGGGCCAAGGCGGGACCGGGCACGAGGTCGCCGATCGCATACACGCCCGACGCGCTGGTGCGCAGCGCCCCGTCGACCTCGATCAGTCCCGATTCGCCCAGCTTGACGCCGGCCTTTTCGAGACCGAGGGCCTCCACGTCCGGTCCCCGGCCGGCGGCGATCACGAGCCAGTCCGCCTCGCCGCTCTCCTCGCCGAAGGTGAAGGTGACGGTGTTCTTGCCGGACTTCACGTCGCGTACCAGCGTGCCCGTATGCACCGCGATGCCCTGGCGCTTTAGTCCGCGCTCGACCAGCTTGGAGATGTCGGCGTCCTCGGCGGGCAGCACGCGCTCCAGCGCCTCGAACAGCCGCACGTCGGTGCCCAGCCGGGCGTAGGCAGACGCGATCTCGGCTCCCGAGGCGCCCGCGCCGACCACGGCCATCGACCCCGGCAGCTCGGGCAACGCCCAGGCCTCCTCGGTTCCGATCACCCGGCCGCCGAACTGCGTGCCGGGGATCGGCCGGGACACGGAGCCTGTGGCCAGGACGATCGTCTTGGCGGCGATCTCCTGCCCGTCGACGGTCACGCTACCGGAGCCGCCGAGGCCTCCGGTGCCGGTGAGCAGCTCGATCGAGTTCTTCTTGAGCAAGCTGGCGACTCCGCTGGTCAGCGTCTGAACGACCTTGTCGCGACGTGCCATCACGGCGTCGAAGTCGACCTCGGGCTGGGCTACCCGGATGCCGAAGTCGTCGGCCTCGCGGATCTCCTGGAGCACGTCGGCCACCCGCAGCACCGCTTTGGCCGGAATGCACGCGTAGTTCAGACAGCGGCCGCCCACCTTGTCGTTCTCTACGACCGCCGTCTTCATGCCCAGCTGAGCGGCTCGGATCGCCGCGACGTAGCCGCCGGGGCCGGATCCGATGGCGATGCAGTCGTAGGACGATTCAGGTGACACTGCGCATGAGCGTATCCAAACCGCCCGTGCGCCTATCGCCCGGGTGGCGTTGGCAGCTGCAGGCGTCCCAGGACGCGCACGAGCTTCCAGAACAGGTAGCCGCCGCCGATGATGAAGATCGGGGGGACGAGTACCCCAAGCAGGTTGCTGGCCTCGATCAGGAACAGCGAGAACAGGATCACGATGATCGCCAGCAGCACCATGAACCCGAGCACGGCCGGATACCACAGCCGCCACATACCGACGGCGCATATCAGCATGACCAAGGTGAAGGCGATGATCCCCCCGGGCGCCGGATGCTTGCCGGCGATCGTCGCTCCGGCCGCGTAGGCGATCAGGTTGCCGACTCCCGCGAGCGTGGTCAGAACCACTGCCGCCCTCAGCGGCCACGGTCGCTCGCCGGGCGCGAGCGGCGCCAGGGTTGCTCGGGCGGCCGCGTTGCGCTCCTCCGAGCGGGCGCGGTAGGCGGCGACCCCGGGGTGCTCCGGCCGGGGCCGGGGTGCCGGCCGCGGTTTGGCGGCCAGGGGTTCCGGGCGGGTGCGGCTCTGCTTGCGCTTACGTTGCGGCAACCTGCACCCGCGAGTCGAGGATCGTGCGCAGCTCACGAGCTGCCAGCTCGGGGTCTGGGGCCTGGGTGATCGCGCGGACGACGGCGACTCGCTCCGCGCCCGCACTCAGCACCGTCTCCAGGTTGGCGGCGTTGACGCCGCCGATGGCAAAGAACGGCAGGCGTGCGTGCCGGCGAGCGTGAGCGATCAGGTCAGTGCCGACCGCCGGCCGTCCCGGCTTGGTGGGGGTGCTGTACACCGGGCCGACACCGATGTAATCGGCCGGCACATCGTGAGCCGCTTCGATCTGCGCCGGATCATGGGTGGAGAGGCCGATGATCCGCTCGCCGCCCAGCAGTTGCCGGGCCTGGGCGACCGGGACGTCATCCTGACCCAGATGCACGCCGTCGGCGTCTGCCTCGGCGACCAGTTCCGGGTGGTCGTTGATGATCAAGGGGACGTCGTGGGCCGCGCAAACCTCGCGGAAGCGTCGCGCCACCGTGACGATGCGGTCGGCCAGAGTCTCCTTGATGCGCAGCTGTACCACCTGGACGCCGCCGCGCAAGGCGGCGTCCAGCCGCTCATCTGGCATCTCGTCGCACACCAGATACAGACGCGCCGCCGCCAGCCGCTCGAACCGGTCGTGGATCACGGTCCAAGTCTGGCACGGCACCGCGATAGCATCGCGGACAGACCCGTGAGCACGCCAGACAGACGATCCGACGTTGTCATCGTGGGCGGCGGGGTGATCGGGCTCGCCGTGGGCTGGCGCGCGGCCCAGCGCGGCCTCCGCGTGACGCTGCTCGAACGTGCCGGTACCGGGCAGGCGACCTCGCGGGTGGCCGCCGGGATGATCGCGCCGATCAGCGAGGCATCGCCGTTCGAGCCGGCACTGCTGGCGCTGGGTCGCGAGAGCGCTCGGCGCTATCCGGAGTTCGTGGAGGAACTGACGGAGGCGACCGGACTGGATCCCGGCTACCGGCGGTTCGGCACGCTGTTGGTGGCTCGGGATGCCGACGAGGCCGAGGCGCTCGATCGCGAGCTCGCCTTCCGTCAGGAGCTCGGGCTGCCGGTGCGCCGGCTGCTCGGCCGCGAGGCTCGGAGCCTGGAGCCGGCTCTGGCGCCCACCCTGCGGCTCGCCCTGGACATCCCTGACGATCACGCCATCGATCCGCGAGCGCTGACGCGGGTACTGGACCGGGCGGTGCGGGACGCCGGGGCTCAGGTGCGCTGCCCGGCGGAGGCCGCCGAGCTCGTGATCGCCGATCGACGGGTTGCAGGCGTCCGTCTGGCCGACGGCGAGCTGCTCAGCGCCGAGCACGTGGTGATGGCGGCCGGGCCCTGGTCCGGGCAGATCGGCGGGATGCCGCCGGAGGCCCAGATCCCCCTGCGCCCGGTCAAGGGCCAGATCCTCGCCCTGCACGACCCGGCCGGACCAGGACTGCTGGGGCGGGTGCTGCGCATGCAGCCCGGCTACCTGGTGCCGCGGGGCGATGGCCGTTACGTGCTGGGAGCCACCATGGAGGAGCGCGGATTCGATACCACGGCGACGGCCGGGGCGGTGTTTGAGCTGCTGCGAGATGCCATCGAACTGGTGCCGGGGGTGAGCGAGTTCGTTCTTGACGAGCTGATGGTGGGAACGCGTCCCGGCACGGCCGACAACGCGCCCGTGCTTGGCCCGGGGGCGGTCGCGGGGCTCCACTGGGCCACCGGTCACCACCGTCACGGGATCCTGCTCACCCCGATGACGGCGGATGTGGTGGTGGCCGGCCTGGTGGGCGAGGCGCCGCCGGAGGTGGCCGAGCCGTTCCGGGCCGAGCGGTTCGCCGCCGCTCAGGTGGGTGGTTGAGGATGCAGGTGGTGGTCAACGGAGACGAGCGCGCGCTGCCCGACGGCGCGACGGTGGCGTCGCTGCTCAGCGAGTTGGGGGCGCCGGAGAGCGGCCGGGGCATCGCCGTGGCCGTCGACGGTATGGTCGTGCCGCGCTCGGAATGGGACGAGGCCGAGCTGAGCCCCGGAGTCCGCGTCGAGGTCCTGACCGCGGTACAGGGAGGCTGAGTCTGATGGGTCCTGAATTGATCATCGCCGGGCGCCGGTTCAGCTCGCGCCTGATCCTCGGCACCGGAGGATTCACCAACCATGAGATCCTGACCAGGGCGCTGGCTGCTGCCGAGACCGAGATCTGCACGGTCGCCCTGCGCCGGCTCGATCCCCAGGCGCGTGGCTCGATCCTGGACGTCCTTGACCGCGTTGGAGTCGAAGTCCTCCCCAACACCGCTGGCTGCTTCACGGCCCGGGATGCGGTGGCCACCGCGCGCCTGGCCCGCGAGGCGTTCGGCACCGACTGGATCAAGCTCGAGGTGATCGGCGATGACCGGACACTGCTGCCCGACGCGGTGGAGCTCGTGGCGGCGGCTGAGACCCTGGTGGACGAGGGCTTCGTGGTCCTCCCCTACACGACTGACGACCCGGTGCTGGCCCGGCGCCTCCAGGACGTTGGCTGTGCTGCCGTGATGCCCCTGGGCTCGCCGATCGGGAGTGGCATGGGGATCTGCAACCCGTACAACCTGTCGATCATCCTGGAGCGGGCGAGCGTTCCGGTGATCCTCGACGCCGGAGTGGGAACGGCGTCGGATGCCGCCCTGGCCATTGAGCTGGGGTGCGACGCGGTGCTGTGCGCCTCCGCCATCTCCCGGGCCCAGGACCCGGTGGCGATGGCGCGCGCCATCAACCTGGCCGTGCAGGCCGGGGCGCTGGCCGCCGCCGCGGGTCGTATCCCGCGGCGCCGTTACGCCCAGGCATCGACTCCAGGGTCAGGGCTCTCCGTGTTTGAGCCGGGCGCGGCTGAGGCCTCGGCGTGAGCTCGTCAGGGCTGCAGCCGGTTCCGCTGAGCGTCGATTCGCTGATCGACGCCTGGGAGGCAGCCTGGACCGGCAAGGAGCCAGGCGCGTTTGCCGAGGTGTGCGGCGAGCACGTTCACTACGAGGATCCGCTGACGGCCGAACCGATAGAGGGAGCGGAGGCGATCGCCGCGCACGCCCAGCGGCTGTGGAACGCCTTCCCGGACGCCCGCCTACAGAAGCTCGGAGCCCGCCTGAGCGACGGGCACTTTGTCGCCGCCCCGAGCAAGCTGCTGGCCACCCATCGCGAGCCGCTGGCCGGTTTGCCCGCCACCAACCGGTTCATCGTCGTGCCCTGCGTCTTCTACTGCGAGCTCGAGGACGAGCTCCTGCTGCGGGTGCGCGGGTTCTTCGACCTGTACGACGCGGCCACTCAGCTGGGCATCCTTCCGGGCCGGGGCACCCTGGGCGAGAAGGCCCTCCTGATGCTGCGGGGCTTCGGCCTGCGCGGGAATCGCTGACAGCCAGGCACCGCGTGGGCATCGCGATCCCGATCTTCGACGATCTGACGGCGCTCGACGCGGTTGGTCCTTACGAGGTCCTGTCCCTGGCCTGACGCTCGCGGGGACAATGGCGGCCCTTGCTACTTGTCATCCTCACCGTCGTTGTGGTCACCGGGCTGCTCGAGAAGCCCCACCGGCGGGTCGGCCTGGCTCTCGGCCTGCGCTTCCTGATCACTCCGCTGCTGCTGGGGACCAGCGGTTGATCGCCACGGTGATTGTCTGGAGCACGCTGGTGGTGCTGGCCGGAGGGCTGATCATCTCCCTGGCCTGAGCCGCGAGCGCCGTACACTGCTGCGCTTGAGCGACGGGGTCACCCACTTCCTGACCGGCGAGGAGCTGTCCTCCGAGGAGCTCTCCGCGCTGCTGAGCCGGGCCCACGAGCTCAAACAGGATCCTGCTGGCTCCCGAGTCCTCTCCGGGCGCAGCGTGGCGCTGATCTTCGAGAAGCCCTCGACCCGCACACGGGTGAGCTTCGAGACCGGCGTGCACGAGCTGGACGGGCATCCGCTGATCTTGCGGGGCGAGGAGATGCAGCTCTCCCGGGGGGAGTCGGTGCGTGACACCGCCTACGTCCTGTCCCGGCACGTGGCCGCGATCGGGATCCGGACCGGTCGCCATGCCACGGCACAGGAGCTGGCCAAGAACGCCTCGGTGCCGGTGATCAACATGCTCACCGACGAGCATCACCCCTGCCAGGCGCTGGCCGATCTGATGACGTTGCAGGAGACCTTCGGCGGCCTCGAGGGACTCCGGCTCGGATACGTGGGTGACGGCAACAACGTGGCGCGCTCGCTGGCCATTCTCGGTGCCCGCGCTGGCCTGCAGGTCACCGTGGCGGCGCCCGTGGGCTATCAGCTGGCGCCGGTGGCTGGAGCCCGGTTGACCGACGATCCGCGCGAGGCCGCCGAAGGCGCCGACGCCCTGTACACGGACGTGTGGGTGGGCATGGGCGACGAACCGGCCACGGCCGAGGCCCGGCGAGAAGCGCTGGCGCCCTACCGGATCGACGAAGCCCTGCTCGCCCGGGCGAGCGACCGCGCGATCGTCCTGCACTGCCTGCCCGCCCATCCGGGCGAGGAGATCACCGAAGGCCTGCTCTACGGCCCCCGCCAGCGCATCTGGGACCAGGCCGAGAACCGGCGCCACGCGCAGAAGGCGCTCCTGGAGCGCCTGCTGGCCGTCGTCTGAAGCCAACCAACTGCCGCCTCGCGCCCTACTCGCCAGGTAGATTGCCGGTGCGGGGAGAGGAGTAATGGCAAATGTCTGCGGTTGATGACCTTCCAGCCGAAGCCGGCGCCGGGAACGAGCTGCCGATCGGCAACTACACCGAGTTGACGGTGGCCAGGGTGCTGCCGCTCCTGGCCGGCCTGAGCCGAGCTCAGCTCTGGCAGATCCACGAGTACGAGCACCGGCACGCGAACCGGGTGGCGATCCTCGAAACCATCCAGCAGGCTCTGGGCTGAGACCCGGAGGCCGGCGGCGGAACGGCCGGCACTAACCTAGGCCGGGTGGACTCCTTCTCTGTCGCCAGTCGCCCGCGCCGGGGCGATGAGCTGGAGCTGACCGTCGATTCGCTGGCGTTCGGCGGCGCTGGTGTGGCGCGATTGGACGGTTTCGTCGTGTTCGTGTCCGGTGCCGTGCCCGGCGACACCGTCCGGGCCGTGGTGGGCAAGGCCAAGCGCGGCTACGCGGAGGCGCGAACCCTGGAGGTGCTCCAGCCGAGCCCGGAGCGTCTGGCGCCGCTGGCCGACCACCCCGGCGCCCCCTGGCAGGTGCTCCCCTACGAACGCCAGCTGGAGATCAAGCAGCAGCAGGTAGACGAGTCGCTGCAGCGCCTCGGGCACCTCGACGGCTACGTGCTCGAACCTATGCTCGCCGCCACCCAGCCCTGGCGCTACCGCAACAAGCTCGAGTACTCGTTCGGCGCCGACCCCGCGGGCCGGCTGGTTTGCGGCTTCCACGCTCCCGGGCGCTGGGAGGAGATCGTGGAGGTGAGCGACTGTCTGCTGGCCTCGGAGCGCTCCAACCAGGCCCGTGAGGAGGTCGTGGAATGGTGCCGCTCGGCCGGCCTGGCCCCCTTTGACCGCCGTTCCCGCGAGGGCTTTCTGCGCAACCTGGTCGTGCGCGAGGGGCGGCGAACCGGACAGATCCAGGTGCGGCTGGTGACGAGCCCCGGATCGCTGGACGCCGAGGGACTGATCGCGGCCAGCAGCGCCGACGGACTTCTGTGGACGCAGCTGGACAGCGTGGCCGAAACCACCGCGGGCGGGCAGAGTGAGCTGCTGGCGGGCAGCGATCGGCTGGAGGAGGAGATCGGCGGGCTGGGGGTGCGGATCTCCGGCGAGGCGTTCTTCCAGACCAACACCGAGATGGCCGAGCGGCTGTATGCCACGGCGACCGAGTACGCCGAGCTGACCGGCTTCGAGCGCGTCTATGACCTGTACTGCGGAATCGGCACGCTGGGACTGCTGATGGCGCCGCGGGTGGCCGAGCTGTGGGGCCTGGAGATCATGGAAGAGGCTGTGGCCGACGCAATCGACAACGCTCGTGCCAACGAGATCGACAACGCGTCGTTCTTCGCCGGGGATGTGCGGCTGGCACTCCGCGATCTGGTGGAGCGGGCCGGGCGCCCGGACGTGCTGGTGGTCGACCCACCCCGGTCCGGGCTTTCCCAGAAGGTCGTGCGACGGATCATCGAGGCCGTTCCCCGCCGGATCGTCTACGTGTCCTGCAACCCCACCACGCTGGCGCCCAACGCCGCCCAGCTGGTCGAAGCGGGCTACACGCTGACCAAGGTGCGCCCGGTCGACATGTTCCCCCAGACCCCCCACGTGGAGTGCGTAGCCCAGCTGGAGCGGCGGTAGGGTATTCGGCGCCATGCGAGCCGTCACGATCACCGAACCCAACCAGCTGAGCGTGCGGGAGCACCCGGACCCCGAGCCCGGTTCGGGCGAGGTGCTGGTCCGGATTCACGCCGCCGGGCTCAATGGCGCCGACCTGCACCAGCTGGCCGGTCGTTACCCGGCGCCCCCCGGCTCCCCGCCGGATATTCCGGGCCTGGAGCTGGCCGGCGAGGTGGTCTCCAACGGGCCCGGGGCCGAGCGCTTCCAGCCCGGCGACCGAGTGATGGGGATCGTCGGCGGCGGTGGGCAGGCCGAGCTGGCCACCGTGCACGAGCGGGTGCTGATGCCGATCCCTGAGGAGATGGACATCCTGGCCGCCGGCGGTGTCCCCGAGGTGTTCACCACCGCCCACGACGCGCTGTTCACCCAGGCGGGGCTGAAGATGGGCGAGCGCCTGCTCGTGCACGGCGGCGCCGGAGGGGTGGGCACGGCGGCCGTCCAGCTCGCCCGCGAGGCGGGCGCGCGGGTCATGGCCACTGTGCGCAATCCCGACTCCCGCGGGCCGGTGGCCGCTCTGGGGGCCGAGGTGATCGCCCCCGAGGGGTTTGCCGAGCAGGGACCGTTCGACGTGATCCTGGAGCTGGTCGGCGCGCCGAACATGCCCGAGAACATCCTGGCGCTGGCCATTTGCGGACGAATCGCCGTGATTGGGATCGGCGCCGGCGCCATGGCCGAGGTGCACCTCGGCGCACTGCTGGCCAAGCGGGCCCAGATCTACGGCTCCATGCTCCGCGCCCGCCCGCTGGAGGAGAAGGCGTTGACCGCCCGGGCCATGGAGCGCTACGTGCTGCCGCTGTTCGTCGGCGGCGGACTAGCCGTCCCGGTGGCCGCCCGCTACCCGCTCGACGAGGCCGAAGCCGCCTACGCCCGGTTCTCCGAGGGTGGGAAGTTCGGGAAGATCGTCCTGACGATTTAGCGCCACCCGACGGCGATCGGTGGATCAAAGTGTCGCTATAGCGACGTTTTCATCCACAGGTCAGAGCTGAAACGCGGTCCGGCCCCCGGCGGCGACCAGCGCCTCCAGCTCCGAGCGACCGTCCTCCAGCACCGGGCCGCCGTGCGCCATCAGCACGTGACGGAAGTCCGGCACCGCCTCCAGCAGCCGCCGCAGCGATGCCAGCAGGCCGTCCTTGGTCCGCGGCGGGTCGTCCATCAGCGCGTCCGGGACAAACCCCAGCGCTCCCTCGGCGTCGCCGCGTGCCCCCACCACTCCGTCGGCAAAGAACACCGCCTGCGCGCCAGGAAGATGGAGCGCCATGTCGTCCGGGCAGAGGGCGTCGATCTCGTGCACGATCAGCCCGCCTGGCAACTCATCCCCCGGGTCATAGGCCGCCACCGGCTGGCGGTCGGCCCCGAACTCGTGCAGTCCGGCCCGCGGGACATGCACAGCGCACCCAAACCGCTCGCGAAACGCCTCGCTGCCCCGGTAGTGGTGGCGGTTTGAGAGGACGATCGCCGCGGGTTGCGTCGGCTGCCCGGCGAACCACTCCAGGCCGCCGCCCTGAGAAGGAACGAGTGGGTCGATCAGCACGCCGGCGTCGGACAGCCACCAGGAGTCCACCTCTGAACCGATGTTCGGGTGGCGGGTCCGCCAGTGGAAGACGCCGGGAAGGATCTCCTCCAAGGCCTACCCGTCGAACTCCGATTCGTCGGCTTCGAGGTCCATGCGCTGAGCCTACCCCGACAGCCCACCCCGCGCCACGTCAATAGGGCGGCAGGTCAGACCACCACTCGCCGAGGACCCGGAAGGCCGCCCAGAACTCCCGCTTGGCGCTGTCCGCGTCGAGCGCGTCATCGATGTTGGGGACATACAGGGCATCGATCGTCGGCGTGAACTGCTGGACTTCGCCCGGCTTGGCCTGAAGCTCCCGTCTCAGAGGAACATCCAGGTCGTTGACCACCCCCAGCGCATCCTGGCCCATGACCAGGAGGATCTTGGGACGCACGATCGCCAGCTCTTCGGCCACCCGGGCCACGCAGGCCGGGTCTGCCATCACCGGGTCGGCCACCGGGCACTTGACGCACAGGGTTCCGTACACGGCCAGCGGATCGATGCCCAAGCGCTTGAGCGATTTCATCAGCGCGTTGCCGGCGCGGCCGTAGAAGGCCACGCCCTCTTCCACCTCGGAGGGCCGGGGGGCGTACTTGATCAGGAAGATCTCGGCCTGGGGATGTCCCGAGCCGAGCACCGGCATCAGCTGGCCCCGCGGGCAGTGGGGGCACGATTGGAGCTCGCGGGCGAGCGTGTTCAGCTCGCGGATCGCCCGCTCCAGGTATTTCTCTCGGATCTCGTCGTCGGTAGCGGGCACCGATCTCCGATTGGACGCTGCCCGAGCTTGTCCTTCCGGGCGCATCAGGACTTGCGAGCCACGCGGCGCACCCGACGGTCCCGGGAAGCCCGCCGCGCGGACTCCGGCAGGGCCCGCGTCTGCAGGAACTTCAGCGCCTGGACGTACAGAAGGCTGGCCGGGTTGCGCACGATGTCGGCGTCGCGCAGCGACTCCAGGAACTCCTCGGGTCCGGAGAACTCACGCATGCGGATCCGCACCGAGCCGAGGCCCTGGGGCACATGGGCATCCGAGCCGGCCCCGGCTGGAATCCGGTACTTGGCGGCGAAGCGGGCTGCCTCCTCGTTGAACTCAGAGATGGCCACCCGCGGGTTGAACACCTCGATCGCGTCCACCTCGTCGAGCACGGTCAGCAGGTGCTCGTAGTCAGGCACCGAGTGCAGCCGGTCGAACGGGTGGGGCACGTACACGATCCCTCCCTGGCGGCGGATCTCGGCGATCGTCTCCTCCAGGGTCATCCCCCGCGGGATCTTCTTCTCCAAGAACAGGCCTATCACCTCGCCCTGATCGGCCGTCTTGACCTCCTCGCCCACGATCACCCGCAGCCCGGTTCCCTCCGCCTTGCGCGAGGCCTCGAGTGCCCCGGAGATCTCGTTGTGGTCGGTCACGGCGATCGCTCCCAGCCCGCGATTCCGCGCCTCGGCCAGCAGCACCTCCACTGGTGTTGCGCAGTCGTAGGAGTGGTCTGTGTGCATGTGCAGGTCGACGTCGATCAGCGGCCGCTCTCGCAGGGCCTTGCGCAGGCGTGGGTTCGCGCGGCCGTCGTGCCGCCGCGCCACGAGCTCGCCGTACACGCCCTCCAGCTCGTCGGCCAACCGCGCGTAGCTGAGGGCGCCCACCGCCTCCCGGCCGCGGGTCCGGAGGTCCCGGCGTTGCCCGGGGTCAAGGATCAGCCGGGTCAGGTGCGCGGCCAGCGTCTCGGCGTCGCCGGGCTCGAACTCGAGTCCGAGGGCACCCTCGGACAGCAGCTCCTCGTAGACGGGCAGGCGAGGCGCCACGGGGACGATCCCGCTGACCAGCGCGCGGGCCAGCACACCGGGAGTCGGCCTGACTCCCTCCGAGGCCAGGACGAGCAGATCGGCACGGCCCAGCGCGTCGATCGTCTCCGGCCCCTCCAGGAACTCCACCCGTTCCCGCAGCGCGCGGCTCAGCGTGGCGGGGGCCGCCAGTGGCCTTGAGGAGCACACCGTGACCCGCCACGGCGCGTCCGCGGGAAGCGCACGCAGCGCCCGCAGGAACAGGCGCAGCGCCCCCCGCTCCTCCTCGGCCACCATCACCAGCTGCACCGGCCCGTCTGACCGGCGATGATCTGGCACCGGGTCAGCGCCCGGTCCGACGACCCGGTACTCGCCCGGGAAGTACCGGGTCATCAGGTCTCGGGTGGCCCGGTAGGTGGCCAGCCGCGCGTCCAGGCGCCCAAACAGGAGCTGGGACAGCGGGCGCCCCAGCTGCGTCGACAGCAGCCGCTCCGTGGGCGCGTGGAAGGTGCCCACGTTCAGCGCCCGCGAATGACGCAGCGCGGCGCTGGAAGCGCTCGGAGCGAACGGCTCGTGAACGTGCACCAGGTCCAGCGGCAGCGCCGCCAGACCCTCTTCGATCGTGCGGGCCACATCCACCGGCAGTGAAGCGGCGCGACGCCGGGTCGGCGAGAACGGCAGCACCTCGCCCACGGCCAGCACCAGGGGTTCGCCCTCGGCTCGCTGAAGCAACTTCTCCGGATCCCCTCGCAGCGCCCGGCGGCTGTCCCTGACCAGGGCGGCCGAGTGCGACGGCGCGATCACCAGCACCCGATGCCCACGACGACTGAGCTCGGCCGACACCCGTGAGACGTGGGCGCCCACCTCGGTTTCGGCCTCCCAGGCGAACGGGCTCACCTGCGCGATCGCCAGTCGGACGTCCGGTGGCACGCCGTGAGTGTAATCGGCCCCCTGAGGGCGGTATTTCCGCGGCCACCGGCTTGTGGGCCGGTGGCCGCGAGGCAGACGCTGGCTGGGCTGCGCGTCAGCCTGTACGAGGCGTGTGCGCGAACACCAGGGCCCGGTGGGGCGCCCGGATAACCATCGCTCGCTGTCCGGGCTTGACCTGAGCCAGGCTGGCCAGCTGGTGGTCGTCGCGCACGCGGGTGTGGGCGGGCAGGGTCACCGTGACCGTCCTGTAGGCTGCCTTGCGGGTGCCTACGACCAGCGTGAGCTGCTGTCCGGATACCGACTTGACCTGACCGCGCACGACGTTTACGTGCACGAAGCCGTGCTTGGTGGCCAGGATCAGCTGACCCTCGACGGTCCGCCTGATCAGAGCCCGAGGACCGAGCCGGTCGTGCGCACTCGTCGTCTGGGGCGTACTGGCCCCGGCCACCGCGATCGCGCCGGCGCCGGCCCCGATGCCGGCGCTGACCAGTCCGACGGCGATCAGCTTGAGATGTCTGTGCAGGAATCGATGCATGAGCTCATCGTGATGGCTCGGTCCGAGCCCACGGCTGATGGCCCTAGGAAGCGGGGCTCTCCGACGGGGTCGTCGTGGCCTGTGCGGGGGGACTCTGCACACCCGAGAGCGCCTTGCGGGCGTACTGGGCGATGAACTCCTCGGTGGCAGCGTGCGCCTCGTCGTCGGGCCGCTGGTTCATCGGGGACTTCATCAGGTAGGAGCTGGGCCCGTCCAGCTGTCCGCTCAGCCCATGGTTCAGTGCCAGCTTGCAGCAGCGCGTGGCGTCGATCACGATGCCGGCCGAGTTGGGTGAGTCCCAAACCTCGAGCTTGCACTCCAGGTTCAGCGGCACGTCGCCGAACGCCTGACCCTCGAGGCGGATGTGGGCCCACTTGCGGTCGGTCAGCCACGGCACGTAGTCCGACGGGCCGATGTAGACGTCGTCGGCGGGCAGCTTGTGGCCCATGATCGAGGTGACTGCGTTGGTCTTGGAGATCTTCTTGGACTCCAGCCGCTCGCGCTCGAGCATGTTGTAGAAGTCCATGTTGCCGCCCACGTTCAGCTGGGAGGTACGCAGCATCTTCACGCCGCGGTCGTGGAACAGGCGGGCCAGGGACCGGTGGACGATCGTCGCCCCCACCTGGGACTTGATGTCGTCGCCGACGATCGGCAGGCCGGCCTTCTGGAAGCGCTCGCTCCAGTACTGCTCGCGAGCGATGAACACGGGGATGCAGTTCACGAAGCCGCAGCCGGCCTCCAGGATCTGCTCCACGTACCACTTGGTGGCCTGCTCGGAGCCCACGGGCAGATAAGAGACGACCACGTCGGTGTGCGTGTCCTTGAGCACCTGCACGATGTCCGCCGTCGGGCCGGGGGCCTTGGTGATCTTCTGGCTCAGGTACTTGCCCAAGCCGTCGTGGGTCATTCCCCGCATCACCTCGACGCCCAGCTTGGGGACCTCGGTGTCGAACTTCAGGGTGTTGTTCTGCCCGGAGAAGATCGCCTCGCTGAGGTCCTTGCCGACCTTCTCGGCATCGATGTCGAAGGCGGCGGTGAACTCGATGTCACTCACGTGGTAGCCGCCCAGGTCCACGTGCATCAGGCCGGGGACCGCTTGCTGGGGGTCGGCGTCGCGGTAGTAATGCACTCCCTGGACGAAGGAGCTGGCGCAGTTACCGACGCCGATGATCGCCACCCGGACCTTGTCAGATTGGTAGCGCGCGCTGCCATTGCGGTTGCCTTTGGCAGCGCCGTTGGTTTTGCTCACTTTGCGTGTGTCCCTTCTTGAAGAGAAAAACTGGGGCCGCCTCGTATCGGGGCGGCGGCCGCACGATTTAGTTATTCCGCAGAAGCCGATTCGTTACACCGAGGCTAGCTGGCCGGAAGTGGCTGTCGCGCTAGGCGGCGGACTTCAGCTGGCGGCGCACGTAGGCGATTCGCTGCACCATGGTCAGCACGCTGAGCCCCGCCAGGACGTAGACCGCGGGGGCCAGCAGCTGGAAGTTGCCCAGCGACGCGCCCCGGGCGAACACCAGCCCGGCGGACAGGATGACCACTCGCACCGGTCGCGTGGCCAGCCCGACTTTGCAGGCCACCCCCAGTGCCTCGGCCCGCGCGCGGGTGTAGGAGACCATCAGTGAGAACAGCACCGCCGCCACGGTGGCCGCGGCCGCGGCCGGGTCGTGTTCGGCGGCGAAGTAGGCGCCGACCGCGGTCAGGACGATGCCTTCCTCCAGCCGGTCGAGCGTCGAGTCAAGGAATGCCCCGAACGGCGTGCCCTTACCCGACATGCGGCTGTAGCGTCCGTCCAGGGTGTCCATGATCGAGCCGACGATGAACGCCACGCCGGCCACGAAGAACAGCCGCTCCACCACGAGCCCGGCGGCCGCCAGGTTGAGCATGAAGCCGGTGAGGCTGATCGCGTTGGGGGTCAGGCGAGACTCGATCAGCCGCTCGCGCATGAGCTCCTGGGTGATCGCGCCCTGGCGCCGCGGCCCGGGCTGACGATCCCGCTCGCCGCGCCGGCGCCGTTCCGTGGTTTCCGTCTCGGCCATGGCTTGCAGGGCAGAGACTACGCGGGCGCCAGGCAAGACGCGCGCAGACGGGTCGCACGCGCGCCGCGTTCGCGGATAACGTCCGCTGTGTGAGTGACGCGATTCCGGAACCGCCGCGGCCCGTTCTGTGTCTGGGCGAGGCGCTGGTCGATCTGATCTGCGAGCGGCAGATCGCCGGTCTTTCGGAGGCGGACGCGTTCGTACCGCACTTCGGCGGAGTGGTGGCGAACATCGCTCTGCTGGCCGCCCGAGCGGGAGCGCGGGTGGCTCTGGCCGGCGCCTCGGGGGCGGACGAGTGGGGTGAGTGGCTGCAGGGCCAGCTGGCCGGCGCGGGCGTGGAGCTCGGTCATTTCCAGCTCATGGAGGGCGAGCGAACGCCGCTGGCCATGGTGCTGATCGACGCCCACGGCGAGGCCGGCTACACGATCTACGGCGAACCTGCCGGATGGGTCGCCCGGGTGGTCGGCCCGCGCGTGGATGAGCTGGCGGAGTCGTGCTCGGGGCTGTTCCTCAGCTCCAACACGCTGGTCGGCGAGGAGGACCGGGCGGTGACGATGAGCCTCCGCGAGCGGGCGCTCGAGCTGGACCGGCCCGTGATCTTCGACCCCAACCTGCGCCTGCACCGCTGGCGCTCACGCACCGACGCGGCCGCCAGCGCCAACGCCTGTGTGCCGGGCGCCCTGCTGGTCCGCGCCAATCTGGCCGAGGCGGCGCTGATGACGCGAGAGGACGATCCCGAGCGAGTCGCCCAGGCGCTGCTGAAAGCGGGCGCCCGGAACGTGGTGATCACGCTGGGCGCTGAGGGGGCGATGCTTCGCGGCAGCTTCCGGGCCAACGTGCCCGGGGTCGCGGTGCGCGGTCGCCTGCTCAGCACGGTGGGTGCCGGCGATGCGCTCACGGCGACGCTGATAGCGCAGCTGGCGCTGGCCGGCTGGTATGAGCCGGCGATCGCCGCCGGGCTGTCGGCCGGGGTGAGAGAGGCGGCTCGCGCCTGCGAGCGCTGGGGCGCCACGGACTGACTCTTGCCTGCGGACTGGAAGCCTCCGGCGCGCGCCCGGGTCCGGCGACTTCGCGACCGGCTGCGCGAGGTCTACGGAATCCCGTGCGCACCACCGCACGGCGACCCGATCGCCGAACTGGTCCTGACCGTCCTGTCTCAGTCGACCAACGACCGCAACCGGGACGTGGCCTTCTTCGGGATGCGTGAGCGGTTCCCGTCCTGGGAGCACGCGCGCGACGCTCCGGTGGACGAACTGGAGGAAGCGATCCGCCCGGGTGGGATCTCCAAGGTCAAGTCGGCCCGGATCAAGGCGATCCTCCGGGCGGTGACCCAGTCGCCCCCGCCGCCCTCGCTGTCCGGCGAACTGTCGCTTGCCGGCCTGGAGCGGATGAGCGTCGGTGACGCCCAGGCGTACCTGGTCGGGCTGCCGGGCGTGGGGCGCAAGACGGCTGCGTGTGTCCTGCTGTTCAGCTTCGGCATGCACGACGTGCCCGTGGACACGCACGTCTCCCGAGTGGGGAGCCGGCTCGGCCTGTTTCGGCCCGGCGCCGGGTTTGAGGAGCTGCACGACACGATGCTGGCGATCACGCCGCCGGGGGAGGAGCTGGAGTTCCACATCAACCTCCTCAGGCACGGGCGGCGGACTTGTCACGCGCGGCGTCCGGAGTGTGGTTCGTGTGCGTTGGCGCGGATGTGTCCCAGTGCGGGGACGTTCGGCCCGGAAAGGCCGCGATGAAGGGACCCGTCGGCTAAACCTGTTCAGGCGAACAAATCGCACCGGGCAATGCCGATCGTTCGCCAGCGCATGAAAAACCTGCTCTGGCGCAGAAATCGACCTTGGTCCCGTCAGTTTGTTCGCCTGAGCATGTGCCAAGTCCAGGCCCGCCCTTCATTGCGTCGCTTGCTCGCCAGAACCCGCCCGAACTGAGGCGGCCGGGGTTGCGCCCGCGTGCAAATCTGCTACGCTCTGGCTTAGATTTTTACGATCCCACAGGAGTAGAACGACAACCATGGGCAAGACAATCGGAATTGACCTGGGCACGACCAACAGCTGTATGGCCGTGCTCGAGGGCGGCGACCCCACGGTGATCGAGAACGCCGAGGGCGGGCGCACCACGCCGTCCGTCGTCGCCTTCACGCAGGGCGGCGAGCGGCTGGTCGGCACCGTCGCCAAGCGCCAAGCGGTCACCAACCCGCAGAACACGATCTTCTCCATCAAGCGCTTCATGGGCCGCAAGGAGGCCGAGGTGCGCGAGGAGGAGTCGATCGTCCCGTACAAGGTCGTCTCCGGATCCGGCGGCGATGCGCGCGTCGAGGTGACGGTCGACGGCGAGGCCAAGCAGTACTCGCCGCCCGAGATCAGCGCGATGATCCTTCAGAAGCTGAAGTCCGACGCCGAGGCCTACCTGGGCGAGACGGTCGACAGCGCGGTGATCACCGTTCCCGCTTACTTCAACGACGATCAGCGTCAGGCGACCAAGGACGCCGGCAAGATCGCCGGGCTCGACGTCAAGCGGATCATCAACGAGCCGACGGCGGCATCGCTCGCCTATGGCCTGGATAAGGAGTCCGACCAGACGATCCTGGTCTTCGACCTCGGCGGCGGCACGTTCGACGTGTCCGTGCTGGAGATCGGCGACGGCGTGTTCGAGGTCAAGGCAACCTCGGGCGACAACCACCTGGGCGGCGACAACTTCGACAAGGCGATCGTCGACTGGCTGGTCGCTGAGTTCAAGAAGTCCCAAGCGATCGACCTGAGCGCCGACCCGATGGCGCTGCAGCGTCTCTACGAGGCATCCGAGAAGGCCAAGATCGAGCTCTCCACCACCCAGGAGACGCAAATCAACCTGCCGTTCATCACGGCGGACGCCAGCGGGCCGAAGCACCTCGACATGCGACTCACGCGCGCCAAGCTAGGCGAGCTGACCGCGTCGTTGCTCGACCGGACGGTCGCCCCGGTGCGCCAGGCGCTGGACGATGCCAAGGAGAAGGGTGCGGCCAACATCGACCACGTCGTCATGGTCGGCGGCATGACCCGCATGCCCGCCGTACAGGAGAAGGTCAAGGAGCTGACCGGTAAGGAGCCGCACCGCGGCGTCAACCCGGATGAGGTCGTGGCGGTGGGCGCGGCGATTCAAGCCGGCGTCCTGGCCGGAGACGTCAAGGACGTCCTGCTCCTCGACGTCACCCCGCTGACCCTCGGCATCGAGACCAAGGGCGGCGTGATGACCAAGCTGATCGAGCGCAACACCACGATCCCCACCCGCAAGGGCGAGGTGTTCTCCACCGCGGAGGACAACCAGCCGAGCGTGGAGATCCACGTCCTGCAGGGCGAGCGCGAGATGGCCAGGTACAACAAGTCGCTGGGCAAGTTCCAGCTGACCGGAATCCCGCCGGCACCGCGCGGCATCCCGCAGATCGAGGTCGCTTTCGACATCGACGCCAACGGCATCCTCAACGTGTCGGCCAAGGACCTGGGCACCGGCAAGGAGCAGAAGATCGAGATCCGCTCCGGCTCCGGACTGTCTGACGACGAGATCAAGTCGATGGTCCAGGACGCCGAGTCGCACGCCGAGGACGACCGCCGGCTGCGCGAGCTGGCCGAGGCCCGCAACAACGGCGAGAACGCCGCCTACCAGGCCGAGCGTCAGCTGCACGACCTGGCCGACAACGTCGATGCCGACTCCAAGTCCGAGATCGAAGCCGGCATCAAGGCGGTCAGGGACAGCCTGACCTCCGAGGACGCCGCGGACATCAACGCGAAGACCGAGGCGCTGCAGTCCTCGTTCCACAAGGTGTCGGAGGCCATGTACCAGCGGGCTCAGGAGCAGGCGGCTCAGCAGTCCACCGACGGCGCAGCGGACAACGGCACCGGAGCCTCGGAGTCCGAGGCGGAGGAGGACGTCGTCGACGCCGAAGTGGTTGACGAGGGCAAGTAGTCATGGAACACGACGCCGTTTCGGGGACCTCCTTTGACGAGGTCCCCGGAGGCGAGGCCGCGGCTGATGCCCCTTCGCGAGCATCAGCCTCGGACTCGACCTCCGGGTCCCCCGGCGAATCAGTTGAAGAAACGCCCTCGACGTCCCAGCCTGTTGCTGAAGATGGCGATGCGCTCCAAGGAGTGCCTCCGGCCGAAGCGGTAGACGGTGAGGTCGTCGAGGCGGAGGCCGAGGGACACCAGCATCAGGTCGAACGCGATCTGGAGGAGCTCGCCGCCAAGGCCGAGAAGGCCGATGAATACCTCGTGCTGGCCCAGCGGACCAAGGCCGACTTCGAAAACTACAAGCGGCGGGCGGCGCGGGATGCGGGGCTGGCCCTGGACCGCGGCGTGGCGAAGCTGGCCAAGGAGCTCCTGCCGGCGATCGACAACCTGAACCGCGCGGTGCAGGCGGCGGAGACGTTTGCCGACGGCAGCCCGGAGGAGGCGGCGGCTGAGGCCGAGTCACAGCTGGCCTCGGGAATCAAGCTGGTTCAGGCTGACGTGCTGGATGCCCTGGCTCGCGTGGGGATCGAGCCGTTCTCGCCCACTGGCGAGCAGTTCGACCCCCAGTACCACGAGGCCGTGGCCCAGCATCCGGTCGACGGCCAGGCTGCGGGCACGGTCGTGGAGGTCTACCAGCAGGGCTACCGGCTGGGCGAGACCGTTCTCAGGCCGGCCCGGGTGCTCGTGGCCGCCTAGAGGGACGGTGAGGCAGGATGGCTGAGCGCCCCGACTACTACAAGATCCTCGGAGTCGGCAAGAACGCGTCCGACGAGGAGATCAAGAAGGCCTACCGCAAGCTGGCTCGCCAGTACCACCCGGACCGCAATGCGGGTGACAAACAGGCGGAGGAGCGCTTCAAGCAGATCTCGCAGGCTCACGACGTGCTGTCCGACTCGGACAAGCGCAAGCAGTACGACCGGGGGAGCAGCCCGCTGGGCGGCTTCAACGTCCCCGGATTCGATCCGTCCAATTTGTCCGGGGGATTCGGCGACATCCTGTCCAATATCTTCGGAGGTGCCGGCGACCCCACGGGCCGGGGCGGAAACGTGCGCGGTGGCCGGCCGGCCGCAGCCCGGGGCCATGACCTCGAGACCGAGGTGACGCTCACCTTCGACCAGGCCGTGGGCGGCACCCAGGTCAGTCTGTCGGTACCGAGCTCGCGCCCCTGCCCCACCTGCCACGGCACGGGCGCCAAGCCGGGCACCAGCCCTCGCGTCTGCCCGGTGTGTCAGGGTCGGGGAATCGAGGCGCAGAGCCAGGGCATCTTCTCCATCTCCCAGCCTTGCTCAAACTGCGGCGGATCGGGCACCGTGATCGACGACCCCTGCCCGACCTGTCAGGGCACGGGGGCGCAGCGCAGCGTCAAGCGCCTCCGGGTCAACATTCCCGCCGGCGTGCGGGACGGGAGCCGGATCAAGATCGCGGGCAAGGGCGACCCGGGCGTCCGGGGAGCGCCGGCCGGAGATCTGTACGTGATTACCCGCGTCAACGAGTCGCCCGTCTTCAAGCGCAACGGTGACAACGTGGAGGTGGAGGTCCCGCTCACCATCCCCGAGGCGATTCGCGGGGCGGTCATCGAGGTGCCGACACTCACTGGCTCCAAGCGTTTGCGCGTACCGCCCGGCACCAAGCACGGCACCGTCCAGCGCCTGCGCGGCGAGGGCCCAGCTCGCCTGGGCGGCAAGGGCAACGGCGATCTGCGTTACCGGTTCGTGATCGACGTGCCGGCCACGCTGTCGGCCGAGCAGGGCGATGCCGTGGATCGTCTGTCCCAGGTGATGAACGGAAACCCGCGCGCGAAGCTGTTCTCGGGCAGCGAGCAGGGAGGTGACCAGTGATGGCCATACGCCGTACCACCACCCGAACGACCACCAGCCGATCGGGACGCACCACCACCACGACCCGGGCGGAGGTCGCCTCCGACCGGGGCGTGTTCATGATCTCCGTGGCGGCCGAGCTGGCCGACATGCATCCGCAGACGTTGCGCATGTACGAGGCTCGCGGACTGATCGAGCCCAAGCGCTCGCCCAAGGGCACTCGGCTGTACTCGCACGCCGACGTTGAGCGCCTGCGTCGCATCCAGGAGATGACGATGGAGCTGGGCATGAACCTGGCCGGAGTGGAGCGCGTGCTGGAACTCGAGCAGCAGCTCGAGGGCATGCAGCGCAAGGTGGCCGGACTGGAGAAGCGCGCCACTGAGCTGAAGGCCGAGGTCGAGCGCCTGGAGGAGCTCCGCCGCGAGCTGCGGGCCGAAATCGTCCCCTATGTGCAAGGCGGCCAACTGGTCCGCCGCGCCGACCTCAAGCGCATCGAGCTGAGGGTCACCAAGGGTCAGTAGAGGCTCCGCGTCGCGCCCGAATGTGCGCGGGACGGCCCTTGGCAAACGCTCGGAGATCTGTCACAATCTAAGTCACTTCGACTGAGATTTTTCGGAGAGACAGATATGCAACCTGACAGATTCACGATCAAATCCCAGGAGGCGCTCCAGGCCGCTCAGCGGCTGGCCGTCGAGCGCCACAACCCCCAGACTCGCCCCGAGCATCTGCTCGCGGTGCTGCTCGAGCAGGACTCCGGTGTGGTTGTTCCCGTGCTGCGCAAGCTGGGCGCCGATCCCGCCGCCGTTCGCTCAGCCCTGGGTCCGGCTCTGGACGCGCTTCCTCGCCTGACCGGGAGCGGACAGGAGGAGCCGGGCGCCTCAACAGAGCTGATCCAGATCCTGCGCAGCGCCGAGACCGAGATGCGCGAGCTGGGGGACGAGTACGTCTCCACCGAGCATCTGATGCTCGCCCTGGCCGGACATCCCGGCCCGGCGGGCGAGGCGCTGCGCTCGGTGGGTGCCACCCGCGAGGCCCTGCTCCAGGCGCTGGCCGAGGTGCGCGGCTCGCACCGGGTGACCGATCAGAACCCCGAGGACAAGTTCCAGGCCCTGGAGAAGTACGGCCGCGATCTGACTGAAGCCGCCGCACAGGGCAAGCTCGACCCGGTGATCGGCCGCGACGAGGAGATCCGCCGCGTCATCCAGGTCATCAGCCGCCGCACCAAGAACAACCCGGTTCTGATCGGCGAGCCCGGCGTGGGCAAGACCGCCATCGTCGAGGGCCTGGCCCAGCGGATCGTGGCCGGCGACGTTCCCGAGGGCCTCAAGGACCGCCGCGTGATCGCGCTGGACCTGAGCGCGATGGTGGCGGGCTCCAAGTACCGGGGCGAATTCGAGGACCGCCTCAAGGCGGTGCTCAAGGAGATCACCGACGCCGAGGGGCAGATCATCGTGTTCATCGACGAGCTGCACACGATCGTCGGTGCCGGCGCCGCGGAGGGGGCGATGGACGCCGGCAACATGCTCAAGCCGATGCTCGCCCGCGGTGAGTTGCGCGCCGTCGGCGCCACCACGCTGGACGAGTACCGCAAGCACATCGAGAAGGACCCGGCGCTGGAGCGCCGCTTCCAGCCGGTGCTGGTCGGTGAGCCGAGCGTCGAGGACACGATCGCCATCCTGCGTGGCCTCAAGGAGCGCTACCAGGTGCACCACAAGGTCCGCATCCAGGATTCGGCGCTGGTCGCCGCGGCCACCCTCAGCCATCGCTACATCGCCGACCGCTTCCTGCCCGACAAGGCCATCGACCTGGTCGACGAGGCCGCTTCGCGGATCCGCATGGAGATCGACTCCAAGCCGATAGAGATCGACGAGGTCGACCGCCACATCATGCAGCTGGAGATCGAGCTCCAGTCGCTGGGCGATGACGACGACGCCGGCACCGTGGCCCGCCGGCAGCAGCTCGAGCGCACCCTGGCCGAGGAGCGCGAGCGCTCCGCCGCCATGCACGCCGAGTGGCAGCGTGAGAAGGAGTCCGTGCACGTGGTCGCCGACATCCAGGAGAAGCTCGAGCAGGCGCGGACCGACCTCGAGCGGGCTCAGCGCGAGGCCGATCTGGGCCGGGCCGCCGAGCTCCAGTACGGGACGATCCCGGAGCTGGAGAAGCAGCTGTCCGAGGCCGAGGCTGCCGAGGCCTCCGCTGACCGCGCGTCAGGTGAGCCGCGCTTCCTTAAAGACGTCGTCGACGCCGACGACGTGGCCGAGATCGTCTCCAAGTGGACCGGCGTGCCCGTCAGTCGCCTGCTGGAGGGCGAGATCGAGAAGCTCGTGCACATGGAGGAGCGCCTGCACAAGCGGGTGATCGGACAGGACGAGGCGGTCACCGCGGTGGCCTCGGCACTGCGCCGCTCCCGGGCCGGCCTCCAGGACCCCGATCGTCCGATCGGCACCTTCCTGTTCCTCGGGCCCACCGGCGTGGGCAAGACCGAGCTGGCCCGAGCCCTGGCCGAGTTCATGTTCGACTCCCAGGAGGCGATGATCCGCATCGACATGTCCGAGTACATGGAGAAGCACTCGGTCAGCCGTCTGATCGGCGCGCCTCCCGGCTACGTGGGTTACGACGAGGGCGGTCAGCTGACCGAGGCAGTGCGCCGCCGTCCCTACAGCGTGGTGCTGCTCGACGAGATCGAGAAGGCCCACCCCGACGTGTTCAACACGCTGTTGCAGGTGATGGACGACGGGCGCCTGACCGACGGCCAGGGCCGCACCGTGTCGTTCAAGAACACCGTGCTGATCATGACCTCCAACATTCCAGGCGGCCGGGCCGGCGTGGAGGCGAACTTCAAGCCGGAGTTCATCAACCGCTTGGACGACATTGTCGAGTTCGCCCCGCTGACCCGTGCGGAGATCGGCTCGATCGTCGACCTGCAGGTCGAGAGGGTGGTGAGCCGGGTGGCCGAGCGCGACATCGAGCTCGAGCTGACCGACGAGGCCCGCACGCTGCTGGGCAACCTGGGCTATGACCCCACCTACGGCGCCCGCCCGCTCAAGCGAGTGATCCAGAAGCGCCTGGTCGATCCGCTCGCCCTGGCCATCCTGGAGGGCCGCTTCGCCGCCGGCGACAAGGTGGAGGTCGACGCCCGCGACGGCGAGATCGTCCTGGACCGCGCCCCGGCGGTGGCCGCCGTCTGACGCGGACGCTTCTCGGGCGGGGCTGTGCCGGTAAGCCAGCCCCGCCCGCTGACACCGTGGTACAAGTGCTGTTCACCACGTCGAGAGGAGCCGGACTTGCCGACCTACATCATGCTCACGACGCTCACCCCCGAGGGAGTGCAGACGATCAAGAACAACCCGGCCCGGATCCGCGAGGTGAACCGCGAGGTGGAGCAGCTGGGCGCCAGCGTCAAGGCGCAGTGGGCGACACTGGGTCGGTTCGACTTCGTCAACGTGATCGAGGCGCCGGATGAGAAGACGATCGCCCGGGTGTCGCTGGAGCTGGGCTCGCGCGGCACCGGCAAGTACGAGACGCTCACCGCGATCCCGATTGACGACTTCATCGGCTCGATCTAGGGGACGTTTCAGGTGAGTCGGCCACGCGTGCTCGTGGTGGGCGCGGGCGCGCGAGAGCACGCCATCGTCCACGCCCTCAATCGCTCGCCGCAGGGCCCCGAGGTGCTCTCGGCTCCCGGCAACGCGGGGATCGCTGCCGATGCCAGGCTGCTCGACGTCCGCGGTGACGACATTCCGGGGATGGTGAGCGCCGCCCTGAGCGAGGACGTGGAGCTGGTGGTGATCGGGCCGGAGGCCCCGCTGGTCTCGGGTCTGGCCGACGCGCTCGCCGAGGTGTCGATCCCCAGCTTCGGGCCAACCGCTGCGGGCGCCCGCCTGGAGGGATCGAAGGCGTTCTGCAAGAAGGTGATGGTGGCGGCGGGGGTGCCCACCGCCGCCTACGAGACGGTCACCGAGGTGGACGCGGGCTTGGCCGCTATCAGCGGCTACCCGACCGTGATTAAGGCCGACGGGTTGGCCGCCGGCAAGGGCGTGATCATCGCCGAGGACGAGGTGGCGGCCCGCCGAGCCCTGACCGAGTTGCTGGTGGAGCATCGCTTCGACACCACGCATGTGGTGGTGGAGGAGTACTTGGTGGGCTACGAGCTGTCGCTCCTGGCGATATGCGACGGGGTGACGGCGCTGCCCCTGGCCTCCGCCCAGGATTACAAACGGATCCACGACGGGAATCGAGGTCCGAACACGGGCGGGATGGGGTCCTACTCGCCGGTGCCCGCGGTCGATTCTGAGCAGGCGATCGAGCTTTGCCGGGCGGTGCACCAGCCCGTCCTCGACGAGCTGCGCAGCCGCGGGATCGAATTTCACGGGGTGCTCTACGGTGGGCTGATGATGACCTCGGAAGGCCCCAAGGTCCTGGAATTCAACGTTCGCTTCGGGGATCCGGAGACTCAGGCGATCCTGCCGCGACTTCGCACCGATCTGCTCGAGCTGATGACCGGCGCGTGTGAGCTGGGCGGCCTGGAGGGCGCCTCGCTCGACTGGGACCCCCGTTCGGCGGTCACCGTCGTCCTGGCCAGCGCCGGATATCCGGCCAGCTCACATAGCGGCGACGTGATCCGGGGGCTGGAGCGCGTGGCCGAGGGCGTCGAGGTGACTCACGCTGGTACGGCACGGGACGGCTCGGGGGAGCTGGTGACCGCCGGCGGGCGTGTGCTCGGGGTGACTGCGCTGGGGGGCGAGGCCGCTGACGCCCGAGCCACGGCTTATGCTGCCGCAGACATGATCGAGTTCGAGGGGCGTCAGATGCGCAGCGATATCGCCGCCGAGGTGGTCAGATGACCGCGGAAGCGGAGCCCCAGTTCACGCCTGAGGCGGTGGCCGAGCCCTCCGCCGCCTTCGAGGAGCTCGCCGTGGATGCCCCTCGGGTGGGCATTGTCATGGGGTCAAAAAGCGATCTTCCCGCCATGCAGGCCGCCGAGAAGGAGCTGAGTGATCGGGGGATCCGCTGTGAGGTCAGGGTGATGTCGGCGCACCGGGAGCCCGACAAGGTCGCCGACTACGCCAAGAACGCTCGCATGCGCGGCCTGCGGGTGATCATTGCTGGCGCCGGCCTGTCAGCGGCGCTGCCCGGCGTGGTGGCCGCCCATACGGATCTGCCCGTCGTCGGTGTCCCCCTGACCAGCCGGACCTCGGTGGCCGGCGGGCTGGACGCGCTGCTGTCGATTTCGCAGATGCCTCCGGGAGTGCCGGTCGCCTGCGTGGGCGTCGACAGCGCCCGCAACGCGGCGGTGCTGGCCGCGCGCATCCTGGACGCGTAAGTCGTGAGGGCCGGTCGCCGGTGATCGACCGCTACACGCGGGCCGAGCTGCGCGAGATCTGGTCCGATCACGCGCGCTTCGAGGCCATGCGCCGCGTGGAGGTGGCCGCCTGCGAGGAGATGGATGGCCCGACGGCGGACGAGCTGGAGGCGATCCGCGGCGCCACGTTCACCGTCGAGGCGATCAACGAACGGGAGAAGACAACCGATCACGACGTGGCCGCGTTTGTCGATGTTCTGGCCGCCTCGGCCGGGCCGGCGGGGCGCTGGATCCACCACGGCCTGACGTCGAGTGACGTGCTGGACACTGGCCTGGCGCTTCAGCTGCAGCGTGTCGGCGAGCTGCTGCTTCCCGACGCCCGGGCACTCGTGACCGCACTGGCCGAGAAGGCCCGCGAGCATCGACACACGCTGTGCGTGGGCCGCACGCACGGGATCCACGCCGAGCCCACGACCTTCGGGATCAAGCTGGCCGGCTTCGCCTTCGAAGCCCATCGGAACGCCGAGAGGCTGGAGCGCGCCTTCGCGCAAGCGGCGGTGGGCGCCATCTCCGGAGCGGTGGGCACCTACGCCGCCACGTCCCCGCAGTTTGAGGCGCGGGTGCTGCAGCGTCTCGGTCTGGAGGCCGAGCCGGTGTCCACCCAGGTGGTGGCCCGCGATCGCCACGCCGAGCTCCTGGAGGCGATCGCCCTGGCGGGCGCCGGTCTGGAGCGATTCGCCGTCGAGCTTCGCCACCTGGCCCGCACCGAGGTCGGCGAGGCCCGCGAGCCCTTCACCGAGGGCCAGAAGGGCTCGAGCGCCATGCCCCACAAGCGCAACCCGATCAAGTCAGAGCAGATCACCGGCCTGGCCCGGGTACTGCGGTCAAACGCCATGGCGGCCCTCGAGAACGTCGCCCTGTGGCACGAGCGCGACATCTCCCACTCGAGTGTGGAGCGGATCATCCTCCCGGACTCCACGACGCTGCTCGATCACATGCAGCGCCGGGCGCTCGGCCTCGTGCGCGGGATGGTCATTGACCCTGAGCGGATGCGCGAGAACCTCGGCCTGACCTACGGCGCCCTGTTCTCCCAGCGGCTCCTACTAGCCCTGGTGAATCAGGGCATGACCCGTGACGACGCCTACCGTGTCGTGCAGCGGCTGGCCCAGCGAGCCCTGGACACCCGCACACAGCTGCGCGACCTACTCGCCGCCGGCGAGGGCGGCGAGGCAACCGCCGGCCTGGACCTGGAGACGACCTTCGATTACGCGCCATACGTGCGCTATGCCGACGAGATCGTCGGGCGGGTGGACGAGATCGCTTAGCTGACCTTGGCGCCCTGGAAGGCGTCGGCCCAGGAGATGAAGATGTCAGCCGGGACGGGCTTGCTGAAGTGATAACCCTGGACCTGATCGCAGCCGAGTTCGTCTAGCTCGGTCAGTGTGGAGGCGTCCTCGACACCCTCGGCGATCGTCTTGAGGCCAAGGTCATGGGCCATGTTGATAGTGGAGCGGACGATGATCAGGTCGTTCTCGTCATGCAGCATGGGGGTGACGAACGAGCGGTCGATCTTCAGCTCGTCGATCGGCAGGCGGCGCAAGTTGGCCAGCGATGAGTGGCCGGTGCCGAAGTCATCGACGGCCAGCCGGACGCCCAGATCGCTGAGCTGGTTGACCGTTGCCAGCGCCCGCTCCGGGTCGTCCATGATCATGCTCTCGGTGATCTCCAGCTGAAGCGCCGCCGGCGGCAGGCCGTGGCGGCGGAGCATCCGCTCCACATCCTCAGGCAGGCGCGGATCGGACAGGTTGCGCACCGACAGGTTGACGGCCACGGTGAGGTCAAGGCCGGCGGCCCGCCACCGGACGCATTGGGCGATCGAGCGGTCAAGCACGTGGCGGGTCAGTGGGCCGATCAGGGCCGTCTGCTCCACGGTCTGCAGGAACTTGTCCGGATAGAGCAGACCCATCGTCGGGTGCTGCCAGCGCACCAGGCTCTCAGCCCCGCTCACCCTCTGGGATCGGAGGTCAACAATCGGCTGGTAGTGGACGACGATCTCCTCGGCGTGGAGTCCGCGACGGAAGTCGCCCACCAGTCGCAGCCGCTCTGGGGAATAGTGGTCCTGCTCGGGGTCGTAGAGGCGGTAGGCGTCCCGGTGCTCCTTTGCCGCGTTGATGGCAATGTCAACGCGGCGGAGCAGTGTCTCCACATCCTCGCCGTCCACGGGATACCGGGAGATGCCGATGCTGGAGCCAATCTCCAGCGTGATGTCCTCGATCATGATCGGCTGCTGGATGCACGCGATCAGATCCGAAGCCAACCGTCCCAATGCCTCCGGCCGATCGCTGCGCACACCGGTCAAAACCGCGAAATCATCGCCTCCGAATCGGGCCACGAGACCGCTAGGCCCGACATGCTCGGCGATCCGCGGACCCATCTCACGCAGAAGCACGTCGCCGTTCTGATGTCCGAGTGTGTCGTTGATCTCCTTGAACCGGTCGAGGTCGACCAGGATCACTCCGAACGACTCGCCGGTCTGTTGGCAAGCCGCGATCTCCTCGTTGAGTCGGTCTGAGAAGCTCGTCCGGTTAGCCAGGCCGGTCAGGTCGTCGGTGGTGGCGAGCGTCTCCAGCTCCTCGCCGCGACGCTGGGAGATGAGTAGCTCACCCACGAGGTACTGGAAGACGACCAAAACGATTGCGAACAGAGCCAGACCCACGAGGCCCATATGTGTGGCCAGATACACGGCGGCAAGGGTGAGTAGGTCTGCGGCAAGCTCGGGAGCGAGTATCGGCTTGAGGATCGCCCAGAACTTCGATAGCGCCGACTCTCCTTCGAGATAACTCAGATAGCTCCCGATGAACCCTACGTTCAGAACGAGGGCGAACACGAAGATTCCGAAGACCGCGAGGTAATAGTCGGCGTCATTCGGGCCGAGGACCTCGTACCGGATGAAAGCGTGGAAGATCAACCCGCTGAGCAGCGGGAACCACGCATAAACAAAGAGGTTGTTGCGGAGGTGGTGCGCTGCCTCGTGCGACCGGAACCAACCAATGGCGATGGTGGCGACGCCAACCAAAGCGGCTGGACCTCCACCGAGCAGGACGGCTGCGAGCATGAGGCCCAGGAAGCTCCCGGATACGTGTACGCGCCGTGATGTCACGTACACGGCCGTTGCCTCGCTCAGAACGGTTAGCCCGGTGATGATCGCGAGCTCACCAGGGTTCCAGCGCTGGGCGCCAGCAGTTAAGACAACCACGACGGCCGCGGCAGCCAACCCTGTCCAGTGGAAGACGGCGATGCCAACGCCAGCGGACCGCCGCTGTTTCGGTACCGCGCCGACGGCAACCCTGTCTCCGCTTATCGCCTGGTACTCGCCCATTACCAACGTTTAACTCGGCATTTTGGGGATATCCCATTAGCAGAAGCGACCGGGACGGACACCACGTCTGGTCGGTGCGCCGTCACGTCGCATCCGAACTTGCTGGACGGTTCTCCAGCCCATCCAGCGGGCGCAGCAACTGGGCCACAAGCACGAGGGCCACTCCCGCGCCAGCGACCGCGTAGGCGATCCGCGGAGATGCGATCGCGGTGACGGCTCCACCAAGCACATACCCCACCGCAGGCGCAGCTTGATTCGTGCTTTCAAGGACAGACATCACGACGGACTGCGCATGAGCCGGTATCGACTGTTGTATTCCGGTCACCGCTGCAATCCACCACAGGCCATTCCCGATGCCGCCAACCGCTGAGAAGGCGCAGGCAACCAACAGATCCGAAGAACCCGCCAAGCCGGCGTATCCGCATGCGATGAAGGTCATCCCGATGCTGATCGCAAAGGACAACCTCATTCGCGACACGACGGCAAACGCACCTCCTCCGACCACCATTCCCACTCCCCAGGACGTGATCAAGAAGCCGTATCCCGTATCTCCGGCGTGCAACGTGCGCTTCGCAAAGATCACTTCGATCGGGATCACTGATGTACCGAACATCAACGCCGCTCCAGTAGCGATAAGAAGTCTCCGAACCGTCGGACGCTGCCAGGACTCCCGCAAACCGGCACGGAGTCTGTCGAGGGTTCCGAACTGGCGGTCACTGTCAACCCGCATGCCGGGTGTGGTAGCGAGAACGACGGCGACGAGAGCGAAAGTGACTGCGTCGACGGCCAGCGCGCTGCCGGCCCCGGCGCCAGCCACGAGTCCTCCTGCCATGGCGGGTCCCACCGCCCCGCCGATCGTCAGGCCTAGGTTAAGAATTGCGTTTCCCTGACGGAGCAGCCCTTGGGGCGAAAGGACCGCTGCATTTACGCTCCTGATCAGCGCCTTCGCGGCGACTGCGAGCACTCCGTCAGCAGCGGCCAAAGCCAATACCGCCGGCAGCGAGAAGCTGCGTGCCAGGAGTGCGATGAGCCCAAAGATCACGCCCTCTCCGATGTAGAGCGCCGGCAATACGCGACGAGGCGAAATGACCTCCGTGCGCGTAGTCAAGAGCGGAGCAAGGATCGCTGGGAGGAAGCGCAGGGCTAGGAACAAGCCCGCAGTTGCAATCGAACTCCCTGTGCGGTCGAAGACCAGGATGGCGAGGGCTATGTCGCCGATCCAGTTGCCCAGTTCGTTGATCGTGTACGCCCCCGCTAAACGCCGGAAGACGGGGACACGTAGTGCGGCGGCCGCCTCCACCTCTAACCCTCGGTTATGGCAGCGATAACCAACTGGGGTCTACCCGAGCCGGGGCCAGCGGGTCACCCTGCTTGGACTACTTGACCACGGCCACAGGGTTGTCCGTGACGCGGAAAGGAGTTCCAAATGGGCGTTAAAGGCGGTTGATCCAGAAACGTGATCTCTCTGGGCGACTTCCATGCCAGTGGGGATCGCCCAGGGTGGTTTCTGGTGCATTAGGCACATCGGGCGGTCGGGCTCCAGGGTTGAGTTAAACCCGCAAATTGGACGGATATACGACTCGATCGGGCCTCGATCCTCGATTCGACACTTAAGGCCTACCTCCTGTCCGTATTCGGGGGTACGTTCCCTGGGTGGGTTACAACGGCAACCAGGGGCAAGGAGGCTTCTGGGCTCAACGAGGCGCCGGTCGAATCCCGGTTCGCGAGGCGGAAGTCTTTGAACTGAGGGCATTTTGCGCCGCGGCCACGCTGGGCAGCATTGCAGCTGCCGCAAGGTCGTTGCACGTCAGCCAGCCCGCGCTGTCGAAGCGTCTGCGGACGCTGGAGGCGGTCGCAGGCACGCGGCTCTTCGATCGCTCCAGCCGGGGCGTGACCCTGACGCCCGACGGCGCGCATCTGTTCGGGGCAGCGCGGCGGCTCCTGACGACGGCCGACACGGTGCAGGCGCTGATGCGCGGGCCGAGCGAACCAGACCCGGTGCGCATCGCCAGCACGCCGGTGATCGCTGAGCTGAGGCTTCCCGAGGTTCTGGCGGACCTGGCCGTGCTCGACGCGTCGCTGTCGGTCGACGTGATCGTGGGCAGCTCGACATTTGTGCGTGAGTTGCTGCGAGAAGAGCGGTGCGACCTGGGGATCGCCGCGATCGATCCAGAGCGACCGCCCGACCCGTTGTTCCGGGGCAAGGTGCTGTGGCGCGATGAGGTGGTCGTTGCCATCCCCCCGGGGCACCCGTGGCACGACCTGCCTGTAATCCCGCTTGAGGAGTTCGCTTCCGCCGAGTTCGTACAGGACGGCCTGTCCGCAAGTTCGAGCCGCATCGTGGCCGCTGCCCTGGAGCAGAGAGGGCTGGAGCCCCGGCCGCCCGTAGCGCTCATCTCCAGCCCGGCCGCCGTGATGGCCGTAGCCCGCGCCACCAACCATCCCGCCCTGATCTCCACGATGTCGCTGGACAGCAGCCAAGCCCGGGGCCTGGTCGTCAAGCGCGTGGAGGGCATGAACTTCGACCGGGAGTTCGCGCTTCTGTGGCGAGGATCCGTGCCGGCGCTGGGTGGCCCGGTTATGACCATCGCCCAGTACCTGCTGGATCTTCCGTTCGCCCGGTCCCGCACCCCGGGGCTGCTCAGCGAGGGCTGACGCTTAGCCTGGATACACCAAATCTCGGGTCGCCTCGTCACCGGATCGGCGGCGTCATACGACTTCCGCCTCGCTCCGAGGGTTCACCCTTCGGATTCTCACCGGAAGTCGTCTGACTTGCCGCCCGGCACCGAGTCTCCGTCGATCTTTGGTGGATCCAGGCTCAGAGCTTGCCCTCGGCCAGCTGAGCCCGCAGCACCTTCTTGTCGAACTTGCCCACCGAGGTCTTGGGGACCTCGGAGATGAACCGGATCTGCTCGGGCACCCACCACTTGGCCACCCGGTCGGACAGGAATGCCCTCACTCCCTCGTCGTCCAGGACGGCACCCTCCCGAACCACCACGCAGGCGCAGGGTCGCTCGCCCCAGCGCTCGTCCGGCACAGCGATCACGGCAGCCTCGCGCACGTCTGGGTGGTCCATGATCGCGTTCTCCAGCTCGACCGAGCTGATCCACTCGCCGCCTGATTTGACCAGATCCTTGGTCCGGTCGACGAGCTTGATGAAGCCGTGGTCCCCCACCTCGGCGACGTCGCCGGTGCGTAACCAGCCGTCCTCGGTGAACTTCTCGGCGCTCGTCTCGTCGTCGTAGTAGGTGGCCGCGATGGTCGGTCCCCGAACCTGGAGCTCTCCGCCGGACTCCTCGTCTAGCCGATACTCGACCAACGGCAGGGGCCGCCCCGCCGTCGAGCGCAGCGCGTAGCCCTCATCGCTCTGCGGGTCGATACCCGGAGGGAGGTTGCTGAGCGACGCTACCGGGCTGGTCTCGGTCATCCCCCACCCCTGCAGGACGGGCACCCCGAACTTCTCGTCAAACGTGCGGATCAGCGACTCCGGCACGGCCGAGCCCCCGCACATCACGCGCTGAAGGCACGAGAGGTCCGGGGGCGGATCGAGCTGCGCCACGCCCTGCCAGATCGTCGGCACCGCAGCGGTCATCGTGACCTTCTCGTCCTTTATCAACTTGGCCAGCGAGGCGGGATCCATCTTCGGCCCGGGCAGCACCAGGCGCGCCCCCGCCATGGCCGCCGCATACGGGAGGCCCCAGGCGTTGGCGTGGAACATCGGCACCACCGGCAGGACGCTGTCCCGCTCACGCAGCGCGTTCGAATCAGCCTGGTTGGCCAGCAACGTGTGGATCACCGTGGAGCGGTGCGAGTAGACGACGCCCTTGGGCCGGCCCGTGGTGCCGCTCGTGTAACACATGGCCGCCGCCGAGTTCTCATCCACCTCCGGGAACTCAAAGCCCGGATCGCCGCTCGCCACCAGCTCCTCGTAGTCCAGCGCGCCCTCACGAGTCGCCTCGGCGTCCGGCATCAGGATCTCATGCTCGACCCCCTCGAAGCGGGGCATCACCTCGGCCAGAGAAGCGTCCAGGAAGATCACCCGGTCCTCGGCGTGGCCGACGATGTAGCGCAGGTCCTCCTCGAACAGCCGGATGTTGAGCGTGTGCAGCACCGCCCCCATCGAGGGAATGGCCAGATACAGCTCGAGGTGGCGCAGCGAGTTCCAGCCGAACGTGGCCACGCGGTCGCCCGGCCGGATCCCCAGATCGCTCAACGCGCCCGCCAGGCGCCGCGCTCGCTCCACCACCTGCCCGTAGGTGGAACGCTCGATTCCGGTGCTCGTGACGCTGACCACCTCCCGGTCGGCGAACAGCAAGCCGGCTCGCTCGGCGATCTGCCGTACCAGCAGCGGCGTGGGCATCATCAGTCCCGGCATCACCTCGCGGGGTGTTGCGGCGCTCATCGCGCCTCCTTTCCTCGATACATAGCGCAGGCGCCGACGGTGGGCGCGATCATTCGAGCAGCTCGGATTCGTGCTCGGCGAAGATCCTGGCGAAGTCGCTCGCCTCACTCTGATGCAGCGCCTCGATCAGCGAGTGAATTCGCGGGGTCATCACGAGCAGGTAACGCGTCGGTTCGTCCTGGGCATTCCACCAGGTGTGCGGTGTGCCGCGCTCGACGAGCATCGACTCGCCGGCCGGGACCTCGCTCTGGAGGCCGTCGACTTCGAAGCCGAGCCTCCCCTCGAGCACGATCCAGGCCTCATCGTCGGCAAGGTGGCGGTGCAGGCCGGTGACTCGGTGCCCTTTGGCGCCTCGCCGAGCCGTCCAATCGGCCACCACGAACGACTCGGACACGATCATCGGAACGAGCGTACATCGGCGCCCACCCGGCCCGTTGACATCGTGGGCAGCCGCTAGCATCGATCACATGGCGTCCGGTGTCGCAGATCTCCCCCTCATCGCCTCCGGAAAGGTCAGGGACATCTACGACCTGAGCGACTCGCTGCTGCTGGTCGCCTCGGACCGGATCTCCACCTACGACGTGGTCCATCCCACCCCGATACCCGACAAAGGGGCCGTACTCACCGGACTATCGGCTTTCTGGTTCGAGCAGACGGCCGGCCTGATCCCCAACCACATGCTGTCGGTCACCGATGTGCCCGACGACGTGCGCGGCCGGGCGATGGTGGTGCGCAAACTCGAGATGCTCCCGGTCGAGTGCGTGGTGCGCGGCTACATCACCGGCTCGGGCTGGAAGGACTATCAGGCGACCGGTTCGGTATCGGGCATCCAGCTGCCCTCCGGGCTGAAAGAGTCGGATCAGCTGCCCGCCCCGATCTACACCCCGTCGACCAAGGCCGAGGTCGGCCACGACGAGGCGATCGACTTCGAGCGCACGGTCACGCTGATCCACGATCGGGCCCTGGCCGAGCGCCTGCAGCGCACCTCGATCGCCGTCTACCAGCATTGCGCCGAGCACGCCCGGGCTCACGGGATCATCCTGGCTGACACCAAGTTCGAGTTCGGGACCGATCCGTCCGGGGAGCTGACGCTGGGCGATGAGATCTGTACCCCGGATTCCTCCCGCTTCTGGCCGGCCGACCAGTACGAGCCGGGCCGCGGCCAGCCGAGCTTCGACAAGCAGTTCGTGCGCGACTGGGCCTCGGGTACCGGCTGGGACCGAAACCCCCCGGCGCCGCCGATCCCCGAGGACGTGGTGACCCGCACGCGTGAGAAGTACATAGAGGCCTACGAGAAGATCACCGGCAGCTCGTTCTCCGACTGGTTGCGGAGGACCGGAGCTTCCTCCTGATGCGGGCCCGAGTGCTCGTCCGACCCAAGGCCGGCATCCTCGATCCGCAGGGACAAGCCGTCGAACGCGCGCTGCCGGCGCTCGGCTTCACGGGCGCGAGCCAAGTCCATATCGGCCGGTTGATCGAGCTCGACGTGGAGGACGAGGCCCAGCTGCCCGCCATGTGTGAGCGTCTGCTCGTGAATCCGCTGATAGAGGATTACGAGATCCAGAAGCTATGAGGATCGGAGTGGTCAGATTCCCCGGTTCGTGCGACGAGGTCGACGCGCTGCTGGCCGCCGATCGGGTCGGCCAGACCGAGATCCTCTGGCACCGCGACCGGGATCTGCACGGCGTTGACGCCGTGATCATCCCCGGCGGCTTCTCCTACGGCGACTACCTGCGGGCCGGCGCGATCGCCCGGTTTGCCCCCGTGATGGAGGAGGTCATCCAATTCGCCGAGGCCGGTGGCCTGGTCCTGGGGATCTGCAACGGGTTCCAGGTCCTGTGCGAGGCCGGGCTGCTGCCCGGAGCACTGCTGCGCAACACCAGCCTCAGGTTCGTCTTCCGCCAGGTAGACCTCGAGGTCGTCGACCACGAGACCCCATTCACGCGTGAGAGCCCTGACCGGCTGTCGATCCCGGTCAAGCACACCACCGGGCGCTACTACTCGCCGGATCCCGTCCGCGTGGTGCTCCGCTACGCGCCGGGCGAGAACCCCAACGGATCCCAGGACGACATCGCCGGCGTGTGCAACGAGGCCGGCAACGTGTTCGGGCTGATGCCCCACCCCGAGCACGCGGTCGATCCTCTGACCGGCTCCGTCGACGGGCTGTCCATCTTCGAATCGATGCGGGCGCATGTCGGCGACCTTGTCCAGGCATAGAGAGCTCGGGCTCACCGACTCCGAGTACGAGCTGATCGTGACGCGTCTCGGCCGTGAGCCGCGGGACGTGGAGCTGGCGATGCTCTCACTCATGTGGTCAGAGCACTGCGCCTACAAGCACTCCAAGCGATTGCTGCGCCGCCTGCCCACCGAGGGCAAGCACGTGCTGGTTGGGCCGGGCGAGAACGCCGGCGCGGTCGACGTGGGCGGCGGGTTGGCGGTCGCCTTCAAGGTCGAGTCGCACAACCACCCGAGCGCCGTCGAGCCCTTCCAGGGCGCGGCCACCGGAGTCGGCGGAATCCTGCGCGACGTGTTCGCCGTGGGCGCCCGCCCGATCGCCGTGCTCGACTCGCTGCGCTTCGGCGACGTGTCGACCTCGGAGCGCTCGCGATACCTGCTCGAGCACGCCGTGGCCGGCATCGGGCACTACGGAAACTCGATCGGCGTGCCCACCGTCGGCGGCGAGATCTATTTCGAGCCGAGCTACGAGCAGAACTGCCTGATCAACGCGATGTGCGTCGGCCTGGCCCCCCGGGAACGGCTGATCCGTTCAGCCGCCGCCGGGCCAGGCAACGTGCTGGTGCTGCTGGGCGCGCTGACCGGTCGGGACGGCATCGGTGGCGCTTCGGTGCTGGCCTCGGCCGAGCTCGGTGAGGGCGATGCGGACAAGCGGCCCACCGTCCAGATCGGCGATCCGTTTGCCGAGAAGAAGCTCCTGGAGTGCTGCCTGGAGCTGCTCGACCGCAGACTGCTCGTTTCGCTACAGGATCTGGGCGCGGCCGGGCTCACCTCCTCGGCTTCGGAGATGGCCAGCAAGGGCGAGGTCGGGCTCGACATCGACATCAGCAGCGTGCCGCTGCGCGAAGCCGACATGGCTCCGTTCGAGATCATGGTCTCCGAGTCACAGGAGCGCATGCTGTGCGTGGTGGAGCCAGAGCGCGTGGGCGCCGTGCTCGATGTGTGCGAGCACTGGGAGATCCTGGCCACGCCGATCGGGCAGGTCACCGAAGGCGGTTCGGAAGGCCGCTTCCGGATCCTCAATCGCGGCGAGGTGGTGGGCGAGCTGCCGGTCAGCCTGCTGGTCGACGACTGCCCTCTCTACGACCTCGAACCGGCGCCTCCGGAAGAGTCGCTGTATCCCGGGACGCCGCCGGTGCTGGCCGGTGAGGCCGCACCGGCGGAGGTGCTCCTGGCCCTCCTGGCCAGTCCCAATCTCGCCTCCCGGCGCCCGGTGTTCGAGCAGTACGACCCGGTCGTCCAGTCGCGCACCCTGCGCCGGCCCGAGCAGGCTGACGCTGCCGTCCTGGCCCTGCCCGACGGCAGCGCGATCGCCGTCTCGATCGACGGCAACGGCCGGCGGGTGGCCTGCGACCCCCGAGCTGGCGCTTTTGAGGCGGTGCTGGAGTGCGCGGCCAACCTGGCCTGCGTCGGGGCCGAGCCGCTGGGGCTGACCAACTGCCTGAACTTCGGCAACCCGGAGAAGCCTCACGTGGCCTGGCAGCTCAAGGAGGCCGTCGAGGGCCTCAGCCAGGCGTGCGAAGCGCTCGACACGCCGGTCGTGGGGGGCAATGTGTCCCTGTACAACGAATCGCCCGACGGCCCGATCCTGCCCAGCCCGGTGGTGGGAATGGTGGGCAAGCTGCCCGACGGTGCCCGGGCCGGGCGGCTCGGGTTTGCCCGCGAGGGCGACGCGATCGCCCTGGTCGGACCGTTCAGTCCCAGCCGCGTCGGGTCAGAGCTGGCCAAGCTGCAGGGTCGGGCTCCCGCTGGACAGCTTCCGTTCAAGGATGTGCCCGCGATCCTCGACGCGCAGGAAAAGGTCCGGTCGATGATTCGCTCCCAGGCGCTCCAAAGTGCCCATGACATCGCCGAGGGCGGTGCCGCGGTGGCGCTGGCCGAATGCTCCATCGCCGGGGGGATCGGGGCCCGGGTGGGGCTGCCCGAGGGACTCGATCCGTTCGGCGAGGATCTGGGCACTGCGTTCCTGGTGTCGGGGGATGCCGCCGCGCTCGAGGGGCTTGAGGTCATTGGCACCGTCGGGGGCGAGCGGCTGGTGATCGAGGATTTGCTGGACGTCGAGGTGAGCAAGTTGCAGGATTCACATGGCGGAGGACTCGACGCACTCCTCCGCTAGCCTTGGCTAGGGCCTTCACATGTCTTCCCCAGTCGATCATCGGGACGGGCCGCGGGACGAGTGCGGGGTGTTCGGGATCTATGCGCCCGAGCACGACGTCGCTCGGCTGACCTACTTCGGGCTGTTCGCGCTCCAGCATCGCGGACAGGAGTCGGCGGGCATCGCCACCGCGCCGCGGGGCGGCAACATCCTCACGATCCGGGACCAAGGCCTGGTCTCGCAGGTGTTCGACGACCACATGCTCCGCTCGCTGGTGGGCGACATGGCGATCGGCCATGTCCGCTACTCCACCACCGGCTCTTCGGAATGGGAGAACGCTCAGCCGATCGTGCGCGACGACCGGCGAACGATCGCGCTGGCCCACAACGGGAACCTGATCAACGCGGTGGAGCTGCACAGCGAGCTGCGCGGACGCAAGGTGCCGTTCCGCTCGACCTCTGACTCGGAGATCATCGCGGCCCTGCTGGCCACCCACCCGGCGGCGCGGATCGAGGATGCCGTGGCCGATGTGCTGCCCCGGCTGCGCGGCGCCTTCTCGACGGTGGTGATGACCGAGGACTCGGTCGTCGCCTTCCGCGACCCCCATGGGGTGCGACCGCTGGCTTTGGGGGTGATAGAGGAGGCAGGACTAGCGCCGGTCTACTGCGTGGCCAGCGAGACCTGTGCCTTCGACATCGTCGGCGGCCGGTACCTGCGCGACGTGGCGCCCGGTGAAGTGATCACGCTGAGCGCCGACGGCGTGCACTCCCAGATCGTGCAGGGCGAGGAACGGCATGCCTTCTGCATCTTCGAGTACATCTACTTCGCCCGCCCTGACTCGCGGATGGGCGGCCAGCGCCTGCAGGTCTCCCGGGCCAAGATGGGCGAGATCCTGTGGCGCGAGGCGCCGGTGGACGCCGATCTCGTGATCGCCATCCCCGACTCGGGCAACGCCGCCGCGCGCGGTCTGGCTCGGGCGGCCGGGCTTCCCCAGGACGACGGCTTCATCAAGAACCGCTACGTGGCGCGGACGTTCATCCAGCCGGGCCAGCAGCTTCGCCGCAACGGTCTGCGCCTCAAGTTCAACCCGTTGCCCGAAGTCGTGGCGGGCAAGCGGCTGGTCGTGGTGGACGACTCGATCGTGCGCGGCAACACGATGCCCCAGATCGTCAAGATGCTCCGCGACTCGGGCGCGGCCGAGATCCATCTGCGGATCTCCTCGCCGCCGATCAAGAACCCCTGTCATTACGGCATCGACATGTCCACCCGCGAGGAGATGATCGCCCACAACCGGACGGTGGAGGAGATCACCGCCGAGCTCGGCGCCGACTCGCTGCACTACCTGTCGCTGGAGGGGGTCTACGAGGCCGTCGAGGGCGAGCGCGGCGCGCACTGCGATGCCTGCTTCAGCGGTGAGTATCCGCTGCCCGGCACCGAGGAAGCGTCCGGAAAGTACGCACTGGAGGGGGCGGAGCTGCCGCTGGTGGGCGCGCAGCGGCTGCCCTAGTGATGCGGATCGCGGTCCTCGCCTCGGGGACCGGCACCAATCTTCAGGCGTTGCTCGATCAGGTGCACGGGCGTGACGGGATCGAGATCGTCGCCGTGGGCTCGGACAAGCCGGAGGCGCCCGCGCTGGACCGGGCGCGGGACGCCGGAGTGGCGGCGCGGGCGTTCGCCAGGGCTGAGTACGGCGACCGGGCGGCTCGCGACGGCGCGATGGCGGACTGGCTGGTGGAGCGCGACGCGCAGCTGGTCGTCCTGGCCGGCTACATGCAGTTGCTGGGATCCGAGTTCCTGGCCCGGTTTCCGCGGCGCGTGATCAACGTGCATCCGGCGCTGCTGCCGGCCTTCCCGGGGCTCGATGCGGTCGGTCAGGCGCTCGCCTACGGGGTCAAGGTGTTCGGGGTGACGGTGCACTTCGTGGACGAGGGAGTGGACAGCGGCGCGGTGATCCTGCAGCGCGCGGTCGAGCTGCCCGATGCCGCGGACCGCGAGGAGGTATTCGCGCACCTGCACCCGGTCGAGCACGAGCTGCTGCCGGCTGCGGTGCGGTTGATCGCGGCCGGCCGGGTGCGGGTCAGCGAGAGCGATCCCCGGAGGGTGGTTGTCGAGTCGGGGCGATAGAGTCGCGGGCGTGGAGTCGGGGATGAAGGCCGAGTCATCCGTTCAGCCCGCCGCCCCCGGCGAGGTCCAGGTGACGCGGGCGCTGTTGTCGGTGTCCGACAAGACCGGGATCGTCGAGTTCGCCCGAGGTCTGGCGGATCTGGGGATCGAGATCGTGTCCACCGGCGGGACGGCACGGGAGCTGTCCGATGCCGGGGTGCCGGTCCGCTCCATCACCGACCTGACCGGCTTCCCGGAGATCATGGACGGGAGGGTCAAGACGCTCCATCCCAAGCTGTATGCGGGTCTTTTGGCGCGCCGGGACGAGTCAGAGCACGTCGACGCGGCCCGGGACCACGAGGTCGAGCCGGTCGACCTGGTGTGCGTGAACCTGTATCCGTTCGAGCGCACCGCGGCCCGGCGGGGCGTGTCGGACCGTGAGGTGACCGAGAACATCGATATCGGCGGCCCGACGATGATCCGCGCCGCGGCCAAGAACCTGGAGTTCGCGGCGCCGGTGGTCTCGCCGGAGAGCTACGACGCGGTGCTGGCGGAGTTGCGGGCCGGCGACGGGCGCCTGTCGCTGTCGACCCGGGAGAACCTGGCTGCCGAGGCGTTTGCCTACACGGCCCGGTACGACACGGCGATCGCCCGCTGGTTCCAGGAGCGGGGCGGGGATTTCCCGCCACTGATGGTGCGGGCGTTCGAGCGGGTGCTGGAGCTGCCCTACGGGGAGAACCCGCACCAGCGGGCCGCCTACTACGCCCAGGTGGGGACGCGGACCCACGTCCTGTCGATGGTCGCCCAGCTCGGAGGCAAGCAGCTGTCGTTCAACAACCTGCTCGACCTGGACGCCGGGCGCTCACTGCTGGGGGAGTTTCAGATCCCGGCCTGCGTGATCATCAAGCACAACAACCCGTGCGGTGTGGCGGTCGGCTCGACACCCTTGGAGGCCTACCAGAAGGCGTTCGCCTGCGACCCGATATCGGCCTTCGGCGGCGTGATCTGCTTCAACAAGCGGATCGATCGGGTGACGGCGGAGGCGCTGGTGGGGCAGTTCATCGAGGTGCTGTTCGCCCGCGGGTACGACGACGATGCCTTGGAGGTCCTGGGCACGAAGCCGAACATGCGGATCCTGGATGACCGGGAGCGACGCAGCACCAACAGGCTGGAGCCGGTCGTGCGCCAGGTGGAGGGAGGTCTGCTCGTCCAGGACCGCGACGCCGACCTGGAGGAGCGGGGCGAGATGCAGGTGGTCAGCCAGCGCCGTCCCAGCGAGGCGGAGTGGCAGGAGCTGTCGTTTGCCTGGAAGATCTGCAAGCACGTCCGCTCGAACGCGATCGTGCTGACCCATGATCTGGCCACGATCGGGATCGGCGCGGGACAGATGAGCCGGGTCGACGCGGTCAGGCTGGCGATCGAGAAGTCCCAGACCACCCTGGAGGGTGCGGTGATGGCCTCCGATGCGTTCTTCCCCTTCCCGGACGGGCCGCAGCTGGCGCTGGACGCGGGGATCAACGCGGTCATCCAGCCCGGAGGCTCGGTTCGCGACATGGACGTGGTGGACGCCGTGGACGAGCGTGGTGCGGCGATGGTGTTCACCAGCCGGCGCCACTTCCGCCATTGAGTTCCGGCCCTGACGGTGGCGTGCTGCGGATGGGCGGCGATCCGCCCTCGCCGTTCGAGGAGCAGTTTGCTTTCAGCCGGCTGACGGTGGCGGGGGACTGGGTGATGGTCGGGGGGACGACCTCGGTCGATCAGTACGGATTCGTCCAGGGGCAGACGCCCTACGAGCAGGCGGCCGAGGTGATGCGCAAGATCGGGCACGAGCTCGGCCGGGCGGGCGCGGAGCTGAAGGATGTGGTTCAAGCGCGCGTGTACGTGACCGACGTCTCTCGGGCCGCGGAGGTGGGGCGGGCGTGGGCTGACGCGATGGGCGACGTGCGCCCGCTGATGACGATGGTGGAGGTCTCGGCGCTGATCGACCCGCGGATGCTGGTGGAGATCGAGGCGGTGGCCTACCGGCCAGGCGGCTGACGCCTCGTCCCCTGACCGCCGGGTGGCTCTCCGGCCGCATCCGCCATCATGGGCTGCCGGCCGCCGTAGCTCAGTTGGTAGAGCAGCGGACTTTTAATCCGAAGGTCCTGGGTTCGAGCCCCAGCGGCGGCACT